>Ga0310332_10318_pt1 | contig 12903 bp, 9 predicted proteins | sample LakMicSRFLOrngD5_FD_195546 | JGI IMG/M metagenome (GOLD analysis project Ga0310332, IMG submission 195546) | Enriched freshwater cyanobacterial communities from Lake Michigan, Michigan, United States - MI23.SRFL.Orng.D5 (v2) (version 2) | ecosystem: Environmental > Aquatic > Freshwater > Lake...
GATTGGCAGCTGCGCTGGGATCGCTGCACACTGTGGCTGCACCATCCCGCCGCACACCTGCCGCAATGACAACCTCGCCGCACTCGCTACAACAGCGTTATGAGGCCATTGAGCGGGTTTACAGCGAACGCCAATGGGACGATGTGGCCCGCTTAAGCGAGGAGCTGCTGCTCGAGCTACCCAACGAGCCCGCCGACCCCCTGCGCCAAAGACTGCAGCTGTTACTAGGCCACACCTACCTCTACGGCTACCAAGACAGAACTACAGCAACCGGTTTTTACAGCCGCGTTCGAGCAGCCACGCAAGAACCCGTACTGCGGGATATCGCCGACCAGGGGCTGGAGCAATGCGCCAGCCAGGCAGCACAACTGGAAGTTGCACCGGAGCAAGCCACGAATGCGCCAAGCACTGGAGGCCAAGCCTTCCCCTTCGGCAATGAGCCAGTAGCGGCGGGAACAGTAATTACCAGCGCTGGCTCGGCCATGCCCTGGATGGAGCAACTTGGAGGCATCGAGGCGGCGGAGGTTCAGGTGCCCGTGCCGGCGCAGGTGCCGAATCTGGTAGTTGAAGTGGTCGATGAGCCAGAGCTGATCGAGGTGGCCCAGGCAGATGCGGCGACTGCTCAAGAGCTGGACGTCGCCGTGAGCAAAGAGAGCCTGGTTGAGCCAGAAGGGCGTTTTGCCAAGCAAGTCGGCGGACCTAGCCCCGAGGAGTTCGCCGAACTCTCCAAGGGGCTGCTGCGAGTGGTGATCCGCTGAGCTGGTGCTGGGGCCGATCAGCCCGCTACAGCGGCTGAACGGCGGCGCCGGGTACGGCCGGCGGGTTCCGGCTCGAGCTCTGCTGGGGCTGGGGCCGAAACCTCAGCAACTACAGCGGCTGGGGCGGCAGTAGGAGCAGACACAGGCGTGGCTGCAGGGGCGGCGGCTCCAACGGCAACCAGCTGACGCTGGGGTGCCGGCACAGCGCCATCACGGCCACGGGCAACTACTTCACGAACGCCTCCATCGCGGCCGCCTCCATCACGACCACCGCCATCACGGGCAGAGCGACCCCGGGGAGCGGGGCGGCTGTCGGGTTCGGCATCGGCGCGGCCCTTGTAAGCAGGCGTACCGGCAGGGGCTGGCTGCACTAAGCAAATGATCAGCGGCTCCACCTGCAGCTCGCGGCGCAGACGGCGTTGCAGACCCACCTCTACCTCTCGCTGCACACCGACCCAATCCACCTCAGGGGCCTTGCCACCGGTGTTGCGGCAGAGCTGATTCCAGCGATTTTCCAGCACCCAGCCGATTTCGCGCTCGGCCCACATCGAAAGTCTGCGGGCATCAGCAGTGGTGACCACACCACGGATATTCACCCGCGGCGGCGCAGCCATCACGCCGTCGGTGCTGATCACCGCAAGCAGAGTGATCACGCCGTCTTCTGCCAGCTGCTGGCGCTCCTTCAGCACCCGGGCATCAACAATGCCGTTGCGGGAAGCATCCAGCAGTTCGATGCCGGCCTTGACGGGGTCGCCTTTACGGATCGAATCGGCAGTGAGTTCCACCACATCACCGTTGTCGATGATCAAGATGTTGTCGGCCGGAACGCCCATCGACTGGGCGGTTTTGCTGTGGGCCACGAGCATGCGGTGCTCGCCATGCACGGGCACAAAATACTTGGGCTTGGTTAGGGCCAGCATCAGCTTCTGGTCTTCCTGGAAGCCATGGCCAGAGACGTGAATACCCTCGCCCTTGCCATAAACCACCTTGGCGCCGAGCATCATCAGCCGGTCAATGGTGTTCACCACCGAGATGGTGTTGCCAGGGATCGGGCTGGCCGAGAAAATAATCGTGTCGGTGCTTTTCACCTGCACCTGGGGATGCTCACCACGGGAGATTCGGCTCAAGGCTGCCAGGGGCTCACCCTGGCTACCAGTCATCAGCAACAGGGTTTCGCGGTCGGGCAGATCGCGTATCTGCTTGATCGGCACAAACAGATCATCGGGGGCGCGCATGTAACCCAACTCCCGCGCCTTGGCAATAACGTTGAGCATGGAGCGGCCCAGCAGTCCCACCTTGCGGCCGTTCTTGAGGGCCAGCTCCAGGATCATCGACACCCGGTGAATCGAGCTGGCAAAAGTTGTGATGATCACCCGGCCTTCTGCCTGGGAGATGTGACGATCCAGGCAAGGGAACACTGAACGCTCAGGCGGGCAGAAGCCCGGCACTTCGGCGTTGGTGGAGTCGCTGAACAGGCACAGCACCCCCTTATCACCGTAATGGGCGAGGCGAGCCATGTCGAAGGTCTCGCCATCCACCGGTGTGTGGTCAAATTTGAAGTCGCCGGTGAAGATCACCGTGCCCACAGGGGTGGTGATGGCCAGCGAGAAGCTGTCGGCCATCGAGTGGGTGTTGCGGATGAACTCCACTGAAAAATGTTGGCCCACCTTCACCACATCGCGGGGCGCGACGGTTTGAAGGATGGTGCGATCCATCACACCGGCCTCCTCCATCTTGCCGGTGAGCATGGCCAGCGCTAGGCGCGGTCCATGAATCACGGGGATGCTGAAGTTTTTAAGGTGGTGGGCAATACCACCAATGTGATCTTCGTGACCATGGGTCACGATCATGCCGCGAATCCGCTTCTGGTTTTCCTTGAGATAGCTGGTATCTGGCATCACCACATTGACGCCATGCATCCCATCACTGGGGAAGGCCAATCCAGCATCCACCAACATGATGTCGTCGCCGTACTCGAACACACAGGTGTTCTTGCCGATCTCGTGCAGGCCGCCCAGGGGAATCACCCGCAGGTGGGGGGGCTTGGTGGCAATCTGACTGGTGCCCTGGGCTCTGCCGTTGGAACTGGTCATGGAGAAGGAGTTTTAGGGAAAAGGAACAAACTGAATCGATCTGGTCTCAAGCCTTGGCGTCAGGTAGGACGCAGGGCGGCCAGGGTTTCGGAGAGGCGTTGTCGCACGTCGGTGGTGGCGGAAAGCAGGGGAAGACGGGGTGCACCCACGGGCCAGCCGCTGAGCTCCAAGGCGGCTTTGACGGGGATCGGATTGGTGCTGCAGAAAAGGGACTTGCACAGCGGCAGCAGCTGGTCGTGCAGAGCCAGGGCCTGGGCCAAATCCCCCGCATAGAAGGCGCGCACCATGGCGCTGATCTCAGCGCCGGCCAGGTGGCTGGCCACACTCACCACTCCCACAGCACCAACGGCAAGCATCGGCAGGGTGAGGGCGTCGTCACCGCTATAGATCGCCAGACGGTCGCCGCACAGGGCCCGCAGGGCGCTCACCTCTTCGGTGCTGCCGCTGGCAGCTTTGAAACTCACCACGTTGGCGCAGTCGAGCAAGCGGGCCACGGTGGCTGGCTCCAGGCTGGTGCCTGTACGACCAGGAATGTTGTAGAGCATCAGGGGCAGCTGGGGTGCCGCCGCTGCCACAGCGCGGAAATGGGCCTCAAGGCCGTCCTGGGGGGGCTTGTTGTAGTAAGGCACTACCACTAGGGCACCGTCCGCACCGAGGGCCGCCGCCTGCCGCGTCGCCTCCACCGCTTCGGCGGTGCAATTGCTGCCACTTCCCGCCAGCACGCTGGCTCGATGCCCAACCGCTTGCTTCACGGCAACTAAAAGAGCGTGCTGTTCGTCCCAGCTGAGCGTGGGTGATTCGCCAGTGGTGCCGCAGACCACGATTCCATCGGAGCCCTGGTTGATCAGATGCTCTGCCAGCTGGGCCGCAAGGCCCAGATCCACCGAACCATCGGCGGCGAAGGGGGTCACCATCGCCGTCAGCACGCGGCCAAATAACGGAGTGGCTGGCTGGATAGGGCTCAAGCAGCACCTCCGGGCAAAACCGCTCCAGTTCCAGCCGCCGGGCCCTGGATCAACAGCTCGGCAATCTGGATCGCATTGAGAGCCGCACCCTTGCGGATCTGATCACCGCAGAGCCACAGCTCGAGGGCATTGGCATCACTGAGGTCCTGGCGGATACGTCCCACCGCCACCGGATCGCGGCCCGTCACATCCGTGGGCATCGGGAAGCGGTTGGCCTCAAAGTTTTCCAGCAGCTCCACGCCGGGGGCCTCAGCCAGCAGGGCTCTGGCCTCCTGCACCGGGAAGGGCTCATGAAATTCAATATTTACGGCCTCTGAATGGGCCCGCAGCACCGGCACCCGCACACAGGTAGCCGAAAGTCGCAGCTCCGGCGTGCCCATGATCTTGCGGGTTTCGTTGAGCATCTTCAGCTCCTCCTCGCAATAACCGTTGTCCTGCAGCGGAGAGTTGTGCAGAAAAAGGTTGAAGGCCAGGGAGTGGGGCAGCACCTCACTCACTGGCTCACCTCCATCGAGCACGGTCCGGCTGAGCTGGCGCAGCTCCTCCATCGCCCGGGCACCGGCGCCGCTGGCGCTCTGATAAGTGCTCACCAGCACACGCCGAATTGCCCGACGCGCCGCCAAGGGAGCCAAAACCAGGGTGAGCAGAATTGTTGTGCAGTTGGGGTTGGCAATGATGCCCCGATGGGCAAAAGCAGCCTCGGGGTTCACTTCTGGAACCACCAACGGCACCTCCGGATCCATTCGGAAGGCGCTGGAGTTATCGATCACCACGGCGCCAGCCCGGGCCGCCACCGGGGCCCACTGACGCGACACCGAGCCGCCCGCTGAGGCCAGCACCACATCCACCCCTTCAAAAGCTGAGGCCTCCACGGGCCGGATCGCCAGCGATGTGCCCTGCCAGGCAAGGCTTTGACCAGCGGAGCGGGGTGACGCCAGGGGAATCAGCTCAGCCACAGGAAAGTTGCGCTCAGCGAGCAGCTCGAGTAATTCCTGGCCAACGGCACCGGTCGCACCGAGCACCGCAACCCTCAAGGGGCGACTGGGCAGACAGGGAGATGGCGGGACAGGGAAGGGCTGGGCGGCGGTCAAGGGAGCAGGAAAGGAATCAAAACTCGGTGGCGGAGCTGGTGATCAAACGTCAAACCAGCTAGGGGCGGAAAGCTGCAACAAAGAAACCGGCCATGGTCGAAGCCGTTGTTTGCTGATTCGGGACCTATCGCTTTCGTCGTGCGCCGATCCGACAATACGCGCTGGGAGCTCGGAACGGCCGCTTTCTAGGATCGGGGTCTGCAACTGTTTTCCATGAGCTCAGCCGCCGCCCCCGCCGCCAGCCCGCTGTCGATAAAAGCCAGTCCCCGTCCGGGCAGCCGCGTGGCCCTCGAGGTGGCCATCCCCGGCGGCCGCAGCCAGGCCAGCTATGACGCCGCCGTGGACAAGCTGAGTCGCAGCATCAAGCTTCCCGGCTTTCGCAAGGGCAAGGTGCCCCGGCCCGTGTTGCTCCAGCAGATCGGCCCCCTGCGCATCCGCGCCACCGCCCTAGAAGACCTAGTGGACGCCGCTTTCCGGGATGCTGTTAGCCAAGAAATGGTGGTAGCCATCGGCAGGCCCGAGCTCACCGAAGGCTTTGAAGTCGTGATGGAACGCTTCGAGCCCGGCAGCGCCCTCACCATCACCCTGGAGCTCGACGTCGAGCCCACACCAAAACTCAAGTCCACCAAGGGGCTAAAGGCTGAGGCCGAGGCAATCAGCTTCGATCCAGCCCGCATAGATGAACTGATCGAGCAGTCGCGCAAGCAGCTGGCCACCCTGGTGCCCGTAGAAGGCCGCCCCGCCGCCAGCGGCGATGTGGCGGTGCTCAGCTTCAGCGGCATCTACGTGGATAGCGGCGAGGCCATCAGTGGTGGCAGCAGCGATGCCATGGAAGTCGAGCTGGAGGAGGGCCGGATGATCCCCGGCTTCGTCGAGGGCGTAATCGGCATGGCTATCGGCGCTAGCAAAACCATCGACTGCCAGTTCCCAGAGAGCTACCCCCAAGAGGAGGCCGCCGGCCGCCAGTCGCGCTTCGAGATCAGCCTGAAAGACCTCAAGTGCCGGGAACTACCCGCCCTTGACGACTCCTTTGCCCAGCAGGCCAGCGACAAAGCCACCCTGGCCGAACTGCGCAGCGATCTGGAAACCCGCCTCAAGGACGACGCCGAGCGCCGGGCTAAGGCCAGCCGCCACGACGCCCTGCTCGCCGCCCTGGTGCAAGAGCTTGAAGTGGAACTACCCGAAACCCTGGTTCAACAGGAAATCCGCAACCTGGTGGAGCAGACAGCAGGACAGATCGCCCAGCAGGGCATGGACGTCAAAAAGCTGTTCACCCCGGACCTGGTGCGCTCATTGATGGACACCTCCCGGCCGGAGGCAGAGGAGCGCCTGCGCCGCAGCCTGGCCCTCAAGGCCCTCGCCGCCGCCGAGGCGATCGAGGTGGAAGCCAAGGAGCTCGAAACCAAAATCAAGGAGATCAGCCGCGGCCTGAGCCAGCAGGGCAACATCGATCCCGAAAGATTGCGTCTGGCCGTTGCCGACGACCTGCTGCGCGACAAGCTGCTGGAGTGGCTTGAGGCCAACAGCACCATCACCGAAAAGGCTGCCACCCCAGCCGACGCCGACCCTGACGCAGCAGGCGAGGAGCAGGCAAAGACCAAAGCGAAAGCCAAGGCCAAACCAGCCAAAGCCCAATAGCCACAGCCAGGACCAATAGATTGGTCCTCCGAGAGCTTCCCCGCGCGTGATCGACGCCACCCTTCGCCATCCCGTCCACAGCAGCTGGAGCCCCAGTGGCTCCCCCGGGGTGCTGCCCACGGTTGTGGAGCAGTCGGGCAAGGGCGACCGCGCCTTCGATATCTACTCGCGCCTGCTGCGCGAGCGGATCATCTTTCTGGGCACCGGCATCGACGATCAGGTGGCCGATTCCCTAGTCGCCCAGCTGCTGTTCCTCGAAGCCGAGGATCCGGAGAAGGACATCCAGATTTACGTGAACTCCCCAGGCGGCTCCGTGACCGCCGGCTTGGCGATCTACGACACGATGCAGCAGGTCTCCCCAGACGTGGTGACCATCTGCTACGGCCTGGCCGCATCCATGGGTGCCTTCCTGCTCTCGGGTGGCACCAAGGGCAAGCGGCTGGCCCTGCCCAATGCCCGGATCATGATTCACCAACCCCTCGGCGGCGCCCAGGGCCAGGCAGTGGACATTGAAATCCAGGCCAAGGAGATTCTTTTCCTCAAGGACACCCTCAACGGTCTGATGGCTGAACACACCGGTCAGCCCCTCGAAAAAATCACCGAAGACACTGACCGCGACTACTTCCTTTCCCCCGCAGAGGCGGTTGAATACGGCCTGATCGATCGGGTCGTGACCGAATCCCCTGCCGCCACAGCTGCTGAGTGATTCCTTCCGGTTTGATCCTTAAGGTCAGCTGACGATCCATTATTTCCTGTCGATCCTGGAATCAGGACACCCCTGCCCATGGCCAAGTTCGACGCCCACCTGAAGTGCTCGTTCTGCGGCAAGTCGCAAGAACAGGTGCGCAAGCTGATCGCCGGCCCGGGTGTCTACATCTGCGATGAATGTATCGATCTCTGCAACGAGATCCTTGATGAGGAGCTTGTAGACGGCCATAGCGGCACAGCCAGCGGAGGCGGAAGCGGCCGCCATGCCGCCGACTCCAGCCGCGGTAAGGCCCCCAGCAAAAAAACAACCAAACCCGCTCCAACTCTGGCGGAGGTGCCCAAGCCCCAGGAGATCAAGGCCTTTCTCGACCGCCAGGTGGTGGGCCAAAACGAAGCAAAGAAAAATCTTTCCGTAGCTGTTTACAACCACTACAAACGCCTGGCCTGGCAAGGCGATGGCAAGGGTGAAACGGACCAGACAGCCACCAAGCTGCACAAGAGCAACATCCTGCTGATCGGCCCCACCGGCTGCGGCAAAACGCTCCTGGCCCAGACCCTGGCCGAAATGCTCGATGTGCCCTTTGCGGTGGCCGACGCCACCACCCTTACCGAGGCGGGCTACGTCGGAGAAGACGTGGAAAACATCCTGCTGCGGCTGCTGCAGAAAGCGGATCAGGATGTGGAACAGGCCCAGCGGGGCATCATCTACATCGATGAAATCGACAAGATTGCCCGCAAGAGCGAAAACCCCTCCATCACCCGGGATGTTTCCGGAGAAGGGGTGCAGCAGGCATTGCTGAAAATGCTCGAAGGCACCGTGGCCAACGTGCCGCCGCAGGGAGGCCGAAAGCATCCCTACCAGGAATGCATTCAGATCGACACCAGTCAGATCCTGTTCATCTGCGGTGGTGCCTTCGTCGGCCTCGAAGATGTGGTGCAGAAGCGGATGGGCCGCAACTCCATCGGTTTCCTCAGTGCCGATGGCAGCAGCCGGCCCCGCAGCGGCAAGGATCGCCATGCAGCCGAGGTGCTGCGCCATCTGGAGCCCGACGACCTAGTGCGCTACGGCCTGATCCCCGAATTCATTGGTCGGCTGCCGGTTAGTGCGGTGCTTGAGCCCCTCGACACGCCAGCCCTGCAAGCCATTCTCACCGAACCCCGGGATGCCCTGATCAAGCAGTTCCAAACCCTGCTGAGCATGGACAACGTGCAGCTCGATTTCGAAGCCGGCGCTGTTGAAGCGATTGCCATCGAGGCCCATCGCCGCAAGACGGGCGCCCGGGCCCTGCGCGGCATCGTCGAAGAGCTAATGCTCGACCTGATGTACGACCTGCCCTCCCGCAACGACGTCAAGAGCTTCACCGTGACCCGGGAGCTGGTGGAGCAGCGCAGCAAGGGCAAGGTGGTGCCCCTCGGCAGCGCCAACCTGGATTCGCCACAGCAGGCCAGCGCCTGATCGGGCCCGCACCGATGTCCGCAGCTGACCACCTACAGGTGCCGCGCCAGCACGGTCTGTTCTTGCATCACGGCATCGATCTAGGCGACGGCAGCGTGGCCCACTACCTGGAAGGGCGCGAAATCCTGCGCAGCCCCCTGGCCGATTTCAGCCGCGGCGAACCTGTAGCGGTGGTTCCCTATGCCGCGGGCGACTGCTCCCCGGCCGGCGTGACCCTGCGGCGGGCCATGGGGCGCCTGGGCGAACAGAATTACAACTTGCTGTTCAACAACTGCGAACACTTCGCCCATTGGTGCAAGACCGGCCGGCATCGCAGCGCCCAGGTCGAGGATTTGCTGCACACCGGCAGCCTCGGGGCCCTGGCCATCGGTCAGTGGGTGCCAGCGGCCATGCTCAGTGCGGCCCGAATGCTGCTGCGCCAGGGCAACCTGGCCGAACTCGACAAGCTGCGCCAAGGCCTGCAGCAGAAATTGGAGCAGGAGCTGGGCCGAGCTGAAGCGCGCTGGGGCCAGGACCGCTTCGAAAGCCTGAGGCTGGCGGCCCAGAAATTAGCCGACCAACTCACGGCCGTGGAAGAACTGGAAGAGCGGCTAAGGCGCCAGCTCGAACCGGACCAGGGCCACTAATCTCAAGCCTCAGCTTCATGAGCCCAACGGCGATCTCCAGCTACCAACCCCTCCACCACAAATACCGTCCCCAGCGCTTCGACCAGCTGGTGGGGCAGGAGGCGATCGCCGCCACCCTGGGCAACGCCCTGCGCACCGGCCGGATTGCGCCGGCCTATCTGTTTTGTGGCCCCCGCGGCACGGGAAAAACCTCCAGCGCCCGCATCCTGGCCCGCTCCCTCAACTGCATCGGCAGCGATGGGCCCACCCCCGAGCCCTGTGGCGTCTGCGAGCTCTGCACCTCCATCGCCGCCGGCAATGCCCTCGATGTAATCGAGATCGACGCCGCCTCCAACACCGGCGTCGACAACATCCGCGAGCTGATCGAGCGCTCCCGCTTCGCTCCGGTGCAGGCCCGCTGGAAGGTGTATGTGGTGGACGAGTGCCACATGCTCTCAACCGCCGCCTTCAACGCCCTGCTCAAAACCTTGGAGGAGCCACCGCCGCGGGTGGTGTTCGTGCTGGCCACCACCGACCCGCAGCGGGTACTCGCCACGATCCTGAGCCGCTGTCAACGCTTCGACTTCCGCCGCATCCCCCTGCAGGCCCTCGAGCAACACCTCAGCTGGATCGCTGATCAAGAGCAGATCGGAATCACTCCAGAAGCCCTGCACGTGGTGGCCCAGCGAGCCCAGGGGGGCCTGCGGGATGCGGAGAGCCTGCTTGATCAGCTCAGTCTGCTGCCGGCGCCGATCGAGGCCACAGCGGTATGGGAGCTGCTGGGGGCTGTACCGGAGCAGGAACTACTGGCCCTAGCCGGTGCCCTGGCCAGTTGCGATCCCCTCGCCCTGCTGGAGGGTTGCCGCGAGCTGCTGGAGCGGGGCCGGGAGCCCGCAGCCGTGCTGCAGGGGCTCGTCAGCCTGCTGCGGGATCTAGTGCTGGCTGGCACGGCGCCCGACCGCCTAGAGCTCACCAGCGTGTCGCCCCAGTTCCGCCAAGCCCTTCCCGATCTGGCCCGCTCCCTCGGCAAAGCCCGCCTACTGCAGTGGCAGGCCCAACTAAGGGGCAGCGAGCAGCAGCTGCGCCACAGCGTCAACCCGCGCCTGTGGCTAGAGGTGCTGCTATTGGGTCTGCTGGCCGAGCCGGTAGCTGCCGCCCAGCCAATCTCTGCCGCAGCAGCACCTGCAGTTGCACCGCTGGTTGCACCCCCAATCGCACCGGCGGTCACAACGACGGTCGCATCGGCAGTCGCCCCAATCCCGGCTCCGGCTCCAGTCAGCGTCGAGCCCACCAGCTCCGCCAACCTGCCGGAGCTCTGGCAGCAAATCCTGGCGGGCCTGGAGCTGCCCTCTACGCGAATGTTGCTGTCCCAACAGGCCCGGCTGGTGAGGCTCGATGAACGCCGCGCCGTGGTTCAGGTGGCCGGCAACTGGATGGCCATGGTGCAGAGCCGCCTGCCCCTCCTGGAAGCAGCGGTAGCTAAGGCCCTAGGCAGCCCGCGCCAGCTCACATTGGAAGGGGGTGGGGAGAGCGCCGCACCAACTGGGGGCGCCCCCAGTGCCGCCACCACCAGTGCAGCCGCCACCAGTGCAGCCACCCCCAGGCCGGAACCACCAACGCCACCAACGCCAACGCCGGCACCCCTGCCAAGCCCAGCAGCCCTGCCAAACCCAGCAGCCGATCCGCCAGCGGCAGCAGCCATTGCGCCCCCTTTAGCCGCACCCCTTGATGACAAGGCCAGAAGACTGGCGGAGTTCTTCAATGGCGAAGTAGTTGAACTCGATGGGCCGCTCGACGAATTAACTGGCGATGCATTGACTTGCGATGCAGAGGAGGCGGCTGCCTGAGCGGGGCCCGCACAATTGCGTAAACAGGTAATCAGGCGGTTGCCGGATCTTCGATTTGGGACTCTTCCTCCTCGCCGAGGTGCATGGTCTTAGCCCAAACCAGGCTCTTGGGAAGAAGGGCCATGCGCAGAGTGGTCCAGGGAATCACCACAAACCAGTGGCTCAAATAGGCAATACCCAGGAGCAGGTTCCAGACGTTCATGGCCGGCAGGGCCGGGCCCTCGCTAGGGCGACGACAACCGGCCAAGATCGCCCCTCCAGAGAGCCCAAAGGCAACAAAGGAAAGGGGCCAGATAGTTGGTCGGGTGCCCGTAATCACGGCGCCGATCAAATCGGCAATCGCCACCACCGGCAAAAAGTATTGGAGCAGGAAGAAGCTTGTTAAATCAAGCTTCTGACTAGCGCTGAGACGCTCCGAAATCAGGCCGGGCCAGTAATCGAAGAAGCGCTGCAAACCGCCTTCAGCCCAACGCTGACGCTGACGCCAGAGGGCAGCCACACTCAGCACCGCCTCTTCCTGTACCGGCGGATCCCAGAGGATGCCAATCGGCTGGCCGTCGAGCAGCAGCCTGAAACTGAGGTCTAGGTCGTCGGTGACCGTGCCCTCGTTGAAACCACCGCTACTGAGCAGGGCGTCCCGGCGCAGCAGCTGGCCATTGCCGCGCAATTCGGCTACGCCTCCCACAGCTAAGCGACCTTGCTGGATCACGGCGTCGAGGGCCATCTCCATGGCTTGGGCCCGGGTCAGCCAATTGGCGGTGGCATTCACCTCAGCTTTGCGCAACTGCACGGCCGACCAGCCACCAGCTTCCGCGTAGGGAATCAGCCGCTCCAGGGTGTCGCTCTGAAGGTCGGCATCAGCGTCGAGCACGAACATCCAGCGGCCCTGAAGCTGCTGCAGCACCAGATTTAGAGCGCCCGATTTGCCGCCGCCGGCATCTGGCTCACGCCGCAATACCTGCAGAAAAGGATGACGCTCCTGCAGCTCAGCCAAAACCTGGGGGGTCCGATCGCTGCTGGCGTCGTCAATTACCCAGAGCCGCATCTGCCCCTGCGGGTAGCTCAACTGAGCAATGCGCTCCACCAGGCGGCCAATAACTGCCTGCTCATCGCGGGCCGCCACCACCACGTCCACGGCGGGTAGGGGTTCAGCCCCTTGAGAGGCGGAGGCTTGAGCTGGTTCTGAGCTGCCTACCGAACCAAAAACCTGGCGCAACACGGTGCGCAGGCTGTAGCCCCCAAGCAGCACGGCCAGGGTGAGAGCCGGGATCAGGCGCAGCGACTCATGGAGCCAATGGGGAGCCATTCCCGCCCAGCCGCAGCCGATCAGGAACAGGGCCGACTTGCCGCGACGGTGATCGGTGGTACGGCCACCCACAGCCATGGCGATCCCGAAAGTGGCCGAACTCTAGGGGGAACTGGCAGCCGAGCCGGGCTCGGACAGGGGGCTGATGCCTGGCAACGCCCTGAGGGACTGGAGCCTGGTGCCCGGATAGTAGTGATCGAGGATGCGAGCCAGGCTCCAGCCACGCCGGGCTAAGTCGATAGCTCCTGCTTGAGACAGGCCGGCACCGTGGCCAAACCCTCCCCCCTCGAAAATCCAGCGACCCGGGCCGTCCGGCCGCAACACAAAGAGGGTGCTGGGCAACTGCCGCAAGGTGCGGCGAATCGCATCACGGCGCAGCACCACGCTCTGCCGCACTCCGCTGGCTGCCTGCGCCTGGATTTCCAGCGCCAATACC
>Ga0310332_10321_pt1 | contig 12808 bp, 15 predicted proteins | sample LakMicSRFLOrngD5_FD_195546 | JGI IMG/M metagenome (GOLD analysis project Ga0310332, IMG submission 195546) | Enriched freshwater cyanobacterial communities from Lake Michigan, Michigan, United States - MI23.SRFL.Orng.D5 (v2) (version 2) | ecosystem: Environmental > Aquatic > Freshwater > Lake...
GCGCTACCCGATCGAGCACACCCGCTTCTCCAAACGCCTCAGCGGCGATCAGTGGTGGCACCACCCAAAGGCACCCCATGTCCTCGATCCAGGCGACCAGGCCGACACCCACCCCTACCCGGTGGAGCTGGATCTCCCACCCTGGACCGTGCAGCGCGACATCGACCTACGGAACTGGCTCTTTGGCTTTGGCGCCGGCATCTGCATCGAGAGCCCCATCGAGCTGCGGCAGGAACACCGGCAGCGGGTACAGGAAGCGTTGGCGGTGTATCCGCAGACTTGAACCCTCCCTACGCCTTAGTCGACTAAGTTGGTTCAACTGGCAGATCCCTGATGCGGCAGGTCAACATTCACGAGGCCAAAACCCACCTCTCCCGCCTGGTGGAGGAGGCCGCCGCCGGCCAGGGCTTTGTGATCTGCAAGGCCGGTAAGCCCATGGTGCGCGTCACGCCCCTCGATGACCCTGCCCACCAACCCCAATCCCGCCGGCTAGGGCTTTTGCGCGGCCACTGCCAGGTGCCAGACGACTTTGACCAGCTCGGCGCCGCTGAGATCGCCGATCTCTTTGAAAGTCGCTGAATCAAGCCATGCGCTTGCTCCTCGACACCCACCTGCTGGTCTGGGCCATGGGCGAACCAGAGCGTCTGCCCGCCGGTTGCGTCGCCATGCTGGAAGACCCCAGCAACAGCCTGGTCTTTAGCGTCGCCAGCCTCTGGGAGCTGGTGATCAAGCAGGCCCTGGGCCGGCCCGATTTCAACCTGGAGCCAATCCTGTTGCGCCAAGCCCTGCTCAGCGGTGGCTGGCAGGAACTCCCCATCGAGGCCAGCCATGCCCTGGCCGTCAGCCATTTACCGCCCCTGCACCGCGACCCCTTTGATCGGTTGCTGCTGGCCCAGGCCCAGGTGGAAGGCTTGCTGTTGCTCACAGCTGACAGCCAGCTGTCCTTCTATCCCGGGCCCGTGCGTTTCATGGCCAGCTAGTCATTCCGCCATCATTGGGCAACTCGGTAGAGCAGCATCAGTGGCTGGATCCGCAGTCAACCCCATTGATGATCTCAAGGGCACCGCTAAAAATCCAGTTACGCGCCACAACCAGCCCATGAGTCTGATGGGCTGATCAGGTTCCGCCCGTTGCGCTTTTCCGTCATACGGCAATTCTTCGAAGTGCCCACCAGTCAGTCCCCCCTAACTGTGGCCCAGGACCTTAGCTAGACATGGTTAGCAATTTATTCCCTCACGGACTAGTTATGAACAGGATGCTGCATTCCTTGGTGGCAGCCTGCTTGGTCATTTCCCAAACAAATGGCCGCGAGGAAGCGAAGGACGATGCTGATTGCGGCTGCATGGACCCGTCAGCTGCCGCTCCCATTCTGCTCGGGTTATTCCGATTTCAGCGATCCCAGCAGCAGGTGCTGGGGGCAGCAGCAGGATGGGGGTTCATACCCCAGCATTAGGAGAGTGGTTTGCTAAGCGGCTGCGTTGATGAAGGACCATCGTTTTGCAGTTGTAGCGGCACTAGGTCGATGGATGCTTCTAGGGCTCTTGTTGGGGCTGCTGATGGGGCCCTATCAGGCCCTCTCAGAACTCGGTTTCCGCTTACAGCAGGGTGTCTGGCTGGGGGCTCAGCCCCAGCCCTTGTTCGGCTGCATGCTGGTTTTTGTGGCCACGGCCCTGCTGGTGGTTCTGGCCTGGGGGCCCCTGGCCGTTGGCCGCGGTGGCGGCACGACGGCGCTGCTTGCCCTCGATCGCGCAACCGAAGATGGGCGCAGGGCGGGTAAAGAGCTATGGCTGCAACAGCTCAGCCTTCCCACCCAGCTACGGCGGCTGCCGCTAATGCTGCTCACCCACCTCAGCGGCCTGGCGGTAGGGGTGGAGTCTCCGTCCGTCGCCCTGGGAGCGAGCGCGCTGCTAGCCATCCGCCGGCGATGGCCCGGTTTTCAACTTCTGGCCTCCATGCCGTCCCAGTTGGTCGCCGTGATCGGCGGCGCTGCCGGACTAGGGGCAGCGTTCCGCTCGCCCCTGTTGGCCGTTGCCTACGGCTTGGAAGAACTGGGGCAGCGCAGTGGTCTGCCGTTGGTGCTGCCGGTGCTGCTGCTGGCAGGTAGCGGATCGCTGGTGGCCACCACCATGGGTCAGCCGGCCCGTCTGCCCGGTCTTGAGCTCGGGTCCCTGTCACCAGAGCTGTGGGGCTGGGTGGTGGTGCTCACCCTGGTGGGAGCCGCTGCCGGAGCCCTGTTCGTGCGCTTGCTGCTGTCAACGGCAGCGTGGGTGAAACGCCTCCTGATGAAGCAGCTCCTGCTGGGAGCGCTACTGCTCGCCGCAAGCCTCACCCTGCTGGCCTTCATCAGTGGCGGCCTCAGCCTCAATGACGGTTCCCTGTCTTTGGCGGCGGCCCTATCCGGCGGACCCGTCGGCGCGCCGCTTCTCTGGCTGTGGCGCCTGCTCGCCAGTGTGCTCAGCGTTGCCCTGGGGGCTCCCGGTGGTCTGATGCACGACAGCATGAGCCTCGGAGCCCTGTTGATCAGCCCGCTTCAGGGTCAGCCAGGCCTAAGCCCCAATGACCTGGCCCAACTTGCGGCGGTGGGAGCTACGGCCCTGTTTGCCGCTGCCCAAGGCACGCCCCTATTTTGCGCCGCCTTTGTGTTCACGCTTCAGGGTGATCCGGCCCTGTTGCCGCTGCTGATGTTGGTGGCAGCCACTGCAGCGGCCCTCGGCGAGCGCTGGCGCGCTGAAGGCTGGAATGGGCACCAGGTGCAGGTGCTGCTCGCTGCTCAACCGGGCGCGCTTCAGAACCCCAGCGCCACGCCATCGAGCCGGTGATCCACACCAGCTTCCAGGCTGGTGCAATGGCCCTTGGCGTCGCGGTGGATGCGCAGCATCTGGGCAACCCCCTTGAAACCCACGAAGCCATAGCAATCGCCGAGTTGCGCTTGCGGGCTACCTTGACACTGACCTTCTGCTACCTGCTCGGGCAGAACGACCGTTGGCGTACTCATTAGGTACTGATTTGGCAAAAGTAGCTAAGACCAGGCTCCAATCATGGCAATTCAGACCTATTCGCAACCGAGGATTGAAGCATTCCTTCGAATTGATCATTGAGAGACCAGGAAGCTTGACAGCGTTGTTGTAGGCGAGAGATCTCTTCAGGGGGACTCGATAACCTTCTCTTATCATCAGTTCTATGGGTTATACTAGCTTGGACAAGAGCACCCAGCCCGATCGCTTCATGAAGAGCCTGCTAACGGCCTCTGCGGCCATTGCATTGATTGGTATGCAGCTCAGCCCATTAGCGGCTAAAGCTTCGACGATTCAAGCAGCAGCGCCTCAAGGGTCCAAGCCAATTAAGGTTGCAGCTGTTGATTTTATCCCGGCCTGGGGTGATCTTAGTGGTAACATTCGTCGTCTCGTTAGCGCTGCAGAAGCCGTTGCCGCCCAAGGCATTAACTATGCGGTTTTTCCTGAGACGGCGCTCAGCGGGTATGCATTCGCCGATCCCTCACAGCTAGCTCCCTCTGTCGACACGATTCCTGGCAAAGCAACCTCTGCATTGCTACCGCTGCTTAAGCGAACCGGCCTCTACATGAGTGTTGGCATCGCCGAAAAGGACGCGATTACGGGTATTGTTTATAATACGGCAGTGCTTTTGGGGCCCGAAGGTATTGTTGGAAAGTATCGCAAAAATGGCCTCAACGGTCAGGACGTCCAATTGTTCGGTCCTGGCAATAGTGATGTGGGCGTATTTAACACCAAAATTGGGCGGATTGGATTAATCATTTGCTACGACGACACCTACTGGCAGTACGACCGGTTAGCGGCATTAAGAGGAGCTCAGATCATCGGCTGGCATTCCGTTTCCGATCGTGTAATGCCTGGCACACCTCCTGCACTTGCCAAGGCAAATCATTCGACTGTTGCCAGTGTCCAACACATGAGTGCACTCAATGGTGTCTGGGTGATTGGCGCAACCCGCAGCGGCATCGAGCGCAATCCAATCAATGGAACCGAGCTTTACTACAACGGTGGATCCAGCATCTGGTCCCCCGAAGGACACAAGCTTGTGCAAGCACCAGTGGTTGCCCCCCAGGTGCTTCCGCCCGGTCTTAACGGGATCTACGCCACCACCATTACTCCGGCTGCTGCTGATCCGGTGCGAGATCAGCGTTTAGCGATGCGCCGCCCATCGCTTTACAACCCATGGCTGGCTTTGCGACGGGCACCTGTAGACCTAACGGCAACGAAGACACCCCGCACGATTAGCCTTGCCGCTGCTCAGTGGGTTCGCGGTGATTCTCAGTTGCGAACCACAACACCTGCCGATGGGGAGTTGATGGTGCTGCCTGAACTCTCCTCACTGCCCAGTGGCTTAACCGATGCCCAGATCCGCGAGAATTCCGAGCCCCGTGGCGCTGACTTTGAGCAACGATTGGCGCTGCAGGCCAAGGCCGGTAAGGGCTATTTGGTCGGCAGCTATCCCGAGCGAGAGGGTCAACGTGTCTTCCACACGGTCGTTCTGGCAGGACCCTCTGGCACGGTTCTTGGACGTTATCGCGCCACCCATTTGAATGGATCAAAACGAACCTGGGCAGAACCTGGGGAGTCCCCGGTGGTGATCGCAACTCCCCTGGGTCGCATCGGATTGGCGACATCCGATGATCTGCGTGTGCCGGAGTTCGTCGGGTTGATGCAGACCCTGCGCACCGATGTATTAGCCGTGCCTGCTGGGGAACCATCAAGCCTGAAAGTTGAAATCGATCCAGGTCTCTATGCGGTCAGCGATCCGCCCACTGGTCGCGCCGATTTGCACCCTTATTTGGCAGCCAAGCTCGGCCAATTCTGGGTGGTGAGCGGTGGTCGCCGCAATGGCGACGGTCGCGGCGCAACTGCTGCCGGTATCTTTGGGCCTGAACCCGTTGTCGTAACCCCAACTCTGACAGCTGCAGCGAATGAAGCCGCTGTGCGCATCAATACTATGGTGCCAGCTGGGGGCACCTGGATCAATCAGCAACAACTCATCGATGGGCAGCGAAACGATCTATTCACGCCACTGGTTCTTGATCCCAAAAACCGCTGCTTTAAGGGTTGGAAGTTAGCCGGCCGTGGCACCTACACCTGCCAATGAAGAAACCGTTAGCGGCCCTTGGGCCAGCCCACTCGGCCCAGCGGTATTCAGCATCCCTTGTCTGCTGTACCGCGGCAATGGGCTGTACTCAGGGCCCTCTTCTTCCTGGCCCTAGGCATCCGCAGCCTCTTACCCATCTCGCAGCCCCAGGGCCCCGTCCCTCCTCCAGGCACCAATAACGATGGCCCAAGCTGGGTTCGTCCCTGCTCATCGCCAGTGGCAACAAGCCGCTCTGCCTCACCTGCCGCCATCACCTCGGTGAGGCCGAGATCCTCCTGCTCACTTGCCAGGTCCACCAGGGGCTAATCGGCCAGGGCGAGGAGCTCACCGCCGGTGCTCCAACTGGAGCAGCGAGTCGACCGCTTCGCAGATTTGGGCGCCAGAAACGGCATGAGCCAGGAAGCCAGATCGCTGCTTCCCTTCACCTCATGCACCTGGTGGCTGAGGGATGTCTTCGCCATCTTGGGGTATCGGTCAACGTCATTGGACTTCTTCAGCCAGCAACTAATGACCATAAGCCGCCCATGGGACCTAACAGGAGAGTTGTCCGCTAGGCAGATATCAACGACGACCTGACCCTGATTCAAGAGCTACTCACCAGTGCGCAACAGGCGAATGATCGGCTCGGGGCTATGTCGTTTGACTGTCATGGGTCTGCCCCTTGCCAAGTCTGGCTGGTGGGTGAACTCTCATAAGCATTGGGTCAGTGGTTGGGGTTCACGTCAAAGCCTTGAACGCCTAGTCACCACTTCAACCCCAAAGACTACAAAACTCCTTGCCCTAATCCCCTTGGGCCGCTCGAGGCGAGAAATCCAGAGGCCTTGGCAGTCCTTGTCCCAGCCGAAGAGTGAAAATGGCAACGCTTATACCATGGCGCGGGCGGTGGGCGCCGATTCGTAGCCTGATCCGGTTTCCATTCCCATTGCCCTGTGGGCCGCTTCATTGACTCCTCCCGTTTCCCTGCAGCCCCGCTCCACAGCGCAAATCCCAACGGCAGCTACGACCTATCCAAGCAAAGCTGAACTGCTGGCCTGCCTGCCCTTCGATCTCACCAAGATCAACCCAATCAAGGCATGGGGAAGTCTGGCCCTGTCCTTGGGCTTGTCTTGCCTGGCCTATGGAGTGGGAACCCTGATTCCCCTGCAACTCAGCGCTGCGCCCCTCTGGCTGCTCTACGCCGCAGTCACGGGGACAGTGGCGACAGGGTGCTGGGTCATTGCCCACGAGTGCGGGCACCGCGCCTTCCATCCCAACCCCCGGGTGGAAGCGATGGTGGGCTTTGCGCTGCACAGCCTGCTGCTTGTGCCCTATTTCAGCTGGCAGCGCAGCCATGCGGTGCATCACGCCAACTGCAACCATCTCGAGGCAGGCGAAACCCATGTGCCGCCCCGCTCCGATTCCAAGGCGGGCCAAGTTGTGGCCGGGGTCAGGGAGCGCCTCGGCAACACCCTCTACGGCGTGGTCTCCCTGTTTACCCACCTGGTATTGGGTTGGCCGCTCTACTTACTCTTTGGTGTTGCCGGTGGCGAAGATTACGGCAGCCCCACGTCCCACTTCAGCACAGCTGCACCCTTCCGCAATGGACGGCGTCGCCTGTTTCCCGACTCCTTCGCTCAACGGATGGTGGTCTCCAACCTCGGCCTACTGGCGATGGTGATCGCCCTTATCCTGGCCTCGATCCAATTCTCGCCAGCCAGGGTGCTATTGGTGTATGGGCTCCCCTATCTGGTGATCAATGCCTGGTTGGTGGCTTACACCTGGTTGCAGCACACCGATACCAACATTCCCCATTTCTCAACGAACGATTGGGATTGGGCAAAAGGTGCATTACAGACAGTGGATCGTCCCTATGGGCCGCTTCTGAACCTGCTGCATCACGGCATCGGCTCCACCCATGTGTGCCATCACATCAACCCCCGAATCCCCCACTACAACGCCTGGCAGGCCAGCGCCTTGCTTCGAAATAGTTTTCCAGCGTTGGTTCGTTACGACCCCACCCCTATCCACAAAGCCCTTTGGCGGATTGCCACCCGGTGCACCGTCGTCAGTCAATGGGAGGTTAGTGGGGGCTATTTCTATCAATCCCAACCATCCCGCTAAGCGAAATCCGATAACCGACGGACGTCAGGCACTGGTCCAGCGCCTAAGCCAAGTCGGACGGTCGCTCAGTGAGGGGGCTGAAGTGGCTGGTGTTTCGCTAGCCACAGCCCTCCACTACGGCAAGGGCCAACCGACATCTGATCAGCTAGAACTGAGAACACTCAGGCTCACCTAACTTCAACCCAAAACACCTAAACCAGACGTGGTCAGCGTCTTCTTCCTTGACGGACAAGGAGCAGCCTTCGCCGAGAAGACACTGGATCAGGTCTAGTAACGTAAAACAAGCTGAGCAGCGAAGCAGGCGGCTTACGCTTGAGTTTATGGGGTACTGCCCTTGCCACCCTAAACCGTCCCACCAAACAAACCAAAGTGACTGCAGAACAAAAGTCCTACAAGGTGGTCGGTTGGGGAGCTGAGTATGCTTTCTATAGGGGTCTCACCTTGGACCAACTCAAACCAAACGAAGAGACAGGAACAGACGGACTTGACGACTTAGAAGCTGACGAATACCGGTCATTCGTTCGAGGGATCTGGGTTGTAGGAGACGCAGGCACCGCCTACGAAGCTGGGTTTGAACACCCGGACGTCCACTACACCAGCGAAGGACTGGTTCGCCCCTCCTTACGCAAGTGGTGGTGGGAGCTGGAGCTAGACAGCGAGTTCGACCCGAAACTGCTGAGCTTTGAAAGCAGTGTCCTGACCTACGACGGCAGCAACTACGAACCGAAGTGGGCGACGACGAAAGGCGCAGACGACCTTTATGAAGTGTGAGGCTGCCGAAAGGCCCCGCCTCCACAGGCTGGGGCAGCAGTCTTCTTCGCTCTTCCATCCGCATGAATCAACGCAGATCCAAGAGCCATCAAGCCATATAAGGCAAACCCGATAATACAAGTCTTTATATGAGCGGCTACCACTACCGGATCCATCCAGCCTGAAACCTCCATTCCTTGGAGAGTTCAGCGCGCTTGTGATCGTGCCCACGGCACAAACGAGCGGTTGGCCCCAGGATGAATCGTGATAGCAGGCTGAAATCAAGCCATGACAGCACAACCGTCCCCGGTGACTTTGACCGAGGCCACGCGCTTCTGGTTCCAGCTTGGCTGGGTGAGCTTCGGGGGACCGGCAGGGCAGATCGCTCTGTTGCATCGCGAGCTGGTGGAGCGCCGCCGCTGGCTGAGTGAAGGGCGCTATCTCCACGCGCTCAACTACTGCATGCTGCTGCCTGGCCCTGAGGCCATGCAGCTGGCCACCTACCTCGGCTGGCTCATGCACGGCGTACCCGGTGGCCTGATCGCCGGTGGGTTGTTTGTCATCCCGTCGGTCTTCGTTCTCACGGCCCTGGCGAGTCTCTACGCCCTATGGGGACAGCTGCCGTTGCTGGCGTCGGTGTTTGCCGTGCTCAAACCAGCGGTGCTGGCGATTGTGCTGATGGCCGCCTGGCGCATCGGCCGCCGCACCCTGCACACCCCCTTCTCGGTGGCGCTGGCCATAGCAGGCTTCTTGGCACTGGCGGCGTTCAATAGTCCCTATCCCTTGGTTGTGATTGGAGCGGGCGTGGTCGGCCTGCTGGCTGCCCGTCTGCGACCCTCCCTTCTCCTGGCCGCCCGCTCCCAGGGAGGAACAGCAGAGAAAACGGAATGCGATCGAACAGGCGCCCTGCATGACGACCACACAGAGAGTCCCGAGCACGCCCGATTCTCGCGCCGGCGCTTGGCGCTTACGCTGCTGATCTGGGCCCTAGCCCTGCTTCTTCCTCTGGCCGGGCTGGCTGCGGCCGGAGGTTGGAACAGCTCTCTGGCAATCATGGCCCGTTTCTTCACGCGGGTGGCGTTGTTCAGTTTCGGCGGGGCCTATGCGGTGCTGCCCTACGTGGCCCAGGGCGCGGTGGACGACTTTGGCTGGCTTTCAGCTGCGCAGATGCTCGATGGCTTGGCCTTAGGGGAAATCACCCCTGGTCCCTTGATCATCGTGGTGGCCTTTGTCGGGTTCATGGCTGGATGGAATCAGGCCGTCAACGCCGGCGCTGGCCCCTGGTTGCCGGCCCTAGCGGCCTTGTTGGTGACGGTTTGGTTCACTTTCGTGCCCTCTTTTGGGTTCATCCTCATCGGGGCCCCTCTCGTGGAAGCCTCCAGAGCGGATCACCGTTTCGGGGCACCGCTCAGCGCCATCACTGCGGTTGTGGTGGGAGTGATCGCCAGCCTGGCGTTGTTTTTCGCCGGACCCGTGCTTTGTCCCGGCGGCGTCTTCAACCCCTGGGCGCTGCTTGTGGTGGGACTGGCTTTGTTTGTGCAGCTGCGCCTTGGCTGGAGCGTTCTTCAAGTGATCGGTGCGGCTGCCACAATCGGAGCCCTGCTGGCAGGGGTGGCGATGCTTTTCAGCTGATAGCCCCTACCCAAACAAAGACACAGCGTTGCCTCCGTTCTGCCTGCCAAGCCCTCTGCCATGGTCCACCACCCCAAGTTCCGCAAGAGAGCCGCTCGCTCGATCGAGCCGCTCGATCCAGACGGTTGGGACAAGGATCCCGGCCGTCCACTGGGACTGCGGTTATTAGCGCTACTTGGCGCCCTCTCCTTCCTGGCCCTGGGCGTCAACAGCCTTCTGCCAATCCTGCAGAGAACGGAGCCCGCTCCCCAGCCCAGGGAACCGCCAGGGAAAAGCCCTGCCTGAGTCAAACCCAGGCAGGGCATCAGGGCATGCTGCACCAGGGACTAACGGAGCCTTGACTCGACAGGAATGCTGATCAGAGCCGGCTGTTGGGCGACTGGTCCCGCAGAATCCTCCTGGTCGGCGTCGTTGTCCAACAGTTCCTTGGCAATGCCAGCATCAAAGGAGAACCGGCCTGGGCCCAGGAGCAGCAGGGCCACACTGCCGCCCAGGTAAAGCACAACCAATTCCAACACGTAGATATTCAAGCCACTGGTGAGGATGTGGTGGTAGGCCGCAACGGCCATGGTTCCTGTGAGGGCCAGGGCTCCTAGGGGGGTCAACAGGCCAAAAATCAAGAGCCAGGAGCCAAAGATTTCGGCGTATCCGGCCGCATGGGCCATCAGCAATGGGAACGGAAGATGCAGGGGGATGACGTAGTTGTTCGCAAAACCCTGGGGATCGGCCAGCTTGTCCTGGCCGTGGTGGATCATCATCAACCCGATCGCCAACCGCAAAGCCAGCAAGCCCAGGCTTTGGGCCTGACCGGGACCAAACAGGTAAGCCCCAAGCCGATCAGCGATGGAGTGGGGCAGACGCCAGGACGCTGCTGGGCTCGCCAAAAGGTCGCCAGGGGGCTGGCTGGTTTCGCCACCACTGCGCAGCATCGCAACGGTCAAGGTGGCAGCGCAGATGCCAGCCACAACTTCAAGGGGTAAGGGCGTCGCCATGACCCAAGGAGCAAAAACCGAGTCTGGCAACTCCCGTAACGAAGCGTGAAGAAGATGAGAAACCAAGGTGCTGGGTCGTTCGGCCAACCCAAGCAGTTGCGGCCCCGACCGCGCAGGCTCCCGGTCGATGAACCCATCCGGTCGGCGAACCGCCTCCCATCCAGTCAGTGCCGCGTTGCACTAGCCAACTATCCGGCTAGAAGCGTGATCCCGGAGTCTGCAGAAACGCCAGCTCCTCTGGGCTCGACACCCGCCCCAATGCAGCATTGCGATGGGGGAAGCGGCCAAAGCGAGCGATCACATCCCGGTGCCTGCGGGCGAAATCAGCGGTGCGGGGATCGCTGAATTGGGCAAACAGCGGCAGCGCCTGCTCCTGCACCGCTAGCTCTTCGGAATGCATCAAGGGCATCAACCAAAACTGCCGGCGGGGCCGGGCTGCTTCAGACGCCAACCAGCCCCGCTCCACCGCCGCCAAACTCAGGGCACAAGCCTGGGGATCCCCGGCGAAGGCCAGGGCGGTGTCGCGCCAGATCTGCCTTGGACATTGGTCCAGCAGCAGCACCAGCGCCAAAGCGCTGGCAGGACCCTCCCCCCACCGGCCGAGCTCACCGCGGATCGCAGCGCGGGCCAGCGGCGAGAAGCGGCTGCCCACCAGGGCGTCAAAGGCCGGATCCTTGGCAAACCACTGGCGCGGCAAGGTTTCACCAAACCAGAAATCCAGAACCTCCCTGGCTTGTTGGTCTTGAGCTGGCATCAGAGCAACGCCTGCACGCTGGCCACCTTGTCCTCGAGGCTCTGGTCCTTGTCGGTGCGGCTGTTGATCCTCACGGAGGAGTAAACCCGGGCACAGCCCATGGCGTGCACCGCCTGGTGGCAAGCCTCGATGGCGGCGAACACCGGGCCCCAGTCGCCTTCGATGGCGGTGCCGTTCGGGTGCAGCTGGATCTTGAGCCCCGCTTCTGTGAGCACCTTCTCGCAGGCAGCGACGTAGGGGGCCAGATGGACGCCCACACCTAACGGCACCACGCAGAGATCCACGATCACCTTCATCGTCACCGCCTCGGATTGCACCCATCCTGGGAGAAGCTGGCCAGCAGTTGCGGCGGCGAGGGCGGCTCGGGTCGCTGCGCGGCAACGGGGCTGGGCTTGATGGGGGCTATTGCCAGGGGGGCAGAGTCATAAAGGCGGCTCTCCAGTGCTGAACGGAGCCTTTGCCTAAGAAAACCAAATGTGGTGACAGCAGCAGAACTGCATGACCAGAAGCGGCATGATATGTGAAGCTATCGCCGACTAGCAATGCCCATGGTTCAGCTCAACTGCCGCATCGAGCAGGGGCTAGCAGACCGGCTCAATCAGGCAGCCAGTGCCCGCCAGCTAGATATTGAAACCGTAGTTGGACAAGCGATCGAGCAGTTCCTAGCAGCAGATAGCAGCCAGACTGCTGAGTCGCTCGCCACTGATACTTCCATCATCGCAAAAGGGCTAGCAGCGTTGGCTAAGCGAGTGGAAACCTTGGAAGCCGCAGCTAAAGCCACGCAAGAAGCACCAGCGACCACAAACCCTTCTCCAGAGCGAGAAAAGGTGGATGGTCTTCTAGCCGCGCTAATGGCTAAACCAGCCCCACAAGTCAAAGCCTAAGCAACTATTGCTCCTAAAAAGGTGGCGCAGCCAAATCATGATGCAAAGCTAAAGTTTACACGTTGATATTAAATCAATTCTTGTTTGCAGATCATTAAGTGCATTGGGGGCGCCTCAAAAGCCTGTGGTCTGGGGGTACCACTAAATCCCAGTACTAGGTGCAGCTCCCGAAGGTCCGGATTTCACCCATGCGTAGGCGCTTGATCTTTTGGAGGAGTTGGGCCTAGGCGGGGGTGAGGGCCGGAGCAGTTGCTGGCGGTTCAGCAGGAACTGGGGCAAGGTCTGCAGCAAACAGGAAGGAGGACATGGTTAGTGGATGGAGATGCGGCAGAGTTAAGTCCACGGCAACCTGGCCATGGCCGCCGTCCAGGCAGATGCCGTTGATTCCTCCGCTGCCGGTGGGCCGACTCGGGCTCCTTGCTGCCCTGGGGCAGGTCCGGGCCTTCAGCTCGTCAGGACTCAGCACCTGCCAGCGGTTGCGGCGGCGGGGGCGGCTCGGGATACTGCGCGGCAACGGGGCTGGGGAGGCTGGGGGCTATTGCCAGGGAAGTAAGCAAACAGCGAATGGGCACGTATGC
>Ga0310332_10322_pt1 | contig 12779 bp, 18 predicted proteins | sample LakMicSRFLOrngD5_FD_195546 | JGI IMG/M metagenome (GOLD analysis project Ga0310332, IMG submission 195546) | Enriched freshwater cyanobacterial communities from Lake Michigan, Michigan, United States - MI23.SRFL.Orng.D5 (v2) (version 2) | ecosystem: Environmental > Aquatic > Freshwater > Lake...
TCATTGACCACAGCAATGCCAAGGCCCGCCAACGAGTAGGCCAGGGTGAGGATTGCGGTGGTCCAGGTGAGGTGGCCAAACAGGGCTTGGCCTGCCCACCAAGGCAAGGCGATGTAGCTGGCTCCGAGGGCGTAGTTACCGAGCCATCCGTTTTGCTTCAGCTTTAGCGGCGGTGCCGAATAGATGAAACTCACAAATGATCCGCCGAGGGCCAGTAGAAACAGCACCGGGGTGGAGTGGGCTGCCCACAAATCCAGGCCATAGGCCACGCCAAGGCCCGCCAGTAGCAACACCCAGATTTGGAGCTTCACCTGCCACAGGGGAATGGCCCCCGATGGAATGGGCCGATAGGGCTCGTTGATCGCGTCGATGTCGCGGTCGTAGTAGTCGTTGATGGTCTGGGTGTAGCCGGCGAGCAGGGGCCCACTCATCACCATGCAGGCGATCGAAGCGCCCACTTCAGGCAGGCGCCAGTGGAAGTTTCCAGAGGCCGCGGCACCACAGAGAACCCCCCAGATCAGGGGAATCCAGGTGACCGGCTTCATCAGTTGCAGCCGGATTTTCCAGATGTTGCTGGTGCCGCTGGCACCTTTCATGCCCAGAAGCTGGCGGGCTCCGCCGCCGCTGCTCGCCTCAGGATTAGGGCTGTTGGTCAACGCAGGGACTCAGGCGAGGGCGATTTCGTCTTCAAAAAACCAGGCTTGCTGGCCATTGGCGAGTTGCACGACAACGCCGATGCCCTTGCCATCAACGGTGCGGAAACCGGTCACGGTGCAGAGGGGATCAGCCTTGAGGGCTTCCACCATCTCGGCGGAAATGCGGTCCCGAACCCGGGTGATCCGCACCGTAGAGCCAACATTCACGGAACCCGTGGTGGCAGCCTGGGACATGGCTGGCGCAACTGGAAAGTGGCGCAACACTAACAGTGAGCTCATGGTTGCCAAACGGATCATTCCCTGTCTTGACGTCGCCGACGGGCGGGTGGTGAAGGGAGTCAATTTTGTGGGCCTGCGCGATGCTGGCGACCCCGTGGAGCTGGCTTGCCGCTACAGCGCCTCTGGGGCCGATGAACTGGTGTTCCTTGACATTGCCGCCAGCCATCAAGGCCGAGACACTTTGGTGGACCTGGTGCGCCGCACCGCTGAAGCCGTGACCATCCCCTTCACCGTGGGCGGGGGCATCAGCAGCGTGGAGGGCATCACCGCCTTGCTGCGGGCTGGTGCGGACAAGGTGAGCCTGAATTCATCGGCCGTGCGCGATCCCGAGCTGGTGGCGCGGGGGGCCGAGCGCTTTGGCTGTCAATGCATCGTGGTGGCCATTGATGCCCGCCGCCGCCAGGGGGCTACGCCCGGCTGGGATGTGTATGTCAAGGGCGGCCGCGAGAACACTGGCCTGGATGCGGTGGCCTGGGCCCGCCAGGTGGTGGCCCTCGGTGCGGGCGAGATCCTGCTCACCTCGATGGATGGCGATGGCACCCAGGCGGGCTATGAGCTCAACCTCACCCGGGCCGTCGCTGAAGCGGTGGACGTACCGGTGATTGCCTCCGGCGGCGCCGGCTGCATCGACCACATCGCCCGGGCCCTCGACATGGGCCCCGGGGGGGGCAAGGCTTCAGCGGCCCTATTGGCCTCCTTGCTGCACGACGGCGTTCTCACCGTGGGCGAGATCAAGGCCGATCTCCTGGCCCGGGGCCTGCCCATTCGCCCCGTGATTGCCGCATCCTCAAGGGCCTAGGGCTCTCGCGGCCCTGTGTCATGGCTCGTTACATTGACGGGGTGATAGCCCTTCAATCCCTACCCCCGTCTGCCTTTACGGCCATCGGCCTGCTGATGGTGGTCGCTGTGGTGGCGTTGGTGGCCTGGGCCTTGCAGTTGATGCAAGCTGCCACCGACACCAAGGAATTTTCGTTGATGTTGGCGGGCTGCATGGTCTGCTCCGCCGCGGTGGCTCTTGCCACCGTGATGGTGCTCACCTTGAACAGCCCCGATCGACTCGAGGCTCGGGGGTTGATGGATGCCGTTGAAAGCGAGGCCGGCATCAGCCTCGATTCCATCGTGTTGCCCCGGGATGGGCAGCTTTAAGCCAGGCGATCCGGCCGCTGTCGAGGCGCTGTTCGACCAAATTGCCCCCCGCTACGACCTGCTCAACGACCTTTTGAGCCTGGGCCTGCATCGGGTCTGGAAGCGCCAGGCGGTGGCTTGGTTGCAGCCCAGGCCAGGCCAGGTGCTTATTGATCTGTGCTGCGGCACCGGCGACTTGGCCCTGGTGCTGGCCCCGAAGGTGCGGCCCGGGGGGGCGGTGGTGGGGATCGATGCGGCCGGGGCGCCGTTGCAGGTGGCGGCAGGGCGCTCTGCCCGCCAGAGCTGGCTCAACATCCAGTGGCAACAAGGGGATGCCCTGGCTACGGGCCTGCCTGCAGCCAGCTTTGATGGGGCCGTGATGGCCTACGGCCTGCGCAATGTGGCCGATCCAGGCCAGGGTCTGCGCGAGCTGCGGCGCCTGCTGAAGCCCGGCGCCCGCGCCGCCGTGCTCGATTTCAACCGGCCCGATCCTGGCCGCCAAGGCGCCGAGCTCACGGCCAGCTTCCAACGGTTTTACCTGCGCAGGTTGGTGGTGCCGGCAGCCGAGCGCTTCGGCGCCCGGGAGAACTACGCCTACCTGGAGGCCAGCCTGGAGCGGTTCCCCACGGGGGCTGTCCAGCAGCAGTTGGCTGAGGTTGCTGGCTTTTGCCGCAGCCAGCACCGGCTCTTGGCGGGGGGGCAGATGGGCCTTTTGGAGCTGGTGGCCTGACCGTCAGAATGGCTGGCACAGAAGGTCCAGCCCGCTCCGTGCATTTCCAGGACATCATCGCCACCCTGAATCGCTTTTGGGCTGACCAGGGCTGCCTGATCCTCCAGCCCTACGACACCGAGAAGGGGGCAGGCACGATGAGCCCCCACACGGTGTTGCGCGCCATTGGCCCGGAGCCCTGGGCGGTGGCCTATCCGGAGCCCTGCCGCCGGCCCACCGATGGCCGCTACGGCGATAACCCCAACCGGGCCCAGCACTATTTCCAGTACCAGGTGCTGATCAAGCCATCCCCCGATGGCATCCAGGAGACCTACCTGGCTTCCTTGGAAGCCCTCGGCATCCGCGCCAAGGACCACGACTTTCGCTTTGTTGAAGACAACTGGGAATCACCAACCCTCGGGGCCTGGGGTGTGGGTTGGGAGGTGTGGCTCGATGGCATGGAGGTGACCCAATTCACCTATTTCCAGCAGTGCGGAGGCATCGATTGCCGGCCGGTATCCATCGAGATCACCTACGGCCTCGAGCGCCTGGCCATGTATTTGCAGGATGTGGAAAGCATCTGGGATCTGTCTTGGGATGGTCGGCGCAGCTACGGCGACATCTGGTTGCCGTTTGAGAAGGGCCACTGCACCTACAACTTCGAAGCTTCCAATCCCGAACGCCTGACCCAGTTGTTCGCCCTGTACGAAGCCGAAGCGGCGGATTTGGTGGCCAAGAAGCTTCCGGCACCTGCCCTGGATTTTGTGCTCAAGTGCAGCCACACCTTCAACCTGCTCGAGGCCCGGGGCGTGATCTCGGTGACCGAGCGCACCGCCACCATTGGCCGCATTCGCAACCTGGCCCGCCAGGTGGCAGAAGCCTGGTTCGCCGAACGCCGGGCGCTGGGCTTCCCGTTGATGGAGGCGGACAAACGCCAAGCCTGGTTTGAGGCCCATCCCGAGGCGGCTGGGTGATGGTGCTGGGTGGGAACCCTGGAGGGCTGATGCGTCCAGGGTTCGGAGATGGCAGAAAGGCTGGCGGGCCAGGGACTGGGCCGGTGGATCTGGGGGATCGCCTTGGGTTTGCTGCTGCTGCGCACGGTGGTGATCGCCGCGACCCCTCCCCATCCGAGCGCCGGGGATCCGGCCCTGTTGCTGCCTGAGGCCAGCGGTTCGCTGCCGATCAGCCTGGAAGGTCGTCTGGTGGCCGATCCGTCACCGATTGGCCCCGGCCAAGCTTGCCGGGCCCTGCTCCAGCTGCCGAGGGGCCGCACGGAGTTGCGCTTTCGCCATTGCCCGGAGCTGCAGCAGGGCTGGCAGGTGCGCGCTACCGGTGCGTTGAAGCGTCCCCAAGCCTCGCCCCATCCGCTGCTAGCGGCCCCGGCGGAGCGCCTGGCCCGCCAGGGGGCCTTCAGCCAGTTGCAGGTGGAGCAACTCCAGGTGCTGGGCCGGCCGGCAACGCCGATTGCCGATCTGCGCCGGCGCATGGCGGCCACCTTGCTGGAGCAGGCGGGAGCAGCTCGCGGTGGGGTTTTGGCCGCCTTGGTGCTGGGGAGTGCCGTGGTGCCGGTGCCGCTGGACGTGCGGGATGCCTTCCGCGCAGCGGGGCTGTCCCATGCCTTGGCCGCCAGTGGTTTTCACCTCAGCGTGTTGCTCGGGGCGGTGATGCCCTTGGGCCGAAGGCTGGCGCGGCCGTTGCGCTTGGCCTTGGCATTTGGAGCGATGGGGCTGTTTGTGCTGTTGGCGGGGCCCCAGCCTTCGGTGCTGCGGGCGGTGTTAATGGGCGCCATCGCCCTTGTGATCTTGGAGGGGGGGTGGCGAGCCAAGCCCATCGGGATCCTGGTAGCCAGTGTGGTGGCGCTGCTGCTGGTGGTTCCGGGCTGGCTGCTGGATGTGGGGTTTCAGCTCAGCGTGATGGCCACCGCTGGCTTGATGGTGTCGGCGCGGCCGCTGGAGCAGGCCCTGGCCGACCGGCTGCCGAAGGTTGTGCCGGGTTGGTTTGCTGGGGCTTTGGCCGTTCCCTTGGCGGCATCGCTGTGGACCCTTCCCCTGCAGCTGCTGCATTTCGGCGTGGTGCCGAGCTACGCGGTGCCGGCCAATCTGGTGGTGACTCCCCTGCTCACCCCCATCACCCTGGGGGCCATGGCCCTGGCTTGCCTGGCGGTGCTTGTGCCGCCCCTGGTGCCCCTGGCCTGCGTCCCGGTGGCCTGGCTTTGTGGGGTGCTGCTGGCGGTGGTGCGCTGGTTTGCCGGTTTGCCGATGGCCCAATGGCAACTGGGGAAAGCCTCGCCGGGGTTGGTGCTGCTGTTTGCCCTTGCGCTAGCTGCCTTGGCTCTTCCTGGTTTTGCTCCGCGATGGCGGCGCCTGGGCCTAGCCCTACTGGCCTTGGTGATGGCCTTGCACCTCGGCTGGCTGGGCTCCGATCGGTTGTTGCTGGTGCACCAGGGGCGTCTGGATGTGCTGGTGGCGCGCCACCAGGGTCGGGGGGCCTTGGTGAGTTTGCAAGGGGATGGCTTCAGCTGCCAGGCGGCCCTGAACCTGGCCAAAGGCCTGGGGTTGCAGCGGTTGGACTGGTCCCTCGTGCTTGATCCCGTGCCCCCCACCAATCCCGATTGCTGGCACCAGAACACGGCCATGCTGCTGACATCGGGGGAGGGCAGTCGGCCCTTGGAGCCGGGGGAAACCCTGGCGAGCCCGGGTCTGGTAGCGACGGCTGTGGCGGTCGATAGCCGGGGCGTGCAGCTGCAGGTTGGTCGGGCCCATTGGTTGTTGTTACCCGATCGCCAGGCGCTCTGGAGTTGGCGCGACCAACACGATCAGCCCCAGGCAAGGCCAGCCTGGGATGGGGTGTGGCTGGGTTTTCGGCCACGCCCCCGGGATCGCGAGTGGTTGGAGCGTCAGGGGGTGAAGCAGGTGTGGCTGAGTGGGGATCGGCCACTCCATTGGCCCAGGCCGTGGGCTGCCAGCGGAGCCAGTGGATCCCTGGAAGCGGGCTTGGCCTAGTCGATCCTTAAAGTGACGCAAGCCCTCGGGCTGCTCCCGCGGTGCGGCGAGCTTGGAGAGGTGGCTGAGTGGTCGAAAGCGAACGACTCGAAATCGTTTGAAGGGAAACCTTCCGTGGGTTCGAATCCCACCCTCTCCGTTTTTCAAGGTTCACGATCTCTCTTCTCAAGGGTTTGCAAAGGATCTGCTTCATCCAGGTCCTTTGCAATGTTTTGAATTGGCGGTTACGTCGTCCAGATCATTCGCCTGGGATGCTTCGGGGCGTCATTGTTCCAACGCGGCAACCTCCACGATGGCGGCAAGGGGGGTTGGTTGATTTGTGGGCTAGCTGAGTTCCTTGATCTCAGTTGAGCAGTTCCATCAGCTCAACTGAGAGGCGAATCCCGAACGACTTCGGGGTAGCAGCATGATCGTGTGCCCTTGCTGTTGCTTTTGGATTGAATTATGGAAGTGTGATTGTCACCCCTATTCAAAAAAAATATTTTCCACTAGGCAAAGCGCGTAACCCGCCATTCGGTTTGGCCTTTGCTTTGCGAGAGGTGAATAATTGTCTCCTGATCCTGTTCGTCCTGCCACTTTAATTCGACATTGACGCCAAAAGTACCGGATGAATGATGGTTCTTTTGGTTGAGGTGCATTGTTGCAAATTCCAATATTTTCAATGCTTGGGGTGCCTGGGCGACCCATCGGTGGTGTTTGTTTTCATTTCTTATCTCTAAACCAAGATCGTTGCTTACGGAATCCAGCGCAGACGGATCATCAGTCAATTCTTCTTTGCTTTGGTTGTCGGCGTCGTGGGAATCAATATAAAAATACAGACTCCCCTTGACTTCGGGCGCTAATAATATGCTTTTGCTGTTTATTTGGGCGAGAAGCTCATTGCTTTCTTCAATCGACTCCTCGCTGAGGCGATAGCTCAATGGCTTGGGAACCTCGGGATGGTCGTTTGCCATTTTGCTGCGGCGAGTGGTTGCTCCGCGCTCAGGGATGCCTTTGCTTGCTGATCTGCCCCTCAGTAGTCGTCCCCATATTTGATGCTTGACGTGGAGTTCATCAGTTCCACGGTGGTCTGATAACCCTGGGCCACGGTCACCTCGTGCTGAAGGCCAATGTCCCGTAAGGCGGCGACATCAAATTCAGGAGCAGTAATCCAGCTGAAGCCTTTGCCAAAGGTGTTGTCGGGGTTGACCACATACCAGTGGCAAGCGGTGTCGGGGACGGAGACAGAGCACTTGGTCCAGTCGTTGTCCCACTGCGGCACCTGAACGAAGGAGAGCATGGCGAACAGGACACCCAGAAAACCCGTGATCACAACGCTTTTACAAGTTGTTACATCGTACTGGGCTTTGCAGGCGAATCCTGAAATCCGATGGCAGCAGTGCGCCACTGCAGCAGTTTTCCCCGCCGCAGCCCCCCGTAAGGCAATAAAAAAGCGGACCCGTCCAGGACCGCTCGATGACCAGTCCCCATCCTATGAAGTTCTGTAACGGAACGCGAGCTGTCTGGCCTTTTCGAGGTGGCTATGCCCGATCTCCGTTCCAGTGACTTGCGGAAGTGCCTTCTAGTCATTGGTTTTGCAAGGGGGGTGTCTTCTGGAAATCCTGCTGATCTTTCGCCCAGATCCGCTCCAGTACCTGCCTGAAGCGTTCTGTTCGTGATGGCACGCCAAGCAGGTTCCTGCGGAACAGATTCGTGATGCGCCAGAACTTCAACCCAGCAGCAAGCGCAAAGACCGCCCAGGGCACCAGCATCCAGAGGGGGTTGTCCATCACGTCAACTACTTACGGGTTAGATAACGAACGGCGCCTAGGGCAATCGTCAGCCCAAACAGGGTGTTCCAGAGGATGGCATCCCGACTTGTGAGGCGCTTCAGCGCTTGAGGGAACTGGCCCCGTGCTGCGAAGTACAGCGTCCCGCAAACCAGCAGGAGAATGGGTATCCCTAGGGCCAGAAGGAGTTCCAGTCCCATCAGGCGCCACCACAGACCTGCAGCCTAGGCAGCTGACCTTGACGTGTCTTTGCTGCCTTCGCCCAGCAGGAGTGGTTGGCCAAGCGGGGTCTGGGGCGTCAGGGGGCGTGATCAGCGCCTGCTCTGAGCGGTTGCTGCTTGGTTCTGTGAATTGACCTCCTGGGTCTGGAGGCGCGCGAGCAGGTGTTCAAGATCCTCTGAGCGCAGTTCTCCGTCCTGATCCCAATGCATCAGGGAGGTCAGGGGTGTCCCTTGGCTCTGGTCATGGTCCATTGGGTCGCCTAGTGCTTCGACCAACCATGGCCGGTCGACTCTGCCGTTTGTTGGCGTTAGTTGCACATTGGGGGGGAAGACTTCCTAAAGCCCCCCATTGGCGCTGCACTCCCATAGGCAGACGTGCCGCGAATCCCGTTGCTCCATATTCCAATCAAACCCAGTAGGTAGGACGTGGGGATGAGGCCGAGCACATAGGGGGATAGTTCGGGCGAGCGCCTGCTGATCAGGATGTAAATGAATCCAGTTAAAAAGTTTGATAAGCCAAATGTGCCCAGCATGAAGAACTGGTCTATTGGTGTGCTGTCGGGGTTGAAGCCTGCAATGTTGATGCCCGACCACTTCAGCAGGAATGTGTGCATCAGCCCCCTGATCAAGTCGTAGATCCCCAGGCCCAAAAGAACCATTGAAGGTACTTTGTAGATCCTATTCGCCATGGGTTTCCCCTTGGTTGTTGCGCTGTAATGTAAGCCCCCCGCTGGCGGCAGGGCTCTTTTTGGTATTGCTATCCACATCTGCTGAGTTTTTTCTTCAGCTCATACCTCCTTGTCTGCTTGGGATTTGCCTGTCTGCCATTCCTAGACCCCGTTTGGACGTTCATCTCTTATTATCTGAATTATGGTAATCCTATTCTGTTGAGCCGATGACTTTTGTAAGGCGCAATTGGGAGGTCTTCGTCTTTCTTATCGTGGGCTTGCTGTTGCTCGAGTCCTTGGCGGTGGTCAAGGCAGCCCCATTGGCTGGCTACCGCTATGACCTGGTCGGCGAACTCATCTCGTTGTTTGATACCTATTTTCAGGTTGTCACGCCTGTTTTATTCCCTATTTCCATTGTGCTGGCCTGCGTCTGCTGTGCGATGCCAGTCCAGTCTCCATTGAGAAGATCCTTGATCGATGGCTATGCGCTCTTTTGTATGATTCGTGTCTTTTTACTTTTTATCTTGTTGAATATTTTGCTCTTCGCCCGAACAACTGATGCTGAATTGTTGGTGGTCCAGCTTTTCTTGTTTTTGCCCGCTCTTTTGTTGATCTGGGGGTGGATCTATTGGCGTTTTGACCTTTATTCTTTTGGGTCTCGGGGACAGCCTATGTTTCTATTCCTGTACCTGGGTGAGTCGATGCCTATAGTCTACGACTACTTTTTGGCGTCATTCGTTTCGCTGCTCTCGAATACCCTTGCCGGCTTTGCTGGACGTACTCGACTTTCGCGGACCCTAATTTTTATCCATGGGATCATGATGTGGGATGTGATGGGTCTGATCCTTTCCCGAGCGATTGCTTTGGCCGTTCGCTGAGCTTTGGCCGTTCGCCCTGGGCGGCATGGCGCAAGATTCTGTTACAATGCTTAAGATTGCTTTAGGTTTGATGTCCGCCCTGTACGCCAAATGCGCGAGCTGCAGGCATTCTTCCGGTTGTGATCTAGGAACTCCCTTCTGTCGTGTTTGGGGTACCGTTCTTTCTTCGTCCTGGTCGCTGATCGAGATCTGCCCCCATTGGTTGCCCCGGCCCCAGGCAGTGCAACCCCGTCGCCGTTAGGCCCCGCAGGGGTTTTCTTGGTTGGCTTTTGGCTCCGTGATTGTAGCCATGAGCTTTTTGATCGTTTCTTCTGCCTCTAGCAGCGCACTTGGCAGGGTGGGTTGGGCCCCTTTGCCTGCTTGATCCCTTGCTGATTCAGCGGTTGATCGGCGCCAATGCTCGTCTACTGAGATGCCGTACAGGCTTTTGAAGGCGCGTTTTTCGCCTGGGTTTCCTGTCATGCCAGCTGATGGGTAGTGATCGTCCTGCAGGCTTTTGGGTGCTGAGCGAATTTGCGCAAACAGCACTTTGCATTTGAACTCTCTGAGGTAGGTGCTGGCGCTGACCCCATAAAATCGAAGAAAGATCTCGTTCACCTTTCTGGCGTGCAGGCCAAGATGTTGGTGTATGTCTGCAGCTGCGATGCCTTTGGCATGGTTGTTGTCAATGAATTCGGCTGATTGCTTCAGGAGCTGAATTCTTTGGTTTGTGTCCGACCAACGGGTTTGAATCTGTAGCTTTTGGCTCCACCTTTTCGTTGTTTTATTTTTACTGGCGGCTCCCGTTCGCTTCATGCAACGCTCCTTGTTTCCGTTGCAGCATTCCGCCGCATTCTGGTCCACGCCCCTGGCTTCCGGTGCCGTCTGTCTTGGTTTCACCTTGCTTGGCTTTTGCGAGCTCCCTTGCCAGGGATGCCACCGGTGATGCAATATGCAGCACTAGGCCTGTGCTTGTTTTCGCCTCGTGGTGGATTGGAAGCTGGATCCCGAAAAGTTTCCCAAGCGCATTGATCTTGAGGTGTCTGAGGAGGTGCTTTATCGGCTCCAGCAGATCAGCTTGAGGACGGGGCTTTCGATCACGGAAATCGCTTCTACTTTGGTTGCCCAAGGGGCCGAGCTGTCCTTCCAGACCGATCAGGATCCATAGGAAACCTGGCTTTCCCTAGCGGTTTGTCTTTCAACTGACCGGGCATAGGGCCTGGGGGTTACTGCCCAGTTGTATTGCCGGACAATCCGTTTTCAATTAAGAAGGCTGCGAGGTTGCTGACCGAGCGGCCCTCCTTGAGGCTGCGCTCACCAAGGGCCTTAAAGGCCGCATACGACAGCGTGACAGAGATTCGTCGGGGGCTTCCTGCTCCAATATCTAGCTTGCTTTCAGCTTTTGATTGGCTTGGCACGCCTCTGCCTTAGATCAGACTCTGTAATTATGCTCTACTGCTAAACCTTCCTGGCCCTTCCTGCTCTGGCGCAGTCTTTCTAAGGGGTGATTCCGGGCGGTTTGGGCTTTGTGATCATTCTCCTCCCGGGGCACCAGCCCGGTCACTGCGCAGGTTGCTCCCATGCCCTGGTTTGTCAAGTTGGAAGAGGGGATTGTGGCCAAGCCCCAGTTCGATGCGGTGATCCCAGAGCACTTGGCTTGGTTGCAAAACCTGGCATTGGCTGGTCACCAGCCCCGCAGCGGCTATTGGGCCGATTGCAAGGGCCTCAATGGCGATGGAGCCGGGGGCATGTTGCTGTTTTGGGCCCTGGATTGGGCTGAGGCCCAACGTCTCATCAGCACCGACCCCCTGATCCAGCGGGGTTGTGTGCGCTGGAGCCTGCATGAGTGGAGCTTGGTGTTCGGTGCTTTCGATCCAGCGCCCTCTAGGAGTGAAACAGCAGCACCAGCCCCGACTTCAGCTGGTGAAACTCCCGCTCTTCCCGGCTGAGATCAAGCCCCACCTGGAGGCCTTCCTTGAGGGCGTCGTCAAAGGGAGGGGCTGTGGGGGCAACGCCCGAATTCCAAACAGCAGCAATCCCCACGGGGGTGGCATGCCAACGGAAGCAGCTGGTGATGCCGATATCGGGCTCCTGCAGAGCTTCTTCAAGGAGTTCGCGAATTGGCATGGTCTGTGCACCCTCCCCTCCAGCATCGGGAGTCTTTCGCGCTGCGGCCATCAGCTGAGAGTTTTCGTGATGAAAGGGGCCACGGCAGCCGTCGTGAGGGCCCCCACCGCCAGCAGCAGGGCTGCGCCAACAAGCCAGATCTGCTCCAGCCTTTGGCCCATGGCCAGGAGCTCGCCAATGGCCGCCACATCGGGGGGGGGCTGGCCCGCCCCGAGGATCGGCTTCACTTTGATCTGGCCCCCATAGCGATTGGCCCCACCGAGTTGCACCTGGCCCACCAGGGCATAGGCCGCCTGGGAAACCCCCGCATTGGGGGATGGATCGGCAGCCCCTTCCTGCAGTGCTTTGCGCAGGGTTGGTCCACACCTCGCGAGGGCCTTTCCCAGGCTTTGGCTTGAGGTCAGCGGCAGGGTGAGGGCCACCAGCCGGCAGGGCAGCCACACGAGCAAGTCGTCCAACCTGGCGCCTGCTGTGCCAAGCCATGCGAGCTTGCCGCGGCGGTAACCCAGCATGGAATCCAGGGTGCTGGCTGCCTTGAAAGCCCAGGCCAGGCTGAGGGGCCCAGGCCAGGCTGGGTTAAGGGCCCAAACCCCAGCGCCCACCAGCATCCAAAAGAGGGGTGCAAAGAGGCCGTCAACGCCATTTTCACTGGCGGTTTCGGCCAGGGCCCGGAGAATGGCGCTGCGATCAAGATCGGCCGTATCGCGCCCCACGATCCAGCCGAGCTTGCGCCTTGCTTCGGGAAGATCGTCGAGATGATCAAGTACGGCCTGCACCCCCTGCTCCAGGCTTTTGCCAGCCAGGGCGCTGGCCAGGGCGATCAAGAGAGCCAACCAGGCGATCAGCTGCAGTGGGCCCCGGCTCGCCATCGCCAGGTGTTCGAGGCCCCAGCCAGTTCCTGCGCTGCAAACCACCAGCAGGAGGGTGATGGCGCCGCCGCCGAGGCGCAGGGCCCAGGGGCGATCGCCGGCCAGGGTCTCCACGACTTGGCGCAGCCTGCTGATCAACCAGCCCATCACCACCACGGGGTGGAGGCACCAGCGTGGATCGCCAACGAGGCGATCCACGCCACAGGCCAGGGCTACGAGCAGCCAGCCCTGGAAGACGGGGTGTTCTTGGATCAGGCGGTTTTCAGCCAGCTGAACATCGAACGCAAGCCCGTGCCCACCTGTTCGATCGGGTGCTGGGCGTCCCGCTCGCGGACTTTCTTCATCTCAGGCTTGCCGGCATCACATTCGGCCACAAAGTTGCGGGCGAAGGTGCCGTCCTGGATGTCGGCCAGGATGCGCTTCATCTCAGCCTTGGTTTCGGCTGTGATCAGGCGGGGGCCGCTCACATAATCGCCGTATTCAGCGGTGTTGGAGAT
>Ga0310332_10323_pt1 | contig 12768 bp, 11 predicted proteins | sample LakMicSRFLOrngD5_FD_195546 | JGI IMG/M metagenome (GOLD analysis project Ga0310332, IMG submission 195546) | Enriched freshwater cyanobacterial communities from Lake Michigan, Michigan, United States - MI23.SRFL.Orng.D5 (v2) (version 2) | ecosystem: Environmental > Aquatic > Freshwater > Lake...
CAGCAGCTCGGAGGCGAGGGCAAAACGCTGGCCGGCGTCAGGCAGATCGAGCACGGCCGTGGCCATGCCGAGCTTCTGTGATCCCTGACCCGGAAACACCCAGGCGATCCCCATGGTGGCGATTGCGCATTTGTGGGCTGGAGACTACGGCGCGGCTGTGGGGGCCCAGCCGAGAGGGGGCCTGGCCGGCCTGGGCTGGCTCAAGCCCATCCAGCCGCCCCGCGGGCTCAGTTGGTCTGGGGACCGCCCCAGCGCAGCAGGGCCGCGCCCCAGCTCAGGCCGGCGCCGAAACCGCTGCTGGCGATCAGGTGACCCGGCTGAACCCGGCCGTCGCGCACGGCCTCATTGAGCATCAGCGGGATCGTGGCGGCAGAGGTGTTGCCGAAGCGGGCCAGGTTGCTGAGCACCCGTTCACTGGGGATGGCAAAGCGCTCGGCCACCGCATCGAGGATCCGCTGGTTGGCCTGATGGAGGAGTAGCCAGTCGAGTTGGTCGGCGCTGGTGCCGGTGCCATCCAGCAGGTCCTTGAGGATTGCCGGCACCTCGCGCACCGCGAATTTGTAGACCTCCTGGCCATTCATCTGGATCGGTTCGAAGCCGCCACGCTGGGCCTGGCTGCCGGCCACCACGGTGGTGTGCTCCTCGCTTTGGGCCAGGGTGAGGCAGCCGTTGCGGCTGCCATCGGAGCGCATGCGGAATCCAAGCAAGCCGTTGTCGGCCCCGGGGCAGGCCTCCACCGCCACGGCGGCGGCGCCATCGCCGAACAGCACGCAGGTGCGGCGATCGTCCCAGTCGACCCAGCGGCTGAGCTGGTCGGCGCCGATCACCAGGGCGCGGCGCACGCTGCCGCTGCGGATGTATTGGCTGGCGGTGATCAGGGCAAACAGGAAGCCGCTGCAGGCGGCCGTGATGTCGAAGGCCACGGCGTTGCTGGCCCCCAGCACCCCCTGCACCCGCGGAGCCGTGCCGAACAGGTCGTCGGGGCTGGAGGTGGCCAGCAGGATCAGGTCCAGGTCGCTCGCTTGCCAGCCGGCATGGGCCAGGGCCTGGCGGCCGGCCTCGCTGGCCAAGCTGGTGACCGTTTCGCCCGGGCCGGCGACGTGCCTGGCGCCGATGCCGGTGCGGCTGCGGATCCAGTCGTCGTTGGTCTCGACCCGCTCCCCCAGCTGGGCGTTGCTGAGGCTCACGGCTGGCAGGCCGCTGCCGCAGCCGACCAGGGCCATGCCGACGGCCTCCGCCATTGGGCTGAGCGACACCTGAACGACCCCAGTTGGCGGTCAGTCAACCACAGGCGACCGCCGCATCGGTGCTGTCACTGAGCTTGTGCAGGTCGTCCATTACGCCATGGCTGGCGGCGGAGTGGGCTAGGCGCAGGGCGCTCACCACCGAGAGGGCCTTGCTACTGCCGTGGCCGATCACGCAGACGCCGTTGACGCCCAGCAGCAGGGCGCCGCCATGTTCGGCGTGATCCAGCCGTTTCTTGATGCGCACCAGGTTGCTGCGCAGGAAGGCGGAGCCCACCTTGCCCCGGCGTCCCCGGGGCAGCTCGGCCCGCAGCACATCCAGCAGCACGCTGCCCACCGATTCGAGGAACTTCAGCAGCACGTTGCCGGTGAAGCCATCGCACACCACTACATCGAAATCGCCGGAGAGCACGTCCCGGCCTTCGCAGTTGCCGGCAAACACGAAGCGGTCGTCGGCCGCCAGCAGGGGGTAGGTCTTGAGGCAGAGCTCGTTGCCCTTGCACTCCTCCTCGCCAATATTGAGCAGGCCGATCCGGGGCCTTTGCACCTGCAGCACATCGCGGCTGTAGATGTTGCCGAGCAGGGCAAATTGGTGCAGATAGGCCGCCTTGGCGTCCATGTTGGCGCCGACATCAAGCACCAACACCTGCTGGTTGGGATCCTTGGTGGGGAAGAGGGCGCCGATGGCGGGCCGGTCGATGCCCTTGAGCCGGCCGAGCCGGAAGATCGCCGAGGCCATCACGGCGCCGGAGTTGCCCGCCGAGTACACCGCGGTGGCCTCGCCCGCCTTGACCAGGTCCATGGCCATGTTGATGCTGGCGTCCCGCTTGCGCCGCACCACCGTGGCCTCTTCGTCCATGCCCACCGAGGGGCCGCTGGCGACCACCTCGATCAGCCCGGCGCCGATGGCGGCGGCCAGCTCCTCGCCCAGGCCCAGGGCCGCCACGGCCTGATCGACAGCGGCGGTTTCGGCCACGAAGCGCACCCGCACCGGCAGGAGGGCCACGGCCCGCAGGCAGCCCTCCAAGATCGGGCCGGGGGCATGGTCGCCGCCCATGCCATCGACGGCCACCCACAGCCGCTCGGCATCGACAATCCTGAGCTCGCCATCGGGACTGCTCCCTTGCTGCAGCCGGCGCAGGGGATCAAACACCAGGGGCTGGAGCACCGAGTTGGCCATCGAGCCGGCCACCGAGCCGGCGGCGCCCGCCACGGAGCCGGCAACGCCGGCGACATTGCCAGCCACATTGCCGGCGGCCCCAGCGACGCTGCCGGCGGTGGAGACCATTGAGCCGGCCATGGACCCGGCCACGGAGCTGGCGGCCGAGGCCGTGCCCACGAGGCTCGTTACGGCCGCATTGCGGCGATACCAAATCACCAGGCGACGAATCGCCTGGGGCCGCCGACGCTTGGGGCTGCGGCCAGTGATGTCAGTGTCCTTCGGGGGCAAGGGCTTCGATGATGCGCTGGAACAGGTACCCCGTTCCCCGGGCCGTGAGAATCAGCTCGGGGTTGGCGGGGTCGTCCTCCAGTTTGGAGCGCAACCGGGAGATATGGACATCCACCACCCGGGTGTCGACGTGGCGCTCGGGGGTATAGCCCCACACCTCCTTGAGAATTTCGCCGCGGCTGAAGGGTTCGCCCGAGCGGCCCACCAGCAGCTCCAGGAGGCTGAACTCCATGCCGGTGAGCCGGATGCGTTCGTCGCCCCGGTACACCTGGCGCTTGTTGGTGTCGATCTTGAGGTCGCTGACCTGGATCACGCCGGAGTTGGGGATGCCGGCGGCCTGGTCCTTGTCGACCCGGCGCAGCACGCAGCGGATGCGGGCCTCCAGCTCCTTGGGGCTGAAGGGTTTGACCACGTAGTCGTCGGCGCCGAGCTCCAGGCCGGTGATGCGGTCGGCCACATCGCCTAGGGCCGTGAGCATCACGATCGGCACGTCCGATTCCTTGCGCAGCTCCTGGCAGACGCCGTAGCCATCCAGCTTCGGCATCATCACGTCGAGCACCACCAGGTCGGGGCTGGTGCGCCGGAAGGCGTCGAGGGCTTCGAGGCCATCGCAGGCCGTGATCACCTGATAGCCGATCATCGAGAGCCGGGTCTCGAGGATGCGGCGGATGCTGGCTTCGTCGTCAACGACCAGAATCGTTTCCTTGGCGGGGGCAGAAGCCGTCATTGCGGCAGGCGGACCGAAGGGTTTGAGTAGATCGACCCACTGAAAAGGCCGAAGGCCCCGTGGGTTCACCAAGAGCCACCAATCTTCATACACCTTCGTGCACCCCCGTGGGACGTTCCAGCCTCTACGTCTGCCAGACCTGCGGGGCCCAGACCCGCCAGTTCTTCGGTCGCTGCGCCGCCTGCGGCAGCTGGAACAGCCTGGTGGAGCAGGTTGTCACCGCCAGCGACACCCGCCGGCGCCGGCCGGTGGCTAGCGCTGCAGCCGCTGCAGGAGCGGCCAGCGGGGCGTTAGGCGCCACCGATCTGCCGCCGCGCTCGCGCCGATCTGAGTCGATCCACACGGTCGGGGAGCGGCCCCTGCAGCGCCTGGGCAGCGGCTACGGCGAGCTGGACCGGGTGCTCGGCGGCGGCCTGGTGCCCGGGTCCTTGGTGCTGGTGGGCGGCGATCCCGGCATCGGCAAGTCGACCTTGCTGCTGCAATCCGCCGAGGCGATGGCGGCCCGTCACTCGGTGTTGTACGTGAGCGCCGAGGAATCGGCCCAGCAGGTGAAATTGCGCTGGCGCCGCCTCGGCGGCGATGGCAGCCAGCTGCAGTTGCTGGCCGAAACCGACCTGGAACTCGTGCTGCAGGAACTCGAATCCCTGCGGCCAGCCGTGGCGATCATCGACAGCATCCAGGCCCTCCACGACGGCGAACTGGCCAGTGCGCCGGGGTCGGTGGCCCAGGTGCGCGAATGCGCCGCCGCCCTGGCCCGGATCGCCAAGCGCCAGGACACGGCCCTGCTGCTGGTGGGCCACGTGACCAAGGAGGGGATGCTGGCTGGCCCCAAGGTGCTGGAGCACCTGGTGGATGCGGTGCTCACCTTCGAGGGCGACCGCTTCGCCAGCCATCGGCTGCTGCGGGCCGTGAAAAACCGCTTTGGCGCCACCCATGAGCTCGGTGTGTTCGAGATGCGCGACCGGGGCTTGGTGGAGGTCACCAACCCCAGCGAGCTGTTCCTCGGCAGCGACGAGCCCTCGGCCGGCACGGCCACGATCGTGGCCTGTGAGGGCACCCGGGCCCTGGTGGTGGAGATGCAGTCGCTGGTGAGCACCACCAGCTACGCCAGCCCGCGCCGCACGGCCACCGGCATCGGCACCAACCGCCTGCACCAGATCCTGGCGGTGCTGGAGAAACACCTGGGCCTGCCCCTCTCCCGCTTCGATTGCTATCTGGCCGTGGCCGGCGGCCGGGAGGGGGAGGAGCCGGCGGCCGACCTGGGCGTGGCCACGGCCGTGGTGGCCAGCTACCGCGATCTCACCCTGCCTCCCGGCACGGTGCTGGTGGGCGAGCTCGGCCTGGGCGGCCAGCTGCGGCCCGTGGGCCAGCTGGAGCTGCGCCTGCAGGAGGCGGCCCGGCTGGGGTTCCGCCGGGCCGTGGTGCCCAAGGGCAGCGGCCTGGGGCCGATGGCGGCCGGCATCGACCTCCAGCTCTTGGAGGCCGGCACGGTGGCCGAAGCCCTGGTCCTGGCCCTAGGCGTGAACCCGGCGGACGATCGCGCTTGAGCCCAGCCTGGCCGGGTCCCCGCCCGGCGGTCGGTTGCTTGGCTTGGGTTCCTGGCCTCGGGGGGCTCCGATCAGCACACCATGCCGGCTCCAGGCCCCGGCTCAGGATTTCAGAGGCAGAGATCAGAAATAGACATCCACATTGCTGCGGCCCGACGACTTGAGCCAGTTCTCAATATCCAGATAGCCGCCGGGATAGAGGCGCACGGCCCGTCCCCAGAATTCCGCCGCCTGGTCAAACCAGCGATCGGCGCCGTCCTGGTCGCCGTTTTCGGCGGCAATCCGGCCCCATTTCTCGTAGATCAGCCCCATGTTTTTGAGGCAAGACGGCGAATTGGCATTTTCTTCGAGGGATTGGCGGTAGTAGTCGAGGGATTTTTCTTCGTCGCCGTTGCTCATGAAAATGATTGCCATGTTTTTGAGGATTTCGCCCCGGTCCACGGCGTTTTCCTCGAGGCGTAGGGCCTCTTCGTAGTTGTCGAGGGCCTCGGCGTAGTCGCCGTCGTTTTGGGCGGAGAGGCCGTCGCGGTAATACACATAGGCCTCCTTGGCCTTGGGATCGATCGGCAACAGCTTCACGATCAGGTCGGCCATCACCGTGAAGCTCTTGTCGATGAAGTTGTCGTTGCGCTGGGAGCGGGGCACGGCTGGGGTTCGGATCGGCGTGCTCCCATCCTCCCCTGCATCAGCGGAGTCCGGGGCAAATGCCCATCGGCGGACATCGGCCCCAGGGATCTTGCCGTCAGCGGCGGCGGCCTGAACGGTCTTGGCCCCCTGTTCTGGCGCCTGCCCCGCTGGGGCACTGGAAGGGGAGCTGCCTAGCCTGGAGCACCTGGTCATTGCACCGTGTCCGCCGCCGCCGAAGCCGTCGCGCCGCTGCTGCTGCAGGTGGAGGGGATGAAGTGTGGCGGTTGTGTGCGGGCGGTGGAGCAGCGGCTCCTGGAGCAACCGGGCGTGCGCCAGGCCAGCGCCAACCTGATGACCCGCACCGCCTGGGTGGGCCTGGATCCCGCCCTCGAGGGGGATCCCTCGGGCCCCCTGGTGGAGGCCCTGGCGGGCCTGGGTTTCCAGGCCCAACGCCGCGACCAGGCTTCCACGCCCCTGAGCCGGGCCCAGCGCCAGCGCCAGGAGAGCTGGTGGCAGCAGTGGCGCCGGTTGGTGGTGGCCCTGGGCTTGCTGCTGGTGTCGGTGCTGGGCCACCTGAGCGAGGCGGGCGACCTGCCCTTGCCGTTGCTGGCCGATATCCGCCTCCACGCCGTGGTGGCGACCCTGGCCCTGGCCCTGCCGGGTCGGCCGATCCTGGTGCGCGGCCTGGTGGGGGCCCTGAACGGGGTGCCGAGCATGGACACCCTGGTGGGCCTGGGCATGGGCAGCGCCTACCTGGCCAGCCTGGTGGCCCTGTTGGTGCCTTCCCTGGGCTGGCAGTGTTTTTTCAACGAGCCCGTGATGCTGCTCGGCTTTGTGTTGCTGGGCCGCTTCATCGAGGAGCGGGCCCGCTTTCGCACCGGCCGCGCCCTGGAACAGCTGGCCGCCCTGCAGCCCGATACGGCCCTGCTGGTGCTCGGAGACGGGCCGCCTAGGCCCGTGCGGGTGGGGGGATTGCGCCCCGAGGATCGGGTGCTGTTGCTGCCTGGCGACCGGGTGCCCGTCGATGGCCTGGTGCTGGAGGGCCGCTCAGCCGTTGATGCGTCCAGCCTCACGGGGGAACCCTTGCCCCTGCAGGCCGGGCCCGGCAGCGAACTGGCGGCCGGCAGCCTCAACCTGGAGGCACCCCTCACCCTGCAGGTGCTGCGCAGCGGCTCGGACAGTGCCGTGGCCCGCATCATTGCCCTCGTGGAGGAGGCCCAGGCCCGCAAGGCACCGATCCAGGGCCTGGCCGACCGCATCGCTGGCCGCTTCAGCGGGCTTGTGTTGCTGATGGCGGGGGCCACGTTTCTGTTTTGGTGGCAGTGGGGCACGAAGCTCTGGCCCCAGGTGCTGCAGGCGGCCCCGTCCGCCCAGGCCCATGGGGGGCACCAGGCGGTAGGCATGGCCGCAACGGGCATGGCGGCCATGGGGTCAGCCGACATGGCGGCAGGGGCCCTGCATGGCGCGGCGATGGCGCCCCTGCCCCTGGCCCTGCAGCTGGCGATTTCGGTGCTGGTGGTGGCCTGCCCCTGTGCCCTTGGCTTGGCAACCCCGGCGGCGATCACGGTGGGCTCGGGCCTGGCGGCCCGCTCCGGCTTGCTGTTCCGTGGTGGCGATGCGATTGAAATGGCGGCGAGCCTGCGCTCGGTGCTGTTCGACAAAACCGGCACCCTCACCCTGGGCCGGCCCCTGGTCACGGCCGTGGAGGTGCTGACCTCCGCGCCAGGGGGGGGCTCCCCATCCCGATCCGAGGCCGATCGCCTGGTGCAGATCGCTGCCAGCCTGGAGCAACACACCCGCCATCCGCTCGCCTTTGCCCTGTTGCAGGAGGCCCAGCGGCGCGACCTGGCCCTGCTCGAGGTGGCAGACAGCCGCACCATCGCCGGCCAGGGGGTGGAGGGACGGCTGCAGGACCCCCTGGCCGCAGGGTTGGGGGCTGGCGGGGCCTGCCACGTCGGCCGGCCCGGTTGGCTGGTGGAGCTGGGCCTCGTGGCCCAGGAGGCGATCGAGGCGCCCCTGAACCGGCTGGAAGCGGCTGGGGCCACGGTGTTAGCCGTTAGCGCTAGGGCCCCCGGGGCGTCGGTAGGGGACCCTGGCCCTGGATCGCAATGGGTCGCCCTGGTGGCCGTTCAGGACCAGCCCCGGCCCGATGCCGCCGACAGCCTGGCGGAGCTGGCCGGGTTGGGCCTGGATCTGGGGGTGCTCAGCGGGGATCGCCGCTTAGCGGTGGAACAGTTGGCCCGCCAACTGGCCGTGCCCCTGGATCAGGTGGCCTGGGAACTGCTGCCCCAGCAGAAGCTGGAGCGGCTGTTGCAGTGGCGCCAGCGGGGGCCGGTGGCGATGGTGGGCGATGGCATCAACGATGCGCCGGCCCTGGCCGCGGCCGACCTGGGCATCGCCGTTGGTACTGGCACCCAGATCGCCCAGGACAGCGCCGGCCTGGTGGTGTTGGGGGACCGGCTGGAGGGGGTGGTGGATGCCCTGCTGATTGCCCGCCGCACCATGGCCAAGGTGCGCCAAAACCTGATCTGGGCCTTCGGTTACAACCTGGTGGTGTTGCCGATCGCCGCGGGGGCGCTGCTGCCCCGGTTTGGCCTGCTGCTCTCGCCGCCCCTGGCGGCCCTGCTGATGGCCACCAGCTCGATCACAGTGGTGCTCAATGCCCTCCTGCTGCAGGGGCCAGGTCCACTCCGCTCCGGTCAGTGAAGCCATCTGCAGGACTGCGTTCCCCCGTGATGTCATCCCCCCTGAGGCCTCTGCCGTGACCCCCGCACCCGAGGTCCCGTCGCCCCTTGCCGATCCCAGCGCAGACCCCTTACCCCGGGGCCGCTTTCTGGTGCTGGAGGGGATCGATGGATGCGGCAAGACCACCCAAATCGCCGCCCTGGCGGAGTGGTTGCCCCGGAGTGGCCTGCTGCCCCCCGGCGCCGAACTGCTGGTCACACGCGAGCCCGGGGGCACGGCCCTGGGCCAGGCCCTGCGCCAACTGCTGCTCCATCCCCCCGGCGAGGCGGCCCCCGAGCCCACGGCCGAACTGCTGCTCTATGCCGCCGACCGGGCCCAGCACGTGCAGCAACGGATTGCTCCGGCCCTGGCGGCCGGCCACTGGGTGCTCAGCGATCGCTTCAGCGGCTCCACCGCCGCTTACCAGGGCCATGGGCGGGGCCTGTCCCTGGCCCTGATCGAGCAGCTCGAACGGATCGCTACGGCCGATCTCCAGCCCGACCTCACCCTCTGGCTGGATCTGCCCCTGGCCGAATCCCGCCGCCGCCGCGGCGAGCGGGCGGCCGACCGCATCGAGGCGGCCGGGGACGCCTTTTTGGAGCGGGTATGCGCGGGCTTTACCGCCCTGGCGGTCCAACGGGGCTGGTGCCGGTTGGATGCCAGCCTGGCGCCCGAGCAGGTGTCTGACGCCATCGGGGTCTTGTTGGCGCAGCGCTTTGGACCCTTGGCGCAACCGCATGGCTAATCCAAGCGACCTGTTTGCCGGTTTGGTGGGTCAGGCCCCGGCCACGGCCCTGCTGGCTGCCGCCTTGGACCAACAGCGCCTAGCGCCGGCCTATCTGTTCTGCGGAGCCGACGGGGTGGGACGCTCCCTGGCGGCCCGGCGTTTCCTGGAGGGGGTGATCGCCGGCCCCAAGGGCGCGCCATCGGTGCGCCGCCGCCTGGAGGAGGGCAACCATCCCGACCTGCTTTGGCTCGAGCCCACCTACCAGCACCAGGGCCAATTGATCCCCGTTTCGGAAGCCCTGGCCACGGGCATCAGCCGCAAGGCGCCGCCCCAGTTGCGCCTGGAGCAGGTGCGCAGCGTGTCCCAGTTCCTCGGCCGGCGGCCCCTGGAATCGCCCCGCTGCCTGGTGGTGATCGAGAGGGTGGAGGCCATGGCCGAAGGGGCCGCCAATGCCCTGCTCAAAACCCTGGAGGAACCGGGTGGCGGCCTGCTGATCCTGTTAACGGCGGCGCCGGAGCGCCTGCTCAGCACGATTCGCTCGCGCTGCCAGCAGATCCCCTTTCGCCGCCTCAGCCCCGCCGAGATTGGCGACGTGCTGCTGCGCCAGGTGCCCATGCCGTGCGCCGATCCCGCGGACCAAGGCGATTCCGAAGGCCGGAGCGAGCCCGCACCTAAGGCCGATCCACCGGAACTGCTGGAGCTGGCGGCCGGCTCCCCAGGAGCCCTGCTGCACTGCCGCGAGCAATGGGCCGCCTTGCCAGAAGGCTTGGCCGAGCGGCTTTGGAGCCTGGGCAGCCCCTCCCAGGGCCAGAGCTCCCGATCAGGGGCGGGGAAGGGGGGCAGTCCGATCGAGGCCCTGGCCCTGGCCCGGGACCTCTGTGAGGCCCTCGATGGCGAACAACAGCTCTGGCTGCTGAATTGGTGGCAATGGCGCCTCTGGCGCCAACGGCCCGAGCCTGACGTGCAGCGCCGCCTAGAAAGCCTGCGCAGCCACCTGCGCTCCTACGTGCAGCCGCGGCTTGCCTGGGAAGTGGCCCTTCTGGAACTCTCGGGCCTTGGTGGCAGCCGCCCTGGCTGACGTCCCTGCAGCGAGGCGGATTTGGGTCCCCAAGGAATGGCCTGCTAGCCGTGGGGGTTTCAGACGGGGGTGCTGAGGAGTTTGCGCGTTTCGCGGGCCTGGTGGATCACTTCGGTGAGGGTCTCGAGCTGGGAACCCGTGGGCAATTCCAGGCAGTAGCCGGCGCCATACACCGTCTTGATGAACCGGGGTTTGCGCGGATCGGGTTCGAGCTTGGTGCGCAGGTGGCGGATGTGGACGCGGATCGTTTCGATGTCGTCATCGGGCTCGTAGCCCCACACCTCCTTGAGGATCAGGGAGGGGGCCACGGTCTGGCCATGGCGCTGCAACAGGCAGTGCAGCAGTTCAAATTCCAGGTGGGTGAGCCGCACCGGCTCCTCGAACCAGATCGCCTCAAAGCGTTCGGGCACCAGGGTGAGGCAGCCGTAGTTGAGGATTTCGTTGTGCTGGCTCGACACGGGGGTCCGCACGCTGCGGCGCAGCAGGGCCCTCACCCGCACCAGCAGTTCTTCGAGGTCGAAGGGTTTGGTGAGGTAGTCGTCGGCGCCGGAATTGAAGCCGCTCACCTTGTCCTTGATGCCCCCCAGGGCCGTGAGCATCAGGATCGGGATCTGGGCGGTGCGCTCATCGCGGCGCAGCCGCTGACAGAGGGTGAGGCCATCGACATTGGGCAGCATCAGATCCAAAAGGATCAGGTCGGGCCCGTGTTGCAGGGCCAGGGCCTGGCCCTTGATGCCGTCGGCGGCGCGCTGCACCTCAAAACCGCTGTGCTCTAGGTGGCCTGCCACCAGGTCCAACATGTCGCTGTCGTCTTCGATCAGCAGGATGCAGGGCTTCATGGGGTCTACCTAAAGGGGCTTGAGGCGGCCAGACAAACGCTTCCGCAACGAATGATTTTTGGCATTCTCCCTAATCGGGCTGGGATGTGGAGGGTCTGCCGAGCTAGCCCCTTGGGTCGGTTCGGGGAAAAAGCAATGGGGCCAAGGGCTCTCACCGCCACACCCCTGCGGGCAGGGGGCAAACCTTCAGAATTTCTTTCGCTGAGGCAGTTGCCAATTTGACGGAATTGTTTACAGCCGCAGACAGTTGTTGCGGATCAGTCTTGCGGCTGCAGCAACTTGGCGGTGGCGGCAGCCATAAAAAAACCCCAGCCGAGGCTGGGGTTTGGCAAAAGCTCCCCGGGCGGGATTCGAACCTGCGACCAATCGATTAACAGTCGATCGCTCTACCGCTGAGCTACCGAGGAATGGGACTTGATGAACTTACCTCTCGCCCCTCCCAAGGGGCAAGCGATTGAGGCGCTGGCGGAGGGCCGAGCCGTCCTGCCAGCGGCCGACGCGCCCGTGGCGGACAAGGGCGGCGCCGTCGCATTGGTCGAGTTCGTCGAGGCGGTGGGTGATCCATAGGGCCGTGATCGGCCCTGTCCCGGCCCCCTCGGGCGTGCCAGGGGCAGGCCTCGCCGCCGGGTTGCAGAGCTGGCGCACCAGGGCGAGCACGTCCCGCTGGCTGGCTTGGTCCAGCAGGGCCGTGGGCTCATCGAGCAGCAGCAGCTGGGCCCGGCTGGCCAGGGCTCCGGCCACGGCCAGCCGTTGCTTCTGGCCGCCGCTGAGGCTGTGGATCGGCCGCTGCTGCAGTCCGCCAAGGCCCACCTGCTCGAGGGCCAGGGCGATTTGCTCGTGCCGCTGGGGCGCGCCCAGTCCGGGGGGCAGGGAGAGCTGAACATCGCTGCCGCAGCTGGGCAGCAACAGCTGGTGGTCGGGATTTTGAAACACCAGGGCCGGTTTGCGGTTGCAGAGGAGCTGGCCGGAGCTGGGCTCGAGCAGGCCGGCAATCAGGCGCAGCAGGGTGCTTTTGCCACTGCCATTGCCGCCCACCAGCATCCAGAGCCCCGGCCGGGGAATGGCAAAACTGCAGTCATCAAGGGCTATCTGGCCCGAAGGCCAGACAAAGCGCAGCCGATCCACCTGCAGGGGCAGATCGGCTTGGCGCCAGGCCCCGGCCCCGGGGCTGGTGATCAGCGAGTCAGCCGCCAAGGCTCAGCCGTCGAAGGAGAAGCCGGGGCGCTTGCCGCTGGAGCTGCCGGCGGTTTTCTCGTAGGTCTGCACGGCCACGATCTCACTGCTGAGCAGGGCGATCCGCTTTTCCTCCTCCTTTTCGCAGCTGAGCTCGAGCAGGCGCGGTTCCCCGCTTTCCATCGCCTGCTTCACCTGGGCAAACAGGGCCAGGGCGGCGTCCTGCTCCTTGCGTTGCACGGCAACGGGCATGGGACTGAGCTTGAGCGAGAGCTCGATGACGTACACGAATCAGGTTCACGGCCAAACCCCACTCTGGCGAATGGGAGGCCCCCCTGATCGGCCGGTCCCTGGGGCGGCCGATCAGGGCTGTCCTGCCAAGGACCGGCCGGCCTTGTTCAGCTCCTTGGAGCGCCCTGCTGCAGAGGTCGGCCAGTTCCCCGGGCCGGCTAGGTGTTTTTGCCTAAATGCCCCGGATTGGGGCCCGGATCGGCGGCGCGCCCGCCACAAAGCCCCGGATCCCCGTACAGTCGTCCTGTAACGCTTCATGAAGTTCGCCTCTCATGACGATCGCCCTAGGGCGCGCGCCTCAGCGGGGATGGTTCGACATCCTCGACGACTGGCTCAAGCGC
>Ga0310332_10327_pt1 | contig 12708 bp, 13 predicted proteins | sample LakMicSRFLOrngD5_FD_195546 | JGI IMG/M metagenome (GOLD analysis project Ga0310332, IMG submission 195546) | Enriched freshwater cyanobacterial communities from Lake Michigan, Michigan, United States - MI23.SRFL.Orng.D5 (v2) (version 2) | ecosystem: Environmental > Aquatic > Freshwater > Lake...
GGCTGGAGGGGTCACTAGGGAACTCCCGAGGGGGACTGGGGCACCCGGTGCAGCTCGTTGGCTTCGGCTTCGGCTTCGGGTACGGACTCCTGATCGGGCTTGGGGTCGGGCTCGGGCTCGCGGGGCGGCACCAGCACCTCGGCCTGGATGTCCCACTTGAGGATGCTTTTCACCCCCGGCGGGCCCGAGAAGGTGCCCGTAATCGCAGCGGTGAGATCGGACTGGGAGGAGGTGGCCAGGGGGATGTAGCGCTCATCCACGGCCCCTTTGCCGCTGGGATCAAACCCCCGCCAGCCGGCCCCCTGCAGGTAGACCTCGGCCCAGGCGTGCAGGTCGTAGCGCTTTGGTTTGGGCTCCACCAGGTGGTAGCCGCTCACAAACCGGGCCGGCAGGCCAACGCAGCGGCAGCTTTCGATCATCAGCATGGCCAGGTCCCGGCAGGAGCCCACCCGCTCCTTCAGGGTGCGGCCGGCGGGCCAGGCGGGGCCCACATGGCGCTGGGTGTATTTGACCCGGTCCTGGATGATTTCAATTAATTGTTGAAGGAAGGTGAGGCTGCGCTGGTCACTGCCCATCAGGGCTTCCTGGGCCAGGTCCACCGCCGCCGGGTCGTGCTGACCATTGGGCAACCAGCCCTGCAGGCAGGAGAGCAGGTCGGGGTTGAGCCGGCCGATCGGCACCGGCAGGCGCGCCATGTCCCCATCGAGACAGGCCTCGATCAGGGGCGGCTGCCAAGTTTCCACCTCTGAGCAGGCCTCGACCCGAAAGATCCGCGTTTCCTTGAGGAAGCGGGCCCGGGTGATCGTGTCACCTCCGGCGGCCAGCAGGTCGAAGAGCTGGCTGGGATCGGGGCTGATCGTCAGGCGGTAATCCAGCAGGCGCTGAAAGCCATGGGGCCGGGGCCGCAGGCAGAAGCGATGGGGGCCGAGCAGCACCGGATCGCTGTAGCGGTAAGAGAAGCTGTGGGTTAGGCGGGCACGCATGCCGGATCGGCGCTCGACTCGGAGGGGGACGGGGTGGGCATCACAAAGTAACGGTCATGGATCAGCCCATGGAGCCGGTTCAGATCGCTTTGGAAATGGTCGATGGCCTCGTGCAGGCCCTGGCCAATCAGGTCATCAATTCGCACAAAACTCCAGCTGGCGAGCATCAGACCGCTCAGGCATTCCAGGTCATCGGGCGGCCCGGGCACCGCACTGCTGCGGATCACGCCCAGGGCCTTGCTGATGCCTTCGAGGCAGTAACGCACCGAGCGCGGGAAGATCGGATCGAGCAGCAGAAACGAGGCCACCGCCCGGGGGGTGATGCCCTGCTGCTGGGCTTGGCGGAACATCTGGTACGCGCCGGCCGTGCGCAGCAGCGAGATCCACTGCAGCTCATCGAGCACGCCACCCACCTCCTCGGGGCTGGGCAACAGCAGGAAATACTTCACATCGAGGATGCGGGTCGTCTTGTCGGCCCGCTCGATCAGGCGACCCAGGCGGCTGAATTGCCAGGAGAGATCGCGGCTGAGCGTCGCATCGGTGACGCCATAAAAAAGCTGGCAGGCGCGGCGAATTTCGCGCAGTTGCTCCTGGGGCTGGAGCTGCCAAAACGCATCGCTCTCCTGCAGGGTCCAGTGCAGGTCATTGATCTGCTCCCACATTTCCGTGGTGATCACCTCGCGGATCTGGCGGGCGTTCTCCCGAGCGATGGCGATGCAATTGACGATGCAGCTGGGGTTTTTCGGTTCCCGCACCAAAAAACGCACCACATCCTCCGGGGTGCCCTGGGGATAGAGGGTGTCGAACAGTTCCCGATCGCCGCAGGCATCGATCAGGGGCAGCCAGGGCTCGGCGCTACCGGGCGGGCAATCGAGGGCCATGGCCTCGCTCACCTCGACAAAGCGGGAGATGTTCTCAGCCCGTTCGACGTTGCGATTAATCCAATAAAGCGAATCGGCGACGCGGCTCAGCATGGGGAGTCCTCCACGATCCAGGTGTCCTTGCAGCCGCCGCCCTGGGACGAGTTCACCACCAGGGAACCCCGGCGCAGGGCCACCCGGGTGAGGCCGCCTGGGCTCACCCAGGCCCCCTTACCGCGCAGCACGTAGGGCCGCAGGTCCACATGGCAGGGGTAGAGCTCCCCCTGGCTCAAGGACGGCACGGTGGAGAGATCCAGGGTGGGTTGGGCGATGAAATTACGGGGATCGGCCTCAATCTTGGCGGCAAATTCGAGAATCTCAGCCTGCTCAGCATGGGGTCCAATCAGCATTCCGTAGCCCCCCGCCTCCGCCACCGACTTCACCACGAGGTCCTTGAGGTGGGCGAGCACGTAGGCACGATCGTCGGCCCTGGAACACAAATAGGTAGGCACATTTTCGATGATCGGCTCCTCACCGAGGTAATAGCGGATCATCTCGGGCACATAGGCGTAGATGAGCTTGTCATCGGCCACACCGCTGCCCGGGGCGTTGGCGATGGCCACCCGGCCGGCCGCATAGGCCGCCATCAGGCCACGCACCCCCAGCATCGAATCACTGCGGAACACGGCCGGATCGAGGAAGTCGTCGTCGATGCGCCGGTAAATCACATCCACCGCTTCGAGGCCGGCGGTGCTGCGCATCCAGACGCGGTCGCCCTCGCAGACCAGATCGCGCCCTTCCACAAGCTGGATGCCCATCTGTTGGGCCAGGTAGCTGTGCTCGAAGTAGGCGCTGTTGAACACCCCAGGCGTCAACAGCACCACCTTGGGCTGGTTGGTCCAGGGGGCCAGCTCCCGCAGGGTCTGGAGCAAATGGGAGGGATAGTCGTCGATCGGCTGGACGGTGCGACCGGCGAACAGGCTCGGGAACATGCGCTTCATCACGCGCCGGTTCTCGAGGAAGTAGGCCACCCCCGACGGGCAGCGCAGGTTGTCCTCCAGCACCCGCCAGGTGCCGGCGCCGTCGCGGATCAAATCCAGGCCGGAGATGTGACACCACTTGCCCAAGGGGGGCTTAAAGCCCTGCAGCTGGGGCCGCCAGCCCTGGGAACTCTCCACATCCTCCCGGGGAATCACCCCGTCATTGAGGATGCGCTGGTCGCCGTAGACATCGGCCAGGAACAGGTCGATCGCTTCGAGGCGCTGGATCAGACCCCGTTCCAGGGTTTGCCATTCGCCGGTGCGGATCAACCGGGGCAGGGGATCGAAGGGCAGGATCCGCTCGGTGCCCTTGTCGCCGGAATCGTTAAGTCGGAAGGTGGCGCCGAGGCGCTTGAGCAACATGCCGGCGGCGGCATGGTTGCGGTTCAGTTCCTCGATGCCCAGGGTGCCCAGGGAGGAGATCAGGGGCTGGAGAGCCTCCCGGGGTTCGGCGCTACCACTGAAATATTCGTCGTAGCCCTTGCTGGGCTTATAGGCGGTGAACATGGCTGCCCCGGCGAGGCTCAGATCATGCTGAGCGATCGGGACGATCCCGGTCTTCGTTGCTACGGAACCCTGCTACGGAACCCTTGGCCCTTAGCGCACAAGCGCCCTAACCAGGCCGAGACCAGGGTCACCCAGCCGCAAGCTGGGCCGACTAGGGAGCTCCTGTCAGAGCAGGAAATAGCGCTGGGCCATGGGCAGCACCTCGGCCGGCTCACAGGTGAGCAGCTCGCCGTCGGCGAACACCTCGTAGGTCTGGGGATCGACCTCCACCTTGGGCAGGGCGCTGTTGTTGCGCATGGCGGCCTTACCAATGGAGCGGGTGTTTTGCACTGGCACACACAGGCGGTTTAGGCCGAGCTTGCGGGGCAGGTCGGCCTCGAGGGAGGCCTGGCTCACAAAGGTGAGGCAGCTGGGGGCCAGGGCTTTGCCGAAGCTGGCGAACATCGGCCGGCCATGCACTGGCCCCGGGGTGGGGATCGAGGCATTGGCATCGCCCATCTGGGCCCAGACGATCGAACCGCCCTTGATCACCAGCTCCGGCTTGACGCCAAAGAAGCCCGGTTTCCAGAGCACCAGATCGGCCAGCTTGCCCACCTCCACCGAGCCCACCTGGCTATCCAACCCATGGGCGATCGCCGGGTTAATCGTGACCTTGGCGATGTAACGCTTGAGGCGGCTGTTGTCGTTGCGGCCGCCCCCCGGACCGGCAGCATCTTCCGGCAGGGCGCCCCGTTGCACCTTCATCTTGTGGGCGGTCTGGAAGGTGCGGATGATCACTTCACCCACCCGGCCCATGGCCTGGGAATCGCTGGCGATGATGCTGAAGGCGCCGATGTCGTGGAGGATGTCCTCGGCGGCGATCGTTTCGCGGCGGATACGCGATTCCGCGAAGGCCACGTCCTCGGGAATGCGCGGATCGAGGTGGTGGCACACCATCAACATGTCGAGGTGCTCCTCCAACGTGTTGCGCGTGTAAGGGCGCGTTGGGTTGGTGCTGCTGGGCAGCACATTGGACTCCCCGCAAATGCGAATGATGTCGGGGGCGTGGCCGCCACCGGCCCCCTCGGTGTGGAAGGTATGGATGGTGCGGCCGGCGATGGCGCGGATCGTGTCCTCCACGAAGCCGGCCTCATTGAGGGTGTCGGAGTGGATACACACCTGCACGTCGAACTGATCGGCCACCGTGAGGCAGCAATCGATTGCCGCCGGGGTGGTGCCCCAGTCCTCGTGCAACTTGAGGCCGCAGGCACCGGCGCGGATCTGTTCTTCCAAGGCCGCCGGAGTGCTGGCGTTGCCCTTGCCGAAAAAGCCAATGTTGATCGGCAGCCCTTCGGCGGCCTGGAGCATGCGGGCCAGGTGGAAGGCGCCGGGGGTGCAGGTGGTGGCGTTGGTGCCGGTGGCCGGGCCGGTGCCGCCGCCCAGCAGGGTGGTGACGCCACTGGCCAGGGCCGTTTCGATCTGCTGGGGGCAGATGAAATGGATGTGGGTGTCGATGGCGCCGGCGGTGACGATGTGGCCCTCGCCGGCAATCGCCTCGGTGCCCGGGCCAACGATGATGTCGACCCCATCGGTGATGTCGGGGTTGCCCGCCTTGCCGATGGCGCAGATGCGGCCGTCGCGCAGGCCGATGTCGGCCTTAACGATCCCCCACCAATCGAGGATCAGGGCGTTGGTGATCACCGTGTCCACGGCGCCATCGGCGCGGCTGGTCTGGGCCTGGCCCATGCCATCGCGGATCACCTTGCCGCCGCCGAACTTCACCTCATCGCCGTAGCTGGTGAAGTCCTTCTCCACCTCCAGGATCAGCTCGGTGTCCGCCAGGCGCAGCCGGTCGCCGGTGGTGGGGCCGTAGGTCTCGGCGTAGGTGCGGCGGTCGATCCGGTAGGGCATGGCCTGGTCTGCAGAAAGGGGAAAGGGGCCGAGAGGCGGAGACAGGGAAGGGGATTGCCGGGGCTGGGCGTCATCAGGACGGCTCCAGCTGGGAGCTGGCGGACCTAATCCAGGGGTCCGTTGATGCGGCCGTTGAAGCCGAAGACCCGGCGCGCTCCGGCGTAGGGCACCAGGTGCACCTCGCGGCTGTCGCCCGGTTCAAAGCGGATCGCCGTGCCGGCGGGGATGTCGAGCCGCAGGCCGCGGGCGGCCTCGCGATCGAACAGCAGGGCGGTGTTGGCCTCAAAGAAATGGAAATGGGAGCCCACCTGCACGGGCCGATCGCCGCTGTTGGCCACGCTGAGGGTGGTGACCGGGCGGCCGGCATTGAGTTCGAGCGTGCCGGGTTCGCTGAACAGTTCGCCGGGAATCAGGGGAGCCATGGCGGGAAAGGGCTGGAGAGGGGAATGGCAGAAGGGGGGTCCGGAAGGGAGACCGGCTCAGCGGATCGGATCGTGCAGGGTGACGAGCTTGGTGCCATCGGGGAACACCGCCTCGATCTGCACCTCGTGCACCAGCTCGGCGATGCCCTCCATCACCTGGTCGCGGCCCAGCCAGGTGGTGCCCTCGGCCATCAGCTCGGCCACGCTCTTGCCATCGCGGGCGCCCTCGATCACCAGAAAGCTCAACCAGGCCACCGCCTCGGGGTAATTGAGCTTCAGGCCCCGGTTGAGGCGCCGTTCCGCCAGCAGGGCCGCCGTGACGATCAGGAGTTTGTCCTTCTCCTGGGGTGTGAGATGCATGGAAGGGGGATGGCCGGAACCACTGTGGCAGTGGCCCAGGCTGCAACAGCGTTCATGAAGAACGGTTGTCGGCCCTGGCGGTGGTAGGCCCAAGGGGCTCGAACCTCAGGAATTGGCCGCCAGCCAGGGCGTTTCCTGAAACGGCCAGACCCGCGGCAGCTGGGGCGATGCCAGCCCCCGCTGCTGGCGGATCCGCGCCCAGAGGCGGGTGAACCAGTAGCGGGCCGCCTGGCTGGAGGGGCCCCGGTAGCGGGCCACCAGGCCCTGGTCGAGGGGGCCGCAGGCCATCTCTCCCTCCAAACCGGCGCGGTCGTCGCGGCAGAGGCTGGCTAGGGCCTCGAGCTCGGCCGCGGCCAGGGGTTCGGGCGCCACCCAAACCAGGCTGCCGAACACCGCTTGGCCGGCCAGGCCGTGGTCGCCCTCGAGGCTGGTGCCGCCCAACTCCAGCCGGTCGACCAGCTCCCAGCGACTGGCCGGCCCCTGCAGGCGCCGGATCTCCAGCTGGGAGCGCCAGCGGCCCTGGCCCAGGCCTTCGCCGGCGGCGCTGCGGCCCAGCCGCACCACCTCGGCGCCGAGCCAGCTGGCCCCAGGCTCCAGCTCCACCCGGCAGGTCTGCTCAAACAGGCCATCGGCAAACAGCACCAGCTCCTGGGGCAGCCACTCGAGATCGGAGCCTGCGGCCAGCTGAAACTCCAGCTCCTGCTGGGCCCAGCGCCCCTGGGGTGCCTGACGGCTGCGGCCCACCGAGCCATACACCTTCTGGGCCGCCACGCTGGTGAGCAGCACCCGGCTACCGGGCTCCAGGCTGGCCCGCACACCAATCCGATCGCCGCCGACCAGGCCACCGGCGGTGTGGAGCAGGGGCAATTCACAGCGACCATCCGGCTGCTGGAAGGCCCGTTGGATTTTCAGGGGCGCGGTGGCACCGCCTTGATAGGTCGTGCGGGGCGGGGCATCGGGACCAGCACCCTGCAGGCGGAACTGCAGCCGGGCTTGGGCCTGCCAGGAGTCGGTCATCGGCGGAGGGTGACGGCGGACTTTGACGGCGGCCGCGGCGGCGTCCCGTTGCAATCCACACATTTTGCCGACCCCTTGGCCCGCGAGGCTGCCGCTCCCCTGCAGGCTTAGGCCATGGAGAACTCCCTGGCGTCCCTGGTCCTGGTCCACCGGCTGGCTCCTGGCGAGCGGGGCGGCGAGCAGGGCGATGGGATGGAGCCCCTGCGGCTGCTGCTGACGGCCGACCAACGCACCAGCCTGCGCGGCCACCGTGTCAGCGCCTGTGGCCGGGATCTGGTGCTGCAGCTGCCCCGGGGCGCGGCGCTGCAACCCGGCGAAGTGCTCTCCACGGCGTCAGGAGATCGGCTGGTGCGGGTGGAAGCGGCGCCGGAAGCGCTGCTGCTGGTGCGCAGCCCCGACCCCCTGGCCCTGCTGCAGGCGGCCTATCACCTCGGCAACCGCCATGTGGCGATGGAATTGCATCCCGGCGAGCTGCGCATCCTGGAGGATTCGGTGCTGGCCGATCTGTTGCGCCAGCGGGGCTTGACGGTGGAACGGGTCGAGGCGCCCTTTGAGCCGGAGGCGGGGGCCTACGCGGGCGGCCATAGCCACAGTTCCGGCCACAGCCACAGTTCTGGCCACAGCCATAGTTCCGGTCACAGTCACAGCACCGGCCATGGCGACAGCCATCGCCATGGGCATGGCCACGGCGATGGACAAAGCCTTGGTCCTGGAAACAGCCTTGGTCCTGAACCCGATCCCCACCAGGGCCCCCACCCACCATGAGCGCGGCCCAGTTGCGCCTGTTCCAGCTGGTCAGCCCGGCCCTGCCGGTGGGGGCCTTCAGCTATTCGGAGGGCCTGGAAGTGCTGGTGCAGGCCGGCCGGATCACCACGCCTGAAGCCCTGGAGGTCTGGCTACGGGCCGAGCTGGAGCGGGGCGCCCTTGGGGTGGAAGCGGCGGCCCTCGTTCCCCTGGCGGCAGCCCTGGGCCGGGCCCGCTCGGCGGTGGCGGCAAGCCAGGAGGCGCAATTGGCCGCGGCCCTAGCCGAGCTGCAGGAGCTGGATGGCTGGCTGTTGGCCGCCCGCGAATCGGCGGAGCTGCGCGCCCAGCAGCGCCAGATGGGCCAGTCGCTGCTGCGCCTACTCGCCGACCTGGGCTGGCCCCTGCCAGCTGGGGAGCCGACAACAACCCCGGCGGAATCACCCCCCCCGATCGGGCCAGGCGGGCTCGCCTGGCCGGCAGCCTGGGCCTGGGCCGGGGTGTGCCTGGACCTGCCCCCGGCCGATCTGGTGGAGGCCTACCTCTACGGCTGGGTCGCCAACCAGATCAGCGCCGCCGTCCGCCTGGTGCCCTTGGGGCCCACCCAGGGCCAACGGCTGCAACTGGCCCTGGCGCCCCTGATCACGGAGCGGGCCAGCGCCCTTGGGGCCAGCGATCCCAGGCGTCTCTGGACTGGGGGCGTGGGCGCCGGCCTAGCCCAGCTCGGCCATCGGGAGCTCTACTCACGCCTGTTCCGCAGCTAAAGCGCCACTCTGCTAACCGACAGGGATGACCCGGCCAGGGATTTGGTTCTGTCAAGAGCCTCCCAGCTTGGATGCTCCCTAATGGGCCTGAAAAGCGAGCCATAATCTGCCGATGCGTTCCCTGTGGTTCGGGGCCTACGACCAGGGCCTGGCCAACGCCGGCCTGGCCTTGGTCACCCTGTTAACGCTGCGCATCCTCAAGGGCGAATCCGCCGCCACCATGCCCTTCGAACCCCTCACCACAACCACCCTGTGGCTCCATGGCGCCACCGCCCAGGCGATCGGCGTGAGCCTGCCCCAGGCCCTGCTCCAGCAGGCCGACAGCCTGGTGCAGCCATGAGCAGTCGCCTGCGGGTGGGGGTGGCCGGACCGGTTGGTTCTGGCAAAACGGCCCTGGTGGAAGCCCTCTGCCGGCGCCTGCGCGACAGGCTGCAGCTGGCGGTGGTGACCAACGACATCTATACCCAGGAGGATGCCCAGTTCCTCACCCGGGCCGGGGCCCTGGAGCCGGAGCGAATCCGCGGGGTGGAAACGGGCGGCTGCCCCCACACGGCGATCCGCGAAGACTGCTCGATTAACCGGGCAGCGGTGGAGGAGCTGGAGCGGGCCTTCCCGGGCCTGGACCTGGTGTTGGTCGAAAGCGGCGGCGACAACCTGGCCGCGAGCTTCAGCCCCGAACTGGTGGACCTCTGCATCTACGTGATCGATGTGGCCGCCGGCGACAAGATCCCCCGCAAGGGCGGGCCCGGCATCACCCGCTCCGACCTGCTGGTGATCAACAAGGTGGACCTGGCCCCCCTGGTGGGCGCCAGCCTGGCGGTGATGGAGCAGGACACCGAACGGATGCGGGGTGGCCGGCCCTGGTGCTTCACCAACCTGCGCAGCGGCGAGGGCCTCGACCAGGTGGAGGCATTTTTGTTGCAACAAATACCAAGTTGAGGCTGAAAGCCCTCTCGCCGCCGGCGAAATGTGCGTGGTCGGGCAAATTGTATGAATGGATACAAAGTGCCTGGAGGCACACTCCGTACCTTCGATGGACCGCTGTTTCGCGGATTTCCAAGAGGAGTTCTTTCCGATGAAGACCTTGTCGATGCGCCAAGCGTCCCGCGTGCTTTTCGGCGGCGCGGCCCTGCTGGCCACGTCCGTGTCCCTCGTCGCCTGTGGCGGCGGTGAGCAGAGCGCCGAGGGTGGCAAGTTCGACGGCGAAGTGAAGGTCGGCATCCTTCACTCCCGCTCCGGCACCATGGCCATCTCCGAGAACACGGTGGCCGAAGCCGAGTTGATGGCGATCGAAGAGATCAACGCCGCCGGTGGCGTCACGATCGACGGCAAGAAGCTGAAGATCGTTCCCGTTGAAGAAGATGGTGCCTCCGATTGGCCCACCTTCGCCGAGAAATCCAAGAAGCTGATCGATCAGGACAAGGTTGCCGTTGTCTTCGGTGGCTGGACCTCCGCCAGCCGCAAGGCGATGCTGCCGGTGTATGAGGCCAAGGACGCCTTCCTCTACTACCCGATCCAGTACGAAGGTCAGGAGTGCTCGAAGAACATCTTCTATACCGGCGCTACCCCCAACCAGCAGGCCGAGCCCGCTGTTGAGTGGCTGCTGAAGAACAAGGGCAAGAACTTCTTCCTGGTTGGTTCGGACTACGTGTACCCACGTACCGCCAACACGATCATGAAGGAGCAGCTCAAGGTCCAGGGCGGCAAGCTGGTGGGTGAGGACTACCTGCCCCTCGGCAACACCGAGGTGGCTCCGATCATCGCCAAGATCAAGCAGGCCCTGCCCAAGGGTGGCGTGATCGTCAACACCCTCAACGGCGATAGCAACGTTGCCTTCTTCAAGCAGATGAAGGCCGCGGGCATCACCCCCGCCAACGGCTACTCGATCATGAGCTTCTCGATCGCCGAAGAGGAGATCGCCGCGATTGGTCCTGAGTACCTCGAAGGCACCTACGCCGCCTGGAACTTCTTCCAGAGCCTCGACACCCCCGCCTCCAAGAAGTTCACCGCCGACTTCAAGGCCAAGTACGGCGAGAAGCGGGTCACCAGTGACCCTGCTGAAGCTGCCTACGCCATGGTCTACCTCTGGGCCAAGGGTGCCGAGAAGGCCAATAGCGTCGACAACGCCAAGGTGCGCGAAGCCCTGATCGGCGTCAAGTTCGATGCTCCTGAGGGCCCGGTCGAAGTGCAGCCCAACCACCACATCTCCAAGCTGGTGCTGATCGGCGAAGTTCAGAAGGACGGCATGTTCAAGATCCTCGAGAACAAGGGTGTGGTGAAGCCCCTGGCCTGGAACCAGTTCGTGCCCGAAACCAAGGGTTACACCTGCGACTGGACCCAGAAGCGTCCTGACGCCGGCAAGTTCAAGATGTGATTTCGCCTGGGGACCAAGCCCTCGGGCCCTAGTCCCCAATCGAAACACTCAACAGCTTGGGGGGGAGAGCAATCTCCCCCCTTTTTCAATTCAAATCAACCTCTGAACCCAGTGGTCACTGGCCCTGTCTTGCTTGAGAGGGTTGGTGGCGCTGCTTTGTCCACCTTTGCCTGATCCCTGCAGGTCGCAATGGATCTTCTTTACGAAACACTCTTCAATGGCCTGGCCATTGGCTCGGTTCTAGTGCTTGCAGCCTTGGGACTAGCCGTGGTTTTTGGTCTGATGGGTGTCATCAACATGGCCCATGGCGAGTTGATGATGCTCGGTGCTTACACCACCTTTGTGGTGCAGAACATCTTCAAGGCCGTGGTGCCTGAAGCCCTCTTCCCGATTTACATCCTGGTGGCCATTCCCCTGGCCTTTGTGGTCAGTGGCCTGGTTGGTTTGCTGCTGGAGAAAACGGTGATTCGCCGTCTCTACGGACGGCCCCTGGAAACCCTGCTGGCCACCTGGGGGGTGAGCCTGATCCTGCAGCAATTCGTGCGCTCAGTCAGCAGCGCCTTTGCCCTGGGTCTGCTGGTAACCGTGGTGGGCGGATTGTTGATCCCACGGCTCACGCCCAAATCCTGGTGGCACCAGCGTTGGACACCCCTGCTTGGCTCAGGCAGCTGGATCGGCTCCGGCCTGGTGGGCATTGTGCTGGCCTCGGTGCTCGGCCAGCAACGGGTGTTTGACCAGCCCTGGTTCAGCGCCCGCAACATCGATGTGACCGCGCCTACCTGGCTGCGCGGCTCGATTGATGTGGGCGCGGTGACCATGCCGACGGCCCGCCTCTTCATCATTGCCCTCACGGCCATCGCCCTGATTGGGGTGACCTGGTTCCTGCAAAAGAGTGTCTGGGGCATCCGCATCCGGGCCGTCACCCAGAACCGCTCGATGAGCAGCTGCCTGGGCATCCCCACCGAAAAGGTGGACGCCCTCACCTTCCTGATCGGCTCCGGCCTAGCGGGCGTGGCCGGCGTGGCCGTCACCCTGCTCGGTTCCGTTGGACCCAACCTGGGCGGCAATTACATCGTGGACTGCTTCATGGTGGTGGTGCTCGGCGGCGTCGGCAAATTGGCCGGCACGGTGCTGGCCGCCCTCGGCATCGGCGTGCTCAGCTATCTGATCGGCTCCGGCTCCCTGCTCTTGGTCTGGCCGGCCATGCCCGCTGGACTGAATGAGCTGATCACCTTCTTTGCCACCACCTCGATGGCCAAGGTGCTGGTCTTCGCCCTGATTGTGGTGTTCCTGCAGGTCAGACCGGCCGGTCTGTTCCCGCAGAAAGGGCGCATGGTGGAGGCCTAATCGATGGCGGATTTCTTCTCCTCCCGCAACCTGCGCCGCAGCCTGCCCTGGCTAGTGATCGTGGTGGCCGCCCTGGTGCTACCGGCGGTGCTGCCCCCCTTCCGGCTCAACCTGCTGGGCCGCTTCCTGTCCCTGGGCATCGTGGCCCTTGGCATTGATCTGATCTGGGGCTACACGGGCATGCTCAGCCTGGGCCAGGGCATCTTTTTTGCCCTCGGCGGCTATGCCCTTGGCATGTATCTGCAGCTCGACAGCCTGGAACCGGGCCAGTTGCCGGAGTTCTTTGGCCTGTATGGGGTCAAGAGCCTGCCGGCCTTCTGGCAGCCTTTCAATTCACCGGTGTTCACCTTTTTCGCCATCTGGGTGATTCCAGCCCTGGTGGCAGGCCTGCTCGGCTACCTGG
>Ga0310332_10331_pt1 | contig 12642 bp, 10 predicted proteins | sample LakMicSRFLOrngD5_FD_195546 | JGI IMG/M metagenome (GOLD analysis project Ga0310332, IMG submission 195546) | Enriched freshwater cyanobacterial communities from Lake Michigan, Michigan, United States - MI23.SRFL.Orng.D5 (v2) (version 2) | ecosystem: Environmental > Aquatic > Freshwater > Lake...
GTGCGGCGGTAGTCCTCGGCCGTGGTGGCACCGATGCAGCGCAGGTCACCGCGCGCCAACACCGGTTTGAGGATGCTGCCGGCGTCGGCGCTGGAGCGGTCGCTACTCACGACCGTGTGCAGCTCATCGATGAACAGGATCACACCGGCGCCGCTGGCGGTGGCCTCACTGGCCGCCACCTCCATCAACACGCTGCGCAGCCGTTCTTCGAACTGGCCGCGGAACTTGGCGCCGGCGATCAGGGCCCCCAGGTCGAGGGCGATCAGCCGCTGGCCCTTGAGCGAATCGGGCACCTCACCGGCCACGATCCGCTGGGCCAGCAATTCGGCAATCGCCGTTTTGCCCACGCCGGGCTCCCCGATCAACACGGGGTTGTTCTTGCTGCGGCGCGACAACACCTGGATCAGGCGCCGGATTTCGGTATCGCGGCCGATCACCGGATCGAGCTCGCCGGCGCGGGCGGCGGCGGTGAGATCGCGGCCGTAGGCCTCGAGGGCGCCGGGTTCGCGCTCCAGGCGCAGGCCAGGCCCCTCGCCGGGTTCCGCCAGCGCAGCGGGGCCCGGGGCCTGGGAGCTGGCCCCAGGACGGGATAGGGAAGCCCCAGCCGCAGAGCCGGCCGGCGAGCGGACCAGCGCTCCGCCAGTCGGGTTGCGGGCCCCCTCGGGCAGATCAATCCAGTCATCGGCTTGGCGGCGACCCCGCTCCAGGGTTGCCCCGGAATCCGCACGTCGACCCGAGTCCATGGGCCGAGGGGGCCCAGCCGGCTGGGAGGCCGCCCGCTGGGGAGGACCTTCAGGCCCCTGCCGCTCGCTGGAGCCGGCGCTGCGCAGTTGGCGCAGCAGCAGCTCCTCGCTCAGACCCTCGGCCGCGAGCAGGGAGGCGCCGCAACGGGGCTCATCAAGCAGGGCCAAGAGCAGGTGGGGCCCATCCAGCCAGCGGGAGCCCCAGCTAGCCCGGCGACGGTCGGCCGCCTCCAGCAGGTCTTCGAGGGCATCACCAACGAACAGCTGGGCACCGGAGCCGCCGGGCTGGTCGGCGCAGAAGGCATCGAGCCGATCGAGCAGGCGCTCGGGCTGGATCGGCAAGGGATCCACCCAGGCGCCGTAGCGCGGATCACTGAACAACACCTGCATCAGGTGCTCCACATCCATCTGGCCATGGCGCCAGCGCCGGGCCTGGTCCTGGCTGGCGAGCAGCAGCTCCCAAGCCAACGCACTGAACCGATCCGGCTCGGCCGTGAGGCTGCCTCGGCCCGCATCGGCGCCGGGGTTGCCGGCGGGGTTGCCCGTGGAAGTGAGTCCTGAAGTCATTGCCCCTGCCATTGCTAACGCCTTTGCCGTGCTGGAGCCCGTCCCGGAGCCGGGGACCAAAGCCCAACAGGGGCCAGGGTCCCTGCCACCCCTGAGGGCGCCCTGGGATCAGGTTGCATGGGCGCGGGAGGCGAGCTGGATCAACTCCAGCTTGTAGCCATCGGGATCCTCCACGAAGGCGATCACCGTGCCGCCCTCGCTCATCGGCCCCGGTTCGCGCACCACCTTGCCCCCCTTGCTGCGGATCGCCTCGCAGGTGCCCACGATGTCGTCGACCCCAATGGCGATATGGCCGTAGGCCGTGCCCAGCTCGTAGCTGCTGGTATCCCAGTTGTGGGTGAGTTCAATCACGGCCGTGTCGGCCTCCTTGCCGTAGCCCACAAAGGCCAGGGTGAAACGGCCGCCGGGGTAATCGCGGCGACGCAACAACTCCATGCCCATTACTTCGGTGTAGAAGCTGAGGGATCGCTCCAGATCCGTAATCCGCAGCATCGTGTGGAGCAGACGCATGGGGCTGGCCAGGTCAGGTCCCGCCATTCTCTCCAGCCAGCTGCCTGCGGCCAGCCTCCATTCAGTGCCAACCAGCACAAATAGCCGGAGGGGGGCGGCCCATAGGATCAGACAGATCCCTTTTGGCCTGTTGTGATCGACTCCCTCGACCTCGTCATCGATTCCATCGTGGCCCGGGAAGTTCTCGATTCCCGTGGCAACCCAACCGTTGAAGCGGAGGTGCTGCTCGAGGGGGGGGCCACCGGTCGGGCGATGGTGCCCAGTGGCGCCAGCACCGGCGCCCACGAAGCCCACGAGCTGCGCGATGGCGATGCCAGGCGCTACTTCGGCAAGGGGGTGCTCCAGGCCGTCAGCAATGTGGAAGAGAAGATCGCCCCGGCGCTATTGGGCCTGAGCGCCCTCGACCAGGGCACCGTCGATGCCGCCATGGCGGAGCTCGATGGCAGCGACAACAAATCGGCCCTGGGCGCCAACGCCGTGCTGGCCGTGAGCATGGCCGTGGCCCGGGCCGCCGCCAACGGGGTGGGCCTCCCCCTCTACCGCTACCTAGGCGGCCCCATGGCCACCCTGCTGCCGGTGCCGCTGATGAACGTGATCAACGGCGGCGCCCACGCGTCCAACAACCTGGATTTCCAGGAATTCATGCTCGTGCCCCACGGCGCCAGCAGCTTCCGCGAGGCCCTGCGCATGGGCGCCGAGGTGTTCCACACCCTCAAGGGCCTGCTCTCCGCCCAGGGCCTCTCCACCGCCGTCGGCGATGAGGGCGGATTTGCACCGGATCTGGCTGGCAACGACGCCGCCGGTGCGCTGCTGATCCAGGCGATCGAGAAGGCGGGCTACCGCCCCGGCGACCAAATCTCCCTGGCCCTCGATGTAGCGAGCACGGAGTTTTACATGAATGGCCGCTACGCCTTTGGCGGCGGCAGCTACACCAGCGCCGAAATGGTCGACCAGCTCGCCCAGCTGGTGAGCCGCTACCCCATCGTCTCGATCGAGGACGGCCTGGCCGAAGACGACTGGGAGGGCTGGAGCCTGCTCACCGAGCGCCTCGGCAAAACCGTGCAACTGGTGGGCGACGATTTGTTTGTGACCAACAGCAGCCGCCTGCAGCGGGGCATCGACCAGGGCATCGCCAACTCGATCCTGATCAAGGTCAACCAGATCGGCTCCCTCACCGAAACCCTGCAGGCGATCGACCTGGCCGGCCGGGCCGGCTACACCAGCGTGATCAGCCACCGCAGCGGTGAAACCGAGGACACCACCATCGCCGACCTGGCGGTGGCCACCCGGGCCGGCCAGATCAAGACCGGCTCCCTCAGCCGCAGCGACAGAGTCGCCAAGTACAACCAGCTGCTGCGCATCGAAGACGAACTGGGTAGCCAGGCCGTCTACGCCGGCGCCGAAGACCGGGGCCCCCGCGGCAAGGGCTGAGGCCCGACCAGATCTCCCGGGTTACCCCGGGATCCGGTTCATTGGGACCTGGGGACAACACCAAGCTCCCAAGCCCCCCAAGTCCAACGTCGCCTCATCTGACTGACTGTTAGCCCGCTGGAGAATCGGGGCCAGCGGGGGGCTGGGTCCCGGGCAGTTTTTCCAGGCGCAGATCGCGCTTAAGCCGGCCTTGCAACTTCAGCCAGCCCAGGCCCACCGGCAGGCCCGCCACCAGGGGAATGGCCGCTAGGGCCGGGCGGGTGCTGGCTCCAAGCATCGCCGCCGCCACGGCCAGGGCGCCAAGCAGGAAGGATTGACCAGCCACCTGCTGGGCCACGGCAAGACGGCGCAGTAGCCGGTCCGTTTCACCGGCGCGGATCTGCACCTGCAGGTCGCCCTGCTCGATGCGGGCCAGGCTTTCCTCCAGGCGGCGGGGAATGCCGAGGGCGCGGCTGCCCACCTCGGCGGCCTGGCGGCCCAGCTGGTTGATCAGATCGTTGGGGCCACTGCCGCTTGCGGTCATCAGGGGAAGCAGGTAAGGGCGGGCGATGGCGACCAGGCTAAAGCCGGGATCGAGGCTGCGGCCCACCCCCTCGAAGGTGGAGAGGGCCCGCATCACGAAGATCAACTCCGAGGGCAGGCGAAAGGGCTGGCCATAGACCAGGTCGTAGAGATCTCCCGACAACTTGGCCAGCACGTTGGAATCGAACGGGGGCGTGAGCGCATCGGTGAGCATCACCCGCACCAAGCGCCGCACCGGGCCCGGATCGATGCCCGTGGCGATCACGCCAGCCGCTTGCAACTCCGTCACCAGGCCGCTGGCATCGCGGGCGGCGGCAGCGGTGACCATGCGTCCCAGGCGGCTGCGCAGCCGCTGGGAGATCTGGCCCATCATGCCGAAGTCGTAGTAAATCAGGGCCCCATCGCGGGCCACGGCCAGGTTGCCGGGGTGGGGATCGGCGTGGAAAAAGCCAAAGCGCACCAGCTGTTGCAGATAACTGGCCGCCCCCTTTTCCGCCACGGCCGCAGGATCGATGCCGGCCTCGATCAGGGCCTGGCGGTCGGTGATCTTGATGCCGGGCACGTAATCGAGGCAGAGCACCCGCCTGGTGGTGAGCTCCCACACAACCCCGGGGATTCGGATGCCGCGATCCTCGAGAAATTGCTGGCGGAAGCGGGCCGCATGTTCGGCCTCCAGGCGGAAATCCAGCTCCCGCAGCAAAACCCGGCGGCATTCCTGGGCGATCGACACCCAGTCACGGCCCTGGCCCCAACGGGGATGGCGCTGCAACACGGCGGCAATCTGCTGCAACACCTCCAGGTCGAGTCGGAACAGGCGCTCCAGGCCCGGCCGCTGGATCTTGAACACCACCTGGCGACCGCTGCGCAGGCTGGCCCGGAGCACCTGGGCCAGGCTGGCGGCCCCGAGGGGGCTCTCTTCGAGATCCACCACCTCGACGCAGCGTTCACCCAGCTCCTGCTCCAGCAACTGCTGGGCCACGGCAAAGGGGAAGGCCGGCACCTGGTCCTGCAGCCGGGCTAGTTCCTCCACATAGCCAGCCGGCAACACATCCGGCCGGGCCGACAGGAGTTGCCCGAGCTTGATGAAGGCCGATCCCAGGCCCAGCAACTCAGCGGTGAGCCAATGGGCCCGCCGTTGCTGACGGGCGGCGCGGCGCTCCGGGCTAACACCGCCGCGGTAGGTCCAATCGGCGCCATCGGCCCAGAGGCCGGCCAGCAGGCGCAGCATCGACAGCCAGATGCGGAGGGAGCGCCGGACGCTGCGCAGCCCCCCCAGCAGGCTCGCCATCAGGAGCGGTCCTCGAGCTGGCGCGCCAAGGCGGCCACCTGGGCCCGCAGCTGGTCGATCTGGTCCTGGGGATCGGCTAGGGGCTGGCTTGCCCTGGGGCTGGGAGCCCAGGAGCCAGCCTGGCCATCGGCTGACCAGGTTTGGGGCCCAGGAGTTGGCGACGCAGCCTCTCCGTGATCGAGGCGATCGGCCTCCAGCTCCACCTCCTCAACAAACAACTGCCATTCACGGCGCAGCCGTCCGGGGGTGTCCTGGGCCAAGAGGGACAGCTCGGCGGCCGCATCGGCCAGGCCGCTGCCGAGCCGCACCACCAGGCGATTGAGGGCGGCCTGAATCAAGGACTGGGGCGCAGGCATGGGGGCCGGCCAGGCGAGGGAAAAGGCTGGTGAAACTGTGGCAGATCAGGGCCTGCTGCCGGGGCTCGCCGGCGGAGCCGCTGGCAGGGAGGGGGCGCTGGGGGCTGTCGGCGCCGCAGGCAGGTCCGGAGCGCTCGGGGGCTCCAGGTCGGCCCCCGGGCCAGGCACCGGCTCCAGGGGAGCAAGCCCCCCATCCGGGATCACGGAGGCCTCCTTGGCCTCAGCCCCTGCCCTGGCGGCCTCCTCGGCCTGCAGACGCTGCTGGTCGAGGGATTCCAGATCGGCAAGGATCGATTCACTGCTGGAGCCGAACCGCAACCTCAGGCTCTCCAGGCTGGACCCCGGGAACGGCTGCACATCAAAATTGCGACCGAAACGCACCAGTTCGCCCACCTGCAGGTTGAACAGGCGCTGGCTCACCCCATAGCCCAGGCCAAAGCAGAGGCCCACCACTAGCGGCCCCAGCCAAGGGCGAGGACGCCGCTGGGGCGCTGGTGCGGCCTTGGCCATCCCTTCCCTACCGATCGGTGCGGGCATCCTGCCAGGGGTATGGAGTCTTGGGTTGCCCAGCCCTGGAGCGGCCGGCCCCAACAAGCCGCGAAACGGCCCGAATCCACCAGGTGGGCCCTGGCCAAGCAGCCTGGGGCAAGGCACTGCCCCCAGGAACAAGTAACAGCACTGAACACAACCTAAAGAGCGACTATTGCGGCCCTGAGGCTATTTCTTAAGTCGTGTAATCAGCATTAATCCGAATATATTGATCCGAAAGATCACACCCCCAGGCGCGGCCCTGGCCGGGGCCATAGCCGACGCCCAGGCGAATCAGAACCGTGTCGTCTTGCAGATAGGCGGCAGCGGCCCGATCCCGGATGTAGGTGGAGGCGGCAGCGCGATCGAAGGCCACGGGTTGGCCAGCGGCCATCAGTTGGTGGTCCCCCAGCCAGAGGGCCACGGCGCCGGGATCGAAGGCCACGCCGGAGCGGCCGGCCGCCGCCAGGATCCGGCCCCAGTTGGGGTCGCGGCCGTGGACGGCGCATTTCACTAGGGACGAGCCGCAGACGGTGCGGGCGACCGTGATCGCCTCGGCGTCGCTGGCCGGACCCGCAACCTGCACCTCGATCAGGCAGGTGGCGCCTTCGCCGTCGCGGGCGATCGCCCGGGCCAGCCAACTCGCCACCGCCGTGAGGCCGGCCTCGAGGGCGTCAAAGTGCTCGCGGCCCAGGGGCTCACCGGCTGCAAAGGCCAGGAAACAGTCGTTGGTGCTGGTGTCCCCGTCCACCGTGATCGCATTGAAGGAGCGATCCACCGCCCGCTTCACCATCGCCTGCCAAACCGGCGCCGGCACCCCCGCGTCGCAGCTGAGCATGCCGAGCATGGTCGCCATGTTGGGGTGGATCATTCCCGAGCCCTTCGCCATGCCACCAATGCGCACCCGCCGGCCGCCCAAGTCGGTCTCCAGGGCGATTTGCTTGTCAACCAGGTCGGTGGTGAGGATCGCCCGGGCGGCACCGTCGCCCCCCGCGGAGCTGAGGGCGGCCACCAGGGGGTCCAGCCCCGCCAGCAGGATGTCCATCGGAATTGGCACGCCGATCACCCCGGTGGAGCAGATCAGCACCTCTTCGGCGGCCAGGCCCAACCGCTGAGCTAGGGCGCCGGTGGCCCCGAGGCTGTCGATCAGACCCCGCTCGCCCGTGCAGGCGTTGGCCTGGCCGGAGTTGGTGAGCACGGCCCGGGCCCGGCCGCCGCTAGTGGCCAGGCGCTCGGCGCAAAGATCCACGCAGGCCGCCCGTACAACGCTGGTGGTGAAGGTGCCGGCGCAAACCGCCCCGGGCGGCGCCAGCAGCAAGGAGAGATCGGGCTTGCCCGAAGCCTTCAGGCCAGCCGTGATCCCGGCGGCCAGGAACCCCTGGGGGGCGGTGACGCCGCCTTCGATCGGGTGCCAGGGATGGGTCACGGGGCGCCTTTGCTGCGACCCTGAGCATCGGACAGACCCAGCCCCAGCGGCGACCCCCCATGGCTGACACGCCCCGCTGGCAGGGCCCCCAACGGCGCATTGGCCTCACCGGCGGCATTGCCACGGGCAAAAGCAGCGCCGGCCACTGGCTGGCCGCCGTGGCGGGGCTCCCCGTGCTGGATGCCGATCAGTACGCCCACGAGGCCTTGGCCCCCGGCTCGCCAGGGGCCAAGGCCGTGCTGGAGCGCTATGGCGCGGCGGTGCGGGAGCCGTCTGGAGCCGGCGAAGCCGCGATGGTGCTCGATCGCTCCGCTCTCGGGCGCATCGTCTTCCACAACCCCGCCGAGCGCCTCTGGCTGGAGCAGCTGGTCCATCCCCTCGTGCGTGCCCGCTTCGACCGGGAGCTGGCCGCCGGGGCCGATGCGCCGGTACTGGTGCTGATGGTGCCCCTGTTGTTTGAGGCGGGCCTCACCGGGCTTTGCAGCGAGGTTTGGCTGGTGGACTGCGACGAAGACCAGCAATTGCAACGCCTGATCGCCCGCGACCACTGCAGCGAAGCCGAAGCCCGGGCCCGCATCGCCGCCCAATGGCCCCTGGCCCGGAAGCGGCCCTTGGCCGATGCCCTGGTCAGCAACCGGGGCGAAACGGGCCAGTGGATAGGAACCTTGCAGGACCTGCTAGCCAAAGGCAGCCCGGAAGCGATTCGGCCAACGGGGACAACCAAAAGCGCACCAACCGATTAGCCACCCCACCGCTTCCGGTTGAACGCCAAAACCCGTTCAACTTCGAGCGGCAGGGCGACCCGCTTCAACCCTTGAGCTTCTCGATCAAAATCTGGTTTGCCAGCTTGGGATCCGCTTTGCCACCGGTTTGCTTCATCAGCTGGCCAACAAAGAAGCCCTGCAATTTGGTTTTGCCGCCCCGGAAGGCTTCCACCTCGGCGGGATGGGCCGCGAGCAGCTGGTCCACGATCGCCGTGATCGCTGCCGGATCGCTGATCATGCCCAGACCCTGGGCCTCAACGATCGCCTTGGGGGAGCCGCCCTGGGCCAACAAATCGGGCAACAGGTCTTTAGCGATTTTGCCGCTGATCACGCCCCCATCGATCAGTTGCACCAACTCAGCCAGTTGCTCGGGCTGCAGCGGCAATTCGGCGATCGACAGTCGATTGGCGTTCACATGGGCCGCAATATCACCCGTCACCCAATTCGACACGGCCTTGGCATCGGCGCCGGCCGCCACTGCGGCCTCGAAGTATTCGGCCATGGCCCGCTCATCGGTCAGCACCCGGGCGTCATAGATAGAAAGCCCCAGTTGCTCGGCGTAGCGATGGCGCTTGGCGGCGGGAAGCTCCGGCAATTCGGAGCGCCAACCCTCGCGCTGCTCGGCGCCCACCTCAATGGGCCCCAAATCAGGATCGGGGAAGTAGCGGTAATCGCTGGCCCCTTCCTTGCTGCGCATGCTCTTGGTGAGCTGCTTGCCCTCGTCCCAGAGCCGGGTTTCCTGAACCACCCGTTCACCGGCCTCATAGGCCTTGATCTGGCGTTGAATTTCGTAATCGCAGGCCTTCTGAATCGCCGAGAAGGAGTTCATGTTCTTGATCTCCACCTTCGTGCCGAAGGGGGCATCGGGGCCGCGCCGCACCGAAATATTGACGTCACAGCGCAGGGAGCCTTCCTGCATGTTGCCATCGCTCACGCCGAGATAACGCATAATCCGGCGAATTTCAGAGGCATATTCGGCCGCCTCCCGGCCCGTGCGCAGGTCGGGCTTGCTAACAATCTCCGCCAAGGCAACCCCGGCGCGGTTGTAATCCACCAGGGAATGGGTGCTGCCGGCCAGCCGATCGCTACCGGCATGCACCAGCTTGCCGGCATCTTCTTCCATGTGCAGCCGTTCAATGCCGATGGTTTTGAGGTAGGTGTCCTTGCCCTTCTCGGCCACCTCAACCTCAATCCAGCCGTTCTCGGCAATCGGCTCGTCGAATTGGGAGATCTGGTAATTCTTCGGAAGGTCGGGATAAAAATATTGCTTACGATCAAACTTACTGTGCTCTGCGATCTGCAGGTTAAGGGCCATCGCCGCCTTCACCGCATATTCGAGCACCTTCTGGTTGAGCACCGGCAAGGTGCCTGGCAGGCCACACACCACCGGATCGATATGGGTGTTGGGCTCATCGCCAAAGGCCGTGGAGGCGCTGGTGAAGATCTTGCTGTTCGTGCCTAGCTGCACGTGGGTCTCCAGGCCGATCACGGCTTCCCAGGGGAGCTGGGCGCTGGTGCTGGCGTCTGTTTGAACTGCTCTGCTGGCCGAGGCCATAACCCTGCTCTCCCTGGTCCGGTGCTTGCAGCGATCCTATGGGTCCCGCCAACCCTTCCCGGGCCTAGGCCACCCCAGGGCAAGGCCTGCAAAACGGCCGCCATTAGATAGGTTGACCCCATGGCCCCCTCCCCTGAACCGATCCTGATCCTGGGTGGTGGCCTGATGGGATTAGCCATTGCCCACCAGCTGGCACGCCGGGGACTAGCCGTGGTGCTGCTCAGCCGGCGCCGCAGCGAAGCGGCCGGCTTTGTGGCCGCCGGCATGCTCGCCCCCCATGCCGAGGGACTCACAGGGGCCCTCCTGCAGCTGGGCCAGGTCAGCCTGGCCCGGGTCCCCGCCTGGGTGGCCCAGATCGAAGCAGACAGCGGCCTGAGCTGCGGACTCCGGAACTGCGGCATCGTCGTGCCCGTCCGAACACCAGGGGAGCGGGACCGCTACCCAACGGCGGCCTGGGGCTCCAACTTGGATCGCCTGGACTTGGAGCGGGAAGTTCCCGGCATCGGCACCAGCTGGCAGGCGGGCCTGCTGTTCGCCCAGGACGGCCAAATCGATAACCGCCGCCAGCTGATGCGGGCCCTGGAGCTGGCCTGCGCTCGCCTGGGCGTGCAATTCCAGGAAGGCAGCGAGGTGCAGGAGTTGCTCAAGGGCCCTCGAGGGGAACTCCGGGCCGTGCGCCTGATCACCGCCGAAGGGGAGAACCTGACGCTGCCCTGTAGCCAGGCCGTGCTCGCGGGAGGGGCCTGGAGTGCCCAGCTCCTGCCAGAGCTACCGGTCTTCCCGGTCAAGGGCCAAATGCTCTCCCTGCAAGCCCCGAAGGGGGCCCTGGAGCGGGTGGTGTTCGGACCAGGCACCTACCTGGTCCCCCGCGAAGATGGCCTGCTGGTCGTGGGAGCCACCAGCGAACCGGAGGCCGGCTTTCAGGAAGGCCTCACCCCAAACGGCCAGAGAACCCTGCAGGAGGGCATTAGCTCCCTACTACCAGCAGCAAATCAATGGCCGCCTATGGAACGCTGGTGGGGCTTTCGGCCCTGCACCCCCGATGAAGCTCCCCTGCTGGGCACCAGCGCCATTGAAGGGCTCTGGCTCGCCACGGGCCACCACCGCAACGGGGTCCTGCTAGCCGCGATCACGGCCGAGCTTCTCAGCCAACAAATCGTGCCAAAAGTGTTGGACAGGGACAAACCAAGCCCAACAGAAGCTGGGTTGTTGAACCAGTTCCGTTGGGACCGTTTCCCCCGTGCCTCAGCCCAGGGGAGCTATTAGGGCTCTGCCCAGGCCCTGATTCAAGAGTCAGCCTTCGACCCGCCATGCCTGGTCAGCGGGGGCCCAGTCGCTCAGCTCGGAGGCTTGGAACCACAAACCGATCTCGAAGGCGGCAGTCTCCGGGGCATCTGAGCCATGGATGACGTTGCGGCCGATGTTCACCGCCAGGTCGCCACGGATCGTGCCGGGTTCGGCTTCCAGGGGCTTGGTGGCGCCAATCAGCTTGCGGGCACTGGCAATCACGCCGTCGCCCTCCCACACCATGGCCACCACGGGCCCACTGGTGATGAAGTCAACCAGACCCGCGAAGAAGGGGCGCTCCCGATGGACCCCGTAGTGGCTCTCCGCCAGGTCCCGGCTAGGGGTGAGCTGCTTAAGCCCCACCAATTTGAAGCCCTTCCGCTCGAAGCGGCCAAGAATCTCACCCACCAGACCACGCTGGACACCATCGGGCTTGATCGCGATGAAACTGCGTTCGACGGCCATGGGAAGGGCTTCAAGGTGTGCCCATCGTCTGTGGCAGCCCTGCCCGTTGGCAAGCAAGGGGAACCAACCAAGGGCGAAGACACACTTGACGCGGGCTGGGAACGCAAAACCAGGGGGTAGGGACGGGCCAGGTCCCTAGATTCCAAAGGATCAGGACGCTCCGCCATGGCCACCCCAGCTGCTGCTCAGACACCGTCCGACAAGAGCGCAATGCTGGCCAAGGCTGGTTGGACGACAGAGGACAGTGCTGTCCTCTACGGAGTGGACGGATGGGGCAAGCCCTATTTCTCAGTGAACGAAGAAGGGCACATTCAGATCAGTCCCCGGGGAGACCAAGGTCCGGTCATGGACCTGGTGGAACTGGTGAAAGGCTTGCAAGGTCGAAATTTATCCCTTCCCCTACTAATTCGGTTCGACAATATTCTTGAGGACAGACTACAGCACCTACACCAAGCCTTTGAAAAAGCAATTGAGAAATACGCATACGCTGGACACTATCAAGGGGTTTTTCCCGTCAAGTGCAACCAGCAACGCCACGTGGTGGAACAAATCATGGAAACTGGCCGGCCCTGGCATTTTGGGCTCGAAGCGGGCAGCAAAGCTGAATTACTGATTGCCCTGTCCTTACTCGACGATCCCAAAGCCCTACTGATCTGTAATGGCTACAAAGATCAACGCTATATCGAAACAGCAATCCTGGCGCGGCGTCTTGGCAGGCAGCCCGTCATCGTAATAGAGCAACCAGACGAAGTTGCAAGGATCATCAAGGCCAGCATGGAACTTGGAGCAGCTCCATTAATCGGCATTCGCGCAAGACTATCAACCCGTAGCACAGGGCGCTGGGGAAGCTCTGTTGGCGATAAAGCCAAATTTGGCTTGGCCATTCCGGATATATTGGCAACAGTCGAAGCCCTGCGTGAAGCAGGCCTATTGACCGAATTGAAACTATTACACTTCCATGTGGGCAGCCAAATTAATGATATTGCCGTACTGAAAGACGCCCTACAGGAAGCCGGACAAATCTATGCATCCCTTAAACAGCTTGAGGCACCCATGGGCTATCTCGACGTCGGAGGCGGACTGGGGGTGGACTACGACGGCAGCAGGACAGCAACGGCTGCTTCGAAAAACTATTCTCTGCAGAACTACGCAAATGATGTGGTCGCAACAATAAAAGAATGCTGCGAACCATTGGGTATA
>Ga0310332_10333_pt1 | contig 12626 bp, 9 predicted proteins | sample LakMicSRFLOrngD5_FD_195546 | JGI IMG/M metagenome (GOLD analysis project Ga0310332, IMG submission 195546) | Enriched freshwater cyanobacterial communities from Lake Michigan, Michigan, United States - MI23.SRFL.Orng.D5 (v2) (version 2) | ecosystem: Environmental > Aquatic > Freshwater > Lake...
CGCTGGGATGGTGATGGGCTCCCATGGACGTCGGCGGCAACAGGCAGCTGGGGGGCTAGGCGACGGGACAGACGCCTGCAAGGGAACGGGCAGTCCCGAGGCGAGCGTGGGTCCTTAACCAACCATGGGAAGTCTGGCCAACCTTGGCAATTTCGTCCAATGGTTCCAATTCTGGCCGGCCTTGCCAAGAAGGGGCGCTCTTGATCGCGGTCTTGGCCTACGTCCAAAAGCCTGTCTTGCCGAAGCCGTAAGCAAGTGTCCAACGGGCGCTCGTTATCAGCCAACCCGTCGTGGCTTCGGAACCCGGAACAGCAGAACCAGCGGGATGGCCGCCAGAAACAGGATCGCCAGCCAGTGGAAGATGTCGGCATAGGCCATCAGGGACGCCTGCAGGTCCACTTGGCGATCCACCAGTTCCAGGGCCCGACGATGGGCTTGGTGGGGAGCGGCGCCACGGGCGTGCGAGCTGGCGCTAGGGCAGCAGGGGACGGGCCCACCTCAGGTGTGCACCGAAGTCACCACCGAGAGTCCCGGCTTCAGCCGGGACTTCCAGGGGCCCAGGCTGCTGGGATCAAAATCAATACGGACGGTGACCCGCTGGACCACCTTGGTGAAATTACCGGTGGCGTTATCGGGGGGTAGCAAGGCAATGCGGGCGCCTGAAGCTGGCGAGAGGCTGGTGACGTGGCCATGGAAGACCACACCCGGCACGCCATCGAGCTGGAGGTCGGCCCGATTGCCGATGCGCATGGGGCTGACCTGGGTTTCCTTGAAATTGGCCTCCACCCAAACATCCCGGCCCACCAAGATCAGCAAACCTTGGCTGGGCTGGACGCCCTGGCCCGCCTCCACCTGGCGTTGGCCGACCACGGCGGCGGCGGCGGCCCGCACGGTGGTGTAGCTGAGCTGGAGCTTGGCGGTAGCCAGGGCCGCCTGGGCCTGGAGCACCCCCGCGCGGGCAGCGGCCGCCTTGCTGGCATCGACCTGGATGCGGGCCTGGCGGGAGCGGGCCGTGGCCTGGCTGCCCCTGCTGCGGCTCAGCCGGCCAAGGGACTGCTGATATTGGCTCTGGGCTAGGTCGACTTGCTGCTGGGTGGCGGCGCCTTGGCGGTGCAGGCTTTGGTAACGCTTGAGATCGGCGGCGGTGCGGACAACCTCGGCGCGGGCATCAAGCTGGTCGCCGCGGGCCTGGGATTCACCGGCACTGGCATCACTGCGGTCGGCGCCGACCGTGACTTGGGCGGCATCGGCCTGGCTGCGGGCACTCATCAGGTCCGCTTCGGCCCGCAACACCTGCATGCGCTGGTCGCCAGAATCGAGAAGTACCAAGGGTTGGCCTGGCTGCACCGGGTCGTGGGCATCCACCAGCACCTTGGCGACGGTGCCAGGAATACGGCTGGACACTTGATAGAGATGGGACTGGAGCAGGGCGTCATCGGTCTGCTCAATCCCCCAGTTAGCGCCGACCCAGATCGCGCCAGCCCCGGCCAGGACAACCGCCAGGGCGATGCCGATCTTGCGTTTGGTCACACAGCGCTGCATATCTGTTGTTCCATCGTCGCAAGCTGTGCCTCCAGCGAAAGGGCGGTTGCTGGGCGGCAGGGTTCGCTTCCTAACCCGGTTAGGGCGCCGCGATGGTGGCAACGGGGGCCCGATCAGGGCCATTCATGGCCTCAATCAAGCTCCCCCAAGCCAACGTCAAGCTGCCCCTGCTAAGTCCAAGCAGGCCTGGGCCAAAGGTCCAACGGTGGGGGTTGCGATGGGTCTGGCCAGGCTTTGGCGGCGCAACATCAGGGTTCCGGCCCGGCGGGCCTTGCGGTTCACTCTCCACCTCTGGCCCTCGCAAGGGGGCCAGGCGCGGCGCAGACCTCCACCGCCGGCAAGGGATGGTCCCCAAGGGGAAGCCGCCATGGCGGCAATCGGCACCAAGCCGCTCGAGCAAGTAGTAGCCGAGCTGGAAAGCGGCGGGACGGGCCTCAGCGAGCAGGAGGCAGACCGGCGCAGGCGCCTTTACGGGCCCAATGACATTCCCAGGCAAGGCACACCGAGCTGGCCGGCGCAGTTGCTTGCCAGTGGGGGCAATCCGCTGGTGCTGCTGTTAGGGGCCCTAGCAGCCCTTTCCCTGATCAGTGGCCAAGCGGAATCGGCCCTGATCATCCTGACGATTGTGATCTTCAGCGTGATCCTGCGCTTTTCGCAAGAATTTCGCTCCAGTCGCGCCGTTGCAGCCCTTCGCGACCTGGTGCTCAACACCGCCACGGTGAGCCGCCCGGTTCAAGCGGGCGATCGGGCTGGCCAGCCATCAGCAAGCCTGGACCTAGGTCCCAGCATTCAGGAGGGCCAACGGCAGGACGTACCGATGCGTGATTTAGTCCCCGGGGATGTGATTCTGCTGGCGGCAGGGGACATGGTGCCAGCCGATGTGCGCCTGTTGCAGTCCAAGGATTTGTATGTGAGCCAGGCGGCTTTGACCGGTGAATCCTTGCCAGTTGAAAAACATTGTGCCATTGATGCCAACACTTCCGCCAGCAGCAATCCGCTCGACCTGGAGAGCCTCTGTTTCCTCGGCACGGCGGTCGTGAGTGGGGCCGCTCGGGCGGTAGTGGTTCAAACCGGCGGCCGCACAATCCTTGGCTCGATGGCCGAAGGGATGGGGGTCCCCAAGTCGAGGACGGGGTTTGACAAGGGAGTGAATGATGTGAGCGGGTTATTGCTGCGCTTCATGCTGGTAATGGCACCCAGTGTATTTCTCATCAATGGGTTGCTCAAGGGCAACTGGGGCGAGGCTTTTTTCTTTGCGCTCTCGGTGGCGGTGGGCCTGACCCCCGAAATGCTACCGATGATCGTGACGGCCAACCTGGCCAGGGGCGCCATCGCCATGTCCAAGCAACAGGTCATCGTTAAAAACATCAATTCGATCCAGTGCTTAGGTGCCATGGAGACCCTCTGCACCGACAAAACCGGCACGCTGACCCAAGACCACATCGCCTTGAAGTTCCCCCTCGACATGTTTGGACGCGAGCGGGAAGAGGTTCTCGAATTTGCCTACCTGAACAGCACCTATCAAAGTGGTCTCAAAAACCTTTTAGATGTGGCGATCCTGGAGCACAGGGACTTGGAGGTCAAACTGAATGTGCGGCAGCGTTACAGAAAGATAGACGAGATCCCCTTTGATTTTGTGCGCCGGCGCATGTCCGTTGTGGTCGACGAAGAGGGCCACCACCATGAACTGATCTGCAAAGGGGCCGTTGAGGAAATCGCCCAGATCTGCGACAAGGTGCGCATCGATGGCAAGGCCGTGGCCCTCGATGCCCAGCTGCGCAGCCAGTTGCACCAGCTCAACCACAATCTCAATGATGACGGCCTGCGGGTGATCGCGGTGGCCTACAAGGAGGTACCGCCCGAGCAAACCACCTATGGGATTGCCGATGAGCGGGCCCTGACCCTGATCGGCCTCATGGCCTTTCTCGATCCCCCCAAGGACTCGGCCCGGCAGGCCCTGGCCGCCCTGGCCAGCGGTGGGGTGCAAGTCAAAGTTCTCACCGGCGATAACGCCGTGATCACGCAGAAAACCTGCAAGGATGTGGGCCTGGCCGTAGGCGGCATTCTGCTTGGTGATCGGGTGGAGAGCCTGGACGATGGGGCCCTGCTTGAGGCAGCAGCAAGCACAACGATTTTTGCCAAACTGACCCCTCTGCAAAAGGCACGCATTGTCCGCGTCCTGCGCAGTAAGGGCTCGATCGTGGGGTTCATGGGCGATGGCATCAATGATGCGGCGGCCCTGCGCGAGGCCGACGTGGGCATTTCGGTGGACACGGGCGCTGTTATCGCCAAGGATGCAGCTGATATCATTTTGCTGGAAAAAAATCTGATGGTTTTGCAGGCGGGCATCCTCGAGGGTCGCCGCACCTTTGGCAATATCGTTAAATACATTAAAATGGGAACAAGTTCCAATTTTGGCAACATGTTTAGCATGGTGGGTGCTAGCGCCTTGCTGCCCTTTCTGCCGATGCTGCCGGTGCAGATTTTAGTCAATAATCTGCTCTACGACCTCTCCCAGACCGGCATCCCCTTCGATCGGGTCGATCGCGAGTACCTGGCCAAGCCCCGTCAATGGCTGGTGGGCGACATCCAACGCTTCATGCTCAAGGTTGGGCCGATCAGTTCCCTGTTCGACTATCTCACCTTTGGCTTGATGTGGTTTGTGTTCCAAGCCAACACGCCAGCCCAGCACGCCCTCTTTCAAACCGGTTGGTTTGTGGAAAGCCTGATGACCCAGGTCTTGATTGTGCACATCATCCGAACCCCGAAAATTCCTTTCCTGCAGAGTCGGGCCTCCTGGCCCCTGCTCGTGATCAGCGCCACGGTGATGGCGCTGGCGATTGCCCTACCCTTCACGCCAGCCGGCCCGGGCCTGGGGCTGGTGCCCCTGCCAGGGGCCTACTTCGGCTGGCTTGGCCTAATTCTGGCCGGCTATTGCCTGCTCACCCAGCGGGTCAAAACCTGGTTTATCCAGCGCTACGGCTACAACTAAGCACCGCCGATTGGCGATTTTCAGCCGCCAAGGCGCTCCGAGCAGGCCCGAAGGCACCCTTGCCTCGGGACGACAACCACAGCGCCGGCTCCCGCCAGCGTCCGCCGCCAGCAGGGATAGGCCCTTAGACCTGGCCATCCTGTCCGTTCTCGAGGGCATCACTGGCCCGGAAACGATCCTGCTCGCGGCTATAGCGGAACAGGCCGCAGGCCCGGATCCAGCTCACCAGGGTTTCGAACATGGCCTCGGCCTCGGGCTGGGTGAACTGCTCACTGAGCAGGTCGAGCACAAAGTCGCCTTCGACCTCTGCCTTGGGGCTGGCCTCGAGGGCCTCCTGCAGGCGCCGCACCAGGGGCACAAGCATCAGCTGGCTGCGCAGGAGGCGCTGTTGCTCCTCCTCGCTGGCCTCGGCCAGGGCCCGGCCCACGGCAGTCAGGCCCAGGCGGGCCCCATCCACAGCCATCAACTCCAACAGTTCCCCGGCATCGAGGATCGGCAACAGATCATCGAGTTCCAGCACCAGCTCATCGGCTAGTTCGGCCACACTGATGCCCTCCTGCTCCGGCACCAGGGTGAGCAGGTCGACCACGGCCCCGAGGGAAGCGGGCGGCAGGGCCAGGGCGTCCTGGCTGGTGGCCTGTTCCACCGCCAGGGGGCTGGAGCCGACCGGCTTATCGGGATCGGTCATGTAGCCGTAAAGGGTATCCACCAGGTTGCGGAAGGCTGGCGCCGTGTCGTCGCGGGGACGGGGCAGGGGATTGGGAACCACGCCGCGAATGCGGCCCGGGTTGGCACTCAGCAGCACCACCCGATCACTGAGCAAGACCGCCTCCTCGATGCTGTGGGTGACGATCACGATCGAGCCGGCCGGGAAGGTGCCCCCGGCCCAGAGTTCATCGATATCGCGGCGCAGGTTTTCGGCCGTGAGCACATCAAGGGCGCTGAACGGTTCATCCATGAGCAGCAGCGCCGGCTCCATCACAAAGGCCCGGGCAAAACCGACCCGCTGGCGCATGCCCCCCGAGAGCTCGCGCGGATAGGCCTCGGCGCTGCCCTCTAGGCCCACCATGGCCAGGGCCCGCAGGGCCCGGCGCCGCACCTCTCTCTCACCCAGGCCCCGGGCCTCCAGGCCCACGGCTGTGTTTTCCAGCACCGTGAGCCAGGGCAACAGGGCAAAGCTCTGGAACACGATCGCCACATCCCGGTTCACACCGCGCAGGGGCTGGCCATCGCGCTCAATCCGGCCTTCGCTAGGGGTGATCAGGCCGGCCATCAGGCGCAGCAAGGTGCTCTTACCGCTGCCGCTGCGGCCCAGCAGGGCCACCACTTCGCCGGGCTCGATATCTAAATCGATGTCATCGAGCACGGCCACCCGGCTGCTGCCATCGGCGCTGCGAAAGAGCTTGGCAACGTGTCGAACCTTGAGCAGGGGCTGGGAGGTCACGCCTTCGGACGCCAGCAAAGCATCAGTTTCCATAGCGTTCCTCGGCAAAGCGATAGAGGGGCCGCCACACGAGCCGGTTGGTGCCCACCACAAATAGGGCCATCACCACCAGACCCAGGAACAGCCGCGGCTGGTCCCCGTGGGCGGTGGCTTGGGCGATGTAGGAGCCAATCCCGGGGGTCTGCAGGGTGTGGCTTCCCCAGGTCACCAGCTCCGCCACGATCGAGGCATTCCAGGCCGCACCACTGGCGGTGACCGCCCCGGTGATCCAGGCGCTGAACATGGCTGGCAGCAGGAAGCGCCGCCAACGCTGGCGCCCCTTGAGCTGGAACACCTGGCTCATTTCGCGCAGATCGTTCGGGATGGCGCTAGCGCCGGCCGTGACATTGAAGAGCACGTACCACTGGGCGCCCATGGCCATCAACACGACGCAGCCGTAAAAGAGCGGCATCCCGCAAAACAGGAACACCACGGTGAAAAAGGGAAAGAGCAGGTTGGCGGGGATGCTGGCGAGCATCAACATCACGGGCTGCAACAGGGCGGCCCAGCGGGGCCGGAGGCCAATCAACACGGCCAAAGGCAGGAAAATCAAGGTGCTGCCTCCCACAACGGCAAGGACCCGGCCAAAGGTGAGCAGGCCCTGGCCAAAGGCCTGGAGGGTTTCGCCCAAACCCACCTGCTCGAGGCTGTGGTGACAAGCCAGCACCGTGGCAACGGCACCGGCTAGTAACACCACATTGTCGACCCAGCGGGGCTCCTGCTTCTGCAGGGGCGCTGGGCCATCGCGGCCGCGGCTACGGGTCCAGCGATTCAAGGAGGAGCCCAGGGGCAGAAGGGCAGTTCCAAGCCAATGGCCTAGTTGCCGCAACAACTCCGACTGCTGCAGCGCTTCGAGGAACCAGGACTGGCTTGGGTTGGCGGCTGAATTGGTATCAAGGCGGAATTGCTCGCTCCAGGTCACAATGGGTCGCCAGAAAAGCTGGTCTGTCACGACAATCAAGAGCAGCATCATTAACAAGGCCCAAAGCACACAGTCGAGGCGTTGCTGCGCGATGGCGGCCGCCACATAGGAGCCGATGCCAGGCAAGATATAATTTGAATTATTGACACTAATCGCCTCACTTTGGGTGGCAAAAAACCAGCCACCAGCAAAGCTCATCATCCCATTCCAAACCATCGGAATGGCACTGGCTGGCAGCTCCAAGCGCACCATTTGCTGCCAACCGGTGAAGCCATAAACCCGGGAGGCCTCGCGCAGTTCCGCAGGAATCGTGCGCAGGGATTGGTGATAACAAAAGATCAGGTTCCAGACCTGGCCCGTGACGATTGCAAACAGGGCCGCCGATTCCAACCCGAGCAAACTGCCAGGGAACAGGCCAATAAAAAAGGGCACAATCACGGCCAAGAAGCCCAGGACCGGTACGGACTGGAGCACATCCACCAAGGGCAGAACCAGCCGTTCCGTCACCGCCGAGCGGGCCGTGAGTGAGCCCACCGCCACCGCAATCGTGAGCGAAATCCCCAGGGCGATGAACATCCGCAGGGAGGAGCGGGCGGCGTAGTAAGGCAGCAACAGGGGGTTGAGATCCACCCCCGGGAGCTGGGCTTGCGGATGGAAACTGACGGCCATCTGGCTGCTGAGGCTGCCGATGCCCACCACGACGGTCAGTCCCAGCAGGAGCAGGGCAAAATCGAGCAGCATCGTTCGGGCCCGATCGGGCCGTTCGGCCGATGGGGACCCAGGCCTGGCTGCGGATCGGGCCCGTTCGAAGCGGGGAACCCTCCCGGCCTCCAATGCCATTGGCCCCCCAAGCCAGCTCAACTCACTCTGTCACTGCAAGGGCACCGGATAGCTGTGCTGTAGCGCACCTGGCTGGGCCTTCCCTTTGCCGTTTCCCCAAGGTGTGCCTGGGAACAGTGGTCCGAATAGTGCTACGAACAGCGGTCAGAACAGTGGTCAAATGATGTCCAACCATCGCCGATGGGGGCATGGGCCTGGGCCCCTGCGCTGGAAGGTTGAACGCCGCTGCTAGGCCAGCCCGAACCTCAGCCAGGGTGGGCCCGACTTGGCCTGGCGATCGATACCCGCATCTGCCTCGCCCATGGGGACTCGATTCTGGTGACCGGCCAACAGGGCCTGGGCGGTTGGTTTGGAGGGGGCTTCACGCGGCACCGGTCACAGGCGGGCGCTTGCGTTCAACTAGACAGCTTTAAAATAGTATCCAAGAAGAAGGATACGGGCCTTACCCCTCAAACCGAGTAATATTCGACAGGAACTCCCCCTACTGCCAATCAAGATTGCAACCCAATCAATGCATCAGAGCGAACGATGATTGCATCGCTGGACAACCATTCTATCGGCCATTGTGACCGCTGTTTTGAGGGTTTTGCAAAAGGCCTATCAAGGCCAACCAATCCAGCTGGCTCAACGCCTTCAATCTCAAGGCCCCGCCAAATTGTGGTAGGGCACCCCCATCCTGGCAACCGGGTCGAGCTTCGGCCCTAGCTTCTGCCAACAAGCTTGAACCGCTGCAACAGGTCCTGGCCAGGGGGCAGGGGCCTTCCTAGGCTGCCAACAGCTTCTGCTCCCCTGGCATCCGTTGCATGGCCGCGATTTTCAGCGATAACAGCTTCACGATTGGCCGCACCCCCTTAGTGCAACTCAACCGGGTTGTCGCCCCCGGGGGCGCCCGGGTACTGGCCAAGATCGAGGGTCGCAATCCGGCCTATTCGGTGAAGTGCCGCATTGGCGCCGCCATGATCGCCCAGGCCGAAAAGGACGGTCTGCTGGGTCCTGGCAAGGAACTGATCGAGCCCACTAGCGGCAACACGGGCATCGCCCTGGCTTTTGTGGCGGCCTCAAAAGGGATCCCGCTCACCTTGACCATGCCGGAGACCATGAGCCTGGAGCGGCGCAAGTTGCTCACCGCCTACGGGGCCAAACTCGAACTCACCGAAGGGCGCCTCGGCATGACCGGTGCCGTCAACCGGGCCAAGGAGATCGCCGCCTCGGCCCCCGATCGCTATGTGCTGCTCCAGCAATTCGTCAATCCGGCCAATCCCCAGATCCACCACGACACCACCGGGCCGGAAATCTGGACCGATACCGATGGCGAAGTCGATGTGCTCGTGGCTGGTGTCGGCACCGGCGGCACGATCACGGGGGTGAGCCGCTACATCAAACAGACCCTGGGTAAGCCCCTTGTGTCTGTGGCGGTGGAACCAAGAACGAGCCCGGTGATCAGCCAGCTGATGGCCGGCGAAACGCTCCAGCCCGGACCCCACAAGATTCAGGGGATTGGCGCTGGCTTCGTGCCCGGAAACCTGGAGGTGTCCCTGGTGGATCGGGTCGAACGGGTCAGTGACGAGGAGGCGGTAACCATGGCCCGGCGCCTCATGCGCGAGGAAGGAATTCTGGCTGGCATCAGCTGTGGCGCCGCCACCGTTGCGGCGCTTCGGTTGGCCGCGGAACCGGCCTTTGCCGGCCGCACGATCGTGGTGGTCCTCCCCGATTCCGGCGAGCGTTACCTCAGCTCCGTGCTGTTTGAAGGGGTGTTCAACGAAAGGGGCCTGGCGCCGGAACGCCAGGCCTAGAACCGACATCACACACTGGATTGCCGGCCCCAGGGGCCGGCTGGATCCAGCAGGATTGCCTAAATGCGGAGAAACCGTGGCTCTCAGTCCGGCAGGGCTTCCACCGACTGGAGGCGTTCATTCAGCTGCATGGCCATGGTCTGACGACCCACGGCAAGCACCTTGAGGGTGTCTTCGTGCAGGCGCAGCTGGGCATCGGCCACCTGCATCCCGCGAACCAGTTCCTTCAGCTCTTCAGGCAGGGTATTGAGGTCATAGCGCTTGCCCTCGAAGGTGAGGATCGGCTGTTGGGTCTCTTCGGTCACGCGTAGTGATTAGTAGGCGCCCCAGATTAGGGATGAAGAGGCCCCTTGGGCAGGGCTGGTTGCCCCTTAGTCCTGGTCGGATTCCCGGATAGGCCGCTTGAAGAAAAACATCAGCAGCGGCCCGACCTGGCCCGTTTCAACCATCTCCCAGCCGTCCTTGCCCAGCAGGTTGAGGAAATACTGGAGCTGTTCTGCCGGATGGCGGGGCAGGGGAGCGGCCTTGTACTGCTCGGGAAACTCCCGGGCAATGAATTCCGGGCTCAGCACGCCCCTCAGGCGTTCGCTGGCGACCTGCGGATCGGGGGCCTGGGGAGGTTGGCCGCTGTCCAGGTTGATATGGATGACGCGGTACTCCCACTCGGCCATGGATCCAGCTGCATAAACACAGGGTCAGGCTAGGGGGACCCTCAGGTCCCGCCCAGGGCAGGGCAGGGGCAAGGGTTATCGCCCCCAAAAGGGCGGGTGCCCCAGGATCTGAAGTCGCCAGCTCAGCTGCCGCCGCCACGGATCAACTGGCGCTCGCACAGGTCCCGGTAGCGGCCGGGACGACTGATCAGCTGGTCGTGGCTGCCCTGGTCAATCAGGCGGCCGCCATCTAGCACCAGGATCCGATCGGCCTCCTGGACCGTGGCCAGCCGGTGGGCGATCACCAGCACCGTGCGGCCGGCCATGGCCTGCTCCAGGCCCTGCTGCACCGCCGCTTCGGACTCGGCATCGAGGGCGCTGGTGGCCTCATCGAGCAGCAGCACGGCCGGATCCCCCAGCACGGCCCGGGCAATGGCCAGCCGCTGCAGCTGGCCGCCGGAGAAGTTGCTGCCCCGCTCCTCTACCCGGGCCTGGTAGCCGCCTGGCAGGGCCTCGATAAAGCCATCGGCATTGGCTAGCCGGGCCGCCCGGCGAATCTGCTCTGGGCTTACGGGGCGACCAAAGGCAATCGCTTCCGCCACCGTGCCGGAGAACACCTGGCTTTGCTGGGGCACCAGGGCAATCGCCCGGCGCAGGTCGGCGGCCCGCAGGTCGACCAAATCTTGGCCATCAAGCAGCACCCGGCCCTGCTGGGCGACGTTGAAGCGCAGCAAAAGCGAAAACAGGGTGCTTTTGCCCGCTCCAGAGGGCCCCACCAGGGCCACCACCTGGCCGGGTTGGATCCGCAGGCTGAGCCCGTGCAACACCGGTTGCTGGGGGTCATAGCCGTAGACCACCTGGTCGAGCACCAGCTCGCCTTTAACAGGCCCTAGGGCCTGGGCAGCGGGCCGGTCGGGCGGCTCAATCGGCTCGGCCTCAATCTCGCGCAGGCGCCGAAGGGAGGCCTGGCCCTGCTGGAACTCGTTGAAGTTGGTGGTGAGGTGGGAAATCGGATCAATCAGCATCAACAGGGCCGCCACATAGCTGCTGAAGCCGGCCGGGCTGAGCTCTTGGCTTTGGATCCGGGCAGCCCCCATCAACAAAACCGCCAAGATCCCGGCCGCCTCAAGGAAACCCACCACCGGATATTGGAGCGCCAGCAGGCGCTGGGTGCGGAAACGGGCCTGGCGATGGAGGTCGATTTCCGTTTCAAAGCGAGCTTGAAGCCAGGGTTCTGCCGCGAAGGCGCGCACCAGGGGCAGGCCGCCGATCGCCTCACCCAGCAGGGCTGCCACCTCGCTCACCTGCTTCTGGCTGCGTTCGGCCGCGCCCATCACCCGGGCCCCGAACAGGCTCACCAGCACGGCCACCAGGGGGGCCAACAGCATCGTGGCCAGGGACAGGCGCCAGTCAAGCCACACCATGTAGGCGAACACGGCGACCAGTTGCAGCAGGCAAGGGGTGCTGTCCTGGATCGTTTTGTAGATCACCTCGCCGACCCGGTCGGCGTCTTCGGTGAGCCGGTAGGTGAGGTCGCCGGCGGAGAGTTTCTCCAGGGCCCCAAATTCGAGTTGCTGTAGGCGAGCAAACAGCTGGCGGCGCAGGTCCTGGCTGACCTGCAGGGCCGGTCCAGCCAGCAGGGTGTCCTGGCCGAACTGGGCGATTTTCTGCAGCATGAACACGCCCAAAGCCAGGCCCACAACCCGCAGCACCTTGGCCACATCGCCCGAACCGATCGCCGGCACCAACTGGCCAGCCAGCCAGGCCAACAGGGGCCAGCAACCAACGAACACCAGCATGCAAGCCCCCCCAGCCCAAAGCTGGCGGTGGTAGGGCTGCAGCAGCGGCAGCAGGCGCCGGAATCCGGCCGGAGAAGGTGCGAGCATCCAAGCAAGTTATCAGCGCTGTTTTGTCCTTCCCTTCAGCCCCAGGTCCAAACGGGGAGTGCACTGGGGAGCCCGCCGCAACCGGCCCCATCGAGCCGTCCCCCTTTGGGCCGAGCGACCCAGGCCCCCTGGCTAGGGATTCGACTGGCCTGCTGGAGCAAACAGGCGAGCTGCGCCTTGATCAATTCCTCAAATGGCAGGGCCTGGTGGGAACGGGCGGCGAAGCCAAATTCCGGATCCAGCAGGGCAATGTGCGCGTCAATGGCGAGCTGGAACAACGGCGCGGCCGCAAGTTACAGCCAGGCGATCGGGTCCAGCTGGCCGGCCAGGAGTTCGTGGTGCCGCCGTTTCAGGCTCGCCTTTGATCGGACCCGCCCTTGATGCCGCTCCAGGGTTAGGGGCAAGCAGCACCGACGGCAGAGCCGTGGATGGCCAGCGCTCCAGACAGCCACACCCGATTCGTAACCAAGACCCCTGAACCAATCCCAGACTCGGCAGGCCTTGGAGCTGGGGGGCCC
>Ga0310332_10334_pt1 | contig 12618 bp, 17 predicted proteins | sample LakMicSRFLOrngD5_FD_195546 | JGI IMG/M metagenome (GOLD analysis project Ga0310332, IMG submission 195546) | Enriched freshwater cyanobacterial communities from Lake Michigan, Michigan, United States - MI23.SRFL.Orng.D5 (v2) (version 2) | ecosystem: Environmental > Aquatic > Freshwater > Lake...
ACCAGACACCGTATGGCTGCCCTCGTTGGCTCAGGCCCTAACGGCGCTGCTGGCGATCTGGATGGCCTTTGCGATCAATTTCCTGCTCCAAAGCGCCATCGCCATTCTGTGCTTCTGGAGTGAACGGGCCAGCGCCCTGGAGCGGTTGCTCTACATCCCCTATCTGTTCCTTTCAGGGCTGGTAGCCCCCTTGGAAGTATTTCCGCCAGCCGTGCGCGCCTTCGCCCTCTGGACCCCCTTCCCCTACATGATTGCCTTCCCGGCCCAGCTGCTCTCGGGCAATCCGCTGACGTTCCACGGCGGCTTTGCGGCCATGGCGGGCTGGATCATCCTGTTATTACCCCTTGTGGGGCTGCTCTGGAGGGCAGGGGTGCGCCGCTATTCCGCCATGGGGGCCTGATCGATGGGGCGATACCTGCTCACCCTGCGGCGCTTCTGGGCCACGGCCCTGGCGGGCCAGCTCGAATACCAACTCAATCTGCTGATCGACCTATTGGCCATGGCCGGCAATCTGGCCGGCAGCCTCTTTGTGATCAGCCTTTTTTACGGACCCGGCCGCAACCTGGGGGGCTGGAGCTGGGAAGCGGCCCTGGTGGTGCTGGGGATTTACACCGTTCTCGATGGCGCCTGCAGTTCGCTCTTGCGGCCAAACCTGGGCACGATCGTCACCCACGTGCAGCAGGGAACCCTGGATTTCATCCTGCTCAAACCGATCGATAGTCAGTTCTGGCTGTCCTTTCGAACCTTTTCTCCCGCCGGCCTGCCGGAAATTGGCACGGGACTGGGGCTAATCCTCTGGGCCGCTGCCAAGGCCGGTGCCTCGCCCAGCCCCACGGGAGTTCTAACGGCGGTGTTGATGCTGGCTTCGAGCCTGGTGATCCTCTACAGCCTCTGGTTTGGCCTGGCGACCACCTCGATCTGGTTCGTCAAAACCTGGAACGCCACCGAGGTGTTGCGCGCAGCCCTGACGGCAGGGCGCTATCCGATCAGCGCCTACCCCCTGCGCCTGCGCAACCTGCTCACGGTGGTACTGCCGGTGGCCTTCCTGACCACGGTGCCGGCCGAAGCCATCCTGGGACGTATCAGTGTGGGCACCGGTGCGGCCTCCCTGCTGATGGCCACGGTTTGTCTGCTGCTATGCCGGGGGTTCTGGCGCTATGCCTTGCGCTTTTACACCTCAGCGTCGAGTTAATCGGGCCGATCGCTCGGCAGGGAGGGGGGGCCCTGTCAGCAAGATCACCGGCCCCGTTGCCCGTGATGCGAGAAGCTGGAATAACGAAAAGCGCTACCCATGCCCCAGACCCTGCGGGACCGCCGCTCACCGCTCGTGAGTCTGCGACCGGCCACCAGCGATCAAGCTGAAGCGGCCAACGCTGAACCCAACTCCCAGGCCGGGGCCTCCAGTCGGCGTAATGGCTTTGGGGGCGGCGCCCCGAAGGGCTCGGCGAAAGCCGGCAAGCCAGGGGCCAAGGGCCGCAAGAAAAAGGGCACCGGCCTGAGCGCCGCCGACCGGGGCCCCCTGGGCAAGGACCCAGACCTGGAAGCCATCGTGGCCAGGCAACGGTTGCACCTGCCCCTCTCGGGTCGCCTGGGCGAGGCCGAAGTGACCCGGGCCTGGAAAGTGGCCGCCGGCGAGCACCATCCAGACCGGGGCGGCTTGCACGACACCATGCAGCTGATTAACGGTGCCCGGGACCTGCTGCTGGGCCGTGGGCTGGTCTGAGTGGAGATCTCAGCAGCTGTTTACATCTAGCTGCTTAAGCTTCTGGCTTCAACATGACGATTAATCGCCAGTGATCCCCCAGGAATTTCTGCATACTTGCGGCATCAACTCTCCTCGCATCTAGGGAATTTTAACGGCTATTGCAGTGCTTTGTGAATCTCAAGATTAGTGGGGAACGGAATATCAATCTTGTGGGCCGCAAACACCTGAATCACACCTCGGCTGATCCGATCAAGTTCATCAAGAAAACCAGCAAAACTCGGTTGATTGGAGCGGTAGTCGAATACATAGTCATAGCTAAATACCGAAATTGCCAACAATCTTCAGGACCGGAAGGACCCCTTAGGTTCCCGATCAATGAGGTCTTTAATCAACAAAGGCACGAGGGAAAGTTGCTCCTCAGTGCAGTCATAGGATACTCCCACAACGACACGGGAGCGCCCAACTTGATCAATAATCTGTCGCAACCTCAATAGCAGTTGGTCGCGGATATGGAGATAGGTGCTCCAGTCCGACAGCTCCACCTCGCCATGGCAAATCAACTTCAGATCATGGGATCCATTGGTTTCGAGGCTGACCAGGGTGTCACTCAGCTCAGGTAATGAAACGAGATACGACTTGCCATAGAAGAGCAGGTCGTCCATTTGTTCAGGGCTAAGCTTGTCATCAATGGCGATGTGCAGGTCCATGGCCTGGCGGGGCAGATCAGCAGGATTGCTACTGCGTTTGGAGTAATTGATGATTGCTTCTTCATCGGCAATCGAATTGGGGATGCTGATACGACTCTCCAGCGTTTCGAGCTCCACCGAGCGCAGACCGATTTTGCTGACAAAACCCAGATTGCCGCCAATTCGGCAAAATTCACCAACCCGCAGGGGGCGATCACTTTGGATCGAGAGGCCCGCAAACAGGTTGCCGAGCAACTTGGAGGCCCCCAGGCCGATAGCCAGGCCAGGCACGGCCGAAAAGGCCAAGACCGTACTGGGGGGCAAGCCAACCTTGAGGAGCAACTGATAGAGAAGGGCCATGGCGGCCATGGCCGCCAACATGCGACTGATCGGCATCACCAGGTTGGACGTGCGCTTCAGTTGTAAGTTGCTTTGCCTACCCATGAGGATCGACAGCCAAATGCTGAGGGAATGGCCCAGGGATTCAAACAATAGAAAAACCGACCCCATGGCCAGGGCAAAGAAAATGACATAAAGCAACTCAGTAATAACAAATAATGAGAGTCCGGTTATGTTGATCGCCTCTGTAATTAAGCTGCCAAAGAGGCTTGTCAAGGGTAGGGTGACCAGCAAGAGCAAGACCCTTTTCCACGCTGCCTTGCAGATGATTGCTTGGCCGCCGGCCTGCAGGGGCAACTTGGTCGGCGCCCCGTAGGAGCGATGGATGCCTAGAAAAATCCTACGAAGTAGGACGATGTAAACAGCGCTAAGCAGCAGAGTTGCTGAGATCTGAAAAACGGCTTGATCGAACAGGCTTTTCTCCAGCACGTCCTGCCGCAGCCACAAGGGAATTTTTAAGTACCAAAGCGGTGAGACAAGTCCGCCGGGAGTGAGGCTGTATTTTTGATAAAAGCTTGGCGAAGCAAACTGCTGATAGACATTTACCTTGGTGCCCAATTGATCGTAGATCCTGAGGATTTCCGGAATCGAATCTGCGGCAAAATAATAGTCAAGATTCGAAGGCTTGCCCTTGATAGTGTCGGTGAGCTCAATCGAAGTATCAGGCAGGGTCCAAGTTCCATCGGCACGGAGGCGGACCTCGTTGAGCTTTTTGATGGCCTGGGGTCGGGGAGATCCAGATGAACTTGGCTATGATTAAACTCGTAATCGAGAATCTGTTTTAGCTTTAGGCTGGCTTCATGGCCCATGTCCGGCTGAATGCTCTCGGGAATCGCCGAAAGATCTAGCGCTTTGATCGCCAAATCCCATAATTGATCAATGCTAGCAATCGCCTGGCGATTCTTTTGGGACCAAAACCAGCCACTCTGATTGCTAGCGGAAGCCAAAAGGAAATCCTGTTCCCTCGAACACCTTCGCCATAACAACATAGAAGTTAAGGATCGTCTCCTTTGGACTTTCCCCAAGCACATCGGTTATGGGGTTATCATCCCAGGCCTTGGCCGTGACCAGCAAGTCTTCATAAAAGGGTTGCTGTTGTAATGCATTTAAACCGCCAATGGAAGCGGCGGAGCGGTTGGCTTGGCTCACCGAGACCGGCGGGACCAGACCAGCCTGGGCCCGGGACGGGGGGACTTGCAGCAGCGGCAAAAAAATCAAGCAGCAGGCCGTTAACCAGCAACCCAGGGCCAGGCGCCAAGGGTGAGGCAAGCCCAAGGATCTCCAAGGGGATCGCACACGGCCATACCCTGGACGATGACGGACAGCGAAAGGATTTTTAGCTTTAATCTGCAATGGTGTGGGCCTAGTGCTGACACCACTCTGACAGCGAAGGTGGCGCAGATTGGCAGCGGGACTTCGGCCTTTGGCCGGTTATTGATGAACGGTCCATGCAAGGGCACTGGCTCGTTCATGGGAGCAGCATGGGCATCGTCTTCAGGCACCGCTCGAAGCCAGCACGGCGTGATTGGCTACCAGTCCCAGCTCAAAACCAGTCCCAGCTCAAAAACGGTCCCAGCTCAAAGCCGGTCCCTTCTCAAAACCGATCCCATCACCCCACCCCAGGCCCAATCACGAGTCCCCTTGCTGTTCGGCTTGGTTTTTGATTTTTTTTTCCACGTGAGAGCCCCCAACCCAGGGGCCAAGCCCCCCTACCCACCGCCGCCGGCACGGCCCGACTTTCCGCCGCCGGCGCGGCCGCCCCGACCTGGCGAGTGGGACGGACGATTGGCCATACCGGTGCTCGGCCTAGCCAGCCCAGCAAAGCTTGACTCCGGGCTAGCCGCCCCTGGCCCCACCACGGCCCCTGGAAACTGGGGCCAGCAGGGCATGCAGCCGCTGCGCTTCGGGCCCGTCGGCCAAGCGCCATTGGCCAGCCGCCAAGCCGTCCAGGCTGAGGGGAGCGCCCCCATCCATCAGGTCAATCGCCACCCGGATCAGGCGCAGGGTGGGCAGGCCAACCGCTGACGTCATGCGACGCACCTGGCGGTTACGCCCTTCGCGGAGCTCAATCTCGATCCAGGCCGTGGGCACCTGCAGCCGGTGGCGGATCGGCGGCTGCCGTTCAGCGATTGCAGCCGCCTCCAGCTCGGCTGGTTCGAGGCTGCGGGCCCGGGCCTGGAGGGTTGGCCGACCCTGGATCAAAAGCCCCTGGCTCAGGGCCAGCAGCGCTGCTGCGGTGGGAGTTCCTTCCACCTGGACCCAGTAACGGCGCCAGTGGCCCCAGGCCGGATCGGTCAACCGGTGCTGCAGCCGGCCGTTGTCTGTCAAGACCAGCAAGCCTTCGCTATCGGCATCGAGGCGCCCGGCTGCGTAGATCCCGGGAACCTGGATGTGGTCCGCCAGGCAGCCCCAGCGACTCCCCGCCTCAGGCGTGAACTGGCTGAGCACCCCGTAGGGCTTGTGGAACAACAGGGTGGTCAGGGGCTCCAGGGGATCTGGGGGTCTAGGAAGCCTGGCGGGCCTTCCACAGGTTGACAGCGCCGATGCAGATCAGTAACAGGCCCAGGTCCATCGACAACGGAGGCAGAATCATCGAGGGAGAGGGCCACTGAAGGTGGCGAGACCCTAGGAGCCCGGCCCAGGGCCACGCGGATGGGGGTTTCTCCCCCTTGGCGGGAATGGCGACACCTAAGGTGGATCATTCAGTTCGCAATGGTCCTGGCGGCACCGCATGATCGAGACATCCGGCGTGATCGAGAAAGAGCAGGGCAACGGGTTCTACCTGGTGACGCTCGAGCAGCCGGCCGGTCACCAGTGCCTCTGCCGGGCTGCGGGCAAACTGACCAAATTCCGTATCAAGCTGCTGGCGGGCGACAAGGTGCTGGTCGAGATCAGCCCCTACGACCTGACCCGCGGCCGCATCACCTACCGGGAGCGCAATGCCGGCGCTACCGGTCCCCGTCCTGGTGGCAACAGGCCCGGCGGTCCCCGCCGCCGTTGAGCTGGCGGCCTTTGCAAGCAGGCTGGCCCAAGGAGGGCTGGCTTGGCTGCTGGGCCCAATTGCTTTAAGGCCGAAAAAACAGCGCCCGAGGGGCATTAAGCCCAGAGTTAATCCGTGTTGCGCTTAAACCCAGGAGCCATACCCCCTTCCCAAGGGCTTGGGAGTGGGGGCATTGGTCTAGCCCTAGAGCAGGGCCTCAATCGCAGCCTTGAATTCGCTGCGCTGTTTCACGCCCTTGAACTGCTGCTTGAGCTCCTTGCGGAAGAACAGCTGCACGGTGGGGGTGCCCGTCACCCCGGCCTGTTCGGCAATCGCCTGGTCGGTCTCGATATCAATCTCCACCCCCTGGGCGGCACCGCCGAAGTCGGCCAGCACCCGCTTGAGCTGGGGCTTGAGCACATGGCAAGGGCCACAGCTGGGCGACGAATAGACCACCAGTAGGGGCTTATCGCAGTCGTGGTACAGCTTGCGCAGGGCGTAGCCCCCCTTTTGCCACAGGGCCGAGGGGTCGTAGTTGGCCTCATCGCTGATCGCCGTGCGCACGGGCTCTCCGGCCGGGGCCGGATCGACCGGGTTGTGGCTAACGGTGATCGCCAGGTCATGGTGGGTGAGCCAACGCTCCGCCGCCAGGGCCGCCTGGCAACCACTGCCGGCGGCCGTGATCCCCTGGCGCCATTCGGTATCGGCCACATCACCGGCAGCAAAGACCCCCTCGACACTGGTTTCGGGCCGGCCGGAGCGCACCTGCAGGTAGCCCTGGCTATCGAGCTCGATCTGGCCGGCCACCAGGCCCGTATTGGGGGTGTGGCCGATCGCATAGAAGAGGCCTTTCACGGCCAAGGTTTGCTCCTGGCCGCTGGCGGTGTCGCGCAGCTGGATCGTTTCGAGCCAGTCGCCACCAGCGACATCGACCAGATCCTGGTTCCAATGCACGTTGATGGCGGGGTTGGCCAGCACCCGATCGGCCATGGCCTTGCTGGCCCGCAGGGCATCGCGGCGCACGATGAGGTGGACCTGGCTGCCGTATTTGGTGAGATAGACCGCCTCCTCACAGGCTGAATCGCCACCACCCACCACGGCCAGTTCGGCGTTGCGGAACTGGGGGGTGGCGCCATCGCAGATGGCGCAGGCGCTGATGCCCCGGCTCCAAAAATCCTGTTCATGGGGCAGGCCGAGCCGGTTGGCACTGGCGCCCGTAGCCAGGATCAGGGCCTGGGTTTCGATCACCTGGCCCTCCACCGTGACCCGATAGGGGCGCTGGCCCAGGTCGATCGCATCGGCGTCAGCCTCGATCAGGCGGGTGCCCCAACGCACGGCCTGGGCCCGCATCCGGTCCATCAGGTCGGGGCCCAGGATCCCGTCGGGGAAGCCGGGGAAATTCTCCACATCGGTGGTGGTCATCAACTGGCCGCCGGCGATGCCGCCCGCCTGGAAGCCCGTGATCAGCAGGGGGCTGAGGTTGGCCCGGGCGGCATAGATGGCGGCGGTATAGCCAGCGGGCCCCGAGCCGACGATGACCAGGTTTTCCGGGGCGACCTGGGGAGCAGCGGTAGAGACCATGGGCTTAAACGGACTCACTTCGCCTTAACTTTAGGGCCCCTTGGCTGGGCCCTGGGGTTGGGATGCCTTGGAAAGGGCCCCATGGCCAATCCTGGGGCAGGGCGGCTTAGGAATTCAGCGATTTTGGCGCCAAGGCGCAGCAAATCAGAAAAAATGCTTTAAATTTCGATCCGTCCGTCGGTCTCCCGGCCCAACCAGTCCCGCGCACCATCGCCTGACGGGCGGTCGGCCAGCGGGGTCCCTGGCAGAGCTAACGGAACCATCAAAACGGATTCGGCCAGCAGCTCCGGCTGGTCATCAATGCACAGGATCCACTCGCCAAACTCCTGGGTGAGGGCGTAGCTGTCCTCGTAGCGCTCACGGGCGTCCAGGTTGGCAATACGTGCTACAGACCAGTTCATCGCCACCGAGAGGCGCCGCTGGATCGAACCGTGCATGATTCAGCTCCGTTAGGGGGCCACGCTGGTCGACACGGGGGCAGACCAGGGAGGCGAGTTCGCAGAAGTTCGCATTTTTTCTGGATTCAGACTGTAATCACGGCTGCAGCAGAAAGTTCGGTAGTTGGGGTCCGCGCAGCCGAATCAGCTCGCCAGCCCCTTCGGCCATGGCCTCTAGGGGCAGCCCAGGGGCCCGGCCCCAACCCTGGGGGTCAGCTGTTTCGGCCACCCCAGGCCTGCTGCGCAGCAGATAGGGCTCACTGGTCGACCAGCTGCGGGCGTATTGCATCAGCAGCGGATCGGCCGGGGCAAAGACATAGGAGGGATGGCGGGGCACCGATTCCAGCTGGCTGCGCTCCCCATCCATGCGCACCGCCCGGGTGATCGCCTGCACGAAGCGGCTGCGGGTCACCACCGTGGTCAGGTAGGCCACGACCCGGAGCCGGGGCGCATCAAAGCCCTCCGAGGCCATGTCGATACTCACCAGCCAGTCGGCACGGCCGTTCTGAAACTCGGCCAGGCGGCTGGCGGCCTCCGGGTCCTGGGAATGGACGAGCAGCACCTGGTCGCCCTCCTCCACCAATAGATGGCCGAGGCGCCGGGCGTGGGCGATGTCACGGGCAATCACGATGCCGCCGGCGCCGGGATGGTGGCGCCGCACCAGCTCCAAGCGCTTGCGGGCATTGAGCAAGACCCGCAGGGCGATACTGCTGCCATCGCCCAGGCGGATCGCCCGGCGCAGGTTGCGGGCCCGCCAGCTTTCCCGCCCTTCCGCCGACAGGGGCGAGCGCTCTAGGTCGGGATTGGTGCCCTCCTGGCGGCCATGGTCGATCCAGCCATCTTGAAAGCGGAATTCCAGGGGCCGCACATCGCCGGCGGCGATCAGCTGGCGCGGTTCGACGCTCAGATCTGGGGCGATCAGCTCCACCATGGCGCCGGCCTCCTGCACCTGAATGCGGCGGGCGGAACAGAAGCCCAGGTTGTCGGCCCGAAAGGGGGTGCCAGTTAGGCCCAGGCGCAGGCTGGCCGCGGCGGTCAGGGCGCTGAAGGTCTGGCCCCAGGCGCTGGCTTCGGGTTCCTCCGGATCGAGGCCCAGGTGGTGCACCTCATCGGCAATCGCTAGCCAGGCTCCAAGCTCGGCACCCGCCAGCTGCTCCTGCAGGGCCACCAGGTTGCGGCTGGCCGCCTGGTAGGTGAGCAGTAGGCCTTGCCAGGGGCCAGGGCATGCGGTTGCCAGAGCCAACGGGGAGGCCGGGTCCCAGTCGCGCAGCTCCAATCCGAGGCGACTGGCGGCCAGGCGCCACTGGCTGGCAATCGAACTGCGATGGGTAAACACCACAAAGCGCTGCAGCCGCCCATCGGCGGCGAGGGCTTGGTAACCCAAGAGGGCGCCCAGGGTTTTGCCGGCCCCGGGACCGGCGTGAATGAGCACGTCCTGGCCGCCGGGTTCCTGACGCTCCAGACGGCGGCGCAACAACTGGATCAGCTGGCTCTGCCACTGACGCGGCCGCGGCGGCTGGGCCCCCTTCGGGGGGCCGGAAACCAGGTTGAAGGACGGTGCTGCCATGGCGCCATTGTGTCGCCGGCCCCAGGTGCGGCATCGGCGCCGCCAATCAAGGGCCCAATTGCAGAACTGAATGGGTGTTTCGGCCCATTCCCATCGCCGCCAGCGTCCCTACTTTCGGTGGATCAGCCTGCATCAGGGCGTTGCCCTGCCGGCCCATGGATCCCAGCTTCCCCTTTTCCCTAGCGGTGGACCATTGGCGCCAGCGCTTTGAGCAGGCCTGGGACCAGGAATGTGACATCGATCCGATCATCCTGCGCACCCGCCTGCTGCGCTTACAGGGCCGCTGGCAACAGGCCCGCTGCCTCGATCAGGAGTTGCTGCCCTATTTCTAAATGGGCTGCAGGCGTCCATCAAAGCGGAGCTCCTGGTATGCGCCAAACAAAAACCCAAGCTTGCGCCGGGGCTAGGAAAACTCCATAGATTAGAAGCGACTTTTAAGCCCTTTCATTGCTATCAAAATAACCCCATAGGCCGTCAGCCAGGGTTGGCCTAAACCGTTGGGGAGGTCTACCAGCTTGGCCATGCACGACCCAGCTGGATGACCCCTTAACAGCACTCCCGATCGCCCACGTCTTGATCGTGGGTGGGCTTCATCATTAGGCGCCGAAGCAACTCTGGTAAGAGCTTCGGCGCCCTGGGCCGTTCAACCGATCGCTTCGGCGTGGTTGAGCAGGAGGTGCTGAACCTCATCAACCCCTTCGCTCGCCACCTGGCCGGCCAACTCCTGGGTGGCGCCTGCGGTTTCAACCAACATGGCGGCCATGCGCTCAACCAGGGCCTGGCGTTGGCTGGTGAGGTAGCTGACCAGCTCCTGCTCGATCAGGTGGCGCACAGCCTTGCCCCGCAGGCTGTTCTGGTCGGCTTCGGCCAGGGTGCCCTGCACCAGCTCCTTGACGAACAGGCGTTGCACTTCGGTGCTGCGCAGGAAGCTTTCCATCGCATTGATGGCCCCGTCCACGACGGTGCGCTCTACCTCGGCCGGTTCCTCGTTGAGCTTGAACTCCCAGTCGAGGTGACGGCGCTGCCAGCCCTGCTGCTGCAGGTTGGGCATCACCGTTTGGCAAAAGCTATCAACAGAAATTTCATAGACCCGTTCAGCCAGGCGCTCGCACCAGTCGGAACCGTGGGCGTGCAGGTTGTCGCGCAGAACTTCGCGCTCCACCGCATGGCCTCCGTGGTGACTGTGGCAGACGCCATCGGGGCATTCGACCGCCGTGATCGCCATGGGGAAAGGGACGCAAAGGACAGACCATGGCCTAGCCAGGTCCCGAACTCCGGGCAACAGGGCCAGGGCCAGGAGCGGCAATTGTGCTGGTCTGCGAACAATTGAGCCAGATCGCTTGTCTTGTTAGGAGCCAGTGACGATCACTGAAAGGACAGCTCAAGGAGAGCTTGGTTTGACAACTGTCTTGATTGCCCGCGAACGGCGGGCCGCAGAAACACGGGTGGCGGCCACACCGGAAACGGTGAAACGGCTGGTCGGCCTGGGCTGCAACGTGCACGTCGAGCAGGGGGCCGGCCAGGCCGCCGGCTACCCGGAGGGCGCCTATGGCGACGCCGGGGCCGAGCTCTTCGACGGCAGCGCAGCCGAGGCATCCGATCGCTGGGCCAGGGCCGATGTGCTCCTGGCCGTCCAGGCCCCCCAGGCCGGCAGCGGAGCGGGCCTGGCCCAGCTAAGGCCAGGAGCCCTGGTGATGGGACTGCTCGATCCCTTTGCCAACCGGGACCTGATCGGCACCCTGCTGGAACGCAAGCTCTCGGCCATCGCCCTCGAGCTGCTGCCCCGCATCAGCCGGGCCCAAGCCATGGATGCCCTCTCGTCCCAGGCCAACATCGCCGGCTACAAGGCCGCCCTCCAGGCCGCAGCGGCCCTGGATCGTTTCTTCCCGATGTTGATGACCGCCGCTGGCACGGTGCAGCCAGCCAAGGTGGTGGTGCTTGGGGCCGGCGTGGCGGGCCTGCAAGCCGTGGCCACGGCCCGCCGGCTCGGAGCCCTGGTCAAGGTGAGCGATGTGCGGCCGGCCGCCCGGGAACAGGTGGAATCCCTCGGCGCCCGCTTCATTGAACCGCCGGTGATGGAGCAAAGCCCCGGCGAAGCCGGCGGCTACGCGAAGGAGGCCGGCGCCGTGTTCCTCGAAGCCCAGCGCCAGCTCCTGGCCCCCCACCTGGCCGAGGCCGATGTGGTGATCACCACGGCCCTGGTGCCAGGCCGGCCCGCCCCCCTACTGATCACCCGCGAGATGCTTGGCCTGCTGCGGCCCGGTGCCGTGGTGATGGACCTGGCGGTGGCCCAAGGCGGCAACTGCGCCGCCAGCCAGCCAGACCAGGAAACCGTGGTGGACGGCGTGCGGGTGATTGGCGCCGGCAACCTGCCGGCTTCGGTTCCTTTCCATGCCAGCTCCCTGTACGCCCGCAACCTGGCGGCCCTGCTCGAGTACGTGCTCAAGCAAGGCGGCCTGACCCAGCTCGATCCGGAGGATCCCTTGATCGATCCCTGCCTCATTACCCACCAGGGCCAGTGTCGCCGCGCCGACCTCAGCCCCGTGGCCCAGGAGGTGGCGGCATGAGCGACTTTTCCCTCAACGAGGCCCTCTGGGTGTTGCTGCTCGGCAGCCTCCTCGGCTTCGAGCTAATCGGCAAGGTGCCCCCCACCCTGCACACACCGCTGATGTCTGGGGCGAATGCCATCAGCGGCATCACCCTGCTGGCTGCCCTGGCCCTGATCGGCCAGGCCCCCTCACCGCCCTTGCAAGCGCTTGGGGCCGTGGCCCTGGGCTTTGCCCTCTTCAACGTGATTGGTGGCTTCCTGGTCACCGACCGCATGCTCGCCATGTTCCGCCGCCGCGGAGGTGCCGCTTGAACCAGTTACTTCTTGATCTCAGCGCCGTCTTGTTGCTGGCCCTGGGCCTGCGCGGATTGGCCAAATTGCGCACCGCCCGCATGGCCAACGGCCTCGCCGCCCTCGCCATTGGCCTGGCGGTGGTGGGCCTGCTGGTCAGCCAGGGGCTAGCTGGCTGGCCCTGGATGCTGGGCGGCCTGGCCGTCGGTGGCGGCATTGGGGTGGTGCTGGCCCTGCGGGTGCCCATGACCGCCATGCCCGAAACCGTGGCCCTGTTCAACGGCTGTGGCGGCATGGCCTCCCTGCTGGTGGCCCTCGGGGCCGTGGGCCTACCCGGCCCGATGGGCCTGCTGGCCACCGTGTCGGTGTTGGCCTCCGTGTTGGTGGGATCGATCACCTTTAGCGGTTCGCTGGTGGCCATGGC
>Ga0310332_10335_pt1 | contig 12595 bp, 11 predicted proteins | sample LakMicSRFLOrngD5_FD_195546 | JGI IMG/M metagenome (GOLD analysis project Ga0310332, IMG submission 195546) | Enriched freshwater cyanobacterial communities from Lake Michigan, Michigan, United States - MI23.SRFL.Orng.D5 (v2) (version 2) | ecosystem: Environmental > Aquatic > Freshwater > Lake...
CCCCTGGCCAACCCAACCTGGGCACCCACCAGCCCACCCGGCGGCGATGCCCACCGCTTGGTCTGCAGCGAAGAGGACACCGAACAGCTGGTGTTGATGCTCGGCGCCGCCACCGTGCCCCTGGGCCATCGCCAGGGCCTGGCCCTGCGGCTGCTGCACTGTCACCTGGGCGTCGGCATGTCGAGTCGCCTGTTTGTAACCATGCGCGAGGAGCACGGCCTCGCCTACGACGTAGGCGTGCACCACCCGGCCCGCCTGGGAGCGGCTCCCTTTGTGTTCCACCTCTCCAGTTCGGCGGAGCGGGCCTTCGAGGCCACCAGCGAGCTGCTGAGCGAATGGCAGCGCTTGTTGGAGCAACCCCTCACCGGCGACGAGCTGTCCCTGGCCCGCGCCAAGTTCCGGGGCCAGGAAGCCATGGGCCGCCAAACCGGCAGCCAGGTGGCCGATCGGCTCGCCCTGGTGCTCGGCCACGGGCTTCCCGCCGATTTCACCGACCGCTGTCTGGGCGAGCTCGATGGCCTCGGGCCCGCCGATCTGTTGGCCGCGGCCCGGGAGTTGCTGGCCCGACCCAGCCTGAGCCTCTGCGGCCCGGCCCAGGCCCTGGCCGCCGCGGAAAAGGCCTGGCGCCAGCACCCCCTCTCGACCTAGGCCAACCCATCAGCTGGGGCCTGGCAGGGCTTCAGCCAGCAGTCCCCTCATCCGGACGGCGCAACAGGGCCCCATCGATCAGGAAGGTGCCGCGGCGGAAGCGCACGGCGACCGTGCCGAGGGGGCGGAGCGCCACCACCTCCCCCACCTCGGCGAGATCCACCAGATCAGGCGGGCGCAGCATCGGCATCGGATCGGCCGTTTTCAGGTAGCTGGGCCTTTGCAGCAGCTGCACCGCGCAGCCCGGCCTGAGCCCTGCGGGAGCCGGCTCTGGGCTCGATGGGGCTTCTTGGGCCGGTGGCGGGGACGATCCCTGGTGGGTCGCCTGCCCAGGCTCCGTCTCTGCACCAGGCTGGGGCCTTGGCTCCGAACTTGGCATCGCTACCGCTTCTCAAGGGCCCTACTCTCCTGCAGGATGGGCCTCTGACTGGGTTCCCCCGTGCGCGCTCTTGCCAACTGGAGTGGGGCCATCGCCGGACTGCTCCTCATCGTGATCGGGGGCTTGATCCAGGCGGCCCTGGCCTTCCCCTCCCCCAACGGCCTGCCCTACATCACCCTGCCGATCAGCCTGCAGGTGCCGGCCCTATTGCTCACAGCCCTGGTCTGCGGTCCCCGCTCGGCCATGCTGGCTGGGGTTGCCTACATCAGCCTGGGCCTGTTCCAGTTGCCCGTCTTCCACGCCGGCGGCGGCATGGCCTATCTGATGGATCCTGGCTTTGGCTACGTGGCTGGCTTCCTACCGGCGGCCTGGGTCACCGGTCGCCTGGCCCGCCAACAGGGCATGGACAACTGCATCAGCCTGGCTGGAGCCGCCTGCATCGGGTTGGCCGTGCTGCAGGCCTGCGGCATCGCCAACCTCCTGCTCGGCGGCCTAGTGCAACGCTGGGGCGGCGGCTTGACCGGTCTGTTGATCAGCTACAGCCTCGGCCCGATCGTGCCCCAACTCATGCTCTGCTGCGCGATTGCCGTCCTGGCCCTGCCCCTGCGGCGCCTGCTCCTGGTGGAATCCTGATGGCACCAGCCAAACGGGATCGGAGCCGCCAGGCAGCCTGGCTGGTTGCCCTGGTGGTCGTGGCGATCGACCAGCTCAGCAAGGCCTGGGCCCTCAACCACCTAGGCGGAGCCGGCAATGTTCCCTTACTGCCCGGCCTGCTCCACCTGCAGCTGGTGTTTAACAGCGGTGCCGCCTTCAGCCTGCTGACAAACGCCACCTGGCTGCTGGGGGTTGTGAGCCTGCTAGTGGCCCTGGCCCTGCTGGCCTGGATCCAGCTCAGTGCCCCCTTGAGACCCTGGCAGTGGCTGGGGGCCGGCCTGTTGCTGGGCGGCGCCATCGGCAATGGCCTCGATCGCTGGCGCCTGGGCACGGTGGTGGATTTTCTCGCCTTCATGCCGGTGCGCTTTCCGATCTTCAATGGGGCCGATGTGGCCATCAACCTGGCGGTGATCTGCTTCGCCTTCGACCTGCTGCCGCGCCATGGCTCCTCCCCTCGTTGACCGGCTGCGCCAGCGGCTCGCCGCGGCCCAGCCCCAGCGCCGCGAATGGCTGGAGCTGTTCATTCCAGGCCAGCCGAGCCAGCGCCTTCCCCTCTATGGCGGCACCTACCGCATCGGCCGCGACAGCCACCAGGAGATCAGCCTGGGCCATCCGGCCGTCAGCAAGCACCACGCCCTGCTGGAGCAACGGGGGCGCCAGTGGCTGCTGCAGGACAGCGGTTCAACCAATGGCCTCTGGTGGCGCGGCCGGCGGGTGCAGGAGCTGCTCCTCGCCGATGGCGATGTGGTGCGCTTTGGCCCCAGCCAGGAACCGGGCCTGCCGGAACTGAGCTTCCATCGCCAACCGCCGCCCCGGCTGGGCCTGGTGGCCCGGGGGCTGAGCCTGGGCCTGGCGGCCATCGCCGCCGGCGGCCTGGGCCTGCTGGCCCTGTCCCTGCTGCAGGTGCCCCTGCGCAACCGCCTGGCCTCGGTGCGCGGTCCCCTCGCCCTCTACGACGGCGCCAACCGTCCCCTCAGTTCGGCCGAGTCGAGCCTGCACCACGAAAACCCGGGCCTGCGCGATTACCCCGCCGTGCTGATCGACGCCCTGCTGGCCAGCGAAGACAGCCGCTTCTGGTGGCATCCCGGCATCGATCCGATCGGCACGGGCCGGGCCCTGGTGGCCAACCTGGTGGGCGGCCGGGTGCTGGAGGGGGGCAGCACCCTCACCCAGCAACTGGCCCGCAGCCTCTATCCCGAAACCGTGGGCCAGGGCCAGACCCTGGAGCGCAAGTGGCGGGAATTGCTCGTGGCGATGCAACTAGAGCAGCGTTTTAGCAAGCGCGACCTGCTGCTCGTTTACCTCAACCGGGTCTATCTGGGGGTGGGCTGGGGATTTGAGGATGCCTCGCGGCTTTATTTCAACAAGCCCGCCGCCCGCCTCGACCTCGACGAAGCGGCCCTGTTGGTGGGCCTGCTGCCCTCGCCCAACGGCCGGGATCCCTGTAGCAACCCCCAGGCAGCCCTGGGGGCCCGCAATGGCGTGCTCAGCAAGATGGTCGATACGGGCCATTTGAGCCCGGAGCAGGCCCACCGGGCCAGCCGCCGGCCGATCGCCCTGGCCGGCCAGGCCTGCCATGGCGGCAGTAGCGGCAGTGGCGGCCGCCGGCCGGTCCCCTACTACACGGACCAGGTGCGGCTGGACCTGGGCTCCTTGCTAGGGGATCCCGTGGCGGCCGAGGGCAACTTCCTCGTCGAGACCCACCTCGATCCACTCCTGCAGCAGGTGGTGGAACGGCGCCTGGGCCAACTCCTGGCCGGCACCAGGCCGGCCGTCAGCGAGGGGGCCGTCGTGGTTCTGGACAGCCGCAAGGGCGGCATCTTGGCCGTGGCAGGCGGCCGCGATTACCGCCAGAGCCAGTTCAACCGGGCAACCATGGCCCAGCGCCAACCGGGTAGCACCTTCAAACTGTTTACCTACCTCACGGCCCTGGAGCGGGGCCTAAGACCCGACGATGGGATCAGCTGTGCACCCCTGGATTGGGGAGGCCAGTCCTTCAGCAGCGCCTGTGGCGGCAGCCTCAGCCTCACCAGCGCCTTCGCCGCCAGCAGCAACACGGCCGCCCTGCGGCTGGCTAGGCGCGTGGGTCTAGAGCAGGTGGCCCAGAAGGCCCGCGAATTCGGCATCAGCACCCCCCTCGATCCGGTGCCCGGGCTAGCCCTCGGCCAGAGCGAGGTGCGACTGGTGGATCTCACCGCCGCCTACGCCGCCGTGGCCAACGACGGCATTTGGCACGCCCCCACCACGATCCGCCACCTCACCGACGCCGAAACCTGCGGCGGCCTGGAGAGCCAGCGCTGCCGCACCCTCAAGGGCCAGGGGGATCGGCCGATCAACCCCGGCCGGCGCGTGATCAGCGTGGCCACGGCCCGGCAGATGCAGGGGCTGCTGCGGGCCGTGGTGCGGCAGGGCACCGGCGGGGCCGCCTCCCTCGGCGGCATGGAGGGGGGCAAGACGGGCACGACCAACAACGGCCGCGACCTGCTGTTCATTGGCTACGAGCCCCAGCGCCACTGGGTGATCGGCATCTGGCTCGGCAATGACGACAACCGCCCCACCGGCAACAGCAGCGCCCTGGCGGCTGGCCTGTGGAGTGAGATTGTGCGCGCCGCCGGCAACGGCAGCCTGGGGGCCGGCGCCAAGACCGCGGCGAGCCCTAGGCCATGAAAACCCCGCCGCGCCTGTGGCTTTTCGCCGGCATCGCCCTCGTTGCCCTGGTGGCGATCGTGGCCGTGCTCAATGCGATCAGCCGGCTGATCTGGGATCTACAAACCCTGCTGCCCTACTGGCTGGCGGGGCCCGTGGCCCTGCTGCTGGTTGGCGGTGGCGCCCTCGTGATCGGCCGGCTTGCCTGGCCGTGGATTCGGGACCTGCGCCGCAAACCCATCGACCAAGCCAGCGCCAACGCGGCGATCGAAGCGCCTGGCAACCGCCAGGAGGCGGCCCAACAAAACCTGGCGGCGATCGACCAGCTGCTGGAGCGGATCCGCGATGACGTGGAGCGCCAGGCCCTCCAGCAGGAACGGCTGCGGGTGGAAGACCAGTTGCAACGGGGCGACCTGGTGCTGGTGGTGTTTGGCAGCGGCTCGGTCGGCAAAACCTCCCTGATCCGGGCCCTGCTGCGCCAGGTGGTGGGCGAGGTGGGCGCCGCCATGGGCTCGACCCGGGCCAGCAGCAGCTACCGGCTACGGCTGCGGGGCCTCAGCCGCGGCCTGGTGCTGGTCGATACCCCTGGCATCCTCGAGGCCGGGACAGCCGGCCAGCAGCGCGAACAGCTCGCCCGCGAACAGGCGGCCTCGGCGGACCTGCTGTTGCTCGTGGTCGATGGCGACCTGCGCGCCGCCGAGATGGAGGTGTTTGTGGCCCTAGCCAGCCTGGGCAAGCGCCTGCTGCTGGTGCTCAACAAATGCGATCTGCGCGGTGAAGCCGAGGAGAGCCAACTTCTCGACCTGCTGCGCAGCCGCGGCGCCGGGCGACTCGCCCCGGACGATGTGGTGGCCGCCAGTGCCTCGCCCCAGTCGGTGCCGATGCCGGGGGGCAGGCCCCTGCAGGTGGAACCGGAGGTGGAGCCGCTGCTGCGCCGGATCGCCAGCGTGCTGCACCGCGATGGCGAAGACCTGATCGCCGACAACATCCTGTTGCAGAGCCGCCGCCTCAGCGACGCCGGCCGGCGCCTGCTGGGGGAGCAACGCCAGCGGGACGCTGAGCGCATCATCGATCGCTACATGTGGATCAGCGCCGGGGTTCTGGTGGTCAACCCCCTGCCGGTGGTCGGCCTACTCGGCACGGCGGCCGTGAACGCCCAGATGGTGATCGAAATCGGCCGCATCTACGGGGTGAGCCTCTCGAAGGCTTCAGCCCAGGAGCTGGCCCTCTCGGTGGGGCGCACCCTGGCCAGCCTGGGGGTGATCCAGGGGGGATTGCTCCTGATCGGCACGGCCAAACTGAACCTGCCGACCCTGCTGCTGGGTCAGGCCATGCAGGCGGTGGGGGCGGCCTGGCTGACCCGCATCGCCGGCCGCACTTTCACCACCTACTTCCAGCAGGACCAGGACTGGGGCGATGGCGGCCTGCAGGAGGTGGTGCAACGCCAGTACGACCTCAACCGCCGCGATTCGGCCCTTCGCCAGTTCCTGGACCTGGCGATCCGGCGGGTGGTGGAACCCCTGCAGCGGGCCACCGATCCCCAGTTGCCGCCCCGGCCAGGGCCTCGTTCTTCCCCGGGGCCTAGTTCTTCCCCGGGGCCTAGTTCTCGCCAGGGGCCTAGTCGGTCTCGGCCTGGGCCTAGCCCTAGCCCAGGGACTGCCTCTGGCCCGGGGCCGGGGCCTGGGTCTCGCTCTGGGCCTGGGGCTGGGCCTGCGCAGGGGCCGCAGGGGCGGCCGTAAGGCCAAGGGCCTCGGGCGGCGGCGGCTGCATCGGACCCCGGGCATCCAGCACCGTGATCAGCACCAGATACACCAGGCCGATCAGGATGGAGAGGGCGCCGGTGAGGATCGCCACCCAGCGGCCACGGCGATCGGCCGGCTTGGGAGGGGCCGGGGTTGGCGGAACCGGAGTGGGATTCGCCCGGTCGGGCTGGGGCTGATTGGGGCCGGTCATGGCTGCTGATCGCGCAGGGATTGGGCCACCAGATCGGCCAACTGGTCGAGGTGGGCGTTGGTGGTATGGGGATTGCCCAGCACCGCCTTGAGGTGGTGGCGGCCGCCATAGAGGGGACGGGAGAGCATCAGCTGGCCCTCGAGCAGCCGTTGGCGCGTCTGGGCCGACCAGACTTCCGCCTGGCTGGGGGAGGCTCCCGCCGGGGTGAAGGCGAGCAAGTGCAAAGGTCCGCCAGAGAGGTCGAGGCCCAGGGGCTCCAGCTGCCGTTGTAGGTACCGGCGCCGGCTGATGGCGCCATCAACAACGGCCTCAATGCCGGCCAGGCCCAGCTGGCGCAGGCCCAGCCAGAGCTTGAGCACCTCGGCGGCCCGGGTGCCCTGCAGGCCCCATTCGCCGCCATGGCCGCCGCCCCAGCTGGCCTCCATGTAGGGCAGGCCGGTGCCGAAACAGGCGCCCAGCCGCTCGGGCTCCGCCAGCAGCAACAGGGAGGACGTCTTGGTGATGCCGAGCAGCTTCTGGGGATTGACCGTGATCGAATCGGCCAGCTCCAGGCCCGCCACCCGCTGGCGATGGCCGCGGGTGAGGCCGCAGACGGCCCCGATGGCCCCATCCACGTGCAGCCAGTGGCCGTGGGCGCGGCAGAGGGCCGCGATCGCCCCTAGGGGGTCCACCGCCCCCCGCACCGTGGTGCCTGCCGTAGCCACCACCGCCAGCACGGGCTGGCCCTGGCGGCGGGCCACCGCCAGGGCGTCCTCCAGGGCAGCCGGCAGCAGGCGGCCAGCCCCATCCACCGGCAGGGGCCGTAGGGCCTCCGATGGCAGACCCATGACGGCCAGGGCCTTGCCCAGGGACACGTGGGCATCAACGCTGCCCAACACCAGGGCCCCCTGGTGCCCGGCTAAGCCGGCCCGCTGGCGGGCCACCACCAGGGCCATCAAATTGCTCAGGCTGCCGCCACTGGCCAGCACCCCGCCCGCCCCGGCGCCCAGGCCGAGGGCTACCGCCATCCAGCCGGTGAGCTGGCGCTCAAGCCGCGACAGGCTCGGAGCCAGTTCCTCAGCCAGCAGGTTGTTGTTGAGGCCGGCGCAGACCAGTTCCGCCACCACCGAGGCAGTGAGGGGTGGCGGATCCAGGTGGGCCAGGGCGCCGGGATGGCACGGGTTGTAAGCCCCCTCCATGACCTGCTGGAGCTCCGCCAACAATTGGGCTGGCGCCAACCCCTGGGCGCCAGGGGCCACCTCCGGCAACACGCTCAGGGGCGGCAGGGGCGAGCGCTCGGACGCCGTCGCCCACCACTGGCAGAGTTGGTCACTGGCCTGGTGCAGAAAGGCACCCAGGGCGGGATCCAGGCTGGCGGGATCCGGGAAGGCCGGCACGGGCAGCAGGGAGGCGATCTGGGGGGCAGGAGCCAAGCGGGTCGAGTGGGGGAGCCCCATCCTCCCGTGTGGCCGGTGCCCGCCGAGGCGGGAGGATGGCACCAGCCCCCGCAGCCCCTGCGATGGCCCGGCCGGGCCCAGACACCTTTTGGATGGCGCGGCTGCTGCGCCGGGCGGAACGCCTGGGAGAGGAGGGCGAAATCCCCGTGGCAGCGGTGGTGCTCGACGAATCCGGCCGGGCGATCGGCTGGGGGGTGAATCGGCGCGAACGGGACCACGATCCCCTCGGCCATGCCGAATTGCAGGCCCTGAGCCAGGCGGCCAGGCTGCGCCAGGACTGGCGCTTTAACGGCTGCAGCCTGCTGGTGACCCTGGAGCCCTGCCCGATGTGCGCCGGCGCCCTGGTCCAGGCCCGCATGGGCCGGGTGGTCTTTGCTGCCGGCGATCCGAAGCGGGGCGCCCTAGGGGGATGCCTCAACCTGGCCATCGATGCCAGCGCCCATCACGCCATGGAGGTGGTGGGCGGGATCGGGGCCCAGGCCGCCAAGGACCAGCTGGAGCGTTGGTTCAGGCGGCGGCGCCGACAGGCACGGCCGAAGTCTGGTTACGGAAAGCCGGCAGCTCCTGCTCCAACAGGTTGAGCAGCAGGTCGACGTTTTCGCTACGGCTGTTGTGGCCCATCAGGCCCACCCGCCAGACCTGGCCAGCCAGGGCGCCGAGGCCACCACCGACCTCGATGCCGTGCTTATTGAGCAAGTGTTGGCTGAAGGCCTTGCCATCCACCCCTTCGGGGATGCGCACGGTGGTGAGGGTGGGCAGGCGCCGCTCCAGGGGCACATGCAGCTCCAGTCCCAGGGCTTCGAGGCCAGCCCAAAGGCGCTCGGAATTGCTGCGGTGGCGCGCCCAGGCGTTTTCAATGCCCTCCTCGGCCAGCAGGCGCAGGGCCTCGCGCATGCCGAAGTTCATGTTCACCGGCGCCGTGTGGTGGTACACCCGGTTGCTGCCCCAGTACTGGTTGAGCAGGCTCACATCCAGGTACCAGTTGGGCACCTTGCCGGTGCGGGCGTTGAGCTTGGCCTCGGCCCGGGGGCCCATGGTGAAGGGGCCTAGGCCAGGCGGGCAGCTGAGGCCCTTCTGGCTGCAGCTATAGGCCAGATCCACCTTCCACTCGTCCAACTTCAGGGGCACGGCCCCCAAGGAGGTCACCGTATCGAGCAGCAGCAGGCAGTCGTACTTCTGACAGAGATCGCCGATGCCCTCCATGGGCTGGAGCACGCCGGTGGAGGTTTCGGCATGGACCAGGGCCAGCACCTTGGGCTGGTACTGCTTCAGGCCGGCTTCGATCTCCTCGAGGTTGAAGGCTTCGCCCCAGGGCTTCTCGATCGTGTGCACCTCGGCCCGGTAGCGACCGGCCATATCGGCGAGGCGCAGGCCGAAGTAGCCCTTGATCGCCACCAACACGCTGTCGCCCGGCTCCACCATGTTGGCGATCGTGGCTTCCATGGCCGCACTGCCGGTGCCGCTCATCGGAATCGTGAGGCGGTTATCGGTCTGCCAGACGTAGCGGAGCAGCTCCTGCACCTCCCCCATCAGCTCGATGTAGAGGGGATCCAAGTGGCCAATCGGCATGCGGGAGAGGGCCTCCAGCACGGTGGGATGGGCATTGGATGGACCCGGACCCAGCAACAGTCGATCCGGTGTCGCGATCGGCCCAAGGGAGAGGCGATGGCGATCACTCACGGGGATAGGAGAAGCGGTGGGGGCCAAATCCGGAGATGGTCAAGCGATGGAAGGGAGCCTAAGCAGGCGCCGGCTCGGCGGCTGGGGCCCTGCAGCACTGGCGGAACCAATCGGCTGGGGAACGCAAACCGGAAGGCGCCAGTCAGCTCAGGAGCGGATCTTCAGCGGGCGCGCACGTTGGTGTCGGCCAGACCGCGGCAGAGGTGCTCAAACGGCACTCGCACGATGGCAACCGGGCCAATGCCGGCATCCGTGAGCTGTTCGCAAACCACATCGGCCATCAGGGCAATGCTGCGCACCGTGGGCCCCGTGGGCACGCCAAGGCTCTTGTAGGTGTCATCGAGCCCATTAAGCACCCGCTCATTGAGGATCGTGGCGTCATCGGCCACCAGGGCATAGCTGGCGTAACGCAGGAAGTAATCCATATCCCGCAGACAGGCGGCCCAGCGGCGGGTGGTGTAGGCATTGCCGCCAGGGAGCAGCAGCTCCGGATCGGCCTGCCAGAGGCGCTGGCTGGCCTCGCGCACGATCTCGGCGGCCTCCCGGTTGATCAGTTCCACGGCGGCCAGGCGCACGGCCGACTCGTCGTAATAGGTGGAGATGCGATCGATGGCGGACCGATCGAGATAGCGCCCCAACTGGTCGTAGCGACCGATCAGGCCGGTGATGGCATCGCGCATGGCGGTGAAATTTCGACGCACCTAGCCGGAACGTAGCATCTGCAATCGCCCAGATCCCTTGCCAGGCGCTGGTTCTGGCGAAGTTGACAGAAACGGTTACGCAACCGTGCCTCGGCCGGGTCCACCAGCCCGCCAGCCCGAGTCGAGCCGGCCCAGCCCTGCCCCTAGGACGGCCATTTGGTAGCTGTTGATACAAAACATGCCGGGCTGCGCTCCGTACGTTCCCTTGTTGCCGCACGGTCGGCATCCCAAACCGACCCCGTTCCCCCCAGATCCCACCGTCATGGCCAAAACAGCCCAGGACGTCCTTCGCCTGATCAAGGACGAGGGCATCGAACTGATCGACCTGAAGTTCGCTGATCTGCACGGCAAGTGGCAGCACCTGACGGTCCACACCGATCTGGTGGAAGAGGAGAGCTTCACCGAAGGGCTGGCCTTCGATGGCTCCTCAATCCGCGGCTGGAAGGCGATCAACGAGTCGGACATGGCGATGGTGCCGGACCCGGACACCGCCTGGATCGACCCCTTTTACAGCCACAAAACCCTCAGCCTGATCTGCTCGATCCAGGAGCCCCGCAGTGGCCAGCCCTACGGCCGCTGCCCCCGGGCCCTGGCCCAAAAAGCTCTCAACTATCTCAATTCCACCGGCCTGGCGGACACCGCCTTCTTCGGTCCGGAGCCCGAGTTCTTCGTCTTCGATGACGTTCGCTACAACTCCAGCCCCGGCAGCAGCTTCTACAGCGTCGATTCGATCGAGGCCCCTTGGAATACGGCCCGCCTCGAAGAAGGCGGCAACCTCGCCTACAAGATCCAACTGAAGGAAGGCTATTTCCCCGTTGCTCCCAACGACACCCTCCAGGACATGCGCAGCGAAATGCTGCTGACCATGGCCTCGTTGGGGGTGCCAATCGAGAAGCAGCACCACGAAGTCGCCACCGCCCAGCACGAACTGGGCATGAAGTTTGCCGAGCTGATCAGCGCGGCCGACAACGTGATGATCTACAAATATGTGGTGCGCAACGTGGCGCGCAAATACGGCAAAACGGCCACCTTCATGCCCAAGCCGGTGTTCTCCGACAACGGCAGTGGCATGCACGTGCATCAAAGCCTTTGGAAGGCTGGCCAGCCCCTGTTCTTTGGCGAAGGCACCTACGCCAACCTGTCGCAAACGGCCCGCTGGTACATCGGCGGCCTGCTCAAGCACGCCCCCTCCTTCCTGGCCTTCACCAACCCCACCACCAACAGCTACAAGCGATTGGTGCCGGGCTTTGAAGCGCCCGTGAACCTGGTGTATTCCCAGGGCAACCGCTCGGCGGCCGTGCGCATCCCGCTCACCGGCCCGAGCCCCAAGGCCAAGCGCCTGGAGTTCCGCTCCGGCGATGCCCTGGCCAACCCCTACATCTCCTTTGCGGCGATGTTGATGGCCGGCCTCGATGGCATCAAAAACCAGATCGATCCCGGTGATGGCACCGACGTCGACCTGTTCGACCTCTCGCCGGAGGAACTGGCCAAGATCTCCACGGTGCCGGCCTCCCTCAACGGCGCCCTCGAAGCCCTCGATGCCGACAAGGACTACCTGCTGGCCGGTGGCGTCTTCACCGAAGACTTCATCAGCAACTGGATCGCCCTCAAGTATGAGGAGGTGCAGCAACTGCGCCAGCGGCCCCACCCCCACGAGTTCAGCATGTACTACGACGCCTGATCTTTTCGGCCCCTTGTAGCCGTTCCATCAGCGCCACTTTCGGGCCGGATCAGCGCATGCTTGATCCGGCCTTTTTTCATTGCAGAACTCTTCAATGGCCGTAGTAGCGCTGGGCCAACGCCTCGGCGCCCACCCCCCGGCGCCAGGCCTGGCGCAGGCGCCAGTTCTGCCAGAGGCAGCCCCAAAGGCCCAGGCGCCGCCAGCGGCGGCCCGCCACCAGCAGGCCCGGCCCCAGGCAGCGCAGGCGCAGCCGGCCGGCGAGCCGTTCCACCAGATCCAGGTCCTCCATCAGCGGCAGGGGCCGGAAGCCGCCGGCGGCCAGGTAATCGCCGCGGCGCACCAGCAGGCCCTGGTCGCCGTAGGGGCGTTGCAGCCAACGGCTGCGCAGGGCGACACCCACCTGCAACAGCGCCAACCCCAGGCCGCCCCCCTCGATCTGAAGCTGGAAATACCAGCCCGCCGGCGGCGAGGCCAGGGCCCTGGTCAAGGCAGTGGCCCAGTCCGGCGGCAGGCGGGTATCGCCATGGAGAAACAGAAGCCAGGGGGCCGTGGTCTGGCCGGCACCGAGGGCCAGCTGGGCGCCACGGCCGCCGGCGATCGCCGTCACCCGTGCCCCAGCCAGGCGGGCGATCGACCCAGTGCCATCGCTGCTGCCCCCATCCACCACCAGCACCTCGCCGACCAGAGCCGGCATCGCCGCCAGCTGGGCGAGCACCAGGGGCAGGTGGGCCGCCTCATTCAGGGTCGGGATCACCACGGCCAGGGGCGGCGCATGGGGAGAGGGACCAGCACTGCCCCTTTCTGGTGACCGCAAGCA
>Ga0310332_10338_pt1 | contig 12564 bp, 16 predicted proteins | sample LakMicSRFLOrngD5_FD_195546 | JGI IMG/M metagenome (GOLD analysis project Ga0310332, IMG submission 195546) | Enriched freshwater cyanobacterial communities from Lake Michigan, Michigan, United States - MI23.SRFL.Orng.D5 (v2) (version 2) | ecosystem: Environmental > Aquatic > Freshwater > Lake...
ACCCCCGGCGGACCGCCTGCCGGGGTGGTGCCCGAAGGCACCCCCAGCAGCCCGGAGCCCGCACCAACGGCGGCACCGGCAGGTCCCGCGGGGGCACCGCGGCCCAGTGCCCCGCCACCGCTCACGGCCCCACCGGCCCCGATCGGACCACCACCGCTGCCCTAAGGGGTTGATTTAGTCCGGCAAGCGCTCCAGCACCGCGGCAAAGAAGCCATCGCCACCGCCGTCGAGATCCCCAGGCCAGCTCTGCCAATGGCCCTGCAGCGTGGCATCGCGTCGTTCGGCGCTGAACGCCTCCACCAGCTCGCCGTTCTCGCGGGGATGCACCGTGCAGGTGGCATACACCAGCCGGCCTCCGGGCTTCAGCAGCGGCCAGAGGCCATCCAGAAGCTGGCGTTGCAGCACCACCAGCCCGTCGATCGCGGCGGGGTCGAGCCGCCAGCGGGCATCGGCGTGGCGGGCCAGGGTGCCGAGGCCGGAGCAGGGGGCATCCAGCAGGATGCGATCGAAGCTGGCCTGCAGCTCCGGTTGGTGCGCTGCAAGGGTGGCGGCATCGCCACAGGCGGTGCGAATGGCGTGGAGGCCCAGCCGCTCGGCATTGCGGTCCACCCGCCGCAGGCGGGCTTCGGCGCGATCGAGCGCCATCACCTCCCCTTGGTCGTCGATCAGCTCCGCCAGGTGGGTGCTCTTGCCTCCGGGGGCGGCACAGGCATCGAGGATGCGCTCACCGGGCTGGGGATCCAGCAGCGGCGCGATGCGCTGGGCGGTGCGGTCCTGCACACACCAATGGCCCTGGTCGTAACCGGGCAGCTGGCGCAGGTCGCCGCTGCGGCCCTGCAACGTGAGGGCTGAGGGCACGCCGGCCACGGGCACCGCCTCGACCCCGGCCGCGGCCAGGGCCTGCTGCAGCGCTTCGGGGGTGGTGCGCAACCGGTTGACCCGCAGATCGATCGCCGGCGGGGTGTTGCAGGCCGCGCCAAAGGCGTCTGCCCCCTGGGGCGGCAACCACTGCAGCAGGTCGCGGGCCAGCCAATCGGGCAGGGAATGGCGCAGGCCCAACTGCTCGGCCGCATCGACACCGGGATCCTGGAGCCGCGTCAGGGACTGGCCGGTTTCCTGACAGCGCAGAAACGCCCGCAACAGGCCATTGGCCACCGGCGCCAACCGCCCCAGGCCACCGCGCTTGGCCAGCTCCACGGTGGTGCTCACCGCCGCCGAAGCGGGGATGCGCCCGCTGTGGAGCAGCTGATAGAGGCCCAGATGCAGCAGCCAACGCAACTTGGGGGGCTGGCGCTCGGCGGGCAGCTTGCCCAGCTGATCGAGCCAGGCATCGAGGCTGCGGCGCTGGCGAATGGCCCCATAGGCCAGCTCGGTGGCCAAGGCCCGGTCCTGCGGCGACAGGTTGGCCCGCCCCAACTCGCGCTCCAGCGCCCCATCGGCATAGGCCCCCGCCGCCACCGCCTGCAACACCTGCCAGGCACACCGCCGCGCCGCCAGGCCGCGCTGCTCCGCCCCAACGGCGGGGGCGTCAGCGCTGGCGGGGGAGGACTGCAAGCCGATCTGCCGCGGGGGATGCCCCACCTCTAGCGCCGGGGGCGCCTGCCACCCAGCGGTAATCCCGCAACGGCAGCCGCCCATCCGCATCCACGGGGATGCCCTCGGCCAGCAGCAGATCCCGCTGCATCCAATCGGAGCCCTCACGGCTGAGGCTCATGGCGATGCGCCCCTGGGCATTCACCACCCGATGCCAGGGCACTGAATTGGGCAGAGGCAGGCGCCGCAGGGCCCAGCCCACCTGGCGGGCACAGCCGTAGGCGCCGATCAGCTCGGCGATCTGGCCATAGGTGGCCAATTGGCCCACGGGAATGCGGCCGACCACCGCATACACCTGCTGGTCAAAGCCGGATGCCACCGCAGGCGACTGCAACACCAAGGGCAACGCTATCGAGACCGGCCATCCGAGACGATGGAGCCAGGACAGCCCGGACGGATGCCGCTGCTACCCCGACGCTTTGAGCGGCTCCAGGCCGTGCTCAACCGCCGCATGGGGGATCTCACGGTGGTGCTGGAGGCTGTGGACAAGCCCCACAACCTCTCCGCCATCCTGCGCACCTGCGATGCGGTGGGGGTGCTGGAGGCCCACGTGGTGAGCCTGCCGGGGCGGCCGCGCACGTTCAACAAAACCGCCAAGGGGAGCCAGAAGTGGGTGCCGCTGCATCCCCACCCCAGCATCGAGGGCTGCCTGCAGGGCCTCAAAGACCAGGGCTTCCGGATCTTCGGCACCCACCTGAGCGTGGATGCCCGCGACTACCGCGACTGCGACTTCACCGGCCCCAGCTGCTTCCTGATGGGAGCGGAGAAATGGGGCATGAGTGCCGAAGCGTTGGCGTTGGTGGATCAACCGCTGTTCATCCCGATGACCGGCATGGTGCAAAGCCTCAACGTGAGCGTGGCCGCTGCCACCCTCCTGTTTGAGGCCCTGCGGCAACGGGAGCGGGCCGGGCGAGTGCCCAGCCATGGCGAGGGCATCCCCGGTGGCCCCGAGGCCTACGGGCAGTTGCTGTTCGAGTGGGCCTACCCACAGGTGGCGGACTGGTGCCGCCGCCAGGGGCGCCCCTACCCGGCGCTGACGGCCGAGGGGGAAATCGCTGAGCAGCTGCCCCGCACGCTGAAGCTGCGGTATTGAGCCAAAGCGCAGGCGATCCTCATCTGCCGGTCAGGGGAACGGTTGACTGAATTGCAGCCGGCAAAGCATTAGCGGCTTCGCCCAAAACCTCGAGGTTGCGAACCACAGCATCAACCGTGCGCGAGTCAGCCTGAAATGTCGCTTCGTCGTAGCCAGCCAGATAAGCCTCGATCTTGCCGATGGCGTCCAGCATGTCCTCGATCAGCAGCGACCAATCACGCCGTGACATCAACCACGTCCGCCAGGATCTGTTGACGGCGGTTGGCCTTGATGGCATCAGGCGTAACCAGGTCCACCTTCACCTGGAGCAACTCTTCAAGCCGGTCAGCCAGGTGCACAAACTTCAAGCCAACGGGCTCAGCAAACTCCACCAGAAGATCCAGATCGCTGGTCTCGGCCTGTTCTCCCCGGGCATAGGAGCCAAAAACCCCCAACCTCGACACTTGGTAGCCAGCACGAAGCTCCTCCCAATGGGAGTGAATGATCTGCCGAAGCTCAGCCAGGGTCTGCATAGGGCAATGGTAGTGAGGCCTCAACGCTCCGAACGGCCGCTCTGACCGCTGCCGCTCAGCCAACTCTCGAGGCCTTCCCCCAGGAACGAGAGCCCCAGCACCAGCACAAACATCGCCACGCCGGGATAAAGGGCCGTCCACCAGATGCCAGTGGGCAGAGCACTGAGGGCTTGCTGGAGATCACTGCCCCACTCGGGCACCGTTTCCGGCAAGCCCAGCCCCAGGAATCCCAATCCGCCCAACACCAACACCGCATCGGCGGCGTTGAGGGTGAGCAGCACCGGAACGGAGGTGATCACATTGCGGAACAGGTAATGGCGCAGGATCCAGAGGGGTCCGGCCCCCAGGGAACGGGCCGCCTCCACGAACAGCTCCGCCTTCACCTGGGCCGTCTGGTTGCGCACCACCCGGAAATACTGCGGCACATAGACCACACACAACGCCGCCGCGGCATTGGGCAGCCCCTTACCCAGCAGGAAGGCGAGCACCACCGACAGCAGCAGCACCGGCAGGGTGTACAGCGTGTCCATCAAGAGCACCAACACCCGATCGAGCCATCCCCCCAGGTAGCCGCTCACCATCCCCAGGGGCACCCCAATCACCAACGCCGACACCAGCGCCAGCACCACCACCTGCAACGCCACACCGCTGCCGGCGAGGGTGCGGCTGCAGACATCACGGCCCAGGCGATCGGTGCCGCACCAGTGCTGCCAAGAGGGCGGGGCATAGATGGGGCTATCCAGGCCGGCGTTCACATCAGGCAGCACACCCAGGTGCGTGAAAAGGGGGGCCAGCACGGCCATCAGCCCGTACACCACCACAATCACCACCCCCCAACGGGCCAGCCGCCCGGCGAGGTTGCGGGGCTTCCAGCGCCGGAGACCGCTCGGATCCAAAAACCGCATGGCCGAAACGCTAGCGGCGAGCCGATGAAAAACCCTCGATCACTACCGCCCCAGGGGATTACCGGCTAAGACCGAACTAGACACCCTTGCCCTCCATGGCAACCCTCTTGCAGAAGCGCCTCGCCCTTCGCCTGCTTCAGCGGCGCAGAGCCACCCGCAAAGCCTCCGGCTTCACCCTGGTGGAGCTGATGATCGTGATTGTGATTGTTGGCATCTTGGCGGCCGTTGCGCTGCCCAACTTCCTCGGTCAAACCAAGAAAGCAGCGGCCACCGAAGCTACGCAAAACGTCAGCGCCATCTTCAAGCAAGCCACGGCCTACAACCTGGAGAATGGATCCCTGGGAACCATCGATACCGATTGCAGCGACTACGCAGGCACGCAATCCGGGAAATTCACTTACGCCTGTGGGGGAACACAAACGGCATTCACCGTTACGGCAACGGGTAGCACCACCAACAGCAACACCAACGGCGTCACTGTGACGCTGACGGGGAATGTGGACACGGGCGCGGTTGCTTCGATCACCAAGGCTGGCATCTAAACGGCAGCCAACTGAATGAAAGCCATCTCACCCGGTCGACTGCAGCACAGAAATCTGCAGCGGCGTGAGCGAAGAGTGGATGGCTTCATTCTTCCATTGGTGGTGGTGATTGGGCTGATTCTGGCGGTCGGTGGACTCACCATGCTGGCCCGCAGTTTTGCGGGCCTGTTTGGTGCCACACGGCAGGAGCAATCACGGCAAGCCCGTGAAATGGCTGAAACAGGGCTCGCCACAACCATTGAACTTCTTAATCGCAAATACAGCTATCTCCTGATCAACTGTTATTCCCGCAGCGGCTCTCCTCCCACCCCCAACGACTGCATCAATACCGGCAGCTGGGCCTCTCCCCAGCTGCCTTCATCGATCTGTCCGGGCTCCGAACGCTCCACCAGCTCCTTCCCCCTCGAGGGAAACATCGATAGCCCCAAAGGGCGCTACCGCGTGGAGTACTACGCCTATGCGGGCACCCAGTTCTACGGGGGCACTGGCAAGCTCAAAGCCACGGGCGAGCGGCTGAGCAGCGACGGCAGCCGCGTCTTGGCCACCGCCAGCGTGGAGCAGACGTTCGACGTGAAACCCAAACCCTGCGATGCCCGCTTTGGCGAAACAGCCACCTCCAGCGGATTCCCAGGGCTCCTTGGCTGGACAGTCAATCTCGGCAACAATGACATTCGCGGGGTGACATCGGGCAACCTCCTATGCCTGCTCTGCACAGTGAGCAGCCCCTCCCGAAGCGATGGCACCTACACCCAAGCCGAATCAGAACGGGCTGTTGGAGCGCTTAGCAACAGTGACATTGATGGGAAGATCTTCCTGGGCAGTATCAGCACACCAGATGTCCCGCAATTTCCAACAAGCCTTCTCCAATACGTCAACAGCCAGGCCATCAACAAATCCAGGACTATCACAGCCACGGCAACAACAACGACCGGCAACACAACAACCAGCAACAATGGGCTGTGCGCCACGGACGGCAACAATCCACCCATTACCCACTGCCTGATCAGCAGCATCAATCTGAGCGGCCAAGACATCCTCACCGTAGACAGCAGCTCCGGTCCTGTGCGGCTCTACATCAGCGGAGATGTGTCTGCAGGTGGATCTGCCGGAATTCGCCATGATGGCGAACCCGGCCGACTCGGCCTGTTCGGGCGGCCGATCAGCAGCGATGATCGCTGCAGCAGCAATGCCAGCTTCACGAATCAATCCGTGACATTGGCCGGCACATCCAAACCCTCCAAAGCCGCCAATTTGTTTGCCTATTTCCCCTGCGGAACGATGGGAATCAATGGGGGAGCACAAGCCACGGTGAATTGCAGCAGCGATGGCGAATGTGGTGGCGGTGATATCAGTGGCGCCCTGTGGACCAAAATCTGGAACGGCTCGGCCTCCAATCAGGCCCAGCTGGTGGTGCCCAAAAACATGCCGTCCCAGCTGCTGGAGTACTACGGCACGGCCTATGCCATCAGCATCCGGGATTACGTGGCCCTGGGGATCAACAGCTGGCGTGGGTTCCAGGGTTTTGGCCGATGAACCGCCACACCTCCTGGAGGGGAGCCGATGGCTTCACACTGCTAGAGCTGCTGATCACCGTGAGCGTGCTTGGCATCCTTGCCGGCATCAGCATCGTGGGGTTCACACGCAACTGGCGGGATGAACGGCTGAAGGGGGCCAGCCGAGCCACCGCCGCCTGGCTGGATGAGGCCCGGCGCTTGGCCGTTCAGAAGGCCACCCCCTGCCGCGTCTCGGTGAACCGCAGCGCAGGCCAACTCAGTCTTGAGCCCAATCCCCTCAATGCGACTGAATTCTGCGCAGCGCGTGACCTCAGCCCATTGACCATGGCCAGCGCTGTTCAGAACGGCAAGGACATCCGGCTCTGCAGCGCCTCGATGGAGAGCCTTGATCCCACGCAAACAAGCCTCAACTGCTCCAGCGCCCAGAGCGGCAGCGACAGCCTGGTGTTCACCCCCAGGGGTACAGCCACCACTGGCCTGCTGATCCAAGTGAACCTTCCCGAAGCCAGTGCCGATCGCTGCGTTGCGGTGATGGCTCCCATGGGCCAGATCCGTTCCGGTCGCGTCACCAACGGCAGCTGTGACTTCACCAAAGCCTTCTAAGCATCAGGGGCTGACCCTGCCGGAACTGCTGATTGCAGCCGCCATCGGCTTGCTCACGGTTGGCGTGGCGGGTGACCTGCTGCTCTCCCACTTACGCAGCAGTGAACGGGCCGAAGCGATGGAACGTCAGCGCAGCGACTGGGCCCGCACCACAGGCTTCATCGAAGCGGAGGTCGCCCTATCCGAACGGGTGATCGGCAACGGGGCCAACATCGAAATTCCGGCGGCCTGTGGGTTCAGCAGCGACGAATTCCGCCTGGGGCTCGATCTCCGCCGCGACCTACCTCCCGTGATTTATGCCGTGCGGCCATCCAGCGAGGGATGGCTGCCCCAGAACACCCTCTGGCGCTGCGGCCCCAACCTGAACAACGACGGCTCCTACAAGGCCAGCCTGTCTTTGGCCCCCCTCCTCGACGGTCTCGATGGCAGCGCCAGTGGCGCTGGTTTTACCGGATCAGCCTCCACCGATGGCAAACGGGCCAACTTCACGCTGGCGCTCAAAGGGCACGGCCGAATCGCTTACAAACAGGAGGATTCAGCCCATACCCGCATCAGCCCGCTCTATGCACGGCCCAGCGAAAACAGCCTCTGTGATGCGTCCAACCTGGTGCGCCTCGAGGGGAGCGCCAGCAGCGCCGACACCCTGGTGATGAGCATCGGCCAGGTCCAGAAGGGAGAAGACGTGTTGATATGCGGCCGAGGGTTTGGCACCAGCGCCACCGGTGCCAGCGGCGACACGATCACAGGCTCCGACGATGCCAACGACATCCTCGAAGGCGGCGACTACGGCAAAGCGTCCATGAATGGCATGGGTGGCAATGATGTGCTGCGCGGAACCCTGGAAGCCGACACGCTGCTGGGGAGCGGTGGCGACGACACCCTGATCGGCCGAGGCGGCAATGACAACCTGATCGGAGGCGAGGGACAGAACAGCTACCTACCCGGGTCCGGCAACGACAGCGTGACCGGAGGAGGCGGCCTGGATGTGGTGTTTTTCACGGGCCCGCGCTCGCAGTACAGCATGGGAGCCTGCAACAAAACCACCTGCACACTCTCCGGGCCAGAGGGAAGCGACACCCTGAGGAACGTCGAGATCTTGATCTTCAAGGATGCCCGGGTCGACCTGCCCGAAGGCAGCTAAACGCAGAGGAGCTGAGGTCCTGAATATTTTTTGTACAAATAATAATGACGAGTCCCTTTGTCATTTTCTTCACTCCACATTTTTGGCGTGCTAGATGATGCAGGAAACACCTCTTCGAAGTCCACGCATGTGAAGCGTCGCCATCGCCCAAAACCCTGTAGCAGTGCGGGGTTCAGTCAGGTAGAGGCCTTGGTGGCATCTGCTGTACTGATGATGGCGGTGAGCCAGTCGCTGAATCTGTACGGATCCACATTGCAAGCCACCGGTAAAGCCCAGCTGAGGGATGGTGTCAATGCAGCCATCAACGCTGATCTCGAGCAGATCAGACACACCATCTCTCAGTGGTCCCTGACTGAAAGCAGCGATGGGCAGCTGGCCTATTCACCGAGCCCTGAGGCCTGTGAGTCCGGCGGACTGGCGACTGCCTTACTCGCCGATCATGCAGCCTCACTGCCGAGCAGCCGCAGCCTCAACCTCTCCAACACCCCGAGCGGAGTGAAGGCCATCCGCATTGAGCGCACCATCGCAACGGTGGCCGACAATCCCAATCTGATTGTTGTTCGCTACGCAACTAGCGGTGACAGCCCCATCACCCTGCAACAGCAATCAACCCTGTCTCTACCCGCGCAAGGCTGGTGCGTCTAGGAAGACTGCGAGCCCCGAACCAACACCTGCCTGGTTGTGAGCCTCTGACGTCTAGCCCGAAATCCAGTCAGCCCAAACGAGCAAGTCCCTCACTACTGATCCGCTGGGGACGTCCCTGCGCGCCGCCCGCGAATTCCTGCACCAGCCTTAGAGCCACCAGGCCGCCGCCAACATCCAGACAGGCCGAAAACGGCTGCACTGCTGATTCCGCCAGATCGATTGCGCTGAGCTGACTCCCAGCCAACAGCGCGGCACAACCGCTCCAACGCGGCGACGCCGACGCCAACCCATCGATCACCACCCGGTTCTGAGGGGCCGCACCCACCGACAGCTGCCCATCCAGGCCGTAGGAAGGACCGCAGCGCATCAGCACCCTTCCCCGCCAGATGGGGCTGGGGGCAGGCCCCACCGCATAGGTGATGGCACCGGCGGCGGTGCTCAGGTGCAGCACCGGCAAGCGTCCCGCCAATCCGCAACCGTGCTGCTCGAGCTGTGGTGTGGGGCTGATGGCCATGGCCTGGGCCAGATCCGCCTTCACCAGGGCCAGGGTGCGGCGCTGCACCGCCCGCTCCCGCAGCAACCGCGCCAACCGTTGCCCGTTCTGGCCTTCCTGGATCAGCCCCTGCAGCATCACGCCGCTGAGCACCAGCCCCAGGCTCAGGGCGAGCATCAGCTCCAGGAGCGAGAACCCCGCCGTCGCCTCAGAGGGTTGGATCCTGCTCACAGCCCTGGCCTCGATCGCGCCCCAGGCGGGTGATGCCGAGCGGCAGCGCCAGCACCAGGCAGCGGCGCAAGGCCGTGCCGCGTGTGCTGAGCACCACCGTTCCTCCGTCCAGCACCAGCCCATTGGCGGAGAAGCGCAACACCGCCGGCAGGTTGTGCTCCAACCGCAACTCGCCGGCGGCGATCGGCTCCTGCAGGCCCTCCAGTCCCGGCCGGCAGGCGGTCAACGCTCCTGTGGTGGGCGGTCCCCAGGCGGCGCCGATCAGGCTCATGCCGCAGGGGCGCCCACCGGCCTGGGCCTCGGCTCGGGCCCGCTGCAACCCCTGCTCGAGGCGCCGGGTGGCCGCCTCCAGGCGCTGGCGCGCCAGCTGCTCTCCTCCCGTCCTGAAGGCCATGGCCGCCAGCAGCCCCAGCACCGCCAAAGCCACCAGCAGCTCTGGCAATGAAAAGCCCCGAGCCCCGGGTCGTGGTCCAGCGACACTCAACACAGCCCCAACCCCGCAGCAGTGAACCAGAGCTGGCGCTGCCCCTCGGGCCAATGGACCTTCAACACCACGCCATCGGCATCAGCGCGGAGCTGCCGTTGCAAGGAATCAGCCACCGGCAACGCCATCGCCGCGGCCCGCAATTGCTCAGCCGTGGGGCAACTCTGGCTTCGCGCCCACTGCTGACGCCAATGCCGCTCCAGCAACAACCGATCACGGTCGATCTGATCCCTCAGCCCCTGACGCTGCAGCTGCGCCTGGCTGCCGCCGGCGGCCGCACCCCATAGCTGCAGCGATCCCACGGCCGCCGACACGAACAACACAGCAGCCACCAGCGTCTCCAGCACGGTCAGCCCCCCAGGGCCTGCAGACCGCTGGCCCGCAGCTGAAACCGCGACTGCCGGCCAGCCGGCGACTCCTGCAGCCACAACTCCGGCGGCTCCGTTGTGGGATCCCAGTGGATCAGCTCCACGGCGGAGCCATCCACCATGTGATGGCGCAGGGAATCGGGGTCTAGTTCAGCTGGGCACCCGGGCGGCAACGCCCCGCGGATCCAACCGCTGGAGGCCACCGGCCGCAGGCAGCTGGCGGGGCCCTGCAGTTTCGCGATCAGCACTTGGGCGGCAGAGGCGAGGCGATCTTGCCCCTGCTGACGCCGTAACTCCAGCGCCTGCAGCTGGCGCCCCTGCAACACCATCCCCTGCACCGACAGGCTGCTGAGCAGCAGCACCAAACTGCTGGCCATCGCGAGCGGCACCATCGATCCCCATCTCAGGCGATGGTTTAAGGATTCCCCAGGGAGGCGCGCTTCAGCCCTGAATCAAGCCGCCCCCCAGCACGGTGTCGCCGGCGTAAAACACCGCCGCCTGGCCCGGGGTGATCGAAAACTGCTCCTCGGCGAACTGCAGCCGGCAGCGGTGTGGGCGTTCGGCTGCGGCGTCTGCCTCGGTGGCGGGCAGGGGGGTCAGCAGCGCCGAAACGGCTCCGCTGCGGTAGCGAACCTGCACCTCCACCTCAAGGGGTTCGCTGGGGGGCGCGATCGACACCCAGTTGACGGCCCCCACCAGGGCATCGGGGCGGGCGGCTTCGCTGCGGGGGGCCACCACGACCCGGTTGAGGGCGCCATCGAGACGCACCACGTGCAAGGGCTCGCTCCAGGCCACCCCCAGCCCCTTGCGCTGGCCGATGGTGAAGTGCTCGATGCCGTCGTGCGTGCCCAGCACCCGGCCGTCGCTCAGCACGATCTCCCCCTGCCGCGGCGGCAGGTAGGCATCGAGAAACGCCTTCATCGAGCCGTGGTGATCCGCCAGGCAGAGGTCCTGGCTTTCGGGCTTGTCGGCGGTGCGGAGCCCATGGCGGGCCGCCTCGGCGCGGGTGTCGACTTTGGTGAGCTCCCCCAGGGGAAACACCAACCGCCCCAGCACCGCCTGCGGCAGGTCGTAGAGGAAATAGCTCTGATCCTTTTGGCAATCGAGGCCCCGCAGCAACTGGTGACGGCCGTTGGGGCTCTGGTCGCCATGCAGCACCCGGGCGTAATGGCCGGTGGCGATGCGGGCGATGTCGCGCTCCTGCTCTGCCCAGGCCAGCATCGGCCCGAACTTCACCTCGCGGTTGCAACGGGAGCAGGGCAGCGGTGTGACGCCGGAGCCGTAGCCCTCCACCAAAAAATCAACGATCTGGGCCTTGAAGTGCTCACGGAAATCCACCACGTGGTGGGGCACCCCCAGCTGCTCGCAAATGCCGGCGGCATCCACCAGCCCCTCGGCGCAGCAGGCCCCTTTGCCACTCATCAACCAGAGGGTGAGGCCCTCCACCTGCCAACCCGCCTCCACCAGCAGGGCCGCCGTGAGCGAGCTGTCCACCCCGCCCGAGAGGCCCACAGCCACCCGGTGTTCCCCGGGCCAGCTACCCAGGCGCTGCAAAGCTGCCGCCCCGGCCGGGGTAGCCGCCACCGAGGAATCCGCGGCAACAGGGATCGCAGAGAAACGGGCCAAGCCAACCAATCGACCCGGCCCTGCGGCCGGATCTGAAGCATCTCTCCATCATGGAACCGTGAGCGCCACGCCTGTTTTGCCCGCCCCTGCCTGGCCCGCCCGTGATGCCGCACACCTGCTGGTGAGCAGCCGGCAGATGTCGGAGCTGGAGGCGCAGCTGTTCGCCAGCGGCCTGCCGGTGGAAGCCCTGATGGAAAAAGCGGCGCTGGCGGTGGCGCGCCGGCTGCTGCAGAACGATTGGGGGCCGCCATTGCGCGAGCGCGGAGCACTGGTGCTGGTGGGCCCGGGCCATAACGGCGGCGATGGGCTGGTGGTGGCCCGCGAACTGCACCTGGCGGGGGTGACGGTGCGCACCTGGAGCCCCTTCGAGCACCACAAACCCCTGACGGCGGCGCACCGCCAGCACGCCCGATGGCTGGGCATCCCCGAACACGACAGCACGCCCGACCCCGCCGAGGAATCCATCTGGATCGATGCCCTGTTCGGCATCGGCCAGAGCCGCCCCCCCGGCGAACCGCTGGAAACGCTGCTGGAGCAGCGCCAACGGCACCAACCGGGGCTGCTGGTGGCGATCGATGGCCCCACGGGCCTTAGCGCCGACAGCGGCCACCCCCTGGGGCGCTGCGCCGCCAGCGCCGGCCTCACCCTGGCCATCGGCCTGATCAAACAGGGCTGGCTGCAGGATCCCGCCCTGCGTTGGTTGGGGCAGCTGGAGCGCATCGAGCTGGGATTCGCCCAGCCCTTGCTGGAGACACTGCCCCGACAGCAACCGCTGGCCTTGCAGGAGGGCGACTTGATGTCGGCCCCCTGGCCA
>Ga0310332_10346_pt1 | contig 12343 bp, 13 predicted proteins | sample LakMicSRFLOrngD5_FD_195546 | JGI IMG/M metagenome (GOLD analysis project Ga0310332, IMG submission 195546) | Enriched freshwater cyanobacterial communities from Lake Michigan, Michigan, United States - MI23.SRFL.Orng.D5 (v2) (version 2) | ecosystem: Environmental > Aquatic > Freshwater > Lake...
GGGTGCTGCTGATCCACCAGATCTGGAGACCGCCAAGGCATGGGCGAACAGACCCAATTGGAGGTATCCCGAGTTCAGGTTCTCAATTACGCAGTCTGCTGATTCCTCTGCCTGATCCGCCCCTGGGCAAGCGGTTATCACTGCTTAATTTCGACCATTTCAACGGTTCCACTACTAGTTCCTCTGCACTCGACGGTGAATGGAACTGTTGTTCCGTACTTGTTCTTCGTTTTTCCGCTAAGCATAATCGTTGCCGCTGGTGCGTACCATCTCGGATCACCCGTTCCGAATGCGTTCCAATTTATCTTACCTGTCGCTGTTCTTACTTTTGCCAGTTCTTTGCACCAGACATTGGTGTGCTCAAGTCTTCCAGTGTGAAAGAGATTCAGTTGCTTCTCCGTGCGCTTTTTGAACCATTCTCCTTTGAACTGATGCATCCTTATGACTTGGATGGCATGACCGACTTCAATGCGAGGGCGACTTTTTCGCAACGAGTGTCTCTTGAAAGCATTAATTCGGAACTCCTGATCTCAATCTGATGCTCCGTTCTGCTGCTGTTGATTGGATAGATTGCTACCGTAATTCTTGATTTTGCGGAATACCTAGATTGTTTTGAGTCCTTGGCATAAATTCCAGTATTATTAGATAACTCTTGGTCAATCTCCAGTCCCAATGCGTTTATGGATGAACTCAGGCGCTCCTCCAGCGCATTGTGCTCACCTTCTGCGATCCACCGAAAAAGTGCCATTTGAACCACTAAAATCAAACTTTAGACGCCCGTTTGATTGCAAATAGTTATCTCCTGTGCAAATAAAGATTAAGGTCTTTTTAAGCACCAGTTTTCGTCTTCCCCTTGCTTGCCCATCCCATCGTCTCTTGGTGGTTGTTGTGGTGTTTTCAAGTCCCAGCGAATAACTTGACCCCTTGTGCCCCCGTAAGTAGTACTGGTGTGCTTGCCGTGCTTCTGTGCCTGCCGCCGATCCCCTGACCCACGCGGAAGAGTGGGATGACCTGGACTGGGATGTTCTGCAACCATCCCGCTCAGGTGCCGTCTGTATCACCTGCCAGCACTTCCGCTATGAGGACGGTAGGCACTGTGTCACCCTGCTCACCTGTCCGATTCACCAAGGTCTGATTCTCCAGGGTGAGCACCTATCTCGTTTCTGCCTCAGGAAAAGGAAAGGGGTTCTTTCATTTCTGTGGACCGCTTTCACTGTACTGACCTGTCTTTTAATTTTCTTGCCAAAGTCTCAATGAATTGCAAAACAATAATTTCAATATTGCTGTCACTGGTCTTTCAGGGCGATCGCCTCATTGTAGGCAATTATTAACATATGGTTGGTTATTGTGTAAGTGACCCATGCACTAATGAGTTTTAAGATAATCATTAATATCGTTCCCAGTCCGCCTAGCGCCACGAATGCTTCTGTTGTCGATAGCAATTGAATGACTCCAGCGAGAAGCGCAACTATCAGTGTTAATAGAATCATTGCCCCCAAAAGTTTGTAACCATTTACATTGGACAGACTTTTGCTCATATTAAGCGCTTTGCTTGCATTTGCTTTCCCAAGCGCGACCATTATTCCCGAGTAAATTAATTTCTTGCTCGCAACTATTCCTGGGACGACAAGGAGCAATAGTCCAACTCCAATTATTAAGGTTGAGATGACTGTGACAACGAACAGGTTCTGGACTCGCTTTACTAATATTGGCAATGGTAGTATTCCATTGTGTGCGTGCTCTTCGTTGATTATTAGTGAAGTCATGAAAACGAAGAATACCGCTCCACCAACAAACTCTAAATACTCTAGCGATGGGACTATCGCTGAGGCAACGCTTATCCAACCTACGCACCCCAAAAAATACGGCACAATCTTTTTGTTGGCATCCAGTGAAAATCCTAGTTTTAATGCTTGAAGAAGTAGATTTAAGGTTTTCATCGGATTAATGGTTAAGTAATTGATTCTAGGTATGCGCCTGAAATTGTAGTCCATTATAAGTTGACTCTCTTTTTGCCGTTCCGTCCATCAGGGTCTGATTCCTCTTGCAGAGCACTTCGCCAATCAGTGCCATTGGTTGTTGATGCGCCGTGGGTGTTGTCATGAGATCTCCAAGCAAGTAGTTTCCTTAAACGAAGTTGATGACTGATTGACGAGTGTTCAGACACGATGAGGGTCTCTATAAGAGTGTATGTGTGTTATTCCAGGAACTTAAATAGTAATTACAGTAGAAGCAACATCTATTGCGGTTGCTGATCGTTGGGACAATTAGAGTTGATATCGTATGATTTATTATGCTTTTCTAGGATGTTGCACTATTTGTCTTGGCGGCGTTTTTGCTGCTGAGTTTATCTATCGAAATACATAGTTGTTTAAGAGGGTTTGGCAAGCACTCTGAGGTGATCGCCAACATGTGTTGACGCTCGGTTGGGCGATGACGCTTACTTTTTGACCTCTTGATGGGTCGTGGTGTCTTGATGCCCGTGCCTGCTGTCGCAGTGGGCGTTGGCAGGCGTGTTGGCGCTCAGCAGGGTTGCAGCGGTCAGAGCGAGGATCAGCAGGCGCTTCATTCGTCTTGAGGTGCTTTTTGTCACGGTAGTGGTTGTGGTGATGTGTGCCAGATTTGTCAGGGTCTGATTGCACAGGGAGAGCACCTGACCATGCGGTGCTCTAAGTGGGTGCCTCGGCGGGAAGTTCGGTAGTAGTGGTGTCCTGAGGCGGGGTGAGTCATCCTGAAATCGAATGACGGGTTGTCCGTCGATTTCGGGGTTCGGAGGCACGGGTAAAGTCCAGTCAAGACCTGATTTTTCCGTGACGAAACTAGCAAAAGTGTTGGTGTAAATGTTGGTGTTTCAGCAGTCTTTAATGGCGAAACCATTCCGTCACAGTCCAACTGAGTCTCCCTAAAGAGGACACCCTCTCCGTTCCAACTCGGCACCACGGGAAGCGTTGAAGCTCCCTTAACACTGCAGGGTGCAGGTGCAGACAGACGGTGGATGCTGCCGATCCACTCGGTGAGATGGGTGCAATCAGGGTTTGCAGAGCCATCAGGATTGTGCTGACAGATCTTGGTATTCACTTTGACAAGTGTGACGGCTTCCTTGTGTTCGAATTGACTCGCAGTCGCGGGCTGATGGCCCTGCACTGGCTGGACGCTCAACACAACATGTGGGCGGTGGTCAACAGATTCCTGATGCCCTTTGGTTCGGAACCAGGTGCCGCTCCCGACCAGGTTGTCGGCGACTTATTCTTGTCTTAAAGTCGTTTCAGCTCGCCGTTGTGACATGGCCGACCACGCTGATCACTTGACGAATAGTTATGGCGTCTCAATCGATGCGCCTGCCTACGAGCTTAGTGATTATCATGTTTATGAGAAGGCAGGCAAGCTTGTTTTCAGCATTGCTTCCTTTCCAACGAACCGGGATCAAAGTGGGGACCAAGTCGCATTTCCCGATAACTACAGCGTCCAGGTCAATTTTGATTTTGATTCCGCTGTTGCGTTCGACAACGCCCAGCTCAACAATGTGGCCGGTGGGCGATTTCTATCCCCGGAAAAGATCAAAGAAGATGTCTCAATTTTTCTCGGGTTTCAAGACGGTGAGCTGAAGGCCTCGGTTCGTGGACATCGTCGCTATCGACCATCGTTGATCCAGCGATCACTGGATCAGCTCTTTTCGGGCACACGGGCTGAAGTGTTTCAATTTGGTCCAGGAGTTCGTGCCAATCGCAATTTTCTTGTTTTTTCCATTGATAAGTCTAATCTCCTTCCATTTTCCTCCAATCCTGTCTTGGTCACGTGGGCCACGTCTTATCTGAATGAAGGCAGCACCTATCGCGACAGTCTCGGTACTGAGCAGGTGATCGTCGATGGTCCCTACAAGGATCTCATCGGCCGCGCTCTCAAGGACCAGAATCCAACCGAGATTCGGATTCAGAACGCCCTGCATCCTTCGCAGCATGTGGCCGAAGGATTTGGTTACCCGGATGTTGTCATTTACGACACCTCCAAGCCTTCTGTTTTCCCAAATGGACGTTCTCTCGACGACGACATCATTACCTATTTAAGTCAATTTGATGGCACCACACCTCCTGCCACCAGCCCCACCAATCGCGATGGTATTGATTTTGCTGCAGACGCAGAATTTACGTTTACCCCGCTTCAGGGAATTTATGCCGATGCTAATCGAGGGGATATCAGAACCTCCAATAGTTTTCCGTACCTTGGAGATGCCTATACCATTGAATCTGGAAGCGATCGCGAAAAGGTTCGACGCTTTTATGATTCATTGACAGGTTCTTACTACTACACCTCCAGCAAAGCTGATATCCAGAGACAGCTGCTGGACACCTCTAAGCGTGATGATGGCTACGTGTTTTATGCCATCTCAGGCCGTGGCCAGGCTGCTTATCGATTTGTCAATCTGCAGGACGGTTCTCGGTATTGGACGGCCAGCAAGACTGAATTCAGTGATTATTACAATAATCCAGTTTATCGTTATGAGGGGGAGACCTTTTTTGTTAATGCACCTGGTACATCAGTAGAAGGCTCGATGGCGATCAACCGCTTGTTCAATGCGAGCCAAAATCGTTATATCTGGACAGGCAGCCAATCAGAGATCAGCACTCTGACAGCTTCTGGTTGGGCCGATCAGGGTGTTGCTTGGTCTGTATGAGTGTTGTTTGGTGTGTATTAATCGTTGCAACTTTTGTTTTCGTCGTTCGAGGCGACGGTTCAATTTTAGCTGCTTGATTATCACGCCAACTGCGTTCTGAAAACTCCAGGGAGCTCTGTCCAGCTGTAGGAGAAAATTTGATTGTTAAGGGCAGCGCTGGAATCATCTCCAGATGTCATCTGCGTTATCTGGGAGATGCTTAGATTTCCCCCCGTGTAGATTGCTTCTAGTGCTCCCTTGCCATAGATGCCAATACCAGTAACTCCTTTGGCTGTTATGTTTGAGGCAAAAGTGATGTCTGCGCTATTAACACCAACCACTCGGATGCGATCGATCAAATCGAGTCCTTCGATGATGTCGCACTTGGAGCCATCCGTATTGTTGAAGGCTTTGCCATAAATATGATTGACGAGATATTCGTCTGATTTGATGACAATTAGGTCGGAAGCGTTGTCCCGTTCGTCGCTGAATGTGTTCCAGCCAAAGTCGCCGTGCAGTTCATCGCTGCCCGCTCCACCAGTGATGATATCGCGTCCATTTCCTGCTTTGATCAGGTCATTTCCAACTCCGCCGTCGAGAATATCCCAACCTTTGAGGCCTCGGATGATGTCATTGCTACTGCCTCCGTTCACAACAGATCCAACCCTTGGGTCTGCGCCGTCTGTTGTTTGAAGGCCCCACACGGTCTCGCCGCCACCGTTGGATGCTTGTGCAACACGGTTGATCTGGATGGTGCCACTCCAGGAGCTTGCCGTGATTTCGAGGTATTTCTGATCGTTCAAGTCATTCGTTTGCAGTGAAGAGCCGCTATTGGTGCCAAACCATTGACGTGTAATGGCTTGCGCATTCGTGCCTCTGCTGAACCGCAGTGTATTCCATGTGCTGAGGGGAACACTGAAGTTGTTGAGGCTTTCGCTTGGGAAATAGACAACACCCTGTTTGGCTTCGCTGGAGAGTTGTGTGACCTCGCCAGCCAGTGAAGAGCGCTGCGGTGCACCTGAGCCATCAAAAAGAAACAGCTGCCGGAGGGCTTCGGTGTAGTAATTGGAAGCTGCGAACGTGCCGCCGTGGATTTGTTGATAGCTCAGATTGTAGGCGTCGATTGTGGCGTTTACTTCGCTATCGAGTCTCAAGCCCAGGCTCTGAATCCAGGGGTCAAAGAGGAGATCTTTGGGTTGAACAAGGTAGGCAATCAAGGAAATTTCATTGCCATACTGGCGTCCCCAGGCCGACTCCCTGGCCACGCGCTCATTGCGGTTGGTGAAGTAAATACCTAATGCCGGTGACCCTTTGGCATATCCGCCGACCGCGTAGGGCAGTGATGTGGGGCGCAGCAAATAGTCGCGAATCGTGCCCGGCAGACTGATGGCGTCCTGCTGGGGAGTCAGCCCAAGGATCCAGGATGGATGCTCATGACTTGGATCATGAAGGCTGCTGTACACAAGGCCTGCGCGCCCTAGCACAAAATTATCGCGATTTGCCGTCCCCTTTAATTCGAATGTCATGGATCGAGCTGCCCTTCCTTGAGTTTAGAACCGTTTGCTGCAGTGACAACCACGCCTGGTCTGGATCTCTGTGGCACTTGCCCTGATCTCGGTCTCAGGCATGCGCGATTCATGGCCGGTACACCATTGTCTTGCACTGCTCTTCCAGTGGTTTACCGCGCAGACGGATGATCCTTGTTCCAGAGACGTTCAAGAGTTCGTCTGAACCGTTCGGTGGATGCTTTGCTATTCATGCGTCTTTGACGGATTGTCTTGTTGATTTGCCAGAACTTGACTCCGACGGCGACAGCAAACAGTGACCAAGGGAAGAGGATCCATAGTTGACCGTGGCCTGGTTCAGTGCTCATCGGTTAACTGCGGCAATGTCCATGCAAGCAACATCTTCTGGGGTCATGGTTTCAATGTTGCCGTTCAAGGTTCAGGTTGGCGACCAGGCCATAGGTGCTGATGTAACGCTTCAGCTCATTGTTCGAGACGTGACCGTCCTCATCGGCATCCATGATCTGCAACATGTATTTGCTGACGTAATCGAGTGTTTCTTCGCTCGCGTTCAAACCAGTTGTTTGTTGCTCGATCAGCCGTAGCAGGTCCTTGATTTCACCCAGGCTCAGCCTACCGCTTTTGTCTTCGTCGATGCTGTTGAAAATCTCCTGAATCTTATCCTCACTCAGCCTTGAAGTCTGCAGGCTTTCCTGGAGTAAATGGGTGCTGAATTGCCGTATCAGGCCCATCTGGTCTAGGAGTGGTAAACAGCAGTAGCCCGTTGCAGCCCAGAAGAGCACATAGGACGTTGCACTGCCAGGTGTCGCAGTGCTGGTAGCCAGCACCGTTGATAGCCACAGCACAAGATTCGGTTGGGTCAGAAGGATCCAGATGTCCTGCGATTCAGCCCTGGCAAATCCTGGCAGTCGGCGTACGATTATGAGTGTCAACCACGCTGTGAGGCGCATGCCGAGAAACAACACCAACGCCAGGACAAGCTGCTGATCACTGTGGATCGTTGCCGCATTAGGCATGGATTGGAACAGGTCTTCCAGCAGTGTTGGTGGGGTGAGCTGATAACCCACAGACCCGTTGATGAGCATCACAGACAACACGCCGATGAACTTGAATTCGTTGCTGTGATGGTTGGATGTCACCGGTGAGCGCCGACGCCACACCTGCGCTAGCAGGGCCGGCATGGCCAGGCCGACGAGGATCACCCCATAGAAGTAGATCAAGCCAGACCCTGCGTTGGTCGGCAGCACTGCATTGATCCCGACCAGCAGCAGCAGTGGCAGCACGAGCGAAAGGTTTTTTGACAGTGCCGCGCTTGGATAGAGGTTTCCGCCCCAGACCATCGACAGGGTTGCCGTGGTCAATCCCGGCGGTACCAGCAACAGCAGCAACCAGAGCACTGTGGGATTGATCTCGCCCTGGATGCTGAGGCTCAGGGCTCCTGAAGCGATCAGGACGACAGCCAGAAGCCATCGCATGCACCACCATCCAAGAACCACCCGGGTGGTTGCAGCCGAAACATTCTTGGCGGTTTCCTTGAAATCCAGGCTCAGATAGGTGTAAAAGGTGCTGATGGCGAGTCCGGCAACCGTGAACAGCCGAAACAGGCTGGTCGGCATCGCTGGGCTATCCAGCACGAGGCGGGTCGCGGCTGCGACGATGAAGCTGAGGGCGTACAACATGACCGCATGCATGGCTGCAAGGTCATTCACGCTTTTGCGTTGCATGGCACCCGCTGATGCTTCATCGTCACGGAAGCGCATCAGATCGACGCAGCTCAGAGCCTTTGCATTGGGCAGTTTCAGGCGTTTGTAGGCACTCGCCGGTAAGCCGCACAAATAAACCGACAACGGTTCGAGTACGTATTCATGGCAGACCACCAGGACATTTTCACCGCGCTCAAGGCGGGGAATCACCTGCTGTTTGTAGAAATCAACGACCCGGCTGTAGACGTTTTCAATCGTTTCGCCACCGGGTGGAGCTTCGTTGTGCGCATGGACCATTGCCTCGAAGCGGTAGTGACCCAACGCCTGTCGGCAGAGGTTTTTGTTTTCACCGGTCAGAATGCCTGTGGACCGTTCGCTGATGCGGTGATCAATGATGGGCTTGATTTCTGGGTTACGTAGGGCTTGGCTTTCCTGCAAGGCGATGTCGCAGGTTTGTCTGGCGCGTCGTAGGTGAGACACGTAAACGGCATCAAACTGAATTCCTTTTCTGCGGATGTCTTTGCCGGCACGACGCGCCTGCTGTCGGCCATAGGGGGTGAGTGCTACATCAAGGACGCCTGCGAAGATGTTGCGCTCATTGCTCGTGCTTTCGCCGTGGCGAATGAAATAGACCTGTCCTTTGTGTTGGGCAGGTGCAGAATCAATGTCTTGTGTTGTACTGATGATGTTTCCGGGATCTGGATTGCCGTTGCTGATTGGTTTGTTGTCTTGATAGCTTGTGATCTGGCTGTCAGTGTTGGCCTTGCCTGAGCTGGGCTGCTGTTCCATGGGTGGCAGACGTTGATCGCAGTGCAGGGCTATTTGATGCAGCATTGATGCAGCGCATCGAACGTATCATCTGTTGCTGTCGTTTCCGCCCCCCAGGCGCGCGACATACGCCTCCAGGGATCCCGCGTTGATCCATCCGGTGGCGATGGTCTTGCTGGCCACCGCGCTGACACGGCCGCGATGGGCATGGCTGATCCCTGCGGGAAAGATCGCCAGCTGGCCGCGGCGTGCGTCGACGTGGTGCTGTTGCCAGTGAAATTCGGTGCCGCCATTGTCGACGTCATTGCAATACAGAATCCAGGCCAGGACGCGGGTGATCGGTTCGGTGGCGTCCTGCTCGGTGCTCCAGTCGCAGTGCCAGGCCACGAAGCCTTCACCCGGGGCGTAATGCTGAATGTTGAACAGCGGGTTGATGAACAGACTGCGCTTGGGGCAGATTTCCATCAACAGGGGCCGTTCGGCCAGATAACGCTTGAGGCCTCCGCTGACGGCGCGCATGACCGTGTCGGCCAGGGCGTGGGCCTCGGCATCGCTGTGGTCGAGCCAGACCAGGGAGATGTCGGTTGAGCGTTTGTCGGGACGGCTGGCATCTCCGCCAAAACTGAGGCCCGGCCGCTGCAGGTCCTCGCGGCGGTCGTAGAAGTCGCAGACCGCGTCGGCGAGCTGGCAGAGCCCTGCGTTGCAATAGGTGGCGATCAGCTCCATGGCCGCTGGTGGTGGTCTGCCTTGTTACGGCAACCTAGAGGGGCCGGCCCCGTTGATCATGCAGCCCGACAAGCCCCAGCGCCCCGCCTGGCTCAATTGGCTGTTTCTTGGCATGTTTCTGTGGAGCAGCTGGCAGTTGGCAGGTTTTTGGCTGCAGCGCCTGCATGGCTGATGGGTGCCCCACCGGTTGACGAGCCTGCGGCTCAGCCGTTTCTGGGCTTGGCGCCGTTTCGGCGGCGGCCGCTCGGTGGCGGCGGGGCCCCAAGGCAGGCCCGCACCAGCCGGCTGAGACCGGCCAGCAGCAGCACCAGCGCTCCGATGGCCACGACCACCAGCAGCAGCACAGCCAGAAGCTGCAACAGGCCCTGGAGAAACCGGCTGAGCCCGCTGATCAGGTTGGCGATCGCCGTGCTCACCAGCAACAGGGTGTCGAGCCGCTCGGGCAATTGCATCAGCGCGGCCAGCAGGCCGCAGCCCAGGGCGATGAGCAGCACGCCACTGACGGCCCGCTGCCAGCGTCCGCTGCTGGGCCTTGTCTTGAACACCTGCCGTGTCTTGGCCTGCCGTTGACGTCTCATGGGTCGAGTCGGTGACCGGCGTCGCGCATCCAGCGTTCGAACTCGCTTAGCACCAGCTCGTTGGGGCAATCGATCAGATGCAGGTCACCGACGTTGCAGTCACCCTGGCCGCCGTGGTGCATGGAGATGTGAAAGGTCTCACCGCTGAGGCCGCAGACCTCAGGATCGCTGCGCACTACCACGTCGAGGCTGGCGCCCAGACGGGCAACCCGTCGCCGCAGTTGGGGCCAGGTCAGTGGCATCGCGACAAGTCAACGCGTCGATAGCCCAGTGTGCAGAGGCCCGGCGCCGCGTCAACGGGGTGCGTTCAGCTTGTCGGTCTGGGTGAGCCCCTGGCCCGCTGGTGCCGGTGGCTTCGGAGTGGGCCAGAACAGCGATGCCGCCGTGGTCACTGCCAGTGCCAGCACCGCTGCGGCAGGTGCCGCCAGACGCTGCCGGCGGGGGATGCGGTGGCTCACTTCGCGCCCCCGCAGGGGCCTGTCGTCGGGAATGTCGAGCGTCAGCAACAGGCGGCTGTCGAGCCGCAGCTGGTCGAGCACCCGCACCAGATCGCTGAGCTCGGCGTCATCGAGAACGACCGTCAGGGGTTCGGTGCCGGGCTGACTGCTGCGCAGCAGCAGTTGATGCCCACCCCCCGCGGCCGGGGCGATGTCGACCTCCTGGCCAGGGCTGGTGAGCGGCCGGCCTGCTCCGCTGACCAGCAGCCGGGCATAGGGGAGGACGGCCTGCATCAGGGCGAGCAGGTGTTCCTTCCTGCCTTCGAGCTCGGGACGTCCGGCCCACTGAAGGCTCCAGCCCGTGATGATGCCCAGGACATCACCGCTCTGGCCGGTCGAGACATCGGGCAGGCCTTCGACCTGCAGGCGGCAGCTGATCTGATCGAAGCGCAGGGTCTGTTTCATGGCTGCTCAGGCACCCGCATCCATCAGGCTGGCCTTGAGCCGGGCAAAGCCGCCGTTGCCGGCCGCCAGGGCCATGGCAAGGATCAGCTGGCGGCGCTGCTGGGCCCCTTCGGCGCCGTCGAGCAGGCGCTGCACACCGCCCCGACGTGGATTCATGCGTTCACGCACCAGGCCGGCCAGGCGTTCCTCGAACAGTTCCCAGCGCTGCCGTGCGATTGGCTCCGGCTCTGCAGCCGAGAGCAGGGCCCGCAGCAAGGGGTACAGCCGTTCGCACTGGGTGCAGAGGATGCGGATCAGCGCGTCACTGTCGGCGGTGGCCAGAATCCCGCGGCGCACCTGGCGGCGCAGGGGGTTGTGGCAGCGGCGTTTCCACAGTTCGACCCGGTTGGGGATGAGCTCCTGAAAGCCCAGCTGTTCACTGAGGATCAAGGTGGCCTCGGCACCGTTGAGATCCAGGGCTTCGGCGCACAGCAACATCAGGTCCAGCCGCTCGATGCCACGCCGGGGCAGGGGGGCATCCGTTGCCGTTGCGGGTGGCTGGGGCGGAGCGGCTGCAGAAACCATGGCTGCGATGATGCCATGGCCAACGGCAAGGGGCGATGACAGCCGGGATCGATCTGCGCGCCTTGGTGCGCGATGTGCCTGATTTTCCGAAACCGGGGATCCTGTTCCGGGATCTCACCCCGCTGATGCGTGATCCTCAGGGCTGGCAGGAGGTGATTCGGCAGCTCAGCGCTCTGTGTGAGCGCTTTCAGCCCGACCTGATCGTGGGCATCGAATCCCGCGGCTTCATCGTGGGCACCGCCCTGGCCACGGCCGCGCAGATCGGTTTTGTGCCGGTGCGCAAGCCCGGCAAATTGCCCGGTGCCGTGACCGGCGTCGATTACGCGCTCGAGTATGGCTCCGATCGGCTGGAGATCCAGAGCGACGCCTTCACCCGTGGCGACCGGGTGCTGGTGGTCGACGATCTGCTGGCCACCGGCGGCACCGCCGCCGCCTGCGCCGAGCTGGTCACCGCAGCCGGTGGTCAACTCTGCGGCTTTGCCTTCGTGGCCGAGCTGGTGGCCCTCGGTGGGCGTCAGCGCCTGCCCGAGCAGCATCCGGTCGAGTCGCTGATTCTCTACAGCTGAGCTCAGGGTTGCTGGTCCTGCCAGGTCAGGACCGCGTCGAGCTGCTCCAGGCTGATCAGTCCGAACCGCCACAGCACCACTGGCAGCGGCGCCTGTTCCTGCTGGGCCTGGCGCAGTCCAAGGGCCAGGGCGCTGTCGCTCAGACCCAGCTGCAGCCGCAGGTGCCGCAGCAGCTCCGCTGACGCTGGGGGCTGGGGTGTGGTGCTGATGACCATGGCCCCACTCTGATGCCCCACTCTGATGGCTCCACTGTGGTCAGTGGCGCAGGAGCCGGCAAGGGCCGTCGGTCATGACGCCCAGGCTCAGTCGCTTCAGCAGCGGCAGCCGCAGCAGGGCCCCGAGTGCGGCACGCCGCAGGG
>Ga0310332_10352_pt1 | contig 12103 bp, 10 predicted proteins | sample LakMicSRFLOrngD5_FD_195546 | JGI IMG/M metagenome (GOLD analysis project Ga0310332, IMG submission 195546) | Enriched freshwater cyanobacterial communities from Lake Michigan, Michigan, United States - MI23.SRFL.Orng.D5 (v2) (version 2) | ecosystem: Environmental > Aquatic > Freshwater > Lake...
GAAGATCTTGCTTTCTGGATTCTTCTCCAGGTGGCGGAAGATGGCGATGTAGCGCCAGTAGCCAATCTTCTCGGAGAGGTAGGTGGCGTAGAAGATGAACTTGGGTTGGAAGAAGGTGTAGGCCTTGCTGGCGGTGAGGAAGCCCAGGTCCAGTTGCAGGCCAAAATCGCCCATGGCTTTATTGAGGAAGCCGGCGTGGCGGGCCTCATCGCGGGCCATGTGGGCGAAGCATTCCGCCAGCAGGGGATTTTTATCTTTGATGCGGCGGCTCAGTTCCTTGTAGAGCAGGAAGCCCGAGAATTCCGAGGTGCAGCTCTGCTCGAGGAATTCAACAAAGACCCGACGGGTGTCCGGGTCGAGCTTGTCGGCGGCGCCTTCGAATTCATCCTGGCGCACGAAGTGGTGGCGGTTGTAATCCTTGCGGAATTCTTCACAGATCGCTTCGAGCTCCACCACGTTGGGCTGGAGGTCCATCGCCGCCATGGCGTCGAAGTCCGTGGTGTAAAAGCGGGGCGTCAGGATCGTGTCCTTGACCGGCGCCTTGGTGGCAGGGGCTTCGGGGGTGCCGAGGGAGGAGCCCGTGGTGGGCAAGGCGGTGGCGGTGGGGGGCACCATCGGGCAGCGCGGCAGCAGGATCTCGGCCCATGGTAGGGGCCGTGAGGTCGTCCCTGGTGGCGCTGTTAAGCCGGGTTGCTAAGGCCTGGTCAGTCGCCGCAGCGGGTGGGCTCGGGGCTTAATTGGCCCCCAGCCACTTCTGGCCATTGAGCCGGGACACTACCCGGGACACCAGCAGGGCCAGGGTCATTTTCTTTTCATCGATCAGAAACGATTCCAGCAGGCTGGCCTCGGCGCCCGCTTCGGCCAGGGCAATCGTTTTGGCCGAGCTGATGTCCTCGGCGGTGAAACAGAGCCAGAAGCGGCGCCCGCCGCCAAAGGTTCCCTTCACCAGAGAACAGGGGCTGCCCACCACGGGCATCGGACCCTGCTCGAAGCTCAGTTCCACCGCGGCGCCGCCGTAGGCCTGGATCTCCTTGGCCAGGGCCGGCAGCAGCAGTTGGGGCACAAACTGGTCGAAGGGCTGCTCCTCGGGGGCGGGCGGTTTGGGCTTGGCGCCGGCAGCGGCAGGACCAGAGGCTGCAGGACCAGAGGCAGCGGCCGCTGGGGCGTTGGCCGTCGGGCTGGCTTGAGGGGCCGGGCTGGCTGGGCTGGATTGGCTGTCGCTCTGGGGCGCGGGGGTGGCGGAGTCAGTCACCGGCTCAGGCCTCAGGCATATCGCTATGGGAACTGTAGGCAGGGGAGGCCGCCGGCCACCAGCCTGGCCAGCTCTAGTCCTTCATTGCCAGTCTTGGCGTCCAGCTAGGGGCATGGGCGTCCAGCCAGGGGCGAGGGTTCAGGCCTGCAACGTTGCGTAGCCTCAGGGTCGTTGCCGGCCGCCAGGGGCTGGTTCTCACCAATCCCCATCGGGGTCCTGTTGCCAGCTGCGATCGACCGCTGCCGGGTCTGCGGGACTGGCGCCTTGGGGGGCCTGCCCTGGCTGGGCCTGGCGCCGGTTTCCCAGGGTCCATAGGCCCCGCCGGGGCCCGGGCTCTGGGACTGGGGGCCCGGCGGGACTCCAGTCCTTGTCCCCGGCGGCGGCGCGGGTTTGCTCTGGGGTGGTGCCGCCATCGGCGGGTGGGGCCGTGCCGCGGCGGATCACCCGGAAGGGCACCGAGAGGGTGGGCGGCGGTTCGGCCGGGTGGCGACTGGGCCCCGCCGAGGCCTGGGCGGGCCAGGGGGCGCCAGGCCCTTCCCGGCTGTCCCGGCCCCAGGCCGCGGCTGGCTCAGGGCCGGTCCCATCGACCCAGGCTTCGGCCGGCCCGTCCGCCGGGCCCTCGCCCCGGCCCCAGGGCCAGGCGCGCCGGGAACGCCCTTCGGGGACGGGGCGATGCAGCTGGCGCCGGTTGCTGGCGCCGCCGGCCTGCAGAGCCAGGGCCGTGGCCGTGGCGCTGAGGGCGCCGCCGCCCCCGGCGGCCAGGGCTAGCCAGCTGCCAATGGTCCATTCGGGCGTGCGCCAGATCAAGAGCCGCAGGCCCACCCAGGGCTTGGGATTGATCGCCCCCACCAGCAGCACCGCCAGCAGGGGCGCCAGCAGGGGAAGCAGCAACAGGCGACGCAGCAGCAGGGCGGGGGGCATTAGCGGGGCTGGTTTCCTGGTACGGGCCCTTCGGATAAGGGCCCTTCGGATAAGGGGGGTGAAGGGTCTTGGCTGTCCGGGCTGCCCTCGACGGGACCCTGCCAGCGCTTCAGCGCCCCCAGGTCGTAGCCCAGGCAGTCGAACACCCGGATCACCAGGAAATCAACCATCTGCTCGATCGTGGTGGGCTGGCTGTACCAGGCCGGTACCGGCGGGGCGATGCGGGCGCCGGCCTCGGCCAAGGTGGTGAGGTTGCGCAGATGGATCAGGCTCCAGGGCAGTTCCCTGGGGCAGATCACCAGGGGCCGGCCCTCCTTGAGGTGCACGTCAGCGGCCCGCTCCAGCAGGTCGGTGGCCACGCCGGCGGCGATGCGGCCGACACTGCCCATGCTGGCCGGCAGGATCACCATGCCCTTGGTGCGGAAACTGCCGCTCGCAATCGCTGCCGCCTGGTCGTTCCAGCGGTGGCAACGCAGCTCGCCGCTCTGGCAGCCGGTGCGTTCGCGCCAGAAGGCCTCCTGGGCCCGAGGTTCGTTGGGCACCCGGATGCCTAGTTCCGCCTGCCAAACCGTGATCGCACCGCGGCTAGTGACCACTTCGACCCGCTCGCCGGCCTCAAGCAGCAGCTGCAGGGCCCGTTGGGCCAGGGGTTGGCCCGAGGCACCGGACACGGCCAGCACCAGGGGATCCATGGGGTTAGCCCTCGCTGTCTTGGTCGGGAGCTGGCGCCGACTCACTGCCTTCGGCGGCCAACGCGGCTGCGCCAGCCCCTGGGGCGCCGGCTTGGTCGGCGTCAGCTTGGTTGCCGCCAGTGGTGCCATCGGCAGCGGATTCCGCCCCATCGCCTTCGGCCAGCACCACGGCTAGGTCGATCTGGTGGCGCAGCACATCCACCTTCTGGATCACCACCTCCACCCGGTCGCCAAGCATGTAGGTGCGGCGGTTCTTGCGGCCCACCAGCCGGTTTTGGCGGGAGCGGTACTCATACCAGTCATCCACCAGGGAACTGACATGGACCAGGCCCTCCACCTGGCTGGGGGGCACCTCCACAAAAAAGCCGTAGCTTTGTACACCGCTGATCACCCCCTGCAGGGTCTGGCCGACCAGGGGTTCGGCCTCCCGAGCCTGGGCCATGGCCAGGCTGTCGAGCCGCAGCTCCTGGACAAAGCGGGAGCGGCCATTGAGGCGCTGGATCAGGGCCTCAGTGCGGGCCTCCTGGTACGGGGTGAGCTGGCTGGGGGCCAGGAGGGGCCAGTCGATGCTGCCGTGGCAGCTGTCGGCGGCCAGGTCGACCCGGGTCTTGTGGCGCACCGAGGGGCGGTCCTTGCCTTCGACCAGGAGCAACACCAGCAGCTGCTGGTTCCAGAGGTCGGCGTAGTGAAGGGAGGGGAAGCACCAGGCGGCCAGGGCGCGGGGTTCGCCGGCGAGCTGGTTCGGGCCCGGCTCGGCGGCCAGGGCCACGGGCCGCACGGTGTCACAGAGCTGCTGCTGAAGCACCCGGGCCCGGTCCGTGCCGGCGAAGGCGGTGGCCAGTTCCTGGGCGCTGGCGTTGCCATCGGCGGAGAGCTCCAGGGGGATCTCCAGGGCCAGGGCGGCCTTGGCCACCTCATTGACGTCCTCCGGCTCCGGCGCCGGGTTGATGGCGAACAGGGCGGGCAGTTCCAGTGCCGCCAGGTGCTGGCCCAGGGCCTGGTGGGCCGGCAGGGTCAGTTCGCGCAGCAGAGCCGTGGCCTGGCCTGGATCGAAACGGGGCAGCCAGCCTTCCCGGGCCAGGTCCGGATCGGGGGCCCGCAGGTCCCCGAGGCTGTCAATCGCTGGGGTGGCCAGATCGAGGTCGAGGGAGCCGGCCGCCAGGCGCCGCTCGCCCAGCTGGCCGGCCAGGGCGATCAGGCGCTCCAGCAGGGGGAGCTGGTCCTTGAGGCCCTTGAGGGCCGCCGGCAGGGTGCGGCTCTTGGGTTTGCGCTCGGCGAGGGCTTGCAACGCTGCCCCATCCACCAGGCCATCGGGGCGAATGCGGCTGCGGCAGAAGCGGAAATGCAGCAGGGCGCCATCGGCGTCCAGGTCGAGGGCCACCGAGAGGGCCGCTTCGCTCTGGCCCGGGGCGAAGGCTGCCGCTTTGTGCAGGGCGCTCGGCAACAGGGGCAGCCAGGCCCGGCCCAGGCAAAGGGCTTCGGCCTGCTCCCGCAGCCAGAGATCCAGGGGACCCCCGGCGCTGAGCCGTTCGGCCACGGCCGGGGCATGGATCCAGAGGCGCAGGCCCGTGTCGCTGTCCTCGAGGGACACGGCCGGCAGGATCGGGACATTCGTGCCCGTCCAGCCGCCCAGCACCAAGGTGGGCAGGGCGGTGAGATCGTCCCGGTCCTTGTCGGCGATGGCCTTAGGGCTGGAGCGGGGTGCGGCCGGGCGGTCGTGCAGGCCGTGTTTGGTCAGGAGAAGGTCGCGATCGGCTTCCTCGCCGGCATGGATCGCCAGGCTGCGGGCCACGTGGCCCTGGGGGGCCAGCTGGGCTACCGGGTAGCGGTCCACCCGCACCTCCACTACCGCCTCCTCGGGGGGGTTGAGGTGCACCGCATCGGCGGCGGGCAGTTCCAGGGCGGTGAGCAGGCGATCGTCGAGGGGAACGGCCACGAGCCGATCGTTTTGCTGCTCGACCTGGGCCAGCAGGCTGGTGGTTTGGCGCTGCAGGATGCACTGGATGCTGCCCTCGGGCGAGCGGCGCCGCCCGCCCTCACGGGTGATCCGCACCAGCACCCGATCCCCATTCCAGGCGTGGTTGAGCTGGTGGTCGCGGATGTAAATGTCTTCTTCGCCGTCGTCGCGCAGGGCAAAGCAGAAGCCCTTGCTGCTGCAGCGCAGGCGGGCCTCAATCAGGCCCGCGTCATTGCTGCGGCTGATGCCGTTTTCGCCTTCTTCGAGCACCCCGACGCGACCAAGGCCGGTGAGGGCGATGCGAAGCAGCTCCTGGTCGCCCGTGTCGGTGAGCCCAAGCGCTTTTTCGAGCTTGGCGATGGGCAGGGGCTCCTGGCCAGGGAGCTGGTCGAGCAGGTCAGCGACCGAGAACTTCATCGGGAGACGGGGTGCAGCGGGATAGGCCCGCCCGCCGGGGCGTGTAGCGCTGCCCAGGGGGAGGTGAGATTGCCCTGACTTTAGGCAGCCAAGGGGTGGGGGCCTGCCCGATCAGGTCCTGGACCGATTTGCTCCTGACTTGGTCAGCTCCTGGACCGGGGCCTTCTGGTCTTAACCGGGCCCTTCTGGCGTTAGCCGGGGTCTGGAGCTTCGCTCTGGCCGGCCTTGATGATTAGGCGTAGACCGATCACCAGGAAGCCCACCGAGGCGGCCAGCTGCAGGGCATTGGGGGGAATCACGCTGGAGAGCGAACCGCCGGCGCCAGCCCCAAGCAGGCTGGCGAACACCAGGGCCAGGGCACTGCCGGCAAAGACGGCGCCGCTGCGGTTGGAGGTGCCACTGATCGTGACGATGGCCAGCTGGGTCTTATCGCCCAGTTCGGCCAGGAAGACCGTGGCAAAGGTGGAGACCAGTAGGGGGAATTCCAAGGTCGGATCGGCGGCAGAACTTCTGTGGGAGCTACTAGACGGTGGAGCTAGACGGCAGGGTTAAGGCAGGGGGGTTAAGTCAGGGGCACCAGGGGAGTGGCGGGCAGGAAGCTCAGCACCGCCTGGCGCCCCAGCCAGAGGCCTAGGGCCACCATCAAGATGCCGGCCAGCCGTTCCAGCACCTGGGCGGGGATGAAGCGGGCCAGCCACCGGCCGAGGAGCACCCCCACCAGGCTCGAGCAGATCAGGGCCAGGGAGGCACCCAAGAACACGATCACCGGCCGGCCCGATTCGGCCGAAAGCAGGAGGGCGGCCAGCTGGGTCTTGTCGCCGAGCTCCGCCAGAAAGACCGTGCTGAACGTGGCCAAAAACACCGACGCGTAGGTGCTCTGGTCGGCGTTGGGCTCCAGGGCCGGGCCGGGATCACTGCTGGCCGCAACCCCGCTTGCCCCAGTCCCGGTCTCGGGGCTGGCTTCCCCGGGATGCGGGCTGGCGTCGGGCTGGGGATCCATGGCCATGGAGCAGGGGGCGGGCGGGCGAGGGTTTTGAAAGGCTCAGGCTTCGGCGGGGGACGGCGGCTGGCGCAGGGCCCGCTCGAACCGCCGCAGCACCCTGCCACGGCCGCCGTGTTCGCTGCGGATCTGTTGGCGACAGCAGGCAATCGCAAAGCCGTTGGCCTCCGATTCGTCGACCTCAAAAATGCTCGCCAGGTTGCTGACGCGGCAAAACCTGGGCCGGCTTTCATAAATGCGGCAGCGTTGCCCCCCCGTGTCGTAGTGGCGGCACCAGCCATCGGCTCCCACCATCGAGAGATAGAGCTCCTGTTCCTCGGCGTCCAGGGCTTCGAGGGCTTCTGGCCGTTCGCCCGGATCAAGCCTGCAGCAGGCGCCGCAGCCGTTGATGCACTGCCAGGCAAGCCCCTTGGGGGCTTGCTGCTGGGCCGGGTGATCGGGTTGCATCCCTGGTGAAGCGTGCCTGGTCGCACGCTAGACGTCGCCTTCGGCCCATCGGCCGGCTGGGGCGGAGCCTGCCCCAGGGCCCTTGGCCGTTCTCGGCCCCATGGTCAAAATCACGCTTGAATGGGGGCTTGCCCCGATGCCCTACCCCTAATGGCCCCTTCCGGACGCCGCCCCTGCGAGCACCTCGCCGCGATCACGGAACTGCCGGAACCGGCCAACCATGTCTGCCAGGAATGCGTTGACCTCGGCGATCGCTGGGTGCACCTGCGCCTTTGCCTGGAATGCGGCCATATCGGCTGCTGCGATTCCTCCAAGAACCGCCATGCCACCGCCCACTACCGCCACACCGGCCACCGGCTGATCCGGGGGATTGAACCGGGCGAGCGCTGGGTTTGGTGTTTCGAGGACGAACAGGCCATTCAGCTCTGAGGCGAGAACTGGAGGCCGGCGGCCCGTTCCCGATCGGCTTCGGCTTCGTCAAACCTCCTGGGATCCTTTGCAACCATTAAAAACCCCGGCAATCAAGGAAGGATTGCCGAGGGACTATCATAGGGTGGGCTTAAAAACTTGCTTAGAACTGTTTCAAGGAGTCGGTTTTATCCTTGAACTCGCCAAGCAGTAATTGCAACCAGGTCACCTTGCGCAGCTTGATGTTGGCCGTGAGGGACATCCCCACTTGCAGGGGCAATGACGTGCCCGACTTCAGCTTTAACTGCTGGGTATTGAGGGCAATCGTCGCTGGGAATCGATAGGTTTTGTGTTGCTCATCCGGGGGAAGGGCATCCGATCCAAATGATTTCACCGTTCCCTCCACAACACCGAAGTCATTGGAGGGGAAAGAATCAATGGAGATGTCCACCGGCTTGCCCACGCGCACGAAGCCGATGTCCTTGCTTTCGATCTCCACCTTGGCCTGCAGGGCGTCGTAGGGAACGATCTTCATCACAGGCTCACTGCCCTGGGCCACAAAGCCCACACCCGTGGGCTTGAGGTCAAACACCACCCCATCCACTGGAGAGCGGATGTCCTGGTAGCGGATGTTGACATCGAGCTCGGTGAGCTTGCTACGCAAATCAGCCAATTCGCCATTGAGCTGTTCGACTGCCTGTTGCAGAATGGCTAGCTGCCGTAGGCGATCAACGCGGCTCTTGGCGATTTCGCCTTCGACTTCCCGCACCTTGTTGCGCTGTTGCAGGTATTGGAGTTCGGCGGAAGCGCCTACTTTCTTAAGGGTCTCGAGCCGATCGAGAATCTCCTTTTCCAAGCCTAGATTCTGTCTGAGAACGGCCTGCTCGGTTTCGTTGAGGTTGAGGTAGCGATCGAGTTCAACCTTCTTGAGGGCAAGCTGCTGTTCCTTGGCGGCAATTGATTGTCTCGTGCGGGCCTGTCGATCGAGGCTGGCCTCGTTGTCGAGCCGCAGCAACACTTGACCCTGTTTCACCCGTTCCCCATCCTTCACCAGCATGGTCTCGAGCACGCCACCCACGGGCATCTGCACGACCTGGACATCGCCGATGGGCTGCAGTTTGCCGGTGGCGATGAGCACCTCATCGGTTTTGGCAAACGCCAGCCAGGCCAGGGCCGAGCCGGTGGTGGCGATTAGGGCCCAGGTGATTGACTTGGCAAGAAAGTTGGACTGCTGCAACACCATTTCTTCATGGCTGCTTTGCACCCGCCTTTCAAGGGCATTCTGGGCGGCGCGCACGATCGCACCGGGCTTATTGGCTGGGGACATTTAGGCAACCTCCTGTTGGCAATAAAGGGCGTAGTAGCGGCCGCGGCGTTCGATCAGCTCATCATGGGTGCCGGTTTCAACGATGGCACCTTCATGCATCATCACGATCAGCTGGGCACGGCGAATGGTGGACAGTCTGTGGGTGATGAAGAACACCGTGCAATGGTCCAGGTTGTCCAGCAGGTTGTCGCAGACCCGCCGTTCGGTGTCGTAATCAAGGGCGCTGGTGGCCTCATCGAGAATCAGCAGGCGGGGATTGCTGAGCAGGGTGCGGGCGAGGGCAAGCCGTTGGCGCTGGCCCCCGGAGAGGCCTGCGCCCCGTTCGCCTACCCCACTGCTATAGCCACTGGGGAGTTCCATGATGAAGTCATGGGCGCAGGCCAGGCGGGCCGCCTCCACAATCGCGTCGCTGCTGGCATCGGGATCGGTGAGGGCGATGTTTTCCGCCACCGAACCACTAAATAGAAGTGGTTCCTGGGGCACCATGCCGATCTGACGGCGTAGGGAATAGAGCTCCACCTTGTCGATGTCGAAGCCATCGATGAGGATGCGGCCGCTGGTGGGGTCATAGAGGCGCGGCAACATCTTGGTCAAGGTGCTTTTGCCGCTACCGCTCTGGCCCACGACCCCGACAAAGGTGCCGGCCGGGATGACGAGATCAATGTGCCGCAGCACCTGGGGCGCCGAGGGGTTGAAGGAAAAGCAGAGATCCTCGAATTTGACTTCGCCCTTGATGGGGGGCAGGGGAATCTTCTGCTTGTCGCTATCGTCTGATTCTTCGGGGGTATCCACCACATCGGCGAGCCGTTCAAAGGACACCTTCAGCTCCTGGATGTTTTGCCAGATGCCGGAGAGACGCAGCAGGGGCTGGGTGACGTAGCCGGAAATGATCCGGAAGGCGATCAACTGGCCCAGGCTCAACTCGCCCTTCAGCACCATGGAGGCTCCCACCCAAAGCACCAGCAGCTGGGAGAGCTTCTGCAACACCTGGGAGGTTTCGGTGAGGGCCGTGCCCGTGATCGTTTTCTCAAAGGTGCGCGAGATATATTTGCTGTAGAAGTCTTGCCATTTCCAGCGGCTGATCATCTCCACGTTCTGGGCCTTCACCGTTTGGATGCCGGTAAGCACTTCCACCAAGTGACTTTGGGTATTAGCATTTTCCTGGGCGGCATCTCGATATTGACGCCTAAACAGGGGCGCCCCGATGATCGTGAGACCGACTTGGATGGGCAACACACTCAAGGCAATGGCCGTGAGCATCAGGCTGTAGAACACCATCACGACGATATAGATCACCGAGAAGGCCGTATCCAGCAAGGTGGTCAGGGCCTGGCCGGTAAGGAAGCTGCGGATCTTTTCAAGTTCGGCGATGCGGGTGCCCAATTCACCCACCGGCCGGCGATCGAAGTAGCTAAGGGGCAAGCGCAGCAGGTGGTCGATCACCTCCGAACCCAGACGCAGGTCAATGCGATTGGTGGTTTCGGTAAAGAGGAAGGTTCGCAGCGCGCCGATGATCCCCTCCATCAAGGTGACCACCACCAGGGCAAAGCCAAGCACCTGCAGGGTGTCGAGGCTGCGTTGGTTGATCACCTTGTCAATGATCACCTGAATCAGCAGGGGGTTGGCCAAGCTGAAGAGCTGGACCACAAACGAGGCGATTAACACCTGGGTGAGCACGCCGCGGTAGCGCTTCAGGGCTGGCCAGAACCAGCTGAAGTTGAAGCGTTGCTCTTGGCTGCTGTTGCTGCGCTCCAGCAGGAGTAATTCAATGCCCTCCGCGAAGGCCTCCTCGATTTGGTTGGGGCTGAGTTCGATCCAGCCCTCCCGCGGTGAGGCCAACAACAGGCCGCGGGCGTTGGAGCTGCGCACCACCGCAAATCCCCCCTGCCAGGGGATCAGGGCTGGGGTTTGCAGTCGGGTTCCCTGGTTGGCGGGCACCTTGACGCCACTGACATGCAAGCCCATCAGGGCGGCGATGTTGCCACAAAGTTGCAGGTCGGGGGTCTGGCCGCGGCGCAGGGCATCGCGCAGGATTTTGTCAATCGCATCGCGCCGGAAGGGCAGCTTCAGTTCGGCGGCCAGCATCTGGAAGCAGGCCAGGGTTTCCTCCAGGGGGCCATTGCCCCGCAGCAGGGTGAAACTGGGGCGATCCCGCTGACCGAGATCCAGGCCCGAAGCCAGGGGGGGTAACGCCACGGCTTCGGCGTAGGTAGCCGGTTCTTCGTTGCCGGTGTTGGCGGCGTCCAGCCCAGCGGCGCCGTTGCCAGCCTGGCCAGGGGCCATGCCGGCGACCGGGTCAAAGAGGTCGGCTGGCAGGGCGATCAGACGGGGCGGCAGGGGCGGCAGGCTTGTGGGAACCTCGCCGGCCGGGTCCAGCCGGGCGCCCAAGGGGTGGGATTCGATGTTGTGGCTGGCCACCAGCACCTGCATCCCTGGGGGGAGCTCGGCCAGGCCAGCCTGGGTGGCGGGCACCAGGCGGGCTCGCCCCTGGGCCCTGGCAAGCAGGTTTGGCAGGGACGCCGACCCCTGGGGTTGGCGTTCCAGCTGGAGGACAAGCAGGGCCACCAATTCGGCGTCGAAGAGGTGGTCGGCGCACCAGGCGGCAAATCCCTGCTCGTTTTGGAGCAGCTCCAGCACCAGGACATCCGGCAGAGCGATGACCTCAACCCCAAGGGAGGCGCTCACTTCTTCGCAGGGGGAGGCCCGCAGCAGGGAGGCCAGGCCCACCAGTTCACCGGGGCCCAACTTGGTGACCGTGCGCAGGCGCCCGTCCGAGCGCGCCAGCAGCCGGGCCTCACCGGACACGATCAGCAGGATCTCGCTGGGGATCAGCGCACCGCTACACAGCAGCTGGCCCGGTCCATAGCTGCGCTGGCTGCTGGTCTCCTGCAGGCGCCGCTGGGCGGGGGCTGAGAGGGCCACAAAGGCAGGGTGGTCCCTCAGAAGGGGATGGGAAGCGGCCTGGGTCATGGCATGGGTAGGGAGCTTGCTGCGTCGCCACCAGGGCTGGAGCTGGATGGGGACCGCGGCAGAGCCAGGGTTGGGTCAGGGGGAGTGGAACTTGGGGCTGGATCGACGCGCTAGTTAGGGGGTATCTAGGCAAAGATGTCGGTTCCAACGGGGTAAGACTACAGGTGAGGGTTAATCTTTGCCGTAGGGGGCAAATGCCTGTTGTGGAGTGCTTATGGGGTTGTTATGATGAGTAGTTGACTGCCTTGATTGATGTTAATTGAGATAGGATAAACCGAATTAAGCGCCCATCGCCAAGCTTGCTGCAATTTTCGGCATTGTGCACCAGCTGAGGCCAACAGCCTGGTCGTTTTGATCACTTGCCAGGGTTGGGCCAGCCTGGTCCCAGTCCAGGGGAACCGTCCCTGCAGGGGTCTCGCCGGGATTGATGCTCCCGGGTTCACCCCCCGGTTGCCCGTCGAATGCCGCTGAATGGCCTTGCAAGGCGATAGCCGGAGCTAGCCAGCGATAGGGGACAGCCAGCAGGGGACAGCCAGCAGGGGACAGCCAGCAGGGGACAGCCAGCAGGGGACAGCCAGCCACCTGGGGCCATCGTGGAGATCAGGGCGTTCCCCAAGGGGCTTGGGGCTGCCGGAAGGGGCATCCCTGGTGCCCTTGGTGCCTGGATCGCCTGCGGCCAGGGATGGGGCCAAGCCAAGCCCCATCCCTGCCC
>Ga0310332_10356_pt1 | contig 11923 bp, 18 predicted proteins | sample LakMicSRFLOrngD5_FD_195546 | JGI IMG/M metagenome (GOLD analysis project Ga0310332, IMG submission 195546) | Enriched freshwater cyanobacterial communities from Lake Michigan, Michigan, United States - MI23.SRFL.Orng.D5 (v2) (version 2) | ecosystem: Environmental > Aquatic > Freshwater > Lake...
CGCAGGATGCCGCTGCCCAGTAGCGCCAGCGCTGCCAGGCCGTACACGACATCGGTGATCACCATGGTGATCGCGTCCTTGCGGTCCGGATTGGGGCGGATCAGGCGCCGCTCCAGCACCAGGGCGCCGAAGCAAACCATGAAGCTGAGGTAGTGGACATAGGCCACGGCGGCCCTGGGCAGCAGGTCGCTGGGCAGCCCCAAGGGCAAGGTGCTGAGTAGATCGCTGATGGGTGCGGCAAACCCGACCATGGGGCGCTGGATGCTGGGGACATGACCGTAGCGAGGCCCAGCATCCGCCGTGCCGAGTCGCGCCGCGGACGCGGAGATGCTGACGGGCACTGCCTCGATTGCAAATGTGTGGAAATACTTGCGCCACGAAAACCAGTTAATCCGCCCAAAAAGGGAGAAAAAGCGAAAGTCCGAAGCCTTTCAGTTGCTTCCAGCAAAGGCTGAAATACGCCCTATGTTCTTTTCAGTGCCTGGGGTAGAAATGGCGAGTTCGCTGAGTGCGTATTTAGGAGAAATTGGTCGTCACCAATTGCTCACACCCGAACAGGAGCTCACCTTGGGCCGCAAGGTTCAGGCCTTGGTTGAGCTGCAAGAACGCTGCAGCAGCGCTGGTGGTGTGGGGGAAGCCTGCAGCTACGACGATGTTGAAAAGCGCACGATGCGCCTGGGGGAACGGGCCAAAACCCAAATGATCACGGCCAACCTGCGCCTGGTCGTCAACCTGGCCAAGCGCTACCAGGGCAAGGGGTTGGACCTGCTTGACCTGATCCAGGAAGGCACCTTGGGCCTCACCCGGGCGGTTGAGAAATACGACCCCACCCGCGGCCACAGATTCAGTACTTATGCCTACTGGTGGATTCGCCAAGGTCTCAACCGGGCCCTCTCCACCCAAAGCCGCACCATCCGCATTCCGGTGAATGTGAATGAGAAGCTGACGCGGCTGCGGGCCGCCAAGGCTCGCTTGCTGCAGAGCAATGGCCTGTTGCCTAGCCCCCGGGAGTTGGCCGCCGCCATGGCCATTCCCTTGGAAGAAGTCGAAGAGCTGCTCGGTTGTGAACTGCGCAGTGTCACCGTGAGCCTGCAGGGGGTGCTGAAATCAAAATCCGATCCCACCGAGCTGGTGGATGTGCTGCCCAGCAATGAAATGGCCCCGATGGAGCGGGCCGAACTGGCCGAACGCAGCGCCTCGGCCTGGACCTTGCTGGACGAGTCCAACCTCACCCCCAAGGAACGCACGGTGGTGATGCTGCGCTTCGGCCTCGATGGCGGCAACGAATGGCGCACCCTGGCCGAAGTGGCCCGCCAACTGGGCTGCAGCCGCGAATACTGCCGCCAGGTGGTGCAACGGGCCCTGCGCAAGCTGCGCAAGACCGGCATCCAGAGCGGTCTAGTTGAGGTCGACTGAGGGCTGAAAGCCCCCCAGGCCAGGCGCCTAGTGCCTGGTGGCTTGGGCTGGCCAAGGACTCCAACTTGGGCTAGGCCCAGCAGCGGGATCGAGCGGGCCAGCCGCACCCTGCCCGCCGGTCATTAGCCCCTTCCGTCCAGCCCGGATGGGACCAAAGTAAGACGACCTTCTGCCAACGGGCATCGCCATGGGTCCATCCACCCAGTCCCCGCCGCCCCGGGCCGAGCCCCGCTCTGCAGAAACCATCGAGGCCGAGGTGCTGGGCAGCACCGAAATCGATGAGGGGCTGCTCTGGAAACTGCTGCGCCGGGCCGGCCGCAGCGTCGCCCGGCCGGCGATCGAGTGCCTGGAGTTGGTGCTTGATGCCGGAACGCCCTTCCAGGTGCGCCTCACCATGGTGGCGGCCTTGACCTACCTGGTGTTCCCCCTGGATCTGATCCCGGATTTCATTCCCGTGGCTGGCTTTGGCGATGATGTGGTGGCGATGACGGCCCTGCTCGGCCTCTATCGCAGCCACATGAGTGAAGCCGTGCGCACCCGGGCCCAGCGCAAACTGGACCAGTGGTTTCCCCCGGTGCGTTGATGGCCAGCCTCAGCCTCGAAGACCTGGAGGAACTCCAGAGCTTTCTCAAGGACTGGCTGCGCCACAGCGGCCGCACCCAGGCGGACCTGCGCCGGGCCCTGCGGGTCAGCTCGATTCGCATGCCCGTGCTTCTCGATGAACTGCAACGGATCCATGGCCGCGAGGGCTTGAACGGCCTGGCCGAGCGGCTCTGCGGCATCGACCTGCTCTGGCAAGAGCAGCCAGGCTCCGGCGACGATGACCTTCCCGACCTGGAGTCTTCCCTGGGCCAACTGGATCTCTTGCTCGAGGAGATTCGCCAGGGGGGCGGCGCAGGCGCCTAACCCGGCGCCCACCCCGGCGACTGAAGCGGCTGCCCGCGGGCCGACTCCGACCGCCTGCGGCCAGCCGACTGCAGGGCAGGCAGAGTGGGGGCCGTTGCAGCGATCGCCATGTCCCCCCGTCCCCAGCCCCTGGCAACCCAGTCCCTGCAGACCCTGATCGCCGGGCTGGGCCTGGCGGCAGCCCTGGCCAGCCCTGGCCTAGCCCAGAGCGAACGCTTCCTGCTCGGCCCCGGCAGCAACATTGGTCCGGAAACCAAGATCGAGCCCAAAAACTGCGTCACGGCCGCCGACGGCAGCATCACCTGTGACACCAAGATTGTGAATCCCAAAGGCGATACGCCGGCTAAACCGATTTACTCCCCCTTTAACCAGTGATGGCGATGGCTCCAATCCGCCTGGGCCTCCGTCGCATCCGCCAGCAAGGACTCCTGACCACAGGTCGGCTCAGCCGCAGCCTCAAAGCAAACGGGCTAGGCGATCAGGCCTTCCTGAGCCAGGTCCATCGCTTCGAGCGCCTCCTGGCCAAGCTGCTTGCGGCGGCCATGATCGTGGTGCTGGTCGTGGCCACGGGCGAGCTGGTGATCACCCTGATCAACCAGCTCTTGGGTGGGTCAAGCCACTGGCTTGGCAACGACATGACCCGCTTTCTTGACCAGATCCTGGCCCTGCTCATTGCTCTGGAGGTGTTGCAGAACCTCACCGCCTACCTGCGCGACCATGTCGTCCAGATCGAGCTGGTGTTGATCACGGCCCTCACGGCCCTGGCCCGCAAGGTGATCGTCATGCCCGAAGGGATGCTCAAGACCCCCGGCGAACTGGCGGGGCTGGGGGTGGCGGTGCTGGCCCTGTCGAGCGCCTACTGGCTGGTCCGCCAGTCCCACAGCAGTCGGAGTCCTACCAGAAGAGAGCCAACCAGCGGGTTCCCGGAGCCGGATCGGTCGCTTCAACCCGGTGACGCCGCCGAGGGGTGATCAGCAGGCTGTCGCCCGCCTTGAGGCTGCGGGCCTGGGCTTCATCGGCAAAGCGCAACTGCGCCTTGCCCTGAAGCAGCAGCACCCATTCGCTTTCGATCTGGTCGTACCAAAAGCCCGGGGGATTGGCGAACTCGCAGGAATGGATCAGCTCCAGCCGCAGCTGGCCCGGGCCCAGCAACCGGTCGCTGCGCTCCTGGCCTGGAGTGGGACAGGCTCCTGAGAGCAGGTTCTGGCCTGAACCGTTGTCCCCATCAGCCAGCAGCGCCAGGTCCCTGTCCTGGAGATCTGCCCCGTCACGCGCGATCGACACCATCGGCTGGCTGCCCTGGCTAGGGGGCTCTCCCCAGCGCCTGGCGATGTCAAAACCGAAACTGCTGGCCAGATCCACCACCTGCTGGTGGTGGGCGCAGTCGCTGAGGCGCTGCCGGAAAGCGGGATCGGCCTCGCTGAGGGCCACAAAGGCATTCAGCTGGCGCACCTTCTCAAGAAACTGCTGCAACTGGGCTTCCGCCATCAGCTCACGGTGGGGAGGGATTTGGTCATGCGGTAGCGCCGAAACAGGATGCCGTCGATCAGGAGAGCCTCGACCCAGGCCACTCTCCAGCCTCGCCGCCGTAACAGGGGCAGGGACAACTGGCTGGCTTCGGTGCGGAGCTGGCCCAGGCCCTGGCTGCTGGCCAGGGCCTCCAAGCGATCCAACAAGCGGCTGGCGTGGCCTTGCCGGGCAGAACGGCCGCGGCAGTAGAGCAAGGACAGGCGATCGGCCGGCTCCATCACGGCAAAGGCTTCGATCTCACCAGATTCGCTACAACTCGCCAAGCCGCTGCCTTGGTTCAGGGCAGCCGCCAAAGGGCCAGGGGCACCAACCTGACTCAACCAGGCAGCCACTTGGCGGTCGCCATAGGGACCAGGGGCCTGGCTTGACACCGCATCGCCATAGATCGCCAGAAGCTCGCAGTGATCAGCGGGCGTCAAGGCACGAATGGGGGCCATGGCGAACGATTCGATGATTGCCAGAATGGCAGCAATGGTGTAAGGACTAACAGTAGCGATCGATCCGACAACCGCGCCAACCACTATTGAAGACGACGAAACTATTGCAGGGAATGCAACAGTCAGCTCAAAGGCCGCGCCTATTGTCACCGTCGCAGCCGATGCTGTAATTTAAAGTGGTCATTGTTTTCCACCTCCCGATGCTCACCGGATCTGAATTGCTGTCCAAGGTCAAGGAACTCGGCGACGCCAGCAAATCCGAAGTCGTGCGGGCCTGCGGCTATGTGTCCAGCAAAAAGGACGGCGCCGATCGCTTGAACTTCACGGCCTTCTACGAAGCCCTACTGGAAGCCAAGGGGGTTGAATTCGGAGCCAACAGCAAGATCGGCAAGGGAGGCCGCAAGCTCAGCTATGTGGCCACAGTTCAAGGCAACGGCAACCTGCTGATTGGTAAGGCCTATACCGCCCTGCTGGAACTCAACCCCGGCGATGAATTTGACATCAAGCTGGGTCGTAAGCAGATCCGCCTGATCCCCGTCGGCGGCAACGACGACGAGGAGTGAGCCCCGGCGCCGAAGCGCCAAGCCCATCCCAAATCCCGCGAGCCCAGTTAATCTGGGGTTACAGATTAATCCTTCCAGATCAACCCTGGCTGTTCCCCTGGATCGCCCCAAGCGATTCAGGGGTTTTTATCGGCCCTGCCTGGGAGACCAGGGCTCCCCCTCCGGGCCAACCCAATCGGGCCCCACCTAGGCTCGCCCCAGATGCCTCCCTGGCTTGTTCACACCCCTATCCTCCATCACTCCAATCGCCAGAACGGTGACCGATTGGGCCCAATCCCTTGCCCAATCCCTAGCCCAAATCCTTCGCCTGGGCCTTGTCCTGAATCTCACCCTCAGTGGGGTTTTGCTGGCGAGTGGCCTGCTGGGTGCCCCTGGTCCGGCCCTAGCGGCAAGCGCCGATGGTGCCAGCCTCTTTGAAGCCCACTGCGCCGGTTGCCATATCCATGGCGGCAACATCATCCGCCGCGGTCGCACCTTGAAGCTGAAGGCCCTTGAGCACCAGGGCATCACCAGTCCCGAAGCAATTGCCACGATCGCAAGCCAAGGAATCGGCCAGATGGGGGGCTATGGCCCGGTGCTTGGACCCGGCGGCGCCGAGCAGGTGGGCCTCTACGTATGGCAGCAGGCCTTGGCCGGCTGGGAGAGCCAGCCCGCGCCGGCTGCCCAAACGAAGAACAGCCGTCCAGGCAACCCAAAGGCTGCGATTGTCGAGGGCTAGGACCTCCTGGGGTATTGGCGGGCCTGGGATTTAAAGCGCCTGGATCCAGGGATACACCGCGAGCTCCACCCAGATGCCTTCGCGCCAATAAATATCGCCATGGAGCAGGGCCTCCACCTGCTCCTGGCTTTCGGCCTCGTAGATGCCAAAAACCTGGCGGCTATCTGCTGTGGGCCCCAAGGTGATCAGCAGGCCGTCCTGCTGCTGCTGGCGCAATCCGGCCAGGTGGTGCTCCCGGAAGGGCGCGCGCTTCTCCAGGGCGTTGTCGCAGTAGCGACCCCAAAGCACAAAGCGCATGGCAACGGTTGACAGCACACCTGCAGACCCTAAAACCTGGCTGGCCCAAGCCCGGTTCAACAGCATGGGGAAAGCCCAGTCGCCCTGCCAGCCATCGTCCCAGCCCGCGATCGGGCCCGCGCTTACGCAGCCTGTGGCATTGCTGGTTTCTAGCCCTGCTGTTGCACACCGACCTGGGCCTGATGCCCCTGTTCCATGGTCTGCCGGTTGAGATTGCCAGCCATCTGGATCCGACTGCGGTGGTGGTGATCTTTCGGGTGATGCTGATAGCTGTGATGCTGGCAATCGGAGTACTGATCAATCGGGAAGCCCTGCTCTGGTGCCGGGATCGCAGGTTTGTTGTCAACCTGCCCCTACCGGTTTAGGCCGCCAGACCCGGATTAGCTTTTTGGAGCCGGCAGCAGCCCAGTTGGATCAGCCAGGTCTATGCCAGAGCGTTCCAGGGATGCCAACAGCTCCAGATTGATCGCCTGCTGACGATCAAAGGCCAGGTTGGGGTCAGATGCATCGAGAAAGTAAACCAGCTCAAACAGCAGCCCGGCGGGGGTTAACTCCACCAGATGACAGCGATCGAAGCGGACCTGGGGCCAGGGACTGATGGCGGCCTGGGCCAGGGGGGGGAAACGGGCCGCCGCCTCGGCGCCGCTGTCGAGGCGCAGCAGCAGCCGCTGCAGGACGCGCCGCTCCTGCTGGTCGCCGTAGTTGCGCAGGGTTTTAGCGAGCAGTTGGGCATTGTTAATCACCACCAATTCGCCATCAAGGCTGCGCAGGTGGGTGGAGCGCAATCCCACCTTCACGACCCGACCCATGACATCGTCGAAGCGCAGCAACTGGCCCAGCTGGAAGGGCTGCTCCACCAGAATCGTGAGATAGCTGAAAAAATCCCGGGCCGGGACCCGTAGGGCTAAGCCAATGCCCAGGCCCGCCCCCGCCAGGGCCCCCAGCACGGCCGTGAGCTTCAGGCCCTGGTTCTGCAAATACACCAGCAGGCCCAGGAGCCAGGTAGCGCCCCGCAGCATCGGCAACAGGTCCGCAATCCGATCCAGCCCAGCGGCTTCGCCCAGACGGTTCGCCACCGCAGCCAGCAGGCGCTCGAGGCCAGCATTGATCAGGCGCACCACCAACAGCAGAACCACCAGGCCCGAGGCGGCTTGGTAGAGCTGGTTGGCCTGGGCCGCCAGCGGTAGGGCCGCCCAGCTCCAGTTCGCGACCAGCACCAGGGCCAACTGGCTAGCCGCTCGCAAGGTCGGGCCGGCCAGGACGGGATCGACCTGGCCCCGGCCCCGGCTCAGGGCCAACTGACGCTGGGCTAAGGCGCGCATCACTAGCACGGCCGCCAGACCCAGGACCAACCGGCAGACGGCGGCAACTAGGGGGTGGTTGATCGGCAAGCCTGGGGCAAGACCGGCCTGGAGGCTCGCCAGGCAGAAGCCAGGGGCGATCACGGTCAAGTTCAGTGGTCTAGGGCAGCGCGCAGCTCGGCGCAGAAGGCGGCGGCGGCAGCGGCTGTTGCTGGGGCCGGCTCCTGGGGAGCGGCCGCCGCCGCCGCCGCCATCACCTTCACCAAGGCGCTGCCGACGATGGCGCCATCGGCCCCCCAATCCCTGACCTGCCTGGCCTGATCGGCGGAGGCGATGCCAAAGCCCACCGCCACCGGCGTGGGGCCCATGGCCTTGAGTTGCTGCACCAACCCTTCAACCCGGCCCTCCAGGCTGGTGCGGGTGCCGGTCACACCGGTCACGGAGACCAAATAGGTAAAACCACGGCTGGCGGCAGCGATGCGGACCATCCGCTCAGTGGGAGTGGTGGGGGCCACCAGCAGCACCAGATCCAGGCCCTGGGCGGCAGCCAGGGGGGAGAGCTTGGCGGTTTCCTCCAAGGGGAGGTCGGGCACCACAAGACCGGCCGCGCCGGCGGCGGCGGCCTCCTGGCAGAAGCGCTCCATGCCCCGGCTCAAGAGGGGGTTGCTGTAGGTGAACAGCACCACTGGAGTATGCAACTCCCCCTTGAGGCTGGCGAGCATCTCCAGTACCCGGCCCGGGGTGGTGCCAGAGGCCAGGGCCCGGCCGGCTGCGGCCTGGATCACGGGCCCATCGGCGAGGGGGTCGCTATAGGGGATACCGAGCTCAATCAGGTCGGCGCCAGCCCCCTGGAGGGCCAGCAGGCTGGCCCGGGTCGTGGCCAGGTCTGGATCGCCAGCCACCAGGAAGGGCATCAGGGCACAGCGCCCCTCCTGCTTGAGCCGCGCAAAACAGCGCTGGATCAAGGTGGCGGATCCGGCAACGGGGGAGATCGCGTCAGCGGTCATCGGGCCGATTGGCAGGCAATGACCGTGAGCCTATGGGGCGATCGGTCCTCACGGCTCGGCGGAATCGTCAAGCTGGCCCAGGTCCCGCAGCAACTTCTCCTGCTCGGCCGCTGGCAGGGCCTCAAACTGCTTCTGGAGCTCGTCTTCGGTGGCGGAGTCATAGCGGCTGCGATACTCCCGCCGCTGCTGCATGTAGGTCATGTTGCCGGTGACCACCCGGAACAGGTAGGAGCCGATCCAGCCGATCACAATCAGAATCAGGACGGCTTCAGCGGCAATCCCGGCCGAGGCCTCGCCGAAACCGGCCAGCTGAAACAGCCCGTAGCCGCCAGCGCCGAGGCCAAAAAAGGCAACTCCCAGGATCAGGGCCTTGCCGCGGGTCATGCCATTGGGCGATGAGGCGGGCGCAGAGGGGGGCGTGGCCATCAGGCCTTGCCCTGGCCTGCCATGCGCAGATTCAGGAACGGCGAGAACAGGATCAGGCCAGGGAAAAACAGGAACACCAGGCCGTAAATCCCCGTGCGCTCCAGCTTGCCCATCACCATCCAGCGCCGGTTCATCCACCAGTAGAGGGCCAGGGGCACCACCACCAAGTAGGCGCCACCCAGGACCACGGCCGCGCCGAGGGCCAGAAGGATGTCGGTACTTGGCAAGCCAGGCAAAACCACGGAGCCACGATCGATCAAGCCCCCGGAATCTAGGATGGCCTGGCGGTGGGCGCCCAGGGGTCATCGCAGCGGGGGCATGGCGTAATTGGTAGCCGCAGCGGACTTAAAATCCGTAGGCCGTAAGGCTGTGGGGGTTCAAGTCCCCCTGCCCCCATCGCCCAATGCACCAACCCAAGGATTGGCGGCCCATGGCCGGAGGATTGGCCACCCATGGCCGAGGGCTTCGATTACAAGCTTCATCCCCAAATAGGGTGGCTTGATCAATCCCTTCGAAAGCCCCTACAAAGGCCACCCAAGAGCCCAATGAAAAGCCCGGCGACGAGGCACCGGGCTAATCATCCATTCCTCCTAATCAAACGGAGCTTGAAGCAGTAATCACTGCTGTTTTATACCCATGTTGTCATGGCGGTTGTTTGAGAGGTCATCACTTCGGAGCAACCGACGGCGTCGCCTGGGGCCTTGGGCTTTGAACGTCAATGTCCATCCCCTGGGGCACCTGACACGATGCAAAGGGGGGCCAAATGGCCTGGACAAGATGAATGAGTTGAGACTGTTGGAGCAGGGGCCGCAGCGTCAGTTGGCTCCTAGGTGCTGCTCAGGGGGGGTGTCTTCCATCAATGGAGCCTCCGAATCCCGTCCCATTCACAATCGATCAATCGGCCTGAAGATGCAATAGGAGTTTGTACGGATTAGGCGGAACATCGGGCCTTAGCCAGCAACAACGGGCACCCCCCCCCCGGCGTGCGGGGGCGCCAGGGAGTGCCGGACTCCGCCAGAGTTGGGCGACTGCATCCGAGCCATGGTCCTGCTCCCACCCTTCTGCCCGCTCGCTGGATTGAACGCGTTGCGGATCGCCGGCTTGCGGGCCACGGTCCTGCTGCTCCTCACCCTGCTGATCAAGGCCAAGATCCGCATCCAGGCCTTTTCGGCTTTGGGCATTGCCCTCTTGCTGCTGCAAACCCTGATCGCTCTGGCCGTGCTCGCCCCGCTCGCCCTCGCTGCCATCGCCGCGGCCGCCTATGGCCTCAATCAGCGCTCCAAGGCGGCCTGATCTCCCCAGCGAAGCACTGCCGCCCACCCCCGATGCCAGCCGCCCCCTATCTCGATCTCCAGTCGATTGAGGCCTACCTGGGCCCCAGGCCGGTATTCACCAACCTCAGCTTGAAGCTGCACCTGGGCCAGCAGACCGTGATCCTGGGGCCGAACGGCTCGGGCAAGAGTTCCTTGATCAAGCTGCTCAGCCGCGAGATCTACCCGGTGGTGAAGCCGGGCTCCTGGCTGCGGATCTTTGGCGAGGAGCGGGTGAACCTCTGGGACCTGCGCGCCCGCATCGGCCTGGTGTCCCCGGACTTACAGGCGAACTACGGCACCAGCGTGGTCGCCCGCGACGTGGTGCTTTCGGGTTTCTTCGGCTCGGTGGGGCTGGGCCGCAGCCAGCAGGTCAGCGAGCGCCATCGGCAGCGCAGCGAGGAGCTGCTGGCCCAACTGGATCTCGATGCGATCGCCGATCGCCCCTTTGGCCAGCTCTCCGATGGCCAAAGGCGGCGCCTGCTGCTGGCCCGGGCCCTGGTGCATCGCCCCGAGGTGCTGGTGCTTGATGAACCCACCAACGGCCTCGACCTCAAGGCCAAACACCAGCTGCTGGCGGTCCTGCGCCAGCTGGCCCAAGCGGGCACCAGCCTGCTGCTGGTCACCCACCAAATTGAGGCGATCATTCCTGAGATCAAGCACTGCGTGCTGCTGCGCCAGGGGCTGATCGTCGGCCAGGGATCCTGCGAGGAGCTGCTTCAGGACGGGCCCCTGAGCGATCTCTTTGGAATCCCTCTAAGGGTGATCGAAGCCCATGGCTTTCGCCAGGTGCTGCCGGCGGCTGCTCCCGGCTAGGTGGAATACCAGAAGGCGCAGCGGCGCTGGAGGGGCTCCAGTTCCCAGCCCTGGGCCTCGTAGAACCCCACCACCTGGGGATCGGCAAACAGGCTCACCCTCTCCACCTCCATGGCGCGCAGTTGGTTGAGCACGTAGTCCATCAACTGCTTCCCCAGGCCGCAGCCCTGGTAGAGGGGGTGGATGGCCACATCCCAGACGGTGGCCTCGATCACGCCATCGCCGGTGCAGCGGGCGAAACCCACCAGCCGGGGCAGGCGCTGCTCATGGCGCCAGAGGCCCACCCAGAGCAGGCTGTGCTCCAGCGCCTTGCGCACCCGGCGCACGGGCCGGCGGCTCCAGCCGACCGCATCGCAAAGCTGCTCGAGCTCAAACAGGTCGATTTCCCGTTCGCAGCTCAGCACTAGGGCCAGCTTGGGGTTGGCCGTGGTGCAGAGGCGATGCTCGCCGCCATACATCCCCGCCAGGGCTTCGGCCTGGGAGATCTCGGCGTCGGAGGGGCTAATCATTAGGGAGATCCTGCCCCATTGGGGCGGTGGCTGTTGCAGGCTGGAGGATCTTCTTGGCAGCGGCCTTGTCTCCACGCCCCCTGCTGGTGTTCCTGCATGGCTGGTTGCTTTCAGGACGGCTGTGGCAGCCCCTGGTGCAGGAGCTGGAGCCCGAGTGGGATTGCTGGGCGCCGGATCTGCCTGGCTTTGGTGATCGGCCCCGGCCCCGCCAGCTCCAGCCCACCCTGGCCTCCTTCGGCCGTTGGCTGGCGGAGCAGGCGCGGGACCAGGCCAAGGGCCGGCCGCTGGTGTTGATCGGCCATTCCCTCGGCGGTAGCGTCGCCCTCCATGGCGCCCCTGGCCTGGGCGACCAGCTGGTGGGCCTGGTGCAGATCGCCGCCGGTGGCGGCGTCTATCAACCGCGGGCCTTCGCCCGGGTGCGCCAGGCCGGAGCTGCGTTCCTCAGCCTGCGGCCGAGCTGGTTGGCGGAGCTGCCCGCCCTGGACGCCATCCGCAGCCCGCTCGTCGCCGAGCAGCGGGCGGCCCGGGGGCTGCTGGCCTGCAGCACCAACCGGGGCGCCGTGCGCCAGCTACCGGCCCTGACTGCCTCCCTGCAGGTGCCGAGCCTCTGGCTGGTGGGCAGCGCCGATCGGGTGATGGAACCGCGCTACGTCAGCCACCTGGCGGGCTATGCGGCCCAGCACGACG
>Ga0310332_10365_pt1 | contig 11838 bp, 10 predicted proteins | sample LakMicSRFLOrngD5_FD_195546 | JGI IMG/M metagenome (GOLD analysis project Ga0310332, IMG submission 195546) | Enriched freshwater cyanobacterial communities from Lake Michigan, Michigan, United States - MI23.SRFL.Orng.D5 (v2) (version 2) | ecosystem: Environmental > Aquatic > Freshwater > Lake...
CGGGCCACATTCTCTTTGGTGTCCCGTCCTTTCTGGTGGCCCAGCAACACCACACCCTGCTCGCCGATGCGGCCCACACCACCGACCAGGGCCTGATCGTCGCTGCCGCGGCGGTCGCCATGCAGTTCAAAGAACTGATCGGTGATCACCTGGATGTAATCCAGGGTGCTGGGGCGTTGCGGGTGGCGGGCCACCTGAATCTTTTGGGCTGGGGTCAGCGCCGCAAAGATCTCGCTGCGCCGGCGGGTGGCCAGGGTTTCGAGCTGCAGCAGCTGCTGGCTGACATCGACCTCAGAGTCGCGGGCCAGCTGGCGGATCTGCTCGATCTGTTCCTCGAGCTCCACCAGGGGCTTTTCAAACTCGAGCAGGGCGCGGCGGGCCATCGGGAACTAGCGCAGGTCAAACAAAGGGGAACCGTCAGCTCAGACCGTCGCCAGGGCAGGGGCTGGTGACTGCTGGTCTTCAAGGGCCAGGGCCCTGAAACCGTGCCGCAGGGACGCGGCCCCGATCCAGTCCATCGCCTCAAGGGTGATGTTGTTACGGCCCCAGCTGAAATTGGTATGACGCTGCTCGAAGTCAAGCAGCATCGCCTCGGCGAAGCAGGCGAACATCTGGCGCTGGGGTTTGGCCATCTCGGCCACCTCCATCATCTGCCAGCCGATGTCCTGCCAGAACTCGACGATGCCGCCCTTGAGCACGTGCACACCCTCGGCAGCGGCCTTGGTGTCCAGATTCTTGGGGTAGCCGCCATCGATCATCAGACAGGGCCTGGGCAGGGATGCCAGATCGATCTCCAGGCTCTGGGGCAGGCTGGCCACCCAGACCACGATCTGGGCTTCGGCCAGGGCTTCGTCGATGGCAAGGATGCGGCCCTCGCCAAGGCTGGCCTGCAGATCGATCAACGGCTGGGGCCGGCGGGCCACCAGCAGCAGCTCTCCGACCCCCTGGCGCTGCAGCCAGCGGCAGACGGCGCTGCCGATGTCGCCACTGGCCCCCACCACGGCGACCTTGGCACTGGCGAGGTCGATGCCCAGACGCGGAGCATTGGTGACCACCTGCTGGCAGATCACCCAGGCGGTGTGGGTGTTGCCGGTGGTGAACCGCTCCCAGTCGAGGGCCACGGCGCTGACCCGCTCCTCCCGGAGCAGGTTCATGTCCTCAAAAATGATCGAGGTGAAACCACCGAGGGCGGTGATATCGATCCCGCTCTTCTGGGCCAGCTCCATGGCCTTGAGCACCTTGCGCTTGGCCGTTTTGAAGCGGCGCAACATCTCGGGCACAAACACCGAGTCGATGTAGGCCCCCTCGATGGTCTTCCCGGTGGCACTGGTGACGCTCACCCGCTCCAGCAACTGGGGGGGAGCGGCGCACCACATGTCGAGGTCACCCTCGGCGTAGTCGTCGTAACCAAGGTTGCGGGCATTGGCCCTGGCCTCGGCAAAGCTGGTGGAGTGGCCGATCAGACCAAACATGAATCAGGCGTTTGCGGGGCAGGGGCCCGCGGTGAAGTGCATCCTGACACGTTTGGCTGTAGCGACGGGCACCGACTGATCAGCCCACCAGGGCGGCAGCCGCAAACTTGGCGATCTCGCGGTTGCTGAAGCCGATTTCCAGCAGTGCGTTCTGATAGGAACCAAGGAAATCGGCCATCAGGTCCTCTTTGTCCATCTGCAGGACGGCGGCATCGGCAGCGACCTGCTCGAGCATGGTGCGCACCAAAGGCAGGTTCTCGCGGTTGGCCTGCTCGAATTCGTCGCGGATGGTTTCCAGGTTGGCCTTGAGCCACTCCTGGCCGTAGTTGAGGTGGGTGTACTCGTCCTTGACCACGCCTTCGGTGATCTTGCGGGCGAAGGGATCGGCGACAGGGATATAGATGTGATACGCCGAGATGGCGAAGGCTTCGATCAGGATCGCCTGAATCAACAGACAGGTGACCACCTTGCCTTCGGCCAAGGCAGCCTGAAAGTTGTTGCGCAGGGGTGCGAAGAAGTCCCTGGCAAACGGCATGTCGGCGGTGACCCCCAGGTTAGCGGCACAGGCGGTGAAGCCCTTCATGTGCTTCAGCTCCATGCGGGCCAGGCGGGTCAGCTCTTCGACCTGATCAGGGATCAGGGTGCCGATAGAGATGTAATTGTCGTGGGCTTCCTGCTCGCCTTCGATGACGATCGCGTTGATGCGGCTGTAGGCGTCCTTGTAGGTCTCGCTCGCGAAATCGGGCAGCGCAGACTCCTGCGAAGAAGCTGCCACCGGGGAGGCAAGGGACGCCATGGCTACCGCACTGGGTGGGTGAATCCGACGACTGTAACGACCTTCAGCGGGGCTGGGGCCAGTCACTGGCCATCAGCGTTGTGAACAAACCACACCAGCCATCGATCAGCCGCAGGGCCAACCGCTCGCCCAGCTCGGCGGTGGCGCCGGTGGGATCGCCAATCACCCCTGAGTCGCTCAGATCACGGCTCAGCCAGGCCGTGGGTGCAGCCCCCTCGAGGCTCCAGCCCGCCGGCGGTTGGGACCCGCGCAGGCCATCGCCCGCCGGCAGCGCACCCACCAACTCGGGGGCCAGATGCAGCATCAGGCTGGTCTCGGCCAGGCCGGCATGCAATCCGTTGCTGCGTTCGGGCTCAGGAATCAGCTCTGACACCCCATCAGGCCCGCTCCAGACAAAACAGGGCAGCACCGCCATCTGCGGGGAGCGGGCCCGCAGCTGGCGGGCAGCCGTCTGCAGCAGGGCGATCTGACCCCCATGGGCGTTGAACAGCAGCAACCGGGCAAAGCCCGCGTCTGCCAATTGGGACCCGACAGCGACCAACTGGGCGATCAACAGCTCGGCCGGCAGGGACAGGGTGCCGGCAAAGCCCTGGTGCTCTGGTGAAAAGCCGAGGCTCTGGAGCGGCAGCCGCCAGATCGGCAGGGCTGGCGGCAGGCGTTCAAGGACGCGATCGAGCAGGCGATCGGCAAACAGGGCATCGGTGCCCAGGGGCAGATGCGGACCGTGCTGCTCCACCGACCCCCACGGCCAGACCACCGTGCAGCCCGGCTGGCTGGCGGCGGCAGCAAGGGCGGTCGTGCTGAGCTCGGTCAGGCTGCGGCCCATGGCTCTGGAACTGGTCTCTACAGTGTGGGATTGCAAGCGCGTTCTGTGACGATGGCCGGATCCGGCAAGTCAGCTTCGGCCTCTTCACCCAACCCAGCCCCATCGTCCCGGCCTGTGCCTCCGACAGAACTGCGCCGGCCCAGCGACCCGCCCCAGCGGCGCCCTCCCCAGGTGCTGATGCTCAAAAAGGACGGCGCTGGTGCCGCAGCTGACGGCGAACCGGCGGTGGCCCAGCCCCCCCAACCAGCACCGACCCAGGCTCCTGCACCGACGCCCGTGGCCGCCAACCCACCGGCACGCAGTGAAGAAGACCTGTTTGACATGAGCGCGATGGCCGGCATGACCATGGCCGACCTGCTGGGCCCCGCCGACCAGCGCCCCCGCCGTCAGGGCGGTCAGAGCCGACAGGGGAGCCCGGCCGGAGGCCGCGAGCCCCAGCTGCAGCGGGGCAATGCCGGCACACCGGCGGCCCAGGTGGTGCGCCGCAGCGTCGATGACTTTGATTTTGATGAGGAGGCCTTCCTGGCCGCCCTCGATGAGAACGAACCGGTGGGCACCACCGGCGAAGTGGTCCACGGGGTCGTCCTCAATGTCGAGAGCGACGGGGTCTACGTCGACATCGGCGGCAAGGCCCCCGGATTCATGCCCAAGAGCGAAGCCGGCCTGGGGGTGATCACCAACCTCAAGGAGCGGTTCCCCAAGGGACTGGCCGTTGAAGTGCTGGTCACCCGCGAGCAGAACGCCGACGGCATGGTGACCATCAGCGCCCGGGCCCTGGCCCTGCGCCAGAGCTGGGAGAAGGTGCGCCAGCTCGAGAAGGACGGCAAGGTGGTGCAGGTCAAGGTCAACGGGTTCAACCGCGGTGGGGTGACCTGCGATCTGGAGGGTCTGCGCGCCTTCATCCCCCGCTCGCAGCTGCAGGAGGGGGAACAGCACGAAGCGTTGGTGGGCAAAACCCTGGGTGTTGCCTTCCTCGAGGTCAATTCCGAGACCCGCAAGCTGGTGCTATCCGAAAAGAAAGCGGCCACCGCGGCCCGCTTCGGTGAACTCGAGGTTGGCCAGTTGGTCGAGGGGGTGGTCGCCTCGATCAAGCCCTACGGCTACTTCATTGACCTGGGCGGCATCAGTGGCCTGCTGCATCAGAGCTGCGTCAGCGGCGGCCAGTTGCGGGACCTGCGCGAAGTGTTCAACACGGGCGATCGGGTTCGGGCCCTGGTTACCGAACTGGATCCCGGCAGGGGCCGCATCGCCCTCAACACCGCCCTGCTGGAAGGCCAGCCAGGCGAGATCCTGATCGCCAAGGACCAGCTGTTCGCCGAAGCCGAAGAACGGGGCAACCGCGCCCGCTCCATGCTGCGCCAACAGGAACAGGCCGCCGGATGAGCGACTGGGAGCTCGATTACTACTCCAGACCGATCCTGGATGCCGACGGCAAGAAGCGCTGGGAGCTGCTGATCTGCAGCACCCCGGCCACCGGCGATGCCGAAGAGCCGTTTCGCTGGAGCCTCAGCTGCCCGGCCAGCAGCGTCAACTCGATCTGGCTGCGCGAAGCCCTGGAGCAGGCGATCGCCGCCGCCGAACAGCAGGGCCTTGCCAGACCCCGGCGGCTGCGCTGCTGGCGGGCTTCGATGCGCACCATGGTGCAACGGGCGGCCGAAGGCCTGGCCATCGAGCTGATCGCCAGCCGCCGTTGCTACGCGCTGGTCAGCTGGCTGCAGCAGCGCGAACGGGAGGTGTATCCCCACGAGGAGGGGTACCTGTCCGGTCCGCTGGCACCGGCGCCCGAGCCGATTCGTGCGGTGGCGCGCCCCCTGCCAGAGACGGCCAGGGGCGAGAGCTGGGCCTGGGCCCGGCTGGGGGCCGGCGAGCTGCAGCAGGCCGACCAGTGGGAGAGTGACTTTGCCGGCCTGATCCCGCTGCCGGCGGGTCTGAACAGCGACAGCCCGGTGCCGGGCATCCTGCTGTTTGGCGGCGAACGGGCCCTGGCCATCGCCGCCTGGGTCGCCGGGCTCGAACCGGTGCGGCTCGAGGTCTGCGGCCGCCAACTGATTCTGGAAGCCGGACTCGAGGATCGCTGGCTGCTCAGCGACCTGGGCAGCGACGACGCCGAGCGGACATCCGCCGAGCTGAGCGCCAGCCGGCAGCAGGTGGGAGGCCTGCAGTTCCTGGCGGTGCAGGCCAATCCCAGCGCCCAGCGCTTCACCGGGTTCTGGATGCTGCGCGATCTGCCCGACAGCTAAACCGCACCCATGGCCGAAGCGGTCGATGCCCCGTTTGACCGGCCCGATGCCGGCTTCAACGACCTAGACGGATGGAGCTGGGTGGGCTGCTACGGCGGCTACTACCTGCAGGCCGATCTGCTGCAGGGCTTTGAGCACGCCTTTTTCACACGCCAGTGGCAGGGGCGGGAACCCGATGTGCTCGCCGGCTATCTGAGCGCTGGCATCAGCGTGCACCGGCCCCGGCAGGTGCACAGCGCCCGGGTGCTGGCCGCCAGCCAGGCGACGACTGAACCGTGGCCTGAGGCCGACGGACTGGTCAGCGACAACGGCGGCCAGAGCCTGTGGGTCTGCGGGGCCGACTGCACCCCGGTGCTGATCGCCGATCCGGCCAGCGGCCAGGTGGCGACCTGCCATGCGGGCTGGCGCGGGGTGGCCGGTCAGATCCTGCAGGCAGCGATCGCCATGCTCGAGCGCCAGGGCTGCCGCCGCGAGCAGCTGCTGGTGGCCCTGGGTCCGGCCATTTCAGCAGCGGCGTACCAGGTTGATCAGCCGGTGGTCAGCGCGATCGCCACCTCGTTGCAGCTGCCATCTGACGCAGAGATGACGGCCACCCTTCTGGGCGCTGGAGTCCTGCACAGCGATCCGCTGCCGGGGCACTGGCGCCTCGATCTGCGACGGGCGGCTGCCCTGCAGCTGCAGCAACTGGGCATCGCGAGCGAGCGTATGACGGTCTGTCCGTTATGCACGGCCAGCGAACCACTGTTATACCATTCATGGCGCCGAGATGAGGTCAAGGCTGTGCAGTGGAGCGGCATTGTTTCGCAGGCCTGAAGCTGCAGCGAACCAGCTCACCCGCCCTTGCAATGCGGCAAGTTGAGCTGGATAATGCATCTGTTGCATAATCAGCACCATGCTCACCGGCGCCGACCTTCTCGCCAAGGTCAAGGAACTCGGAGATGCCAGCAAATCGGATCTGGTCCGGGCGTGCGGCTACGTGTCGCAGAAAAAAGATGGCAGCGAACGTCTGAACTTCACCGCCTTCTACGAAGCCCTGCTCAATGCCAAGGGTCTGGAACTCGGCAACGGCCCCAAGGGCCGCAAGGGTGGTCGCAAGTTGAGCTTCAACACCAAGATTCAATTCAACGGAAACCTGATGGTTGGCCGGGCCTACACCGAAATGCTGGACCTCAAACCCGGCGATGAATTTGAAATCAAGCTGGGGCGCAAGATGATTCGCCTCGTCCCCCTGGGTGCCGAAGACGACGAAGAGTGATCAGCGGGCCGATGCGGTGAGCGCCGCCGCAACGGCCTCGGCAACCTTGAGCCCATCAATGGCTGCAGAAAGAATCCCGCCCGCGTAACCCGCCCCTTCGCCGGCCGGGTACAGACCGGGGGTGTTCAGGCTCTGGAGGCTGATGGGGTCACGGCTGATCCGCACCGGTGATGAGGTGCGGGTCTCGACCCCGGTCAACCTGGCACCGGCCGCGGCATAGCCCGGCAACACCCGTTCGAAGCGGGGAATGGCCTCGCGCAGGGCCTGGGTGACAAAGGCGGGAAGACAAGCCGCCAGATCCGCATCAACCACCCCAGGTTGGTAAGAGGGCTTCACCCCAGACGGGGCAATCACCGACGGTGCGATCACAGGCGGGGCGATCTCGGACCCAGCAGCGTGCTGCTGCCCTGCTTCAGGGCCTGGGTCTGCGGCCAGGAAGCGCTCCACAGACTGGCTGGGTGCGGCATGGGTGCCGCCGGCCAAGGCAAAGGCGAGCTGTTCCCAGTGCCGCTGAAAGGCCACACCCGCCAGGGGATCACCGGCAAAAGCGCCATAGGGCTCCAGGTCCTCGAGGGTGATGTTGACCACCAGGGCACTGTTGGCATTGCGCTCGCGGCGGCTGTGCTGGCTCATGCCATTGGTGACCACCAGACCGGGCTCGGAGGTGGCGCCCACCACCAGCCCCCCTGGACACATGCAGAAGCTCCAGACCGAGCGGCCGGCCAGCTGCGGCTCCTGGCAGTGGTGCACCAGTTTGTACTCGGCGGCACCGAGCCGGGGATGGCCCGCGGCAGTGCCCCAGCGGGCCTGATCAATCAGGGCTTGGGGGTGCTCGATGCGCAGGCCGATGGCCAGGGGCTTGGCCTGCAGCGTGACCCCCTGCTGTTGCAGCAGGGCAAACACGTCGCGGGCGCTGTGCCCTGGAGCCAGCACAACCTGGCTGGTGGGGATCAGCTCACCGCTGGCCAGCAGCACCCCCTGCACCTGCCGGGTGTCCGGGTCGAGCGCCAACCGCTCGACCCGGCTCTGAAAGCGGACCGTGCCGCCCAGGGATTCGATCGCACTGCGCAGCCCCCGCACCACCGTCGCCAGCTTGAAGGTGCCGATGTGGGGGTGATGCAGGGTCAGGATTTCGGGATTGGCACCAGCTGCCACCAGCTCTTCGAGCACCTTGCGCTGATAGGCGGGCGGTTCGCTCACCTGGCTGTAGAGCTTGCCGTCGGAAAACGTGCCCGCCCCGCCCTCGCCGAACTGGGCATTGGATTCAGGATCAAGCGGCCGTTGCCCGCGCCAGAAACCGAAGGTGTCGGCCGTTCGGGATCTGACATCGCGACCCCGCTCCAGCAGCAGCGGCCGCAGGCCCATCTGGGCCAGCAGCAGCGCCGCAAAGTAACCGCAGGGCCCGGCACCCACCACCACCGGTCTGGCCAGGCCGTGATCCGGCGGCAGCTGCAGCGGCAGGTGGTAGCGGGTGTCCGGTGTGGGCTGCAGATGGGGGTCAGCCGCAGCACGCTCGGCCAACCGCCGCTGCAGCGGCGCCGGCAGATCAAGCTCCAGATCAAGGCTGTAAACCAGGCGGATCCCGTCACGGCGCCGGGCGTCGACGCTGCGTTTGACCAGGGTCCAGCGGCGCAGCTGCTCGGGCCGCAAGCGCAGGCGGCGACAGATGGCGAGCGTCAGGTCGTCGTCGCTGTGGTCGAGGGGCAGCTTCAGTTGGTGCAACCGCCAGGATCCCTGGGGGCCTCCCATCTGCGGACCTCGCTCACCAGCTCGCTGAGGATTCATTGCAGCAGCCCCCGAGTGCACTCCATCGGTGCCAGGGTTCCAGGACCCGGAGCCCGATCATGTCGATCACCCATTGTCCGTTGTGCGTCGGCCTGGCCGTGCTCAGCGCAGTGCGCTTCCTGGGGCATGCGGTGCTGGTGTGGAGCCTGAGCGAGCCTCGGCCAGCCGCTGCTCTGCCGCTGCGACCTGCAACCGCCCACGGATGAGGGCGTCGGGATTGAAGCTGATCGCATCGATCCCCTCGGCCAGCAGCAGGTCCACGAAGCCGGGATCATCACTGGGGGCCTGACCACAGAGGCCGATCGTCCGGTGGCAGCGGTGCGCCGTGCGGATCGCCTGACGGATCAGCTCCAGCACCGCCGGATGGCGTTCGTCGAACAGCCCGGCCACCCGGGCCGAGTCGCGATCCACCCCCAGGGTCAGCTGGGTCAGATCGTTCGAGCCGATCGAAAAACCATCGAAGCGCTGGCAATAGGCCTCCAGCTGCAGCACGTTGGCCGGCAGTTCACACATCATCGTCACCTGCAGGCCGTGTTGACCGCGCACCAGTCCGGCAGCGGCCATCGCCGCCAGCACCCGGTCGGCCTCGGCCGGATTGCGGCAGAACGGCACCATCGGCACGGCATTGACCAGGCCCAGCTCTTGCCGCACCCGCAGTAGGGCGGCGCACTCGAGCGCAAAGGCCGCTGCAAAGGCCGGATCGGCGTAGCGGGCAGCGCCGCGCCAACCCAACATCGGGTTCTCTTCAACCGGCTCAAAATCCCGCCCCCCCAGCAGACGGGCGTATTCATTGCTCTTGAAGTCGGAGAAGCGCAACTGCACCGGCCGCGGATAGAACGCCGCCGCCATGCGGGCCATGCCCTCGCTGAGCCTGGCCACGTAATAGGCGGGCCCATCGCTGTAGCCGCTGATGCGCTCAGCGATCGCGCTGCGTTCAGCCGGGCTCGACACCCGCTGGGGCTGCAGCAGGGCCAGGGGGTGAATGCCGATCTGACTGGCGATGAGGAACTCGAGCCGGGCCAGGCCCACGCCGTCGCAGGGCAACTGAGCGCGCACGAAGGCTTCCTCGGGGTTGCCCAGATTCAGCAGCAGGCGCGTGCTGGTGGTCGGCAACTGCTCCAGCTCCTGCTCGTCAACGCTGAACGGCAGCAGCCCGGGGTAGACATGGCCTTCATCGCCCTCACAGCAGCTGGCGGTGATCGGTTGACCATCAACGATGCGGCGGCTGCCGTCCCCTGTGCCGACGATCGCCGTGATGCCCAGTTCACGGGCGATGATCGCGGCATGACAGGTGCGGCCGCCCTGGTCGGTGATCACGCCGCTCGCCCGTCTGAGGATCGGCTCCCAGTCGGGATCGGTGCGGTGGCTCACCAACAGGTCGCCATCGCCAAAGCTGTGGATCTGGCTCGGGTCGGCCAGCACGCGGGCAAGGCCGCTGCTGACGGCGCTGCCGACGGCCCTGCCGCTCACCAGCGGCGTGGCGCTGTGGGGGGCCAGGCGCCACTGGCGCAGCAGGTGGGGACGGCGGCGGGACTGCACCGTCTCGGGTCTGGCCTGCAGGATGAACAGCTCGCCGCTGATGCCGTCACGGGCCCACTCGATGTCCATCGGCGTCGCCCGGCCGCACCGCTGGCTGGTGTGCTGTTCGATCAACACCGCCCAGCGGGCGAGCTGCAGCGCCTCGTCGTCGCTGATGGCCAGGCGTTGCTGCAGGGCAACAGGAACCGGCTCGGCCCTGAGCCCACCGCAGGGATCAGCCACCAGCCGCTGCGCCTTGCTGCCCAGACGCCTGCTAAGGATCGCCCGAAAGCCCTGGGCCAGGGTGGGCTTGAACAGCAACAGCTCATCGGGATTGACCGAGCCCTGCACCAGGGATTCACCAAAGCCGTAGACGGCGTTGAGCAGCACCAGATCGGTGCAGCCGCTTTCGGTGTCGAGGGTGAACATCACCCCGGCGGCTCCCTGTCCGGCCCGCACCAGCCGCTGCACCCCCACCGACAGGGCCACGGCCAGATGGTCGTAGCCCCGCTGTTGCCGGTAGACGATCGCCCGATCGGTGAACAGCGAGGCCACGCAGCGGCGGCAGGCCGCCAGTAGCGCATCGGCACCCTCGACATTGAGCAGGCTCTCCTGCTGGCCGGCAAAGCTGGCGTCGGGCAGGTCCTCGGCCGTGGCGCTCGAACGCACCGCCACCGGACCGGCACCCAGGGCGCAATAGGCCGAGAGGATCGCCTGCTCCAGTGCTGGCGGAAACGGCGCCTGCAGCAACAGCTGGCGCGCCGCAGCACCGGCGGCCTGCAACGCCACCAGGTCCTCGCTCACCAGGTCCTGCAACAAAGCGGCCAGGTGCTGGCGCAGGCTGCCGCCGCCGCTCGGGGCAGGTTGATCGAGGATCAGCCGGTAGGCCGCCGCCGTGGTGGCAAAGCCATCGGGAACGCGCACCCCCGCAGCCGACAGCTGGCTGAGCATCTCGCCGAGGGAAGCGTTCTTGCCGCCCACCCGGGCCACGTCGGCCAGTCCGACGGCCTGCAGGGGTACCACCAGGGGATCCATGGCATGCCGTTGCGTCCGTGCACCGCTCACTGTGACCAGTTCCAGCAGCGCTGCCGGGGGGCTGGTGCACAGCTGGGGGGCTGCTTAGGCTGCCTGGACTGCACATCGTTCCGTTGAGCCTTCGTCGCCCTGCCGGTCTCCGGCGTTCCCTGCGCTGGTGCCTGTCGCTGGCTGCCGCCCCATTGCTGGCCGGAGCGCCGCTGCTGGCTACCGCACCGGTGCTGGCCATTCCTGAAGCCGAGGCGATCAAGAAGCTGGCGGTGATCCCGGTCTTCGTGCTGACCAACGCCCAGGGAGTGCCCCTGCCGATCCCGCGCGACAAGACCCTGATCCTGCCGCTCTATCTGGATCGGAAGCAGGCCGACAACGAACTGGCCAACTTCAACAAGGCCAATCCCCAGATCAAGGCCCAGGTGCTGCCGATTCCCCTCAACATCGCCAACGAAAAGGTTGAGGAACTCAACAAGCAGCTCAAGGATGGGCGCACCCTGGTGGCGCCCGTCGTCTCGCGCGATCAGGATCGGCAGCAGGCGGTCGCGATCCTCAAGAAGCAGGGTCTGAGCGACAAACAGATCCAGGACGGCCTGACCACGCCGGTGTTCTTCACCAAACCGTTCCTGACCATCAACACCCCCCAAGGGCAGCGTGGGGTGTTCTTCTTCCGCTACGACGACCTGCAGAAGGCCCTGGCCGGCACGCCCGACGCCACCAAGCTCGAGCCCCAGGCCGCCGCTCTGACGGCGGCGCTGCGCGAGATCGTCAAGGCCAAGGACGATGTGTTCGTGTTCTTCCCAACGCCCGACTACTTCGCCCTAGTTCAGCAACAGCAGAAGGCGGCCCCCGCAGCTGCCCCCACCGCCAAGCCCTAATCGGGGTCAGGGTCGGCGCCGGCGCCCGAATCGGGCAACAGC
>Ga0310332_10366_pt1 | contig 11804 bp, 11 predicted proteins | sample LakMicSRFLOrngD5_FD_195546 | JGI IMG/M metagenome (GOLD analysis project Ga0310332, IMG submission 195546) | Enriched freshwater cyanobacterial communities from Lake Michigan, Michigan, United States - MI23.SRFL.Orng.D5 (v2) (version 2) | ecosystem: Environmental > Aquatic > Freshwater > Lake...
GCAGGGGGATGTCCGGGCGGGTGGTGGCGTGGGTTGCCGGCGAGAGGTCGTCGGTGTTGGTTTCGCCCTCCACCTTGAACACGGTGACGGTGATCTCCGCAGGTAGCTCCGGCTTGGCGGTGAACCATTCAGCGGCGGCCCAGCTGTCCACCACCTGTTTGGCGTAGGCGTTGGTTTCGGCCAGCTCCAGCACATCGTGGAAGGCGTCGTACACGAGCAGGGTGCGGCTCAGGCCCGTGGCGGCGGCGCTGGCGATCGCCGGATCGCCATGGGAGAGCAGGGCGATCAGGGCGCTGACGTTGTAGCCGCCGATCATGGTGGCGAGCAGGCGCACCGCCTCCAGGGGGTTCACCAGGGGGCTGATGCTGCTGCCTTGGGCCACGGCGCTCAGCCAGGTGGCCTTCACATAGGCGGCCTCATCCACCCCAGGCGGGATCCGCTCGCCCAGCAGGTGCAGCAGCACGCCCTCCTCGCCGGCGGGCGGCGCCTGCAGCAGCTCGGTGAGGGCCTGGGCCTGCTCGGCCGACAGGGGCAGGGGCGGCACGCCCTGGGCTTCCCGTTCCAGGGCGGCCTGGCGATAGGCGCTGAGCATGCCGGAGGCCTCCATCGGGATCGATCCACTGATCCCTCCATTGTTCTTGGCCGCGGGGCCGACGTTTGGTTGCGATCGCTGCCAAATTCCCGCCCCCAACCAGGCCTGTTTCGTAGGGTGGATCCACTGTCTCTGCTGTTTCAGCGCCTGCCGACGGCCATGATCCCCACCTCTGATTTGCACGTGGTGGAAACCCGGCCGTTGGTTCCCCCCGCCCTGCTGCACCGGGACCTGCCCTTAAGCGAGCGCTCCGTGGCCACGGTGCAGGGGGCCCGCGAGCGGATCAAGGCGATCCTGCGCGGCGACGACCCGCGGCTGCTGGTGATCGTCGGCCCCTGCTCGGTCCACGACGTGGCCGCCGCCAAGGAGTACGCCAGCGCCATCGCCGCCGAGCACGCGCTCCACAAGGACCAGCTCGAAGTGGTGATGCGGGTGTATTTCGAAAAACCGCGCACCACCGTGGGCTGGAAGGGCCTGATCAACGATCCCCACCTCAACGGCAGCTACGACATCAACACCGGCCTGCGCCTGGCCCGGGAACTGCTGCTGCACCTGGCCGAACTGGGCCTGCCGGCAGCCACGGAATTACTCGATCCGGTGGTGCCCCAATACATCGCCGACCTGATCAGCTGGACGGCGATTGGCGCCCGCACCACCGAAAGCCAGACCCACCGGGAAATGGCCTCGGGGCTGTCGATGCCGATCGGCTTCAAGAACGGCACCGATGGCAGTGCGATCACGGCGATCAACGCCATGGAAGCCGCCGCCCGGCCCCACCATTTCCTTGGCATCAACCACGAGGGCCACGCCGCCATCGTCACCACCACCGGCAACCCCGATGGCCACCTGGTGCTGCGCGGCGGCAAGCGCGGCACCAACTACCACGCTGAGGCGGTGGAAGAAGCGGCGGCGGCCCTAGCCAAGGATGGCCTGCCGCCCCGGCTGATGGTGGATTGCAGCCACGGCAATTCCAACAAGGACTACCGGCGCCAGAGCGAGGTGGCCGCCCAGGTGGGTGAGCAGCTGGTGGCGGGATCGCACCACATCATGGGCGTGATGATCGAGAGCCACCTGGTGGCCGGCAACCAGAAGATCCCCGCCGACCTCTCCCAGCTCACCTACGGCCAGAGCATCACGGATGCCTGCATCGATCTGGACACCACCCTGGGCCTGCTGGTTGAACTCGCCGAGGCCGTCCAGCAGGCCCAGGCCCGAAGCCTTGCCCTGGCCTGAGAGGCGAATCAGCACTCTGATGATGCGAGTGCTGATTAGATCGTCTGCAACAGACTGTTCTTGATGAACAGCTGACTGGCGCGCCCTGGGTACCTTTGGGTCGGCAAGATCAACAAGGTTCGCTGATGTCCTATCTCCTGCAGTTCTGCGGGTTGTCGGATCCCTTGCAGCTGTTTTACCTAGAACAGAATTCCGCTTCCCCCGGCCCGATCTACGGCGGCTTCCGCCCGTTCCAGCTAGATGATCTGCTGGGCTGGGCCCTCGACACCGCACGGGCCGCAGCAGGGACGGCGAGGCCATCCAGCGGCTGGTGCTGACGTCTGGATGGAGCGGGCCGATGTGATCCGCCAGTGGCAGCTGCGGCTGCGGGAGGAGCCGGCCGGGCGGATGCTCGTGGCGGGGATCGGCACCCAGCGCGACTGGGAATTCCGCTGCGAGCAGCTGTTGCGGGCCTGAGCCCACCTCGGCCGCAGCCAGTCCAGGGCCTGCGGCCGGCTCAGTCGACCTGGATGCCGAACAGGTCGCGCATGCGCTCCAGGATCGAGGTCTGGCGCCTGGCCGCATCCGGCGAGGAGAGCTTCTCCAGCTCCGAGCGCCGTTGGCCCACGATCGCCGCCAGGGCATCCAGCACGCCGGAGTCGTCCTCCACCAGGGGCATGAAGTCGTCCCGATCCACCTCCAGCAACACACATTCGCCCCGGGAACGCACGGTGGCCGTGCGGGGTTCGCCCGTACACATGGTCATCTCCCCGAAGATCTGATCACGGCCCAGCACCGCCACCGACCGCCCCAACGGGGAGCCGTCGTCCTTGAACACCTCCACCTCGCCATCCACCACCTGGAACAGGGCTTCGCCCTCCTCCCCCTCGCCCACGATCGTTTCGCCTGAGCCGAAGCGCAGGCAGCGCACTTCCGGAGCGAGCCGGTTCACCTGCTCGGGATCCAGCTGGGCGAACAGCCAGCTGCGCCGCAGCAGTTCCGCCGTCAGCGAAGCATCCACACCGGTGGGGTGGGCCGGATCGCGCTGGGTCTGGTGGCGCTTCAGCATCCGCACCGGGTAGGGCAGCTCCCAGCCCTGCCGCTCCAAGGCGTACCAGATCTGCTCCAGCAGTTCGCTGCGCAGCCGCAGTCGTGCCTCTTCCGAGGCGCCCTGCTGGGCGGCCAGCAGTTCGTAGCGGACCAGGGAATCGTCGTAGGCGCTGATCCAGACCTCCGGCGGCGGTTCCTGAAGCACCAGGGGGTTGTCGGCCATGACCCGCATCAGCAACTGGCGCGCCCGGGCCGGCGGGATCTCGTAGCCCAGGGAGATCTGGAAGCGATTCCCCACCGGTTCGAACTGGTTGATTCGCTGCATCGGGTTGTCCGCCAACGTGTTGTTGGGCAGGATCACGGTGGAGCCATCGGTGCGGCGCAGGCGGGTGCTCATCAGGTGCAGCGACTCCACCGTGCCGCTCTCGACACCGACGCTGATCCAGTCCCCCTCCCGGAAGGGCGGGTCCAGCTGCAGTTCGATGCCGGCGAACAGATCCTTGAGCGATTCCTGGGCCGCCAGGCCGATGACAGCGGTGAGCACCGCCGAGGTGGTCACCAGGCCCACCAGGTTGAGGTTGGCCAGGCGCTGCAGCACCAGCACCGTGGCCAGGGCCGAAAGGCCCAGGCTGAGCAGGTCGCGCAGGATCTTGGCGACAGGCCGCCACCAGCCCAGGGCCTCTGGGCACTCCAGGGCCAGCCAGGCCAGCAGGGCAATCAGGGCATAGGCGGTTGCCAGTTCGTCCACGGCGCCGAGCCATTGCAGCCCTGCGGGCCGAGCGATGTTGCCGAGCAGGCACCAGAGGACCACCGCCACCAGCGGCAGCAACAGGGGCGGTGGTGGCAGGCGGAAACGGCGGGTGGCCAGCCGCAGGCCCAGCAGGATCGCCACCAGGGCCAGACCGATCAGAATCCTCTCTATGGGTCCCATCAGCTCAGCACCCGCCACAGGCCGGCCACCGCCATCGGCACACTGAAGTTATCGATGCCCAGCAGGGCCCATTGCTCCAGACCCGTGGCCACCAGGGTGATCAGCACGATCTCCGCCGGTGCGGGCGCCGGGGCCCCTCCCAGTTTTGCCAGGGCCAGCAGCACCGTGAGGCTGGCCAGGGCCATCGCGCCGGTGCCCGCCAGGGATCGACGCTCGCCGAACACCGTCCAGGAGGGCGAGGGGATCATTGGCCCCAGCAGACCGGCCAGACCGTCACCGAACGCCATTACCAGAACACCGGCCGCCACCGTGGCGGGATGGGTGGGCCACCAGAGCCAGAGCAGCAGGGTGATCGAGGCGCCGTAGGCGATCGTGCCGTAGCTGCGCCGCTCCACATCCTCGATCGCCGGCAGCACCCGCACCCGGTGATTGAGGGCCACCAGCAGGGTGATGGTGCCGGCGGCGGGCACCGCGATCAGCTGGTCCACCCCGAAGGCCCAGGCGATCAGCACCACCGGTCCGGCCCCGATGTGCACCAGCTTGCGGCTCCACTCCCGTTGCTCGGGCCAGCGGTGGCGCAGCAGTAGGGCCGCCGCGCTGAGCAGGGCCAGCCAGCCAGCCACCACCAGTACCCCGGTGAGCTGGGCAACCAAGCCCTGTTGCGGCGGAAGGACAAACACCAGCAAGGAAAGTGGAGTCAGGCGGCCTGGTGGAGATTGCTCATCAAGCGCAGCTTCATGATGGCCTTGGCTTCCAACTGGCGCACCCGCTCGCGGGACACATTGATCTGACGGCCAATTTCGGCCAGGGTGAGGGGCTCACTGCCCTCCAGCCCAAATCGCATTTTGATGATTTTTTGTTCCCGTTCATTGAGCTGGGACAGCCAGTTGCCAAGGTGCTCCTTTTGGAGCGTGCGGTCCATCGAATCCATCGATTCGCCGCTGGCGGGATCGGCGATCAGTTCGCCAAGGGTGCTGCGGTCCTCTTCGCCGCGGGCGTGGGCATCGAGGGAGGCGCAGGGAGCGCTCTGGGAAATCAGCTCCTCGAGCTCCTGGGGGGGTATGCCCATGGCATGGGCCAGTTCCAGCCGGTAGGGCTGGCGGCCGAGGCGATGGGAGAGCTCCCGGCTGATGCGGCGCATCTTCGAGAGCTTCTCGCTCACGTGGATGGGCAGGCGGATCGTGCGGGCGCTGTTATCGATGGCCCGGGTCATGCCCTGGCGGATCCACCAATAGGCATAGGTGGAAAATTTGTAGCCCATGGCCGGGTCGAACTTATCGACGGCCCGCTCCAGGCCGATCGCCCCTTCCTGCACCAGATCGAGCAGCTCCAGGCCCTGGTTCTGATACTTCTTGGCGACGCTGACCACCAGCCGCAGGTTGGCGGCCATCATGCGGTCGCGGGCCCGGGTGCCCATGCGGATCTGGTGGCGCTGGCGGGGCGTGATCTGGTCGACCGGCAATTCCCGCAGCCGCTTCATCGCCTGCACGTGGTGGGCGAGTTCAATTTCTTCGGCGGGAGTGAGGAGGGGAACACGGCCGATCGTGCTCAAATACCAGCCGATCGAATCGGCCCCAAGTCGGCCACCTTGGCGACTGGCTGAAGCCTTGGACTGGCCCCCTTTGCGGGCTGGCGCCGATACCCGGGGCGCCGATTCCTGGGAGTCTGAATGCTGCAGCTGCCCAGGAGATAACTCCTGAGGGGGGGAAGACCCCGCGGAATGCTGAGGTGTCCCCATGACCCTCTGCCTCCTAATTGATTTTGACGGAATGTAGCACTTGAGCTCAATAGGCAAGGTGTCAAATCGGAAGGATTACTGGGAGCGGCCCAGCTTTTTGCCGATTTGCCCATCTATTTGCCATCGAACGCCGGGAATCTTGCCGGATTTCCCCGCCCATGGGCCCGATCAAGGTCAGGACTGCGGCGCGGCAAGACTGCGCCAACCCTGCATCAACTGGGCTTGAATCGCATGCATCTCAGAATCAGACTGACGTTGACTGAACCGGCCATCGGCGGCCATATCCCAGGCGCTGCAGGTGTCCGCCAGGTAGGCATTCAGGAGATTTTGTAGTTGTTGACGCAGAACTGGGTCCTCGATGGGGGTAACGGCTTCGACCCGTCGATCGAGGTTGCGAGGCATCCAGTCGGCGCTGCCCAGATACAGCTCGTCATCGCCGCCGTTGGTAAACCAGAACACCCTTGAATGTTCGAGAAAGCGGCCAATCACGCTGGAGACGCGGATGTTGTCGCTGATGCCTTCCAAGCCCGGCCGCAGGCTGCACATGCCCCGCACCAGCAGGTCGATCGACACGCCGGCCTGGGAGGCGGCATAGAGCCGCTGGATGATGCGGGAGTCGACCAGGGAATTCATCTTGGCCTTGATCTGGGCCGGCCGGCCGGCCAGGGCATGGGCCGTTTCCCGTTCGATCAGGGCCTCCATGCCGTTGCGCAGGGTCACGGGCGCCACCAGCAGCTTGCGGAAGCTCTGCTGCTTGGAAAACCCCGTGAGGTAATTGAACAGCTCGGCCAGGTCCTGGCCCAGTTCTGGCCTGGCCGTGAGCAGGCCCAGGTCGGTGTAGAGGTTGGAGGTTTTCGAGTTGTAATTGCCGGTGCCGATGTGGGCATAGCTGCGTAGCCGGTCCTTTTCCTTGCGCACCACCAGGGTCACCTTGGTGTGGGTCTTGAGGCCCAGCACCCCGTACACCACATGGACACCGGAGCGCTCCAGCTGGCGCGCCCACTGAATGTTGTTGTCCTCGTCGAAGCGGGCCTTGAGCTCCACCAGGGTCATCACCTGCTTGCCGTTTTCGGCGGCCCGGATCAGGGCGGCGATGATCGGCGAGTTCTTGGAGGTGCGATAGAGGGTCATCTTGATCGCCAACACCGAGGGGTCATCGGCGGCCTGGTTGATGAACTCCTCCACCGAAGTGGAAAACAAATCAAAGGGATGGCAGAGCAACACATCGCCGCGCCGCAGCACCGAGAAAATGCTTGTGAATTCCTCCGGCTTGATCGAGCCATCCTCCAACTGGCTGCGCTGGGCCCGGGCCAGGGCCGGGGCCGTGCGGCCCATGAAGGGCCTGTCCTTGAGCTGGGGCAGGGGCACCGCCTGCAGGCTCATCAAATCGTCCAGGCCGAGGGGACCATTGATCCGATAGAGGTCCTGGGGCTGCACCGCCGTGCCTTCAATCAGCAGGTCCACCACCTCCTGGGGCATCTCGTTGGCCACCTCCAGGCGCACCACCTCACCGCCCAGGCGGCGTTTGCGCAGGCCCTCCTGCAGGGCCAGCATCAGGTCGTCGGCTTCGAGATCCCGCAGTTCCAGGTCGGCGTCGCGGGTGACGCGGAAGAAGTAATGGCCCTCCACCACCATGCCCGGGAACAGGCGCTGCAGGTTGAAGGACACCACCTGCTCCAGGGGCACGGCGGTAAAAACCGGCGCCGGACGGCGTTCACAGAGGTCGGTGGGAATCTGTACGAAACGGGGCAGGTTCTTCTGGGGCACCTTGACCCGGGCGAACTGGTGATGGCCCGTGTCGGGATCGCGGATCAGGGCGGCGATGTTGAGGCTGAGGTTACTAATGAAGGGAAAGGGATGGGCCGGATCCACCGCCAGGGGCGTTAGGACCGGGAAGATCGCCTCGTTGAAATAGGTATTGACCCAGTCTTTTTGGTTGCCGTTCAACCGTTCGTAGTCGAGCAGTTGCACACCATGGTCAAACAACTGGTGTTTGAGATAGAGGCGATAATGGGCCTGCTGTTGGTCCAACAGCGGTTGCAGCGCCTCCTGGATCCGGTCGAGCTGCTCCTGGGGGGTGAGGCCGTCATCGCTAAGGGTGGTGATGCCATGCTCCACCTGGGACTTCAGGGAGGCCACCCTCACCATGAAGAACTCATCGAGGTTGTTGCTGAAAATGGCGCTGAACTTGGCCTGCTCCAGCAGGGGCGTGTGTTCATCCAGGGCCAGGGCCAGCACCCGCTGGTTGAAGGCGATCCAAGCCAGCTCCCGATTGATATAGAGCTCGGTGGGCAGAACGGGGTGGCTCATTGCTGTTCAGCCTTGCTTGGGGGGATAGGAAAAGGATGGGCTGGCCACATGCAGTCAGCGCGTTCAACAGGAGCCTTACGGATCAGCATCCGGGTTGACCAGGATCGGCTTGATTGCGGTCGGACTGGTCATGATCAGGTTGATCAGGATCAGGTTGATTGGGGCCAGCCAATGATGAAAGCAACTCTATTTAGGTGGTTCTGTGTTCGCCTGGCTTGACACCGGGCAAGCCACCGGCCACCAGGATCGCCACACCAATCAGCAGCAGGACCCCAAGCCAGAAGGGACTGCGTTGGCCGACGAGTTCGTAGGCCGTCCCTGCAAGGGGTGGCCCCAGGAAGCTGCCCAAGCTTTGCAGTCCTTGCAGGCTACCGAGGGCTGCCCCCTGGCCGGAGGAATCCAGCCGCCGCGACACCAGGCTGCGCAGGCAGGGAGTGACCAGGCCGGTGCCGAGGGCCAGCACGGCCACGGCGCCGAACACCACCGGTTGGGCGTTGGTTCGGCTGGCCAGGGGAATCAGGCTGCAGCCCACGATCACGAACCCCAAGCCCGCCAGGGTCAGGCGCCATTCGCCGAAGCGCTTCACCAGCGGACCGATCAGCCCCCCCTGCACCACCGTGGCCACCACCCCCACGATCAGGAAGGCGGTGGTGGCCAGGCCCGGTCCCCAACCGAAGCTCTGCTTGAAATAGAGCACCAGCACGGCGGTGAAGCCGTTGAAGGCCAAAAAGAACAGGAAAAAGGCCAGGCAAAGCCGCCGCACTTCGGGGTTGGTGAACACCCGATGCAGCTGGCTGAAGGGATTGAGCTCGCGCTTGCGCGGCAGGGCCCGCCGGGCCGCCACCGGGTGGGTTTCCGGCAAGAAGCCGATCACCAGGGCCAGGTTCACCACCGCAAAGCCCATGGCCGCCCAGACCGGCAGGGTGACGCCGTAGCCGGCGAGAAAACCGCCGAAAGCGGGCCCGAGAATGAAGCCCAGGCCAAAGGCCACGCCGAGCAGGCCAAAGGCCTTAGCCCGGTTTTCCGGTGTGGAGATATCGGCCAACACGGCGCCGGCTGTGGCGGCGGTGCCCCCGCTGGCCCCATCCAGCAGCCGGGCGGCAAACAGCAAAACCAGGGGAATGGAGGTGCCGGCGGCCCAGGGAATCGCCGCCCAGTTGAGGCTGATCGTGATCGCAAAGAGGCCCAGCCCCAGCACCGAACCGGCCACGCAGAACGAGATCACCGGCTTGCGCCCATAGCGATCACTCAGGGCACCGATCAGGGGCGTGACCGTGAACTGGGCCACGGCATAACTACCCGCCAATAGCCCCAGGGTGCGCGCGTCCTGGGTGAAGCTCGCCAGCAGGAAGGGCAGCAAGGGAAACACGATGCTCTCCCCCAGCCGGTCGTTGAGCAGGGTGAGGAAAGCGCAGAAGATCGTCGACGGGCGGATCGAACGCAAGCAGGCAGGCCCCAGGGTTGGCTCAGGCTCCCATGGGAGCGGTCCCGTTGGGGGGCCGCACTGGAGATGATGGAGACGCTGCCTTGCTGAACGATGAAGGACCCCGAACCGGTACAAGCTCCGCGATTGAGCCACCTCAACAGCTCCGGCGAGGTGCACATGGTGGATGTGGCCGATCGGCCCCTGACCCAACGGGAAGCGGTAGCCGAGGGCTTCATCGGCATGGATCCGGCCGTGTTGGCCCTAGTGCTCGAAGGCCGCGCCGCCAAGGGCGATGTGCTGGCGGTGGCCCGGGTGGCGGCCATCCAGGCGGCCAAGCGCACTTGGGAACTGATCCCCCTCTGCCATCCGATTGCCCTGAGCGGCGTGGGCGTGGTGATCGAGGCGGCTGCGGACGGCTCCGGGCTGCGCCTGCAGGCCTCGGCCCGCACCACCGGCGCCACCGGGGTGGAGATGGAGGCCCTCACCGCCGTGCAGGTGGGCCTGCTCACCCTCTACGACATGGTCAAATCGGCCGATCCGGCCATGACGATCGGTCCGGTCAGACTGCTCAGCAAGAGCGGGGGCCGCAATGGGGACTGGCGGCGGGATGGCTGAACCCTTTGGCCCTGAAGGCTTACCCCTGGAGCAGGCCCGCGACCGGATTCTGGCGGCCCTCCAGCCCCTAGGCGGGAGCGAAACCCTCTCCCTGGCCGGCTGCCTCGGCCGCGTCAGCGCCGCGCCGGTACTGGCTAAGGAGGCGGTGCCGGGCTTCCGCGCCTCGATGATGGATGGCTACGCCATTGCCGGCGAGGCCATCCCGGCCCCCGGCAGCCGCTGGGCCCTGGTGGGTGGGTCCGCCCCAGGCGCTCCCTATGGCGGCAACCTCGGCCCTGGCCAGGCAATTCGCATCCTCACCGGGGCTCCCGTCCCTGAGGGCAGTGGCAAAGTGCTCCCCCAGGAGCTGGTGGAGATCGCCGGCGACGGCAGCCTGGTGCTGCAGCGCCAAAGCGGCGCCAACCCCTGGATTCGCCTGCCCGATGAGGAAGCCGCCCCTGGCGAGCAGTTGGTTGCCGCCGGCACCCGCCTGGGGCCGGCCGACCTGGGCCGATTAGCCAGTTGTGGCTGCAACTCCCTTGCCGTAACGCGGCGGCCGCGCCTGGGCCTGCTGATCAGCGGTGATGAACTGCTGCCGCCCCGCGTGCCACGGGGCCCCGGCCAAATCTGGGAAAGCAACGGCACCTTGCTGGAGGGATTACTGCAGCGGTTGGGCTACCCAGTGGCGCGGCAACAGGTGGTGGCGGACCAGCCCGATCTGTTACGCCAGGCCCTGGAGGAGCTGGCCCAGGGCTGTGATGTGGTGGTCAGCACCGGCGGCGTCTCCGTGGGAGACAAGGACTGGATCCGACCCCTGGTGGCGGAGCTGGGATCGGTGAACTTCTGGAAACTGCATCTCAAGCCAGGTCGGCCCTTTGCCTGGGGCCAGCTGGCGGACAAACCCTTCTTCGGGCTGCCGGGCAATCCCGTGGCCGCAGCCATCACCGCCCTGCAACTGCTCTGGCCCGCCCTGCAATTGCTCGAAGGCGGCCAGGTGCAGCTGCTGCCGCGGCTGCGGGTGCGGCTGGAGGCGCCCCTGCGGCGGGCCGGTGGCCGACCCGAACTGGCCCGGGCCGAACTGGTGATGGGCCCCCAGGGTGAGTTATGGGCCCGGGTAAGCGGCTCCCAAGCCTCCTCCCGCATCGGCTCCTTGCAGGGGGCCGACCTGCTGCTGGAGATCCCGGCCGAGCTGGACTCCCTGGAGGCGGGCCAGGAGCTCTGGGCCCAACTGCTGCGCCTGCCGATCTTCTAAGGGGCATCCCGCCGGGGTACCGGCGCGGCCAAGCTCGGGACTCGGCCGGGAACTGGGCTTGGGCCAGGACTGGGCTTGGGCCAGGCCTCAGAGGGGGGTATTCCCCGTGATCCAGGTGCCTTCACCGCCACTCCATTCCCGTTTCCAGAAGGGGGCGTCGTGCTTGAGCGCTTCGAGCAGCTCCTGGCAGCAGCGTTGGGCGGGGCCGCGTCGATCGGCGGCCACCGCCACCAACACGATGGCTTCCCCGGGCAACACCCGACCGATGCGGTGCTGCACCAGCACGGCTTCCACTCCGTGGCGCTCACCAAGGTCGGTCGCCAGCCGCTCCAGCTGGCGCTCCGTCATGCCGGGATAGTGCTCCAGCTCCAGGGCCTCGAGGGGTTGGCCGCCGGCGGTGCTGGCCCGCACCCGACCAATGAAGTGGGCGGCCGCGGGGGTGCTCCCGGGTCCTTGGCACTCCCAGGCGGCCAGGCTGGTGAGGGGATCAAAGCGGGCCGGATGCAGCTGCACCTGCAGGTGGGTCATGGCCCTCAACCTCCGCTGATCGCAGGGAGATAGGCCACCTCATCGCCATCGACGAGCAGGTGGTCCCCGTCGGCAAAACTCTGGTTGACCGCCACCCGCACAGACTCGGGCAGGGGGCCAGCGGCCAAGGCCGATGCCGCTGGCTCCCTGTCCCCCGGGGCTAGCCAGGGC
>Ga0310332_10372_pt1 | contig 11668 bp, 9 predicted proteins | sample LakMicSRFLOrngD5_FD_195546 | JGI IMG/M metagenome (GOLD analysis project Ga0310332, IMG submission 195546) | Enriched freshwater cyanobacterial communities from Lake Michigan, Michigan, United States - MI23.SRFL.Orng.D5 (v2) (version 2) | ecosystem: Environmental > Aquatic > Freshwater > Lake...
CTGGCCACCTATGAAGCGGGCGTGGTCTCCCGCTGCCTACCAGAGCACCTGATTCACTGTGATGTGCTTTTCCTGGACCCACCCCGCAAAGGCTTGGACAGCTTTGTGGTGGATGCAATTTTGGCCCAACCGCCCCAAACCCTCATTTACCTGAGCTGTGACCCGGCCACCTTGGCGAGGGATCTGGGCCAGTTCACCGCCAGCGCCTATCGGCTTGAGCAGATCCAACCCATCGACTTTTTTCCCCAAACCATTCACGTGGAGACCCTGGCTGTCCTGAGGCGGACATAGGGGAAGGCGTGCACCACGGATTTGTGCTTTTTGACGGCTGGGATTTAGCCGGTCAGCTGGGCTTCAGCAGCGCAGCTGGGCGCCCATTTGTTGTTCCAGCGCCGCCCGAATGGCCCCATGGCTGCCATCCACCTCCTCGTCGGTGAGGGTGCGGTCGGGGTGGCGGTAGCGCAGCCTGAAAGCTTGGCTAGAGAGGCCTTCTCCCACTTGCTCGCCTTCGTAGCGATCAATCAACTCGACGTGTTCGAGCAGGGGCTTGCCGGCCTTACGCATCACCTGCAACAACTCGGAGGCTTTGGCGTCGTTGGGTACCACCACCGCCAGATCCCTTTCGGAAGCCGGCACCGTGGCGAAGGGGCGGAAACTGGGCTGGAGACGAGCCTTGCGGGTTGCTGAGGTCAACAGCGCCTGAAGGTCCAACTCGAACACAAAGGTGGCTTCGGGTAAGTCCATGGCTTCGGCGTGCTCGGGATGCAACTGCCCAAACCAACCAGCGGGCCGGCCTTCCACCACCAATTCAGCGGCGCGGCCTGGATGGAGCAACCCATGGCCCGCCAGCACCCGATCTTCGCTGGGGATGGCTAGCTCCTTCAAGGCTCCTGCCAGGACACCGCGGGCTTCGAAGTAGGTCGGTACTTTGGGCTTACCGCTGGTGGTCCACCGCTCCGAGCGCCGTTCCCCAGCCAAGACACCCGAGAGCAGTTGGCGGTTCTCAGGACCGCCGTTGACCTGAAACACCTGGCCGATTTCAAAGCACCAAAACCCCGCTTGACCGCTTTGGAGGTTCCGTCGTGCTGCGGCGAGTAATTCGCTGTGCAGGTCGTCGCGAAGGTGGCCGTAATCCGCCAACAGGGGATTGGCCAGGGGCAACCTGCCCTCGGCTGCAGCCACCAGGGAGAGGCTGCACACTTCCTGCAGCCCGGCGGTGCAGAGGGCCCGCCGCAGCCTGCGTTCAACCTGCTGGGCTGGCTCCAAACCACCCGGTTCAAGGGGATCTGGCAGGTGGCAAGCAAAGGTGTCGTAACCCACCAGCCGGGCCACTTCCTCAATCAGATCCACTTCCCGAAGGAGATCCATCGATCGCGACGGCGGCACCACAACCAGCCAGCCATCGTGGTCGGATTGGAGGCTGCAACCCAGGGCCTGCAGGGTTTGTTCGATTCGGCCATCGTCGAGGTCCGCCAACTCGCCGTCAACGAGCACGGGGCCGAGCAGATTGAGCAGGGCGTCCCGGCGCAGGACCAGGGGGTGCCCTGCGGCCTGGGCACGGCCATGGACCCAACGGGCTACCGGTTGGGCGCCGCAGAGCTCTTTCAGTAGGGCCACGGCCTGGTCAGAAGCGGTAAGGGTGGTTTCCGTGGGCAAGCCTTTTTCAAACCGGCTGCTTGCCTCGGTGCGGAGACCCAGGCTCCGGGCGGATTGGCGCACGGCCTGGGGCGCAAACACGGCTGCTTCCAGCCAGATCCGCTGGGTGCTGGAGGTGACCGACTCCGCCAGTCCCCCGATCACGCCCGCTAGGGCAATGGGCTTGTCGCCATAGGTGACCACGAGGGCATCGGCCGATAGCTGACGATCTTCCCCATCCAGGCTGGTGAAGGGCTCTTGGGCTTTGGCCTGCCGAAGACCAAGGGCTGGGGCATGCAACTGGCCCTGGGTCCCTTTGGCCAGTTGGTCAGCATCAAAGGCATGGAGGGGCTGGCCGTGCTCCAGCATCACCAAATTGGTGATGTCGACCACGTTGTTAATGGGTCGAATCCCAGCTCTCTCCAGGCGCTGTTGCAACCAGCGGGGGGACGAACCCACCTGCACCCCCTCCAGCTCGGTCATGGTGAAGAGGCCTCCGGCCTCCATGGCGGCTTGGTCGGGGGCCTGGATTGCCAGCGGTGCAGCCTCAAGGGCAGCAGGGGCATCACTGAACTGGGTTGTGCCCCCCACCAGGGCGGCGACTTCCCGGGCAATCCCCCGCATCGAGAGGCCATCGGGCCGGTTGGCGGTGATCGCCAATTCCAAAACCTGGTCATCGAGGCCCAGGCTGGGTCCCACGGGACTGCCAACGGCGGGCACGCTGGCGAGAAGGTCGTCAAGGATTGCGATCCCCTCGGATTCGCCGAGGCCCAGCTCGGTGAGCGAGCAAATCATTCCGCTACTGGGTACACCGCGCAATTCCGCAGGCTTAATCGTGAGATTCACGGCCGGCAGGGTTGCGCCTACCAGGGCCACGGGAACATGGATTCCCGCCCGCACATTGGCCGCACCGCAGACAATTTGTAGGGGTTGGGCGGCACCCACCTCCACGCTGCAGACACTGAGCTTGTCGGCATTGGGATGGGGGGCTCGATCGGCCACAAAACCCACCACCACCCCGGCCGCCTGGGCAGCTAGATCGTCGATGGACTCCACCTCAAAGCCGGCCATGGACAGCCGCTCGGCCAGGGCATCGGGGGCAAACGCACCCTCGGGGCCGCTCACAAGCTCCCGTAACCATTGGAGCGAGACCCGCATCAGCCCAAGCCGAGAATGAGGCTGGATCCTAGGGAGTGACAGGCTGGGGTCACCATCGGCAGGTATGGTGTTTGCTTGTTCTTTCGCATCGCACACGCGGCGCAACGTCCTTCATGGCTAAAAACAAGGGCGTCCGGATCGTGATCACTCTCGAGTGCACCGAATGCCGGTCCAACCCCGCCAAGCGGTCCCCTGGTGTATCTCGGTACACCACTGAAAAAAACCGCCGTAACACCACCGAACGGCTTGAGCTGAAGAAGTTCTGCACGCATTGCAATAAGTCGACCGCCCACAAGGAAATCAAGTGATTCCTTGCGGCGCTTTTCGCGTCGTTCTGCTGCCCAGCAGCCACTTCTTCCCTTCCAACCCTAAGCTCGCTAAAGCCTGTTCCGCATGTCCAGCTCCTTCTTCAAAAAGCGTCTTTCCCCGATCAAGCCTGGCGATCCGATCGACTATAAGGACGTTGATCTCCTTAAAAAATTCATCACTGAGCGCGGCAAGATCCTTCCCCGTCGCATGACAAGCCTGACTGCCAAGCAGCAGCGCGACCTCACCAACGCTGTGAAGCGGGCCCGGATTGTCGCCCTTCTCCCCTTCGTCAATCCCGAAGGCTGAGCAAGGCCCTGGGTTCACCGGCTTTCCAACCTGGCGATCTCCTCGGCACGGTCGATGGAAAATCACCACGCCTGGCGGTTCTTGTTTCCCTTACGGGAAGCAAGGCCGCCATTGTTGTTGGCGAGGCTGCAAAACGCCAGCAGCACCCCCTTCGGGAGCTCGAACTGCTCTTCCGTCTACCGGCCGGCTCCACCCCACCAACCAGCATCAAAGCGTCCCCATGGTCGCTGGATTCCCAGGCCCTCCAGTCCGCCCTGCCGCGCCCGAGGGATTTTGGGGCCGCCTGGGTGCTGATGCAGGAGATGGGGGGTGCCTTGCCGCTAGCCGACTGGGTGGAGTTGGTGGCAGGTTGCGATGGACCTGCGGTGCGCGCGGCCTGTTGGTTGTGGTTGCAGGGCCCCCAGCTGCTGTTTCGAAATCGCCAGGGCCATTTCGAGGCGCGCCCTAGCGATGATCTCAGGAGATTGCGCAAGGATCGCCACCGGCAGGCCTTGCTGGAGCGGTTGCAAGACCAATGGCACGGCTTCCTCGCCCAACGCCAGCGGATCGATCCCAGCTGCCTGGCTCCGGCAGCCCGCTCTGAGTTGGACCTGCTGATGGCCTGGGCCAGCGGTGATGGCCAGGAGCCCCTGCCAGCTGGATTGCGCCAGGCCCTGCAAACCGCCCGGTGCGAAGCGGAACCCGGGGCTATCCGCCATCTGCTGGTGGATCTGGGCCAATGGGATCCCCACCAACTGCCGTCGTTGCGCAGCACGACCTGGGACCACGGATTTAGCCCGGAACTTGAAGCCGAGGCCGAGCGCCTGCTGGCCTCAGCCGGGCAACCCAAGGCTGGCGATGGGGAGCGGCTCGATTTAACGCACCTTCGGGCCGTCACCATTGACGACGAAGACACCCGAGATATCGACGACGGCCTGGCGCTAGAGCTCACCGAGGTGGGGATCCAGAGAATCTGGATCCATGTGGCCGATCCGGGACGCTTGATCGAACCCGAGTCTCCCCTCGACCTCGAAGCCAGGCGCCGCGGCAGCAGTTTGTACCTCGCCCGCGGCAATCTGCCGATGTTCCCCCACCGACTCACCACGGGCCCCTTTAGCCTCAGGGCGGGAGAACGCAATGCGGCCTGGAGCATCTGGGTCGAACTCGATGCTCAAGGGGCTGTGGCGGCTTCAGGGGTACAACGGAGTTGGGTCAAGCCCACCTATCGGTTGTCCTACCGCGATGCCGATGAGTTGATTGAGTTGGCCCCACCGCAGGAGGCCGATCTGCTCGGGCTCCATGCCTTGCTCGACCTGCGCCGGCGTTGGCGGCAAGGCCAGGGTGCCCAGCTGATGGACCAACTGGAGGGCCGCATTCGGGTCAATGGTGGCATCGCCGAGCTCGAGATCACAGAGCCTGGTCCATCCCGCAATTTGGTGGCCGAGGCGATGATTTTGGCTGGGGCCGTGGTCGCCGACCTGGGCAGCCGCCAGGCCATGGCGTTGCCCTATCGCAACCAACTCCCGGCGACCCTGCCATCCCCCGCCGAGCTCTCAGCCCTGCCGCCAGGTCCCGTGCGCCATGCGGCGATCAAGAAGTGCCTGGGCCGGGGGCTCACCAGCACAACTCCAGCCGCCCACTTCAGCCTGGGCCTCCAGGCCTACGTGCAGGCCACCTCACCGATACGCCGCTATGGGGATCTGCTGGTCCAGCGGCAGCTCCTGGCCCATAGCCAGGGCCTGGAACCGCTGAGCTCTGATGCCATGCTCGATCTAATCAACCAGATGGAGATCGGCATTCGCCAAGCCATCGCCATCAGCCGGGAAGATCAGCGCCATTGGCAACAGGTGTGGTTTGAAGACCACAGCCAGGGGCAGTGGCCAGCGATCTTCCTGCGCTGGTTACGCCCCCAGGATCAGTTGGGTTTGGTCCACGTCGAAGAGCTGGGCATGGATCTTGCTGCCGAATGCCCGGATGGCTGCCAACCCGCCCAAAGCCTGGTGCTGCGGGTTCAGCTGGTGGATTCCCTCCGCGATCAACTACGGCTTCGGGCTAGCAATTAGGGCTTGGACTTCGGGCTACGGCTTAGGAGGCAATCCGGTTGGCCCGGAGCCAGGGCCCCCAGGGATTGAGCTGGCCCATCAGGGTGACCTGGGTAGGCCCATCACACTGGTTCAGCCACTGGTTGACCCCGGGTTCCAGGGTGATCAACGGCCAGCAACCAGTTCCAGGCGCAGTTGAGGTTGAAGTTGAAGGTTCAAAGCTGTAACCCCCAGTTCCATCGGGAATCACCCTGCCACTCCAGCTCGTTTCCCCCGGTTCAGCGGGAGGGGCCTCGGCCGGCCAGAGACCTGCGTGGGCCAGATCAAGGCCTTGGTGGCTGAGCCGCTCGGGGTTGTCCAGAATCGCCGTCTGCCTTTGGCGCCATTCGCTGTGATACCAAGGGGTATCCCAAAGGGGCACCACCGCTGCAGGCGCCACGGGATCGGCAATCAGGGCGTTTTGCAGCTGCCGAACCGATAAAGCTGCTGGTGGTCGTCCTTGCTGGACAGCGAGGGCAGCAGCGGCCCCACAGGCCTGGCCCAGATTCAAAATCAGGGGTTGCAACCGGGTGGCCCCATTGGCCATGTGGCTAGCACTGAAGCACTTGTCGGCCGCAAGAAAATTCTCTGCGGTGGCACTTAATAGGGCCCCATAGGGGATCGCAAATGGGGTGCCACTCCATCGACCGCCCCAGCGGGTACTTTTCGGAGCCAAGGGGTAATCGTCGCCGGGATAGTGGTGGTCGTTGGCGTAGTTACCAATGGCAATGGAGCTGATGGCCCCGGTGCCATCCTTCGGCACCTCGGCAATCGAAGCCCCAGGGGCCTGGGGCAGCAAGTGCTGTTCCACCACAACCTCCCGGCCCACCAGCCGGCGCCCCTCGCGCCAGTAGGGCATCAGGGCAATCGGCGAGGGGCCCTCCAGGGAGCTGCTAGTTGTTGGATCGCCGTAGGGCGGGAAGCAAGCACCCGGTGCCAGCCAGCCGTTGGAAGCATCCTCAAGGGTTTTGGCGAAGGCCAAACTATGGGCCTGCATGCAGAGGTAGAGGTCGGCTCGGACCCTGGCCTCCGGATCGAACAAGCCATCCAAGGGACCATGCCAATCGTTGCCCTCCAGGGGCCAATTGAGCATCACCAGCCCGCCGGGCAGGCGCCCGTAGGTGATCGTGCGTTCCAGGCCAAAGTTCAGGGCCGCCTTGGGTAGGGGAGGCTGGACTGGGCTGGAACGATCTGGTTTGGATACGTCCGCGTCCAACTGGGGCATGCGGTCAGAAACCAGTTGGCCCATCACCACCCAGGTGGGCGATTGCACCACCTGGGCCTTGAAAAACGGATTGGATTCGAGTTCGTGCCGGGGAGGGGCGCTGGGCTCTCCCCATAGCTCCTGGGATTCCCAACCGAAGCGATAGGGAACGTCAGCAAGGGCAAAGAGATCGCCCCGATCACTGCCATCAATCAAGACATCCAATCCAACCTGGGAGGTCTGGTCCTGGTGCAGCACGGTGATGGCCGTAATCCTGGGACCCTGGCGCTCAATGCTCACCACCTGGGCGTGGGGCCACCAGAGCAAATTAGCTTGGGCCGCACACCAATCCCTCAGGATGGCTTCGGCCGTGGATGGCCTGTAGCCAAAACAGCTCACCCAGTTGTGATCAAGCCCCTCCGCTTCCCTCTGGCGTAACTTCCGCAGGAAGGCTCCCCAAAGCCCCGTCTGCCAGGGACTGAGCTCGTTGCCATCGGGGGCGCAGACCCCGGCGGCACTCACCATCCCCCCCAGCCATGCCCCAGGGGTGAGCAGCAATGTATTGGCACCGCCCCTGGCCGACTGCAGGGCTGCCGCCACCCCACCGGTTCCGCCGCCCCACACAACGACAGCGCAGTGGTCCAGCCGGGTGGAAGCCGATGCCATGGGCTCGAGCGGATCCCCCAAGATTGCCAGGCGGGGCGTCGGTAAGATCCAATTTCGGCGCAGGGCCGCTCCGGCGGCGCAGCGAGCCCTCTACCCCCGCCGCATGTCTTTTACGCTCACCACACCGCTCTATTACGTCAACGACAGGGCCCACCTGGGGAGTGCATACACAACCCTGGCCTGTGATGCCATCGCCCGTTACCAGCGGCTCAAGGGTGAACAGGTTGTCTTCATCACCGGGTGTGATGAACACGGCCAAAAGATCCAGCGCACGGCTGAAGCCCAAGGCCTAAGCCCCCAGGCCCATTGCGATGGGGTGAGTGAGGGCTATCGCCAACTATGGAACCAGTGGCAGATCAGCAATGATCGCTTTGTTCGCACAACCGATCCCCGGCATCGGGAGATCGTGCAACAGTTTTTCAAGCGGGTCGAAGCCAATGGCGATGTGGTGGAAGGTCGCCAACAGGGTTGGTATTGCGTGGCCTGCGAGGAATTCAAAGACGACCCTGCAGAGGCCAGCGCCCCCCACTGCTCCATTCACCAAAAACCGCTGGAATGGAGGGATGAGCTGAATTTGTTCTTCCGGCTATCCCGCTATCAGCAGCAGATCGAAGCGTTGATTGCCAAGCCAGGATTTATTGCACCGAGCAGCCGCAAAAAAGAAGTTGAAAACTTCGTAGCCCAGGGGCTCAGGGATTTCTCCATCTCCCGGGTTGACCTGCCTTGGGGCATTTCCGTGCCAGGCCACCCGGGCCATACCTTTTATGTGTGGTTCGATGCCCTCCTGGGTTACCTCACGGCCCTTCTGGATCCAAACGAAGAGCCGGATTTGGCCCTGATCAGCGCCAGGGGCTGGCCAGCCCAGCTTCACGTCATCGGCAAGGACATCCTCCGCTTCCATGCCGTCTATTGGCCCGCGATGTTGCTCTCCGCGGGCCTACCCCTGCCGGAACGGGTGTTTGGCCACGGCTTCTTGACACGGGAAGGCCAAAAGATGGGCAAATCCTTGGGCAATGTGCTCGATCCGCAAACCTTGCTTGAACACTGCGGTCGCGATGCGGTGCGCTGGTACTTGCTTCGGGATATCCCCTTCGGTGACGACGGCGACTTTCAACAACAGCGCTTCAGTGACCTGGTCAACAACGACCTGGCAAACACGATTGGCAACCTGCTCAACCGCACATCGTCGATGGCCCGCAGGTGGTTCAACAATGCTGTCCCCCCCGGTGGAGGGGGACTTGCAACAAGCCATCCCTTAGCTATTGCAGCCCTTACTGCTGGTGAGCAATTCACCCGGGCCATGGATCTCCTCGATTTCCGCAGCGCGGCGGAAGCCTGCCTGCACTTAGCGATCACAACCAACGGCTATCTCAATGAACAGGCGCCCTGGAAGTTGATGAAGCAGGAAGGCAATGGGCAGCAGGTGGGCTCAGATCTTTACGCCGTGCTCGAGGCCACCCGCTGGGTGGCGGTGTTGCTCGCCCCCCTAGTGCCGGAACTCTCCGATCGCATGCTCCAACAACTGGGCCAAACCCCATTTGCCAGTGCTGCATCCCTGGACGTGCCATCGGCCTGGCTGGCGGCGCAACACTGGGGGGGACTGCAACCGGGTTTGGCCTTGCCCGAGCCCCAACCCGTGATGCAACGGCTGGAGCTCGAGGCGCCCCTATGAACCGGTGGACGCAAACTCACGGTTCCTTGACCCTCGGGGCCCTGGGCTTGCCCCTTGGGGCCCTGGCATTGGCAAGCCTGTTGGTTGGCTGCCAAGGCCAAAAGGGCCCGGAGCCGGCGGCCCAACCCTTTGTCTTCCGTTCCCTCAACCTGCAACAGCACAATCTGCTGGGCCAGCCAACCTGGACTCTCACCAGCCCGGAAGCCCGCTACGACCTGGGCCGCCGGGTTGCCCAGGCAAGCAAATTGAAGGGAACGCTGTTCTCCAATGGCAAGCCCCGCTATCGACTCTCAGCCACAAGCGCCACTGTTCTCAATGATGGTGAGTTGATCCAACTCGAAGGTGACCTGGTCATCCAACGCCTGGGTGCCAAACCCCTGGTGATCAAGGCGAAACGCGCCCGCTGGTACCCGGCCCAAAACCTGATGGTTCTCGATCGGCATCCCGTAGCCACCCAAGACAAACTCCAAGTTTCCTCGGATCAAGCTCGGTTTTTGATCGACCAAGACAAACTCGAGCTACGCGAGAATCCCCTTTTGCAACGTCATGACGACGGCAAAATTCGCATGAAGATCAGGGTTAGTAGCGTCGATTGGCATACAAAGACTGGTGATCTCATCGCAGCAGGCCCAGTGCGTGGGGTGCGAAAAATCACCAACAAGCCTCGCCAGGTGCTCACGGCCCCGTCGCTGAAGGGCAACACGCTCACCCAGATCCTCACCCTTTCAGCACCAGTCAGGCTAATCGATATCGGCCGTGGGGCCGTCTTGAATGCCCAAGAGACGCAAGTGGATGTGCGTCAGCAAATCATCCAAAGTGATCAACCCTTTGATGGCATCCTGAAACAATCAACGGTCCACGGGGTTGGCTTCCAACTCTTCTATGCCAGCCAATTGGCTGTCGTATCAAGCCACTGCAAACTGGAGCAACCCACGGATACCGTGACGGCAAACCGTTGCCAATGGAATTGGCAGAGCGACCAGGTGAAGGCCATCGGCAACGTGGTGCTGAAGCGCCAAGCCAACAACCAGACGACGAAATCCCATCGCATTGATGGCCGACTCGGCAGCCAGGGTCTCGTCGTGTTTACCAGTCCCGGCAGCAGGGTGAACACCCAGATGACCTTGAAGCAGCAGTCTCCTAGGTCGAAATCGAAGGAGCCTCGCTCCGGGTCGGCAAGCGCTCCAATCCAGCTCTGAGCTTGGCGGCCCAACCCTCCACCCAGGCCAAATCACTACGGCTGAAGCAGCGGGCCGACCACCCCCCTAGCAGCACCAGGCCGTCTTCGCCGAGGGGTTGGACAAGCACCGAGGGCAACCCGGGCAACAGCGCGTCAAATTCTTGGCGGCCGGGATAGAGCTTGAGATCCACCAGGGAGATGGCGGATTGCCTCTCGAGAGCCCTCTGGCAGATAGCCCCGGGAACAAATGTTGATGGGGCGAGCAAGCCACGGCGCAGCAACGGCTGACCCCGCCAGATCACGAGCACCACGGCTGCAGGACTTGCGGTGAGCAGCATGTGACTTCCCCAGGCCAATTCTTCGGCCAAGGCCTCGGGCAGGTCCGCGGTGAGAACAAGGCCTTGGTCGCCAGAGAGTTCTGAACGAATCGAGGCCTCGGGCAGGGCCCGTGTCCAGAGCACGCCCACCAGCATCAGGCCCACGGCCAGCAAGCTCGCCAGTACGGCGGCCCGCTCCAGGGGCGGATTCACGTCAGGGGCCAGGCCTTGGTTGGCCACGACCAGCGCCAGGGCGACCAGGCCCAGACCGATACAGAGCCTCGCGGGCGTTGGCAAATTCATCGACTCAGGGCAGGCAGGGGGCCAAGACGAGACAGGGGTACCAATAGGCGGCAAACTAGGGCCACGCTCGGCCTATCCCCTTGCAGTTGCTTCCATCTCCCCATTGGCTCGTTAAGTCGATGGTCCGGCCTTGGCTCTGTCGCATCGTTGGTGTTGTGGTGCTGTGCCTTGGCCTGCTTTGGCCCAGCGCAGGATGGGCCCTTTCGGCGAGCACCCTCCCCACCGCACCGCCCGCTGAGCGGGTGGTTGACGAGGCCGGTGTGCTCAGCCGCGCTGCCATTGGCGAACTCACGGCCCAACTCAACGCCTTTGAACCAGACCATATCGACGCCCACTTGATCACGGTCAAGCGGCTCGATTACGGCCTCAGCCTCCAAGACCTAGCCCAGGACGTTTTGGCGAGCTGGCTTGGATCCGGCGCAGAAAACAACCAACTCCTCTTTCTGCTCGATAGCCAGACCAATTCCGCCGCTATCGCTGTCTCCTCAGGGCTGGAAGCAGAGCTGAATACCGAATTGCTGAAGAGCACGGCGCGGACAACCATGGCCCAACCCCTTCGCGATAGTGCCCGCTACAGGCAGGCCAGCCTTGATGCCATGACCCGCCTGCAAACCGTGCTCCAGGGTGGTGAGGATCCGGGTGAGCCGGAGGTCGCCGAAGTGGTGACGCTGGCCACCAATGTGCCAACCCAGGAGGAAACCTCCGAAAGCAACGCCTTTACCTGGGTTGTTGTGTTGTTGGTGGTTGGTACTGTCGTTCCGATGCTCACTTGGTGGGTTTTCTCACGCTGAAACCCGATGGCTCTCACCGATTGGACAGGTGCTTTTGGTCGCGCCCAGCAGCGTGACCTCAGCCACG
>Ga0310332_10373_pt1 | contig 11624 bp, 12 predicted proteins | sample LakMicSRFLOrngD5_FD_195546 | JGI IMG/M metagenome (GOLD analysis project Ga0310332, IMG submission 195546) | Enriched freshwater cyanobacterial communities from Lake Michigan, Michigan, United States - MI23.SRFL.Orng.D5 (v2) (version 2) | ecosystem: Environmental > Aquatic > Freshwater > Lake...
AGCGTGCGCCAGGACATGGCCGAAGAATCGGCGCTGCAGCTCAAACAGATTCTTGATTACGTCCTTAACACCAGTCCAAGCCCCATCAACATTCCAGGCAACAGCGCGCTCAGCCAACTGAGCGTCAACAAGGGCAAGGCCGGCAGCAACTGGCGGCTACCTGGCACGGCCATCAGCCTGAGCACCGAACGGGACGACGACCCGGACAACACCGACTTCTTCTTCTCAGCAGACACCGTCAGTCGTGTCAGCCAGATGTACGGCGACATCCAACGCATCAACCTCCCCAGAAACAGTTTCACCACACCAGGGATCTACAGGCAGTTCAGCCACACTCCAGGCTTCCTTATACCGCCAAAGTGGTATCTAAAACTAAACCCTTCAACCCGCTCGCTGCTGGAAATATCCTATTTCGATCAAACAATCCTGCAAATCATTGCGACAGCGTTTGTTGCCGCTATCGGCGCCAGCCTGGCATACATCACAGCCCTGTTACTCGTCAGAACCTACCGCCTCAAGGACAACAGCAAGCGACAATTACCAACCACAGAAGATGACAATATTGCCTGGCTAAGGGTCATATTCATCATCCCCGTTCTGCCCATAGCCCATTTCAGCCAGATCGCGATCAATGACTACATCAATGTCACCGGCCGCCCCCTGGAGCTGATCACCTTCTTCTACTACATTGTTTACTTTATTGCCGCCAGCCTGCTCAGCTTTCTATTTTTTGAAGCCCTCGGACGATCTGCCGCCGAATGGCTGATGAAACTCAGAGGCAGCCAATCCCAGCTGATGCTGCAACGGATGAACAATCTGCTGATGCCAATCAGCAGAAGCCTGGGGGTGTTGAGCGCACTGGCACTGCTGTACCAATTGCTGATTCTGCTGGGATTGCCCCCGACAACAGTCTTGGCCTTTTCAGCAGTGCCTGGCCTGGCCGTCGGCCTGGGCGCCTCCAAACTGTTAGGCAACCTGTTTGCCGGCCTGGCCATTCAGACCGATCGACCGCTGCGGGTGGGCGAATTCTGCAAGGTCGGTGAGGACACCGGCTTCATTACCAAAATCGGCCTCCGTTCGTTGGAACTGCAGACCCTCGAGAGTCGGATCACCATTCCCAACTCGATCGCCGACGAAACGACGATCATCAACTTTTCACGTCGCAGCCCGTCAAGCGAAGCCAACCCAATGCAGGGATTGGATCTGAAACTGGCGGTTCATGAGGAACTCTCACCCGATCAGATCAGTGACCTGCTGCACTACAGCCGAGCGGCCCTGGCCGTCGATCCCGATCTGGCGGATGTGATCGTCAGCGTCGACCAGCTGAGCACTGACAGCTTGACTCTGATCTGTTTTGCAATGGTTTCTCTGCATGGCTGGGCCGCCTTTCTGCAGGTGCGTGAACGGATCCTGCAACGGCTCCAGCAACTGATCGACCAGGTCAAGAAATCGAGAATTGTGATCGGCGTCTCCTATGACACCAATCAACAACAGTTGCATGACATACCAAACCTGATCCGCGGGGTGGTGGATCAGGATCCGCACTTCCGCTTTCGCTCCTGCCGGCTGATGACGATCAACGAATTCAGCTATGACTATGTCTTCGATTTCAGGTCCAGCCACCCAAGCTACTCGGCCTTCAAGGACGGCATTAGTCGACTCAACACGGATCTGTTGGCCTGCTTCGAAGCCCAAGGGATCGAGATTCCCTTTCCAACCCAGACCGAACTTCAAAAGCTCTGACCAACAGAAAGCCCCCGCCTTGCGGCAGGGGCCAAACGTTCTCATGGGCGAGGTTGCTTGCAGATTCAGCCCTCCACCTGAACGGTCACGCTGCTCACCTTCTGGGCCTTGGGAGCGGTCACGGTCAGCAACCCGTCCTTGTAACGGGCCTGCAGCTGTTCGTGCTCGATCGCCTGCGGGAAGCGGAAGCTGCGGCTCCAGGTGCCGTAGCGAAACTCGCTCAGCAACGCGGCCCCCTCGGGGGTTTCAGCATTTTGGGACTGCGGGTGACGGCGTTCGGCGCTGATCACCAGGGTGCGCTCGGTGGCCTGGACGCTGATGGCGTCCTTGTCAACGCCAGGCAGTTCCAGAACCACGGCAAAGGTCTCGGCTGTTTCATGCACCTCGGCTGCTGGAATGCGCTCGGCGCCCTGCAGCTGATGGCTGAGTTGCTGCTCAAGACGATCAAACAATTGAAAGGGAGAAGTGGTACGAACGGTCAACATGATGGGGCTGGCGAAGGATCAAACACGGGGTGTCTTTCGCCCCGGTCCGCCCACTGTCGCCACCCCAACCCGCTGACCCAATCAGGAGAGCCGAACCAAGGACTACGGGGCTCCACACCTGATGCGGCAGACCGAATCTGACTGGTGTGAGAACCGCCCCTGCAGCGGGGATGACCAACGCGCCCCGCGAAGATGTATCGACAATGTCTCGACACCGCTTCGCACCCCTCTGGCCCCCTGGAGCCCATTGGCACCTGGAGCAGTTGCTGTTCAAAAAGCGGGCGGCGGGAATCGAACCCGCATCATCAGCTTGGAAGGCTGAGGTTTTACCACTAAACTACGCCCGCGGCATGGCTGCAAAACCGTTGCAGTGCCTGATTCCCAGAGCCCTGCCCCCAATAGAGCAGAGCCCCCTGAATCCTGCAGCATTATGACCTGCGTTTGGACGCAGCCCCTTGGCCGCTGAGCTTCAGGATGCCGCCGATCTGCGCGGCTCCGCCCGTCAACGGTTGCTGTGGGCCTATGGCCTGGGCGATGTCGGCACCGGCATGGGGGCGGCCCTGATCGGCTTCTACCTGCTGCGGTTCTATGTGGCAGCCGGTCTGCCCCCCTGGCTGGCCGGACTTGCCTATGGGGTCGGTCGCCTCTGGGATGCGGTCAACGACCCGATCGTCGGCTGGCTCAGCGACAAGACCAGCAACCATCCCTGGGGGCCTCGGGTGCCCTGGATTCTTGCGAGCGCCGTGCCCCTGGGCGTGGCCATGGCGGCGATGTGGTGGCTGCCCCCCTGGAGTGCCAGCGGGATCCGGTTCTGGATCTTTCTGGCGGTCTCGGTGGTCGCCAACAGCCTTTACACCTGCGTCAACCTGCCCTACACCGCCCTGGCGGCCGAACTGAGCAGCGACGTCAGCCTGCGCACCCGGCTCAACACGGCCCGCTTCACCGGCTCGATCCTGGCGACGATCACCGCAGCCCTGCTGGCAGGGGTGCTGGTGCAGAACCTGAGTGATGCGCGCACCTACCTGCCGGTGGGATTGGTCTCCGGTTTGATCATCGCGGTCACGGCCCTGCTGTGCGGCTGGGGTCTGCTGCCGGTGGCGCGCCGCTGCCGCCGGCCCGTCAGCAGTCGCGGCACGACCCGCAAGCTGTTGCAGCGGGTCGGACGCAACGGCCGCTTTCTGATGGTGCTGGGCCTGTACCTCTTGCTGTGGTGCGCCCTGCAGTTGATGCAGGCGGTCTCCCTGTTCTTTCTGCCGGTGGTCCTGCAGGTCCCAGAAGGTCTGAGCAAGCTGATCCTGCTGCCGTTTCTGCTCAGTTCGCTGGCGGGGCTCTGGCTATGGACCGCCGTGGCCCACCGCGGCGGCCGGATTCTGGCCCTGCGCTGGGGCGGCAGTCTCTGGATCGGCGGTTGCCTGCTGGTGATGGTGCTGCAGCCCCTGGACCCCAACGTGGCGGTTTTGGGCAGCGCAGCCAACGGTTGCAGGCTGGCGGCACTGGTGTTCACCATCGTGCTGGCCGGCTTCGGGGCCTCGACGGCCTACCTGATTCCCTGGTCGCTGCTGCCCGACGCGATCGATGCCGATCCCCAGCAACCCGCCGGCCAGTACAGCGCCTGGATGGTGCTCGCCCAGAAGGTCTGCATCAGCGCCGTGATCGCCCTGCTGGGCGTGGTCCTGAGTGCCAGCGGTTACAGCGAGGCCCTCAGCGCCGCCCAGCAACCGGGCAGCGCCCTGCTGACGATTCGCTTCTGCATGGGCCTGATCCCGGCTGTGCTGATCGCCCTGGGCCTGGTGGTGATGCGACGCTGGCCCGAGAAGGGCCAACTCCAGGGCAGGCAGCAGGCATGAGCGCACCATCCGACAGCCACGCATCGCCTTGGCGCCTGCGCAGTCCGCGCTGGTTGAACCGGCTGGGGGCCAGTTGCCTGATCGGCGGCCAGGCGGTCAGCGCCCTGGCCAGGGGCAAGGTCAACACCAACGACCTGATGGCCGAGCTGATGGAAGCCGGTCCTGGCAGCTTTCTGATCGTGGTGATCACGGCCTTGGCAGCCGGCACCGTGTTCAATATCCAGGTGGCGGCCGAACTGACCAAGCAGGGAGCCGGCGCCACGGTGGGGGGCCTGCTGGCCCTAGGCCTGGCCCGTGAGATCGCGCCGATCCTGACCGCCACGCTGATCACCGGCAAGGTGGCGACCGCCTACGCGGCCCAGCTGGGCACCATGAAGGTGACCGAGCAGATCGATGCGATCACGATGCTGCGCACCGACCCGGTCGAATACCTGGTGGTGCCACGGGTGCTGGCGATGGTGGTGATGGCCCCGGTGCAGTGCCTGCTGTTCTTCTGGGTCGGCATCTGGTCCGGACAGGTGAGCAGCACCTGGCTGTATCAGATCCCACCGGCGGTGTTCTGGAACTCGGTGCGCACCTGGATGGAGCCGTCGGATCTGCCGTCAATGCTGCTCAAGGCGGTGATCTTCGGGCTGCAGATCGCCGTCATCGCCTGCGGCTGGGGGCTCACCACCCGGGGCGGCCCCAAGGAGGTGGGCAGCAGCACCACCGGCGCCGTGGTCATGATCCTGGTGACCGTGGCGCTGATGGATGCCCTGCTCACCAAACTGCTGTTCACCTGATGACTGACGAGGTGGTGCTGGCACCGCGCTTCTGGGTCCCCCTGGCGGTGGTGCTGCTGGGCCTGGCGGCGCTGCCGCTGTCCTGGCTATGGGCCCCGTCCCTGTGGCTGGCCCTGGTGGTCAGCCTGTTCGGTCTGTTTCTGATGCTGCAGAGCGTCCTGCTGCGGCTGGTGTTCACGGCCGATGCGCTGCTGGTCCTGCGCCGGCAGACCCTGCTGCGGCGCTTCCCCTACAGCGAGTGGTTGGGATGGAGACTGTTCTGGCCCGCTGTGCCGGTGCTGTTTTATTTCCGTGAACAGAAAAGCATCCACCTGTTGCCGGTGTTGTTCGATGCATCCGAACTGCGCCAGCAGCTCGAGACGCGCCTGCCCCAGCTCAGGACGCCCGACTGACGCCCCATGCCCGATTCCCTGACACCCTGTTCCCCGACCGCCGATCCCGCTGCGACCGACGCCCCCACAGGGGCCCCTGCCGGTGCCCCAACAGAGCTGGTCAGCCTGGCCCTGCAGGAGCTGCGCAACCAGCGGCAGAGCCTGCTGGATGAGATCCAGCAGCTCGAGGCGCGGCGCGAGCAGATCAACAAAGAGATCACAGCCACCTTCAGCGGTCAGTCGGATCAGATCGCCCGGCGGGTCAAAGGGTTCCAGGAGTACCTGGTGGGCGCCCTGCAGGATCTGGCCGTCGCGGCCGAACAGATCGAGCTGGTGCCCCAGCCGCTGTTGGTGAAGCCCTCGCCGCTGGATCAGGCGCAGTCCCCCGCAAATCCCTCGGCCGCCGGCGGGGATTCCTCGGGGCCGCCGGCGGCAGCCGGCCTGTTCGCTGGCGATGCCGAGCTGATCCGGCAGCACCTGCAGGGGTTCAGCGGCCAGCCCGACTTCTATGCGGACCCCTGGAACCTGCGGCGCAGCCTGGATGATGAGGGTGCTGCGCTGCTGGATGACTGGTTCCTGGCCCAGGGCGGGCGCGGCGCCCAGAACAGCCGCGGCAGCCGCAGCCGCAACGCCCTGGTGGCCGCCGCTGCGATCGCGATCCTGACGCGCCTCTATGGCGAACGCTTCCAGACCCTGGTGCTGGCCGGCGAACCCGAGCGCCTGGGCGAATGGCGCCGCGGCCTGCAGGACTGCCTGGGCCTGGGCCGTGAAGACTTTGGCCCCAACAGCGGCATCGTGCTGTTCGAACGGGCCGATGCCCTGATCGAACGGGCCGACCGGCTCGAAGAACGGGGCGAACTGCCGTTCATCGTCATCGATCCCGGCGTGCCGGCGATCGAGGTCCCCGTGCTGCAGTTTCCGCTGTGGCTGGCCTTTGCCGCCGGTCCCGGCGAACAGGTCGACGACCTGCCCCCCTACTGAACCCGGCTGCCATGACTCCTGGACTGATCCTGCTGCTGTTCCTCGCCGGCTATCTGCTGGGTTCGATCCCGAGCGGCTACCTGGCGGGTCGTTGGCTGGCGGGCCTGGACATCCGCCGCGAGGGCTCGGGCTCGACCGGGGCCACCAACGTGCTGCGGGTGCTGGGCAAGGGGCCGGCGCTGGTGGTGTTCCTGATTGATGTGCTCAAGGGCACCGCCGCCGTGCTGCTGGCCAAGGCGGTGCTCGAGCCCCTGGGGACACCCCTGGGCAGCGGGGGATGGGTCCTTGACAGCGTGGTGGTGGCCTGCGGCCTGGCGTCCCTGGCCGGCCATAGCTTCCCGATCTGGCTGGGGGGCAAAGGGGGCAAGGCGGTGGCCACGGGCCTGGGCATGCTGCTGGGCCTGGCGACGCCGGTGGGGTTGGCCTGCTTCGGGGTGTTCCTGGCGGTGCTGAGCGTCAGCCGCATCGTCTCGTTGTCGAGCATTGCCGCCGCCGCGGCCCTGCCCCTGCTGATGCTGGGCTGGTTTGCCACCAACGGCATGGGCCTGCGCTGGCCTTACCTGATCCTGGCCCTGCTCACCAGCGTGCTGGTGATCGTGCGCCACCGGGCCAACATCCAGCGGCTGCTGGCCGGCAGCGAGCCCAGGTTGGGCCAAAAGCGTCAGGCCAGCTGACGGCTGCGCTCGGCGGCGGCCACAACCGCCTCGATCAGGGCCGAACGCAACCCGGCCCGTTCGAGCTGTCGCAGGCCGGCGATCGTGGTGCCCCCCGGGCTGCTGACCATGTCCTTGAGCTGGGCCGGGTGCAGCTGTTGCTGCTCCAGCAGGGCCGCGGTACCCGCCAGGGTGCGGTGCGCCAGCTGCAGAGCCAGATCCCGGGGCAGGCCGGCGGCCACGGCACCGTCGGCCATCGCCTCGGCCACCAGGGCCACAAAGGCCGGACCGCTGCTGGTCAGTGCCAGAAAGCCATCGAGCTGGGCCTCGGGCAGGGGCAGCACCTGACCCACCGCTGCAAACAGGCTTTCGAGCCACTGGCGCTCGTGGGACTCGACCGCCGCGCCATAGGCCAACCCGGTCAGACCGGCGCGCACCAGGGCCGGTGTGTTGGGGACGGCGCGCACGCAACGCCAGGCGGGGAACAGCGCCTCGAGCCGCGCCAGCGTCACCCCGGCCAGCACCGACACCAGCAGGCGTCCGGACGGACCCGGTGCTGCTCCTGCACGGGCCGCCACCGCCGCCAGCTGCTGGGGCTTGACCGCCAGCAACACCACGTCTGCATCCCAGGCCGCTGCGGCATCGGTGCCGAGCGCACAGGGCCAGAGCGGTGCCAGACGCTGGGCCGACGCCTCACTGGCCACCACCGCCCGCACCTGGTCAGGCTGCAGCAGGCCCAGATCCAGCCAGGGACGCAACAAAGCCTGGGCCATGCGGCCCAGGCCCACAACCCCAAGGGTGCGCGTCACAGGGCGCTGGCCATCTCCTGACGGCCCCAGGCCGGGCTGGGAGCGGCTTCCTGGGTGTCTGCCAGGCCGCTGCTGGGGGTGTGGCTGACCATCGTCGGCGAGGTGACCTCTTCGCCGCCGGTGGTGGTCACGGTCACGCAGCTGGGCGCGAACAGAAAGATGCTCTCGCCGACCCGCTCCTGATGTCCATCGATGGCAAAGGTGCCGCCGGCGACGAAATCGACGGCGCGCTGGGCCTGATCCGGATCCATCATCGTCAGGTTGAGGATCACGGTTTTGCGCTCCCGCAGGGCCTGAATGGCGCGGGGCATCTCGTCAAAGCTGCGGGGCTCCATCAGGGTCACCTCGGCCGCGGCGCTGGTCAGGCCAGGCATGCCGATCACATTGGTGCCGGCAAAGGGGTCCTCACCGCGAAACTCGCCCAGAGGGGCCAGGGCGCCGCTTTTGCCGAACGCGGACGAGGACGACGATTCGGCCAACTCGCCACCGTCGTAATCGAGCTCATCATCAAAGTCTCCATCCAGGTAGTCATCGCCAGAGACGACAGCGCGAAGGCGGGAGAACAGCGACACGAAGACAACCTCATTGGTCCTTGAACCCCTGATAGCGTCCCGCGCCAGCGGAAGCAAGGGTTTCAGCCGCCGATCGGCGCCCGATGACCAAACAGAGCACTGCCGATGCGCACCCAGGTGCTGCCGGCGGCGGCGGCGGCGCGCCAGTCACCGCTCATGCCCATCGAACAGTCGGGCAGCCCAAGCCGGTCAGCCAGCTGCCGGCAGGCTTCGAACACCTGGCGGCTCTCATCCGCCGCCAGGCCCAGTGGCGTGATCGTCATCAGTCCCAGGGGGCGGGCCGGCGCCAGATCGCGCAGCTGGGGCCACTGCGCCCACAGCTCATCGGGGCTGAAGCCCCCCTTGGCCGGGTCGGGGCGAAACTTGACCTGAAACAGCAGCCCGGGGGCCAGGTTCAGCTCGGCGGCGATGCGCGCCACCCGTTGGGCCAGGGCCAGGCTGTCGATCGAATGGATGGTGCCGAAGTGCTGCAGCACCGGCCTGACCTTGTTGGCCTGCAGCCGGCCGATGAAGTGCCAGTCGAGGGGCTCCAGATCGCGCAGTTCGGCCTGCTTGGCCGTGGCTTCCTGCAGGCGGCTTTCACCGAAGCTGCGCTGCCCCAGGGCCACCGCTTCACGAATCGCCGCCCCGTCCTGCCCCTTGCTGATCGCCAGCAGGCGGGTGGGGGCCGGCAGCTGGGCCCGGATCTGCTGCAACCGGGCCGCCAGCGGGCCGGACAGATCAGTAGTCATGGCCCCGTGACTGGCCCCGTTCATGGCCCGGGCTCAGATGAACGTCTGGTCAAACAGCTGACGCCAGTGGGCGTGAACCTCAGCTCCGGCACGGCGGGCCCGCGACAGATTCTGCTCGGCCAGATGGCGGGCATCCATCAACGGGACCACATCAAACGTGGCTCCCCGCGGCTGCAGGGTGACCACAAAAAAGATGCGCTGGGCATAAAGCGTCGCGAACAGATCGCGGCCATCGTCAACCGGTGCCACCCGATAGAGCAGCCCGAAGGTCGGGTGATTGAGATAACGCTCAGCGCTCAAATCAAGGGGCGCAGCTGCGCCATCCACTACCGCCATTAAAGATCACCGACTTTCCAACGCAACAACATCAGCACCAGCAGCGCAACCATCGCCCCGCCGTTGAGCGCCAGCGCCTGCGCGCCCCTTGGGCCCAGCGCCCGGGGGTCCAGCCCGTGACCACCCCGGGCCAGCAGGGCATCGGCACCCTGCTCGGCCCGCAGCAGCACGTTGGCCAGCAGGCGCTCGCCGACGGCCAGCACCAGCGCCAGCCCACCTTTGAAGCCCAACCGTTTAAGCACCACCGCCCGGGTGGCCAGGGCCCGCAGCAGGTTCTGCAGCTCTTCCTGCACCAACGGCAGAAAGCGCAGCGACAGCAGCAGGGTGAACCCCAGGCGTTCCACCGGCAGCCCCAGGCGCCCCAGGGGCGTCAACGACCAGCTGATCGCCCAGACCAGCTGCTCGGGCGGGGTGGTCAGCAGCATCAGGTTGGCGCTGTGCACCAGGGTGAACAGCAGGGTGCCGCCGCTGATGCCCAGCTCCAGTGAACGGCGGGTCACCTGCAGCGGTCCCAGGCGCGCCAGCACCCAGGCGGCGCCGCTGGCCTGGGGCGGCGGCGTCTGCGGCGGGCCGGGCTCAAGCCGCAGTTCGCTGGGTGGTCGCTGCAGCGGCGCCGCCGGCAAGCCGCCGGTCGGCAGCACGGCCGCCAGCACCCCCACCGCCAGGGCCAGGGCCAGCAGCAAGCCCACACCCTTGCCCCAGAGCCGCAGCGGCAGGCCGCTGACCGCGGTCAGCAGCAGCAGCAGCGCCACCATGGCAAGGCGCCACAGCGGCCCCGCCAGGATCGGTGTGACCAGAAAGGCGACGGTCCAGGCCAGCTTGAGCCGCGGGTCAAGCCGCACCAACCAGCTGCCGGAACCGTCGACGTACTGCCCGATCGGCAGCTGACGCAGCCAGTCCATCGGGGCTCAGCGACCGCGGCTCTGCTGCCGGGCCAGGTCGCGCTCGGCGTCGCGCTGCTGCTTGCCGCGCCAGAACAGCTTGATCGGGGTGCCCTCGAACCCCAGACCCTCGCGGATCTGGCGCTCGACATAGCGGCGGTAGGTGTCGCCGAACAGCTTGGGGTCGTTGACAAACAGGGTGAAGCTGGGGGGCCTGACCGCCACCTGGGTGCCGTAATACAGCTTGCCGCTGCGGCCGCCGCGGGTGGCCGGCGGCGTGCGCCAGCTCAGGGCCTCGGTGAGCACTTCATTGACCACCGAGGTGCTGACGCGGCGGCGGTGCTGCTCCACCGCCAGCAAAGCCAGCGGGAAGATCGCCTCGACCCGCTGACCGCTCAAGGCCGAGGTGAACAGCATCGGCGCCCAATCGAGGAAATAGAGCTTGGCCCGGAGCTCCTTTTCCATGGCGGGCATGGTGTGGGAATCCTTTTCAATCGCGTCCCATTTGTTGACCACGACCACACAGGCGCGTCCGTCCTCTTCGATGCGGCCCGCCAGGCGCTGGTCCTGCTCGGTGACACCGTCGAGGGCATCGATCACCAGCACGCACACATCGCTGCGCTCGATCGCCTTGAAGCTGCGGTTGATGCCAAAGAACTCGGGGCCGTAGTTGACCGAGCGCTTGCGGCGGATGCCGGCGGTATCGAGAATCTTCCAGCTCTTGCCCTCGCGCTCGATCGTGGTGTCGATCGTGTCGCGGGTGGTGCCGCGGATCGGGCTGACGATCGCCCGCTTTTCACCGCAGACCGCATTGAGCAGGCTCGATTTGCCGACGTTGGGCCGGCCGATGATCGCCAGCTGAATCGCCTCCTCGGCCTCGTCTTCGCTGGTCGGCGGCAAAAAGCTGATCACCTGATCGAGCAGATCACCCGTGCCGGCGCCATGGATCGCCGAGATCGGCTGCGGTTCACCGAGCCCCAGGCCCCAGAACTCAGCCGCCATCGACAGCCCTTGATCGGGCGATTCGCACTTGTTGACCGCCAGCAGCACCGGCACCTTGTGGCCCCGCAACCAAACGGCGATCGCCTCGTCGGCGGCGGTGCAGCCCTGCTGACCGTCGACAATCACCAGGGCCACCGAGGCCTCGGCCAAAGCCAGGTTGGCCTGCTCGCGGATCTCGGGCAGAAACTCGCTGTCGTCGTCAAACACCAGGCCACCGGTGTCGACCACCTTGAAGGTGCGGTCGCGCCAGAAACCCTCCTGATAGGTGCGATCGCGGGTGACCCCAGGCTGGTCGTGCACGATCGCCTCTCGGCTGCGGCACAACCGATTGACCAGAGTCGATTTGCCCACATTGGGGCGGCCGAAGATGGCCACAACCGGAAGCGCCAAAACCGCTTATCGCAACAACTGTCCTGGTTTGACCTTACACT
>Ga0310332_10377_pt1 | contig 11531 bp, 11 predicted proteins | sample LakMicSRFLOrngD5_FD_195546 | JGI IMG/M metagenome (GOLD analysis project Ga0310332, IMG submission 195546) | Enriched freshwater cyanobacterial communities from Lake Michigan, Michigan, United States - MI23.SRFL.Orng.D5 (v2) (version 2) | ecosystem: Environmental > Aquatic > Freshwater > Lake...
TCAGGGCTGGTCTGGCCGCGGCGCAGCAGTACGGCAACCAGTTCCCCATCCAGCCCGACCGTGCGGCCCAGGTCCCGCAGCGCCGCCGCGCTTTCAATCGGCAGACCGGCCGGCAGCTGCCAACGTTGCTCGGCGATGGGGGGCAGCAACCGCTCGCGACCAGAAGTCTCCATTGTGCGGGTTGCGTGCGGCGGGGCCAGGGCGGCCTGCGTGGCACCCTGGGGACCTGCGCTCCGGTGGCTCCGTGGCTCTGCGCGCCCTGTTGTGGGATGTGGACGGCACCCTTGCCGAAACCGAACGGGACGGTCATCGCGTTGCGTTCAACCGGGCCTTTGCCGGCGCTGAGCTGCCGGTCTGCTGGGATCAGGACAGTTACGCCCGCTGGCTGGGCATCAGCGGGGGGCATGAACGGATCCAGGCCCAGCTGGCCTTGCTTGAGGGCACTCCCCCTGAACCGCAGCGGGTGGCTGACCTGCAGACGGCCAAGCAGCACCACTACCAGCAGCTGCTCGCCGGCGGTGCACTGCAGTTGCGTCCGGGGGTGGCCGACCTGCTTCAGGAGGCCCATCGGGCCGGTGTGGTGCAGGCGATCGTCACCACCAGTGGTCGCCAGGCGGTGCAGGGTTTGGTGGACCATCTGCTCGGCCCGCTCAATCAGGCGTTTGCCTTCTGGGTGTGCGGTGAGGACGTCCGCCACAAGAAACCCGATCCCGAGGCCTACGGTCTGGCCTATGAACGCCTCAGCCGCGAAGGGCATGTCGGCGCCGCCGACGAGCTGCTGGTGATCGAGGACTCCGCCCACGGACTGTCAGCAGCACGGTCAGCTGGTCTGCCCTGCCTGTTGACCCTGAGCCACTACGGAGGCAGTGACCGTCAGCTGGACTGGGGCACCGCCAGGGCCGTGGTCAGCGAACTGGGTCCCGCTGCCCAGGTTCTGCAGGGTCCGCCTTGCCATCAGGGTCAGATCACGCTCTCTTATCTGCAGGCGTTGTTGCGTCCCGCGAGGCCATGACCCGCTTGCCCCTGCAGAGCACCCGCTACAACCGACTGCAGGAAAGCCTGGCCCAGGCCCTGGGGCTGGGGATTCCGGGCAGTTGGCGGGTGCGCAGTCTGCAGATGCTGGCCCTGATGGCTGGCTTCTATCTGGGGGCCAACCTCACCACCTATGTCAACGACCAAATCCCGGGCGGCCGACCGAGCGCCGTGCTGTTGATGGTGGTGGTGGTCGAACTGATGATTCGGCTGCGCAGTCGCCTGATCCGGGGCCGGCCCCCGCTGGGTTGGGTGCTGTGCGACAACCTGCGCATCGGCGCGGTCTATTCGGTGGTGCTCGAGGCCTTCAAGGTCGGCACATGAACGCCGACCTGGTGCCGGGCCTGGCCCTGGCGATGATCGATCACCTGCAGCAGCGCTGCAGCGAACAACCGGCCCGCCGGCCCGTGCTGGCGTTGCAGGCTCCGGTTGGAGCCGGTAAGAGCACCCTGGCCACCCAGTTGCAGGCTCTGGCGGCCTCGGTCGGCCTGCGGTTGGCGGTGGCCTCGATTGACGATGCTTACCACGGTTGGGCTGAGCGGCAGCGTTGCCTGGCCGGCAACCCGTTCGGGGTCAACCGGGTGCCCCCTGGCAGTCACGATCCAGGTCTTTTGGTGGCCGCGATCACCGCCTGGCGCGCGGGTGGGCCGCTGGTGTTGCCCCGCTTTGACAAGACCCTGCGACAGGGTCAGGGAGACCGCAGCGGTTGGCAACGTTGGCCCGATGCCGACGCCCTGTTACTCGAGGGCTGGTTGGTCGGCTATGAACCGGTGGGGCCGGCGAGGGTCAGCCGATGGCTGGCTGACCATCCCCATGACCTCAACCTGGCCGAGCAGGCCTGGCTTGCCCATTGGGACCGGGCTCTGACGCAGTACCAGCCGCTCTGGCAGTGCTGTGACAGCTTCTGGATGCTGCAACCGGAACACAGTTCCAGCGTGCTGCGCTGGCGCCTTCAGGCCGAAGCGCGGCAGCGGCGACGGGGTGGTCAGGTGCTGTCAACCACAGAGATTGGGGCCCTGGTGCGGGCCAGTCAGGCTTCCTTGCCTGCCGGCCTGTACTCACCAGCTCTGGAAGAGCGGGCCGTGGCCATCGCCCGGCTCGATGGCCGCAGGCGTTGCCGTCAATTGACCTGGAATCAGTCCTCGCTCTCGTCTTCGTTGATGGGGTAAACGAAGCCCTGAGCGCGTCCACTGAGCACCGCCTTGCCGATGGACAGGGCTTTCTGAGCAGCCACCGAGGCCTTGGCCTTCCAATGGGCATGGCGCTGATTGCGCTTGCCTTTGGATGTTTTCTTCTTGGGAACTGCCATCGCCCGACCTGTTGACCAAACGGCAATTGTCTTGTGCCAACTCGCCTTTCGTCAAATCGCTAAGCTCGACCTAAACCAGGAACCCTGTGGGCGCAAGCCTTCCGGCCGCGGCATCGGCTCCCGATCAGGCCAAAACCCAGACCCCGCCGCCACAACCGCTGTGGGGATCAAAGACGGCCAGCCCGTCCTACAGCCAGCTGCTGCGCGATCTGCGCGCCGGCAAGGTCAGCGAACTGGAGCTGTCGCCCCTGCGGCGTGAGGTTCAGGTCAGCTACCGCGACGGGAAGCGGGCCCAGGTCAGTGTGTTCAGCAATGACCAGCAGCTGCTGCAGACCGCCGAGCAGGCCAAGGTGCCGCTGAGCGTTCGCGATGACCGTCAGGACGGGGCTGTGGCCTCTCTGGTGGCCAACGGCCTGCTGGTTCTGCTGTTGCTGCTGGGGCTGGGGCTGCTGCTGCGCCGCTCGGCCCAGGTGGCCAACCGGGCCATGGGCTTTGGTCGCTCGCAGCCTCGGCTGCAGGAAGAACGGGCCACGCCGGTTCACTTTGAGGACGTGGCCGGCATCGCCGAGGCCAAGGAGGAGCTTCAGGAGGTGGTCACCTTCCTGAAGTCCCCCGAGCGCTACACAGCCGTTGGGGCCAAGATCCCCAAGGGTGTACTGCTGGTCGGTCCCCCGGGCACCGGCAAAACCCTGCTGGCCCGGGCCATTGCCGGTGAAGCCGGCGTGCCGTTCTTTTCGATGGCGGCTTCCGAATTCGTCGAGTTGTTCGTCGGTGTCGGTGCCAGCAGGGTGCGGGATCTGTTCCGCAAAGCCAAGGCCAAGGCCCCTTGCATCATTTTTATCGACGAGATCGATGCGGTCGGCCGTCAGCGCGGTGCCGGCATCGGCGGTGGCAACGATGAGCGCGAGCAGACCCTCAACCAGCTGCTCACCGAGATGGATGGCTTCGAGGACAACGGCGGCGTGATCCTGCTGGCGGCCACCAACCGTCCCGATGTGCTCGATGCCGCGTTGATGCGACCCGGCCGGTTCGACCGGCGCATCACCGTCGACCTGCCGGACCGGCGGGGCCGCGAGGAGATTCTGGCGGTGCATGCCCGCAGCCGTCCCCTCGCCGGGACGGTCAACCTCAGTGACTGGGCCGCACGCACGCCGGGATTTTCCGGAGCCGACCTGGCCAACCTGCTGAACGAGGCTGCGATCCTGACCGCCCGACGTCAGCAGCAGCAGATCGATGACGCCGCCCTAACCGATGCGCTCGAGCGGATCACCATGGGTCTTACCGCAGCGCCGTTGCAGGACAGTGCCAAGAAACGGTTGATCGCCTATCACGAGATCGGCCATGCCCTGGTCACCACCCTGATGCCGGCGGCCGACCAGCTCGACAAGGTCACCCTGCTGCCCCGGGCCGGCGGCGTCGGCGGATTTGCCCGCACCCTGCCCGATGAGGAGACCCTCGATTCGGGGCTCATCACCCGGGCCTTTCTCAAGGCCCGTTTGGTGGTGGCCCTGGCCGGTCGCGCTGCCGAGTTGGTGGTCTTCGGTCCCAGCGAGGTCACCCAGGGCGCCGCTGGCGATCTGGACCTGGTGGCGCGCATCTGTCGTGAGATGGTGACCCGCTACGGCTTCTCCAGCCTGGGTCCGGTGGCGCTCGAAGCCGATGGTGGCGAGGTGTTTCTGGGGCGGGATTGGCTCCGCCAGGACCCGCACTATTCCAAACAGACCGGCAACCGCATCGACGCCCAGGTGCGGCAGCTGGCCCAGAACGCCCTCGATCAGGCCGTGAGCCTGCTGCGGCCCCGCCGGGCGTTGCTGGATCTGCTGGTCGAACGGCTGATCGTGGAGGAAACGATCGAGGGCGATGCGTTCCGCGCCCTGGTCCAGCAGGTCGAGGCCCAGCATCAGCCTTTCCCTGTGACCTCCCCGTCGGCCTGATCGGCGGGCAGGCTGCTACCTGGCCTCCCCAGGTTGCCCAGCCCCAGGTTGCCCAGCCTCAGGTTGCAAAGCGGATGTCCAGGCTGCGCAGGTGGGTCTGCAGGCCCGCGTCCTGAATCGGAAGCAGATAGGCGGGCTTGCCGCTCTCGTTCACATGGGCGTGCCAGTGCCCCGGGGGGGTGATGAAAGCGCCGCCCGGCTCCCACTCGATCCGCCTGGGGTTGCGGATCGTGCCGTCGGCATCAAGGTCGGTGCCCACCAGGGTGTGGCAGCCGGGCTGGCAATCGATGATCAGATCCAGGGCCACCGATTGATGGCGATGGGGCGCCTGGGTCTCGCCGGCGGGCACCATGCCGTACATCGCCCAGAGCACATGGGTGACGGTGCGGGTGGCAGGCAGATCGCTGTTGGCCAGCAGCAGGCTCAGACGGTTGCTGCGGGCACTGCTCGGATCGGCGGCCAGGGCCTCCAGCTCCCGTTGCAGCCAGCTGCCCGGGTAATGGGTGGCCTCAAAGCGCGGACGGGACGGCTCCACCCCTAGGTAGCGCAACAGGGGAGCGTCGTTCACCCAGTACAGAACACTGGTGCGCTCAGCCTGCAGCAGGGGATCCTCGCCGGCTGGCAATACGAACAGATCGCCGCTCTGCCAGTCGATCGATGCGCTGCCGCGACGGCAGCGTCCACTGCCGTACAGCACAAAAAACAGGGAACTGGTGGCTCTGGCGGCGGCCTTGACGCCCTCACCGGCGGCGATGCGTACAAAATGGGCCGCCAGACCGGGGCTGGTGGCGGGGCCTTCGGCACCCAGCTGGGCGCTCAGATCCAATGGGATCACCCCACTGGGGCCGCGGGCATGCAGCTCCGGGCTCCACTGGTGGTAGGGGATCGGTTCGGTCAGTCCTGGGCGCACCGGGTTGGCCGCCTGGCGGTAATCAAACAGCAGGGCTTTGGTGGCTGCAGGTGCCTGCGTCATCCCGATACCTCGCTGCTGGAAGAGTCACCCTATTGAGCCGTTGCTCGCAGGTGCTGTCTGCAGCAAGGGCGACGGCCAGGGCGATGCCGTTGTCGTGGTCTGAACGCCGATCAACCGCCAGCGACGGCGGGCACGATCGATACTTCGTCGCCGTCGTTCAGGGCAGTGGCCTGGTTGTCGAGAAAGCGGATGTCCTCGCTGTTCACATAGACGTTGAGGAAGCGGCGCAGTTTGCCGTTCTCGTCGCACAGCCGCGACTTGAGTCCGGGATAACGGCCATCCAGGGCCTCAATCAGCCCGTCCACGCTTGTGGCCTCGAGCTCCACGCTGGCCTCGTCAGCGGTGAATTTCTGCAGAGGGGTGGGGATCAGGACCTGAACAGCCATGGCACAGATGGAAACGGAGGTGGACTGAGGCGCAGAAGGGGTTGGAGCTCGTGGGATGGGCCAGGACCGGCCGGGCCGGGCTTCAGCCTTGATGGGTGGCCTGGGCCTGTTGCCAGGCGGCCTTGAAACTGTCGAGCTGGGCTTCGATCAGGTAAGGCTCTCCGATGGACGACGCGACGGCTTCGGTCGTCTTCAGGCCGTTGCCGGTGATGTAGGCGACGGTGGTTTCCTCAGGGTTGATCTTGCCCTGTTCGATCAGCTTCTTGAGCACGGCGATGGTGGTGCCGCCGGCGGTCTCGGTGAACACCCCTTCGGTTTCGGCCAGCAGCTTGATGCCCTCAATGATTTCGGCATCGCTGACGGCTGCGATCGATCCGCCGGTGCGATTGGCGATGTCGATGGCATAGGGACCGTCAGCCGGATTGCCGATGGCAATTGATTTGGCGATCGTGTTGGGCTTGACCGGGGTGATGAAGTCGCGACCCTCGGCGAAGGCCTGGGCGATTGGGCTGCACCCCTCGGCCTGGGCACCGCTGAAGCGAACCGCTTTCTCGTCGACCAGTCCGACCTTGATGAATTCGTCGAAACCCTTGCGGATTTTGGTGAACAGGGAACCCGATGCCAGGGGCGCCACGATGTGGTCCGGAAGCTGCCAGCCGAGCTGCTCGATCACCTCGTAACCCAGGGTCTTGGATCCTTCTGAGTAATAGGGACGCAGATTGATGTTGACGAAACCCCAGCCATAGGTGTTGGCCACCTCAGAGCAGAGGCGGTTGACCTGGTCATAGTTCCCCTTCACCGCCATCAGAGTGGGGTTGTAGATGAGGGTGCCCAGGACCTTGCCCAGCTCCAGGTCGCTGGGAATGAACACGCAGCAATCCAGGCCGGCATGGGCGGCGATGGCGGCGGTCGAGTTGGCCAGGTTGCCGGTGGAGGCGCAGCTCACCGTGGTGAAGCCCAGCTCGCGGGCGCGGGTCAGGGCAACTGAAACAACCCGGTCCTTGAACGACAGGGTCGGCATGTTGACGCCGTCGTTCTTGATGTAGAGGTTCTTGAGACCGAGCCGTCTGGCCAGGTTGCCCGCCTTGAGCAGCGGCGTGAAACCCGTCCCCACGTCGATCGGGTCGCCTTCGATCGGCAGAAAATCGCGGTAGCGCCAGATCGAGGCCGGGCCGGCCTCGATCGTGCTGCGGCTGACGCGGGCTTTGATGGCCTCGTAGTCGTACACGACTTCGAGCGGACCAAAGCAGACGTCCTCGCAGACGTGGCGCGCGCCGGCTTCATAAGGGTGGCCGCATTCCTTGCAGCGCAAACCGGTGAAGGTGGGTCCCGCCAGGGGGGAGCGCGAGAGGGTGGCGGTCACGGCATCGCTCAGCGTTGGGGCGAGGCTAACAGCGGCGTTCGGGTCTGCGGTTAATAGCCGATTTCAGGGGTCGGGTATTTGTTCGCTGCTGACGGCGTGCTCCGGGCTTGCCGCCTGTGCCTGCATTCCTAGCCTCCGGGCATGTTCACGGGTGCTTGATGCAGCGCCGATCTCTGCCGCAGGCCTGGTGGCTGCTGTTGGGCTGTGGGGCCTTGCTGCTGGTGGCCCCGGTTCTGATCAGCCGGCTCTGGGTGGAATGGGCCTGGTTTGGCCAGTTCGGTTGGCAGTCGGTGCTGGCGCGGCGTTGGCTGGTGCAGGTGCTGGGTGCCCTGCTTGGGCTTGCGGGCGGCCTGGGCCTTCAACGTTGGTTGCTGGACACCTGGCGTCTGCCCGTGGGCAGGGGCCAGTCGCTGCGGTTTGCCATGGCCGGTCCCCGCTACCTGGCGGCGCTGCTGTGCAGTGCCGGGCTGCAGGTGCTGCCGTTGCTGCTGATGCTCGAGCTGGCGCGGCGGCTGTGGCTCGATCCGTTTGATTCGCGCCGCCTTCATGGACTGGTGCTGCTCACTGGAGGTTCGTGGTCCGGCCTGCTGGCGGTGCTCGCCCTGGTTGTGCTGGCGCTGCTGTTGCGCCCGCTCAACGTGGCCCGCCTGCTGGGAGCCACCACCGCCTGCGCAGTCAGCGTGGCCCTGGGCAGGGCCTGGGGCATCTGGACCCTGGCTCTGCTGATCCCCGATCAGGGAATCCGTGACCCGATCCTGCAGGCGGATGTCAGCTTTGCCCTGGCGCGGTTCCCGGCGGTTGCGCTGGCCCTGACCGTGGTGATTGCTCTGTTGAGCGTCCACATCGGGGCAGCCCTGTGGGGTCTGTTGGCGCGCTCGCCCCAGCTGAGCGACGGCCGTTTTGCCGGTTTCAGTGAACCCCAGCTCCATCACCTGCGGCTGCCGATGGGTTTGCTGGGTCTGACCATTGCCGCTGCCTTCTGGCTGGGACGTCATCAGCTGATGCTGAGCGGTGAGGGTGCCGTGCCCGGAGCCGGGTGGGTGGATGTGCACGTGGCGCTGCCGCTGCGTTCACTCGCTGCCCTGCTGGCGTTGCTGACCGGCCTGGTGCTGCTGCTGCCGTTGCCGCGTCATGGCTGGCGCGCTGCGGCCTGGTTGAGCCTGGCCGGAGCCACCCTGCTGATGCCCCTGCTCGAGGCGGTCGCCAAGCCGCTGCTGCAGCTGCTGCTGGTCAATCCACAGGAGCTGAAGCGTGAGCAGCCCTATTTGGCCCGTTCGATTCGTTACACCCGTCTGGCCTTTCAACTGGATCGCATCAGCAGCCGTGAGCTGAACCCGCAGCCGCGGTTGACCCGCGCCGATGTGCAGGCCAGTGCGGCCACCCTGCGCAACATCCGCCTGTGGGACAGCCAGCCGCTGCTGGCCACAAACCGCCAGCTGCAGCAATTGCGCGTTTTTTACCGGTTCTCGGAACCGGCCGTGGACCGATACAGCCTGGGCACGAATCAGGAGTACGGCCGGCAGCAGGTGATGATCACCGCCCGTGAAATGGACAGCTCGGCCCTGCCGCTAAGCGCGCGCACCTGGCTCAACCGCCATCTGGTGTTCACCCATGGCCAGGGTTTCACCGTCTCGCCGGTGAACACCAGCGGACCTGACGGCCTGCCCGATTACTTCATCAGCGATCTGGGCCGCAGCAGCCGCGTTGAGGGCAGCCTGCAACTGGGCATCAGCCGCGACGATGTGCTGCGGGGCATTCCCGTGGGCAAACCCAGCCTGTATTACGGCGCACTGCCGGCTCCCTATGCCCTGGCCCCGTCGGCGGTTCAGGAGTTCAACTACCCCGAGGGTGATCAGAATTTCTACAGCCGTTACACGGGGCGCAGCGGCATCCCCCTCGGCACGACCGCAGGACGCCTGGCGGCAGCCCTGTATCTGGGCGAGCCCCGGCTGCTGAGTCAAGGTGCCATCAGGCCCCAGACCCGTCTGCTGTTACGGCGGGACGTGCGCCAACTGTTGCGCCACCTGGTCCCCTTTGTGCGCTTTGAGGTGGATCCGTATCTGGTCTCGGTGGCCCTGCCGCCGGGCAACGGGGTGTTCAACGCCAGGGAGCGTCATCAGTACTGGATTGTCGATGGATTGACCACCAGTCGGACCTATCCCTACAGCGCTCCGGTCAGCGGTGAGCCTGACATTCGTTATCTGCGCGATTCCGTCAAGGCGGTGGTGGATGCCTACGACGGCAGGGTGGCTCTGTATGTCAGCGATCCGGACGATCCTCTGATCAGGGGGTGGCAGCGTCTGTTTCCCGAGCTGTTCAAGCCGCTGTCGGCCATGCCGCTGCCCCTGATGCAGCACTTGCGCTATCCCATCCGAAAGTTTGAGATTCAGACCAGACAGCTGCTGCGTTATCACGTCACCGACCCACGGGTGTTCTATAGCGGTGACGATTTCTGGCAGGTGCCCAAGGAGATCTATGGCAACCAACAAGTGCTGGTGAAGCCGTATCACATCAGTGCCCAGCTCTCCCCTGCCCTGCCGCCTGAGTTCCTGTTGCTACAGCCCCTGACCCCCCTGGCCAGGCCCAACCTGTCGGCCTGGTTGGCCGCCCGCAGCGATGCCCCCCATTACGGCCAGCTGGTGCTGCTGCGCTTTCCCAGTCAGACGCCGATCTACGGTCCGGAGCAGATCACGGCCCTGATCAACCAGGATCCGCGCATCAGCCAGCAGTTTGGACTGTGGAGCCAGTCCGGCTCTGAGGTGATCCAGGGCAACCTGCTGGTGGTGCCGATCGGCAATGCCCTGTTGTACGTCGAGCCCGTTTATCTCCAGGCCCGTAACGGAGGATTGCCGACCCTGACCGCTGTGGTGGTTAGTGACGGCAGTCGCATCGAGATGCAACCCACCCTTGCCGCCGGGATCGAAGCCTTGCTCGATCCCAGCCGCTCACAAGACATGAGCCGCGACTGAATCCGCCCCGAGCAGCAGGAACCAGCCCCATCAAAAAAGGGGCCCTTGTGGGGGCCCCTCGGTTCTGCTGAAAGCCTGGGCCTGAATCAGGCGGCCACAGCGGTCTTGGGATCCAGAGCACCCTTGGCGTACAGACCGGCGTAGTAGTTGATGTCGCGCTGCTTGATCTTGCTGGCGTTGCCGGCACACCAGAACTGCTGGTACCGATCAAGGCAGACCTGCTTCATGTAGGCGCGGGCCGGCTTGTTGAAGTGGCGGGGGTCGAAGTTGGCGGGGTCCTTGGCGGCGGCTTCACGCACGGCGGCGGTGAAGGCCAGGCGGTTGTCGGTGTCGATGTTGACCTTGCGCACGCCGTTGCGGATGCCTTCCTGGATTTCTTCGACCGGCACGCCGTAGGTCTCGGGGATGGCGCCGCCGAACTTGTTGATCATGTCGAGCCACTCCTGGGGCACCGAGGAGGAGCCGTGCATCACCAGGTGGGTGTTGGGGATGGCCTTGTGGATTTCGGCGATCCGGCTGATCGCCAGCACTTCACCGGTGGGCTTGCGGGTGAACTTGTAGGCGCCGTGGCTGGTGCCGATGGCGATCGCCAGGGCATCGACTTTGGTCTTGGCCACGAAGTCGGCCGCCTCGGCGGGATCGGTCAGCAGTTGGCTGTGGTCCAGCTTGCCTTCGAAGCCATGGCCGTCCTCGGCTTCGCCCATGCCGGTTTCGAGCGAGCCCAGGCAGCCCAGTTCGCCCTCAACGCTCACGCCGATGGCGTGGGCCACGTCCACCACTTCCTTGGTGACGGCCACGTTGTACTCGTAGCTGGCAGGAGTCTTGGCGTCGTCCATCAGCGAGCCATCCATCATCACCGAGGTGAAGCCGTTGGCGGCAGCACCGAAGCAGGTGGCGGGGCTGTTGCCGTGGTCCTGGTGCATCACCACCGGGATGTCGGGATAGGTCTCGACAGCGGCCAGGATCAGGTGGCGCAGGAAGTTCTCGCCGGCGTACTGGCGGGCCCCCCGGGAGGCCTGCAGGATCACCGGGGAGTCGGTCTCATAGGCCGCCTCCATGATCGACTGCACCTGCTCCAGGTTGTTCACGTTGAACGCAGGAATGCCGTAGCCATTCTCGGCGGCATGGTCCAGCAGCAGGCGAAGCGGAACGAGCGCCATGGGGAATCCTCGTGAAGGGGCGAAGGGGGTGCAGACGGGCAGGCGGGCTTGAAACCCGGTCTGCGGGCGAGTTTACGGGATGCCCACCACAGCACCCGCGCCGGCTGGCCGCAGATCCCCAGCAAAAAGCCCCCGACCGGAACTCCGGTCGGGGGCCTGGCAAAGCCCGGATGCGGGCCTTGAAATCAGTCGATCAGCTGCTGCCGGCGCAGCGACTGAACGGAGTATCCGTTCTGTTTGGCGGCGCGGCGGGCCTCTGCGGCCTGACGGGCCAGCTGCCTGGCTGTGGTGATGGACATGGTGGTGCCTCCAGAAATGATCCGGCGCAGGCCGGGTGGATGGCGCGTTGCTTCGGGGCGTCCCTACTTCCACCACCGGGCGTGAAATCCCGGGGCCAACGTTCCT
>Ga0310332_10380_pt1 | contig 11507 bp, 14 predicted proteins | sample LakMicSRFLOrngD5_FD_195546 | JGI IMG/M metagenome (GOLD analysis project Ga0310332, IMG submission 195546) | Enriched freshwater cyanobacterial communities from Lake Michigan, Michigan, United States - MI23.SRFL.Orng.D5 (v2) (version 2) | ecosystem: Environmental > Aquatic > Freshwater > Lake...
GGTGGTGGGGGAGCGGGCCTTCAACGCCACCGCCATCGGGCAGGCGCTGCTGGGGCCGCAGCTGCTCACGGTGCGCGATGACCCGCGCAACCCCAACCGGCAACTGGCCGACCTGGCCGGCGACCAACGCCTGGAATCCACGGTGGTGGGCCGCCGCAGCGAACAGCCGCAGGCCACTGTGTTTCTGGCCGATGAACTGGCCCTGCAGGTGCTGCATGGCGCCGGCGACCCACGGGTGAGCCGTGTGGAAACCCTGAGCCGCTACCGGCTCGTCGGCCCAGACCACATCGATGCGGAGCAGTGGCAGGCCAGCTACCGCTCCCCCAGCGAGGGCTTGGCGGCTCCGGCCCAGCGCAGCTGGAGCGGGCAGCTCAGCCTGGAGCGCGATCGGCCTGCCCCCAGGGCCTAGGGGCGCCCCAGCTGAGCACCGAGCCGATCACGCCAGGCCCACAGGGGCTCGAGCTGGGGATCATCCGCCAGTCCAGGAACGCCGCGGCCCGCCAAGGGGGCGCCGGCACTCTCGGGGAACCGCACCAGCGACAGCTGGCCCATCACCGCCAGATCCGCCAGGCTGAGGCTGTCCCCCACCAGATAGGGCCGGGCCTGCACCAGGGCGCAGAGCTGATCGAGGTTGCGGCGCAGCTGCTCCAGGCCGCCATGGTCGATCACCTGGCCCACCCCCCGCAGCCAGTCGCCCGGCAGGGCCGCCGTGAGCGAGCGCAGTGGCGCTGGGGTGGCCTCGGGCAGCAGGGCCGCCCGCAGCACCGCATCGGCGGCGGCGGCCTGCACCAGCGCCAGGCGCGCGCCAGAGGCCAGGGCGGTGTCGGCCCAGTCCTCCAGCAGCAGCACCTGGGCCCGCAGGGCGGGATCCTCAGGCAACAGAGCCGGCTGCGGCTGCAATCGCTCCAGATACAGGGCGATGGCGCTGGAATCGGCCACCACCTCGGAGCCATCCACCAACACCGGCACCTGCCGTTGACCGGAGAGCCGATAGAGCTGCACCTGGCCCAGGCCCGGCACCACCTCCACCACGCTGTAGGGCAGCTGCTTGGCCGCCAACAGCAACCGCACCTTCTCGCAGAAGGCGGAATGGCGGAATTGATGGAGCTCCAACATCGGCTTTGAGCCCTTTGGCGGCAGAGTAGCCAGCAGAACCAGGCCACCGTCCAGCCCCGATGCGGGATTTCTTCCTCAACGTCACGCGCTACCCGCGCTACCTGATCGCCTTTGGCCTCGGTGTGGCCAACTCCGTGTTTGAACCCCTGGCCCAGCGCCGCAGCAACCCAGTCACCGCCGTGGCCCTGGTGGGAGCCCTGGTGAGCGGATTGTTGAGTCTGAGCCTGATCCTGCGTGCCATGGTGAGCACAGATGTGAGCGCGTAGCGATGGCCCAGGGCAGGCGCGTCGAGCGGGTGGCGGCCCTGATCCGCCGCGAGGTGAGCGAGCTGCTGGTGAGCGGCATCAAGGACGAGCGGGTCAGCCTGGGGATGGTGAGCGTCACCAACGTGGAGGTGGCCGGCGATCTGCAGCACTGCAAGATCTTCGTGAGCGTCTACGGCAGTGCGGACGCCCAGCAACAGGCCCTGGCAGGCCTGCGCTCGGCCGCCAGCTATGTGAAGGGGGAACTGAGCCGGCGCCTGAACATGCGCCGCACGCCGGAGGTGGTGTTCCAGCTCGATCGGGGCATCGAAAAGGGCACCTCGGTGCTGGGCCTGCTGAACCAGCTGGAACAGCAGCGCCAGGAGCGGGGCGAGATTCCGGAGGGCAGCGACCTGGGCAGCGATGGCGCCCCCTAGCTCCGCACTGCGCCGGCAACTGGCCAGCCTGCTGGTGGTGCGCGGCAGCGGCCACAGCCGCGATGGTCAGCGGCGCTATCCCCGCTGGGAACTCACCAACGGCGAGCTGCGCCGCTTGCTGGAGCAGGGGGTGGGCGGGGTGATCCTGTTGGGGGGCAGTGCCGAGGAACTGCGCCTGCGCTGTGAGCAGCTGCACTACTGGGCGCGCCAACCGCTGCTGCTTTGCGCCGATGTGGAAGAGGGCGTGGGTCAGCGCTTTGAAGGGGCCAGCTGGCTGGTGCCGCCACTGGCCTTAGGGCGTCTGCATGGGGTGGATCCGCAGCGGGCCGAAGGGCTGGCGGAGCGCTATGGGCGCTGCACGGGACGCCAGGCGCGGCTGCTGGGGCTGAATTGGGTGCTGGGCCCCGTCTGCGACGTCAACAACAACCCCGCCAACCCGGTGATCAACGTGCGGGCCTGGGGCGAAACCGTGCCGGCGGCCTCCGCCCTAGCCTCCGCCTTCCTGCGGGGCTGCCAGGCCGAAGGGGTGCTGGCCTGCGCCAAGCATTTCCCGGGCCACGGCGACACCAGCACCGACTCGCACCTGGCCTTGCCGCTGATCCCCCATGGCCGGGAGCGCCTGGAGGCGGTGGAGCTGCCCCCCTTCCAGGCGGCCATCGCCGCGGGGGTGGCCTCGGTGATGACCGCCCACCTGCAGTTGCCGGCGCTGGATCCCGAGCGCCCCGCCACCCTGTCGGAGCCCGTGCTCACCGGCCTGCTGCGGCGCCAGCTGGGCTTTACGGGGCTGGTGGTCACCGATGCGCTGGTGATGGAGGCAATTAGCGCCCAGTACGGCGCCGCGGAGGCGGCGGTGCTGGCCTTCAGCGCCGGGGCCGACCTGATCCTGATGCCCGCCGATGCCGAGGCGGCCCTTGATGGACTGCAACGGGCCGTGGAGGACGGCCGCATCAGCCGCGAACGGCTGCAGGCCAGCCTGGAGCGGCGCCAACAGGCACTGGCCCAGTGCCAATCGGATCGCGAGCCGCGCGACGCCACCCTCAACACCCTGCTGGCGGACCTCGCGCAGCTGGTGACGCCGCAGGAGCGGCAGCTGGCGGCCGAACTACTCGAGCTCAGCCTGGAGCTCAGCGGCAACGGGCCGCTGCCCCAGGGCCCCGGGGTGAATCTGATCCGGCTGGATAGCCAGCTCAACAGCCCGCAGCTCCCGGCCCGAGCTCCGGCCCTGCTGCGCCCGTCGGCCGCCGGCTTCCAGAGCCGCCTGATCGACGGCCTCAGCCCCAGCCCCTGGAGCGGGGATCCCCAGGCCCCCCTGGCCCTGGAGCGCCTGGGGGAGGGGCCAGTGCTGCTGCAGCTGTTCGTGCGCGGCAATCCCTTCCGAGGCAGCGCCGGCGGCGAGGAACCCTGGCCCGCCGTGGTGCAGCAACTCCTGGCCGCACAGCGGCTGGCGGGGCTGGCGGTCTATGGCAGCCCCTACCTATGGCAGGCCCTGCGGCCGCTGCTGCCGCCGCCGCTGCCGGCCGCCTACAGCCCCGGCCAGATGCCGGAGGCCCAGGCGGTGCTGCTGCAGCGGCTGGGCCTCTCGGCCAGCGCCCTGGAGGGGGGCTTCACGGACTGAACGCCACTAGCCTCGGGCCCTGTGCCACCGGGCGACCACCATGCTCAGCCTCTCGATGATCGTGCGGGATGAGGCCGCACAGATCGAGGACTGCCTGCGCTCGGTGCAGGGCTTTGCCGATGAGCTGGTGGTGGTGGACACCGGCTCCAACGATGACACCGTGGCGCGGGCCCAGGCCCTAGGGGCGCGGGTGGAGCAGATCCCGTGGCCCGGCGACTTTGCCCCCGCCCGCAACCAGGCCCTGCAATGGGTGAGCGGCGACTGGGTGCTGGTGCTCGATGCCGATGAACGGCTGCGGCCGGAAGCCTGGGCACCCCTGCGGGCCCTGATGGCCCAACCGGACGTGCTGCTGATCAACCTGCTGCGCCACGAACGGGGGGCCGCCCAGTCGCCCTATTCCAATGTGAGCCGGCTGTTCCGCCGCCACCCGGCGATCCAGTGGAGCCGCGCCTACCACTCGATGGTGGATGACAGCGTGGCAGAGCTGCTGCAGCGGGAACCCCACTGGCGGATCGCCGATTGCCCGGAGCCGGCCCTGCTGCACGACGGCTACCGCCCGGAGCTGCTGGCCCAGGGCAACAAGGCCCAGCGGCTGAGGGCCGCCATGGAGGCGGAGCTGGAGCGCCGCCCGGGGGATCCCTACGCCTGCGCCAAGTTGGGCAGCCTCGAGGTGGCGGAGGGCAACCGGGAACGGGGCATCGCCCTGCTGCAGCAGGGCCTGGAGCAGTGCCCGGACAGCGCCCATCCGGAGCGCTATGAACTGCTCCTCCACCTGGCCCTGGCCCAGGGAGCCGCACCAACACCGGCCGCGGACGCGCTCTATCGCCAGGCCCTGGCCCTGCCCCTGGCACCGCGGCTCACCCTGGCGGCCCGGCTCAACCTGGCGGCTCAGCTGCTGGAGCGCGGTGAGCTCCAAGAGGCCGAGGCACTGTGCCAGCGGGCCACCGCCGTGGCGCCGGAGATCGGCCTGGGCTGGTACAACCTCGGGCTGATCCGCCGCCGCCAGGGGGATCTCGCCGGTGCCCTGGAGGCCTACCGGGAGGCACGGCGGGTGCAGCCGGACCATCCAGAAACCCATCAGAACCTGGCGGTGGCCCTGCTGCTGGGGGGCGACATTGAGGGGGCCCGCGCCAGCTTCCGCCAAGCGATCGCCCTGCTGGGAGCGCAAGGCCGCAGCGAGGAGGCCCGGCGGCTGCGGCAGCAGGCGGGCGAACTGGTGAAGCTGGAGGCCTGAGGGATGGCGGCCACCCCCCCCGGCGACAGCCCTCTGCAGGGCCGCCTCATCGCCGTGACGCGCGCCGAACAGCAGCTGGGGGAGGCGCGGCGCCTGTTTGAGCAGGCCGGCGCCACGGTGCTCGACCTGCCGGCCCTGGTGATCGGCCCACCGGACACCTGGGGGCCCCTGGACGATGCCCTGGCGGAGCTGGAGGACTTCCACTGGCTGGTGGTGTCCAGCGCCAACGGCGTGGATGCGGTGGAGCAGCGGCTGCGGCGGCTGGGCTCAGGCCTGGCCCACCGCCCCAGGGGCCTGAAGATTGCGGCAGTGGGCCGCAAAACCGCAGCCCGGCTGGAGGCCCTCGGGGCCCCGGCGGATTTTGTGCCGCCCCAGTTTGTGGCCGACAGCCTGATCGACCATTTCCCGGTGTCGGGCTGGGGCCTAAGGCTGCTGCTGCCGCGGGTGCAGAGCGGCGGCCGCACCCTGCTGGCGGAGGCCTTCGGCGAAGCCGGAGCGCGGGTGGTGGAGGTGGCCGCCTACGAATCCCGCTGCCCGGAGGCCCTACCCGCCGCTACGGCGGAGGCCCTGGCGGCGGGCCAGCTGGATGCGATCACCTTCAGCAGCGGCAAAACCGTGCAGCACACGGCCCTGCTGTTGGAGCGGCAATTCGGTGAGGGCTGGGAGCAACGGCTGGAGGGGGTGGCGCTGGTGTCGATCGGGCCGCAAACCAGCCAGACCTGCCTTGCTCAGCTGGGCCGGGTGGATGCGGAGGCCGATCCCCACGACCTCGATGGGCTGGTGGCCGCCTGCGCGCGCGCCCTGGGGGCCGCTACAGGCTGAGCAGGCGCCGCGGGCCGCCCTGGTTGAGCAGCAAGCGGCCGTTGGCCACATCGATGCTCACTACGCTCCAGCCGGGTGGCAGCAGGGCTGGCAGGCCGGATCCGGCGCAGAGGCCGCGGGGGCCCAGACACACGGCACCGCCCTGGCCCGGAGCCAGCTGCAGGAAGGCCTGGGGGCCAAACCGGGAGCGCAGCACCCCCGTGAGCCGCAGCCCCTCCGGCGCCGGTCCGGCGGCCTGGGCCGGGGACACCACCGGCGCGAAAGGATCCGGCCGGCCGATCGGCAGGGCCGCCAGCACCTGCTGGGCAGAAGGCAGCGGCGTCAAGCCAGCCTCGATGCCCGTTGCCGCTGGCGGCGGGGACGTGACGGTAGCCCTGGGTCGAACGACGGCATCCCGTTGCGGCACGGCAGCCGCGTCACTGCCATCGCCACCGCTGCAGCCCGCGAGGGCCAACGGCGCCATCAGGGCCGTCGCCGCCGCGAGGGCAGCAGCCCGGAGGCGGCACCTGTGATCAGGCCGTTGGCGTGCGTCCATAGCCGCTCTGCACGAGATCGCGGAAGCGATCCAGGTTGGCCTGGAGCTCCTTGGTCACGATCCCCCCCAGGATGGTGGGTTCCATCAGCGGTGCCAACACGCCCGGCAGTTCGTAGCTCACGGTGAGCTTCACCGCGGTGGAGCCGCCTTCCGGGTAGAAGCGCACGGCCCCCTTGGTGGGCAGGCCCCCCACCGATTCCCAGTGCAGCTGCTGGGCCTCCACCCGCTGGGTGATGCGCGCTTTCCAGTGGAAGCGGAAACCCTGGGCCGCCAGGGTCCAGTCGGTGAGGTCGGGATCACCGGCGGTGGTGGTCACCGACTCGATCCAATTCATCCAGCGGGGCATGGCCTCCAGGTCGCTCCACACCGTCCAAACCTGCTCCACCGGGGCCTGGATCTCCGTGGTGACGCTGTGTTCAAGCCAACGGCCCATGGTGTTCAGACGAAACGGGGATCAGGCAACGGAGGCATTGGTGGCCAGGGCCACCTGCCGCCCCAGAATGGCGGCAGCGGCCAGGCGCCCGCTCATGGTGGCGCCTTCCATGGAATCGATGTAGTCCTGCTTGGTATAGCTGCCGGCCAGGAAGAAGTTGGCCACCGGGGTGCGCTGATCCGGCCGGTAGGGCTCCATGCCGGGGGCTTCGCGGTAGAGCGACTGCGCCAGTTTGACCACATTGCTCCACACCAGCTTGAGGTTGGCAGCAGAGGGGAACAACCGCCGCACCTGCTCATCGGTGGCGGCCACGATCTCCTCGGTTTTCTTGGGGATCCAGGGATCGCCGGGGGTGAGCACGCACTGCAGCAGCGAGCCCAGGCCCTCCTTGCGGTAATCCTCCGGGCTGGCCAGGGCCAGGTCGGCGAAGCAGCTGAAGTCGGCGTCGGCCGTGTAGAGCAGGTTGTCGAGGCCGGCGGGACGGGCCAGATCGCGGCGGGCCGCCTCCTGCAGGGCCCCGTCGCCCAGCTCGGTCACCCAGCCGTCGTAGCGCAGCTGCACAGTGGCCACCGGCACCGCCTCCAGCTGGTAGAGGTTGTCGAACAGGGGCCAACGGCGCCAGGCCGCTGGGATCAGCCGTTGGATGCCGGGCACGTCGCAGGCGGCCAGGTAGGCATCGGCCTGGATCTGCCGGTCACCGTCGGGGGTGCCCAGGGTGAGACCCGACACCTGGGTGACGCCATCCACCTCTTCAAACTGCACGTCGGTGACGCGGTGGCGCAGGTGCAGTTGGCCGCCCCGCTGCTGGATGTAGTCGAGGATCGGGCCCGTGAGCCAGCGGTGCGGCGAGCCCTTGAGCAAGTTGAGCTTGGAGGCTTCGGTTTTGGCCGCAAACATCATGAAGATGGTGAGCATGCAGCGGGCCGAGATGGCTTCGCAGTCGATAAAACCCAGGGCGTAGGCGATCGGGTTCCACAGGCGGCGGATGCTTTGCTCGCTGCCGCCATGACCGAGGAACCACTGCTGGAAGCTGATGCGATCCAGGTCGCGGATCACTGTCATGGCCCCCTCGTAATCCACCAGGCCGCGCACGATCGGGCTGGTGCCTAGGGCCAGGGCATTGCGCAGCTTGTCGAGCCAGTCGAGCTGGGGGGTGGTGAAAAAGGCCTTGAGGCCATTGAACGGGGCACCGAGGGCGAAGCGGAAATCCAGCTCCCGCAGGTCGCCGCCGCTGTTCACAAACAGGTGGGTGTGGTCCTTGGGAAGCAGGTTGTCAATCGCCCCCACCTTGCGCAGCAGGGCAAAGAGGTTGGCGTAGTTGAAGAAGAACACATGCAGCCCCATCTCAATGTGGTTGCCGCCCTCATCCACCCAGCTGCCCACCTTGCCGCCCATGAACGGCCGCGCTTCGTAGAGGTCCACCTGATGGCCGGCGTCCACCAGATCCACCGCCGCCGCCAAGCCGGCCAGACCCGATCCCACGATGGCGACGCGCACCTGTTGCCCCTGCTGACTGGGCACGACTCTATGGAGACGACCGCCACGGCAGGGGATGGGCGGCCTCCATACGATGGGAGCACGCCGGCCCACCGCCCACGATGAGCACCGACACCACCACCGCTCAGCCGGAGACCGCGGCGCAGGCCGCGCCCCAGGCCACCCACACCGGCCGCGACGGCAAGGGCATCTTGATCACCGACAGCGCCATGCGGCAGCTGGGCACCCTGCTGCCCCAACAGGGTGCGGACAAGGTGCTGCGGGTGGGGGTGCGCTCCGGGGGGTGCAGTGGCATGAGCTACACGATGGATTTCATCGATGCCGGAGAGATCCAGCCGGACGACGAGCGCTATCTCTACGAACCGGCTGGTGCCCCCAGCTTCACGGTGGTGAGCGACCCCAAAAGCCTGCTGTACATCTACGGCATGCAGCTCGATTTCTCCTCGGCCCTGATCGGCGGCGGCTTCAACTTCACCAACCCCAACGCCAGCCAGACCTGCGGCTGCGGCAGCTCCTTTGCGGTGTGAGCGGCCCCAGGTGCGAACCTGAGGGCACGACCACTGCGCCCATGAGCACCGACACCACAGCCGACAGCTCCCTGTTTGAGCAGGCCCTGGAGCGCTACCAGCAGGGGGCGCCCCTGCCTGAGGTGATCGCCAGCTTCGAGCAGATCACCCAGGAGGAACCGCGGCTTTCAGCGGGCTGGACCTGCCTGGCCTGGCTGCAGTTGCTGGACAACCAACCTCAGGCCGGCCTGCGCTCGGCCCGCCTGGCGGTGAAGCTCAATCCCCAGGACCCCCAGGCCCGCATCAACCTCAGCCTGGCGATGCTGGAAACCAACGCCAAGGGCGTGCGCGAGCACATTGAGCTGGTGCAGCGGCTGCGGCTGATGGCGCCGGAGCTGGCCGGCGAACTCGATGGGGCCATCGACGATGGCCTGGCCCGCCGCCCCGACTGGCAGGCCCTGCAGAAGGTGAAGGCTTGGCTGCAGGCTTGAGCCACGCGGCGCCCCCACAGCGGCGCATCCTGCTGCTGAGCAATGGCCACGGTGAAGACCTCAGTGGCGCCCTGATCGGCCTGCAGCTGCAGGAGCTCGGCGTGGCCGTGGAGGCCCTGCCCCTGGTGGGCCATGGCCGCGCCTACCAGCAGGCCGGAATCCCCACCCGGGGCCGTACCCGCGAATACAGCACCGGCGGGCTGGGCTACACCAGCCTGTGGGGGCGCATCACGGAGGTGGTGCAGGGCCAGGTGATTTACCTGCTCAGCCGTTTGGCGCTGCTGCTGCGCATCGCCCGCCGCTACGACCTGGTGCTGGTGGTGGGCGATGTGATCCCGGTGCTGGCCGCCTGGCTGAGCCGGCGCCCCAGCGCTGTCTATCTCGTCGCCTACTCCAGCCATTACGAAGGCACGCTGCGGCTGCCCTGGCCCTGCGGGGCTCTACTGCGCAGCCGCCGCCTCCGGGCTGTTTACAGCCGCGATCAGCGCACCGCCACCGACCTGAGCCAACAGCTGGGGCGGCCGGTGCGGTTCCTGGGCAACCCGTTTTTCGATGGGGCCCTCAAACCCTCCGAACCCCTGGCGGGGGCCCCACAACAGCGGCTGGGGCTGCTGCCGGGCAGCCGGCTGCCCGAGGCGCTACACAACCTGGAGCTGATGCTGCGGGTGCTGGAGCGGCTACCCGAACCCCTGCGCCCCGCCGCGCGCTTGGGGCTGCATGCGGCCCTGGTGGGCAAGCTCACCCCCCAGGAGGTGGCGCCGCTGGCGAGCCGCCTGGGATGGCGACTGGAGCTCGACAACCCCAGCCAATGCCGCCTGGTGCGCGGCCCCCTCACCCTGCAGCTGGAGTGGGGGCGCTTCGCCGCGGTGATTCAGCAGTGCGACCTGCTGCTGTCGATGACGGGAACCGCCGCCGAACAATGCGTGGGTCTGGGCAAACCGGTGCTGCAGCTGGAGGGGGAAGGGCCCCAGTTCACAGCTGGCTTCGCGGAAGCGCAACGGCGGCTGCTGGGGCCCGGGGTGGTGTGCGCCGCCGCCGAGGCTGCACCCGGTAGCGAAGCCCAGCTCAACGGCACGGCGGCCCTGCTGGAGCGGCTGCTGGAAAAGTTGCAGCACGACCACCCCTGGAGCGACGAGCTGCGCCAGTTGGGGCTGGAGCGAATCGGCAGCGGTGGTGGCGCCGCCAGGATGGCGGCCGACATCCGTGATTGCCTGAGCGGCGCGAGCCATGCCTGACGCCAGCAACATTGCGAACGCCTCTACCCCGAGCCTGAGCTGGGGCCAACGGCTCAAGGGCTGGATCGACACCCTGCTGGTGGCCGATGTGTTCGTGGTGATCGCCGGAGCCGTCTGGTTTGGCGTGGCGGTGGTCTGCCACAGCCGTGGCGTGGACGCACCGCTCAACCTGTTTCAGCGCCTGTGGGAACCCCTGTTCACGCCGGCGATCGGGCTGCTGATGGGGGCTGCGATCCTCAGCGGTGTGCTGGGCTGGGCCCTCAATTGGTGGCGGCGGCAAGGGCCGCGCTGAGCTGGCCGTCGCGGAACACAAACCCTTGCTGTTGCAGACGCTCAGGCAGGACCCGCTGGCCCTCAAGCACCACCTTGGCGCCATCCCCCAGCAACAGCTGCAGGAGCGGGCCCGGCACCGGCAGCAGGCTAGGGCGCCCCAAGCAGCGGCCCAAGGCCGTCGTAAAGCTGGCCATGGAACAGGGCTCGGGCGCCACGGCGTTGTAGGTGCCTGCGTAGGCCGGATCTTCCAGAGCCTGGCTGATGAGCTGGCAGAGGTCATGGCGGGAAATCCAGCTCATCCACTGCTGGCCATCACCGATCGGCCCGCCAAAACCCAGCCGGAACACGGGCAACATCTTGCCCAGGGCACCGCCATCGCCCCCCAGCACGATGCCGATGCGCACGATCACCACCCGGCAGCGCGCAGCGTAGACCTGGGCCTCCGCCTCCCAGGCCTGGCAGAGGCGGCCCAGCACATCGGAGCCCGCCGGGCTCGCTTCGGTGAAGGTCTGGCTGGGGCTGGTGCCGTAGTAGCCGATGGCCGAGCCGCTGAGCAGCACCGTGGGCCCCTGGCCAGCGGGCAGCGCCGCCATGGCCTGCACCAGGGCGCGGGTGGTGAGGATGCGGCTGTCCTGCAGCAGCTGCAGGTGTGCGGGCGTCCAGCGCTTCTCGGCAATCGGCTCCCCCGCCAGGTTCACCACCGCTTCAGCGGCGGCCAGGGCCTCTTTCAAGGCCGGCTGGCTCCAGCTGGAGGGGTCGGCCGGATTGGCCTGCAGGCGCGTGAGCTGGGGGTGTTGCACAGCCGGCAACGGCTGGGCTGAACGGCTCACCAGGGTGAGCTGATGGCCGTGCTGCAGCAGCAGGGGCACCAGGGAGCGGCCCACAAAGCCGCTGCAGCCCACCAACAGAATGCGCATGTCGCACTTCAGATGCACCTGGGTAACGCTAGGCAGCTCGCCCCACCAAGCTGCGGCGAGCGGGCCCTAGCCTGCGCCAAAGCACCAATGCGCGCCATGGCCGAAACCCCTGCCGCCACAGCCCCTGCGGACACCCCCACGCCCGCTCCTGCAG
>Ga0310332_10381_pt1 | contig 11490 bp, 9 predicted proteins | sample LakMicSRFLOrngD5_FD_195546 | JGI IMG/M metagenome (GOLD analysis project Ga0310332, IMG submission 195546) | Enriched freshwater cyanobacterial communities from Lake Michigan, Michigan, United States - MI23.SRFL.Orng.D5 (v2) (version 2) | ecosystem: Environmental > Aquatic > Freshwater > Lake...
CCCTCAACCTGGAGGACGACAACGTCGGCGTCGTGTTGATGGGCGAAGGCCGCGGCATTCAGGAAGGCAGCACGGTGAAGGCCACCGGCAAGATTGCCGCGGTGCCCGTGGGCGATGCCATGCTCGGCCGGGTGGTCAACTCCCTGGGTCAGCCGATCGACGGCAAGGGTGAAATCGCCAGCAGCGAAACCCGCCTGATCGAATCGATGGCGCCTGGCATCATCCAGCGCAAGTCGGTGCATGAGCCCATGCAGACCGGCATCACGGCGATCGACGCCATGATCCCCATCGGCCGCGGCCAGCGCGAGCTGATCATCGGTGACCGCCAGACCGGTAAAACCGCGATTGCGATTGACACGATCATCAACCAGAAGGGCGAAGACGTTGTTTGCGTCTACGTCGCTATCGGCCAGAAGGCGGCTTCTGTGGCGAACGTGGTGGAAGTGCTGCGCGAGCGCGGTGCCCTCGATTACACGATCATCGTGGCGGCCAGTGCCTCCGAGTCGGCGGCCCTCCAGTACCTAGCCCCCTACACGGGCGCGGCGTTAGCCGAATCCTTCATGTACAAGGGCAAGGCCACCTTGGTGGTCTATGACGACCTCACCAAGCAGGCCCAAGCGTACCGCCAGATGTCCCTGCTGCTGCGCCGTCCCCCCGGCCGCGAGGCCTATCCCGGCGACGTGTTCTATTGCCACAGCCGCCTGCTCGAGCGGGCCGCCAAGCTTTCCGATGCCATGGGCAAGGGCAGCATGACCGCCCTGCCGATCATCGAAACCCAGGCTGGTGACGTGTCGGCCTATATCCCGACCAACGTGATCTCGATCACCGATGGCCAGGTGTTCCTGAGCTCCGACCTGTTCAACTCCGGCCTGCGTCCCGCCATCAACGTGGGCATCTCGGTGAGCCGGGTGGGTGGTGCCGCCCAAACCAAAGCGATCAAGAAGATCGCCGGCACCCTCAAGCTGGAACTGGCCCAGTTCGACGAACTGGCCGCCTTCTCCCAGTTCGCCTCCGACTTGGATGCCGCCACCCAGGCCCAACTGGGCCGGGGCAAGCGCCTGCGTGAACTGCTCAAGCAGCCCCAGTTCAGCCCCCTGATTCTGGCTGAGCAAGTGGCCGTGGTCTATGCCGGTGTGAAGGGCATGATCGACGACGTGCCCGTCGAACTGGTGAGCCAGTTTGCCCGCGAGCTCCGCGAGTACCTCAAGACCAACCTGGCCGACTATGTCACCAAGGTTCAAACCGACAAGGTGCTTAGCGATGAGTCCGAAGCCCAACTCAAAGCCGCCATTGTCGAAGTCAAATCGTCCCTGCTGGCTGCAGCCTGAGCCCTAATCCATGGCGAACCTCAAGGACATCCGCGACCGCATTAGTTCGGTCAAAAACACCCGCAAGATCACCGAGGCCATGCGCCTGGTGGCAGCCGCCAAGGTGCGCCGTGCCCAGGAACAGGTGCTGCGCAGCCGCCCCTTTGCCGACCGCCTAGCCCGGGTGCTGGAAAATCTCCAGACGCACATGGGTTCCGGTGAATCGGAATCGCCGCTCCTGCAGCTGCGCGATGTGGCCACCATCAGCCTGATCGCTGTCACGGGTGATCGGGGCCTGTGTGGGGGCTATAACGCCAACATCATCAAGCGCACCGAGCAACGCGTTGCCCAGTTGAAGGCCCAGGGCTTCAATGTGGATCTGGTGTTGATCGGCCGTAAGGCCATCACCTATTTCCAGAACCGCGCCCACCTTTATACGATCCGCGCCACCTTCACGGGCCTCGAGCAGGTGCCGAATGCCGATGAGGCCGGCAAAATTGCTAACGAAATCCTGGCAGGCTTCCTTTCCGGAAGCACCGACCGGGTGGAGATCATCTTCACCAAGTTCATCAACTTGGTGAGCTCTTCCCCTGTGGTTCAAACCCTTCTGCCCCTCGATCCCCAGGGCATCGCCACCCCGGACGATGAGATTTTCCGTCTCACCACCCGCGAAGGTCGCCTGGGCGTTGAGGTCGGCAAGCGGGACAACCCCCAGCCGGCGCTGAAGCCTGACTTTGTGTTTGAACAAAGTGCTGACCAGCTGCTCGATGCCCTCCTGCCCCTCTACCTGCAGAACCAGCTGCTGCGCTCCCTCCAGGAAGCCGCTGCTAGTGAACTGGCTAGCCGCATGACGGCCATGAACAACGCCAGCGACAACGCCAAGGCCCTGGCCAAGAGCCTCACCCTCGATTACAACAAGGCTCGTCAGGCCGCTATTACCCAGGAAATTCTTGAGGTGGTTGGTGGTGCGGCCGCCATGGCCTGATTTGGGCGCTGTATTTTAACGACTCCAAGGACTGTTGTTGTCCCTCTGTTCCCGAGCCGGCCCCTGGGCCGGCTTTTTGTTGAGCATCTTCCATGGCCCCTCCCGTTCCCGAGCTCCTGCTGCGCGAGCTCTTTCCCTTGGCCCTGGCCCAGGTGCAGCTGCGGCCCGATCCGCTGGAGTCGGCCGTGATGCTGCAGGCCCTATTGCAGTTGCGGGGCGAGCAGGAGGGCAATCCCAACCCCGGCTATGCCTGGACCGGCGACCTCCATGGCGTCGCCCAGATCCACCGGTTGGCCCCCTTTGCCTGGCTGAGTAGCCAGCTGAAGCAGCAGGTGTGGGCCTATCTGTTGGCCCTGGGCTTTGATCCGTCCCAGGTGGCCGTCCACATCCAGCGCTCCTGGCCCGTGGTCAGTGCTCCAGGCCAGGGGGTGGGGCGCCACCACCATCCCAACGCCCACCTCAGCGCCGTGTACTACGTCAATGGCGATGGCACGGGCCGTAGTGGCTGCCTGCGCCTCTACCCCCATCGCCAGGCCAACGAGCTGGTGCCGGGCCTGGCCGTGGGCCATGGCGGCCCCATCGCGGCCGGCCATCCGCTCAACTCCGCCTGGGTTGATCTCGCCCCCCAGGCGGGCCTGTTGGTGCTGTTCCCCTCCAGCACCGACCATGCCGTGACCTGCAACGACGAGGACGAGGAGCTGCGCCTGTCGGTCAGCTTTGATCTGGTGATTACGGCCCCCGCCAGGGCTGCTGGAGCCGGGGCTGGGGCCCCCGCCCCGGCCGGGGCGGCGCCGGAATACCTCTCCCCCCACCCCAGCGACTGGACGGCGCTGGCGGCTCCGGCTGGCCGCGCCATCCGGGAAGATGGGGGCACCCAGATTGAGCCCCCCTTGGGCCCCCTTGCCGATGAGTGACAGCTTCTCCGTAACCGTCGATCTGGATGGCACCTCCCACAGCTTTGTCTGCCGAGCCGACCAGACCGTGCTGGCCGCTGGCGAGGCGGCCGGGGTGGCCTTGCCCACCTCCTGTGGCGCCGGGGTGTGCACCACCTGCGCGGCCCTGATCCATAGCGGCACCGTGCATCAGAGCGATGCTATGGGCGTGCGCGCCGACCTGCAGGAGCAGGGGTATGCCCTGCTGTGTGTGTCCTATCCCCGCAGCGATCTCACCGTCCTGGCCCGCCAGGAGGACAGCCTCTACGAGGCCCAGTTCGGCAAATTCCAGAAATGAGGCGGCTCGGGTGAGGTTGGAGCCTTTGGAGTTCTGGTTGGAGCGGGGCCCGGGCCCCTTACGCCCCCAGATCCTGGCTGCCCTGCGCCAGCACGGAGAGCCGTTACGTTGGGCGATCACGGCGGTTGAGCCCAGCTCCCCTGAACCCGGCGCTGTCGAGGGGTTCCAGGAGCCTCTTTCCGCCCTTGCTTCTGCCCCAGGGGCGATGGGGGCCCCAAGCGCTGCCCGCCCCCCTGGGGTCGATGCCCTCGGGGATCCCGATGGGCTTGCCCCCTCGGATCGGCACCGCTTGGGCCCAGGCCGGCTCCGGCTGGAGGCGGTGATGCTGCGATGACGGCCGCTGCGCCGCTGTTGACCCTGCTGGTGATCCCCACCGGGATTGGCTGTGCCATCGGCGGCTATGCCGGCGACGGCCTGCCGGCCGCCCGGCTGCTGGCGGCCGCCAGTGGCTGCCTAGTGACCCACCCCAATGTCATGAATGGGGCCTCCCTCTACTGGAGCGATCCCCGCATCCACTACGTGGAGGGTTCGGCCCTGGATCGCTTTGCCGCCGGCGAGCTGGCCCTGCGGCCGGTGCGGCACCAGCGGCTTGGGTTGTTGCTCGATGCCGGCATCGAGGCAAGCCTGCGGCTGCGGCACCTGCAGGTGGCCGAGGGCTGCCGCGCCAGCCTGGGCCTGGAGATTGGACCCGTCGTCACGACGGATCGGCCCCTGGAGGTGAGCCTCAGCCGGGGGCCGAGCGGCATGAGCTGGGGCCGCCTGGGGCAGCCCGATGCCCTGCTGCGCGCCGGCGAGCGCCTCAAGGCCCTGGGCGCCACGGCGATTGCCGTGGTTAGCCGTTTCCCCGATGACGACGGCAGTGAGGCCCTGCAGGCCTACCGCCAGGGCAGTGGGGTGGATGGACTGGCAGGCGCCGAGGCGGTGATCAGCCACCTGCTCAGTGGCCACCTAGGCCTGCCCTGCGCCCACGCCCCGGCCCTGGCCCCCCTGGAAGCCGATCCCCGGCTCGATCCCCGCGCCGCCGGCGAAGAGCTGGGCTACACGTTTTTGGCCTGTGTGCTGGTGGGCTTGAGTCGGTCGCCGGATTTGGTCAGCCTTGGGGATGGTCCTGCTGCTGGGATGTCCCAGTCAGCTGGCGCCGGGGCTGGGGGCAACCGCCCTTGGTCCAGCGGTGGTGCTGATCTGGAGCGCAGGGATGCCCTCGCCGATCCGCGGCTGCTGCTGCCGGGGGCCATCGGCGCCGTGGTGGCGCCGGCCGGCGCCCTCGGGGGTGGGGCCGTGCTGGCCTGCGCGGAGCGGGGTGTTCCCCTCATCGCCGTGGCCAACCCTTGCCTGTTGGAGGTGACGGCCGGGGCTCTGGGTTTGCCGGCCTTGGCGGCTTCGAGCTACGGCGAAGCGGCTGGGCTGTTGCTGGCCCTGCGCGAGGGGATCAGCCCTGCTGCCCTGAGCCGTCCCCTTGCGCCCTTGGTACCCCTGCCCAGCTGAACGAGGCCAGTCTCCTGGGATTCAGGCGATTCCCCGGGGTGGGCCAGGCAGCTCAGGGAAGGAATTCCCCGGAGGCAAGTTGTTCACGAAAGGCAAGCTGTTCAGCGCAGGCAAGCCGTTTAGTAAATGCAAGCCGTTTAGTAAATGCAATCCGTTCAGCAAAGGCAAGCCCTTCAGCGCAGGCAGGCCATCGGATGGCGGCTGGGCACCCCCAGGGCCTTGGCCACGCCGGGGTGGCAGACCGCCCCATCGATCGTGTTCAGCCCCGAGGCCAGTTCGGGCCGGTCCGTGATCGCTTCGGCCAGGCCCCGGCCGGCGATGGCCAGGATGTAGGGCAAGGTCACGCTCACCAGGGCTTCGGTGGAGGTGAAGGGCACGGCCCCGGGCATGTTGCCGACGGCGTAGTGCTGCACGCCATGGATGGATACCACCGGATCGGTGTGGGTGGTTTCGCGGCTGGTGGCAATGCAGCCGCCCTGGTCGATCGCCACATCCACAATCACCGATCCGGGCCGCATCTGCTGCACCAGTGCCTCGTTCACCAGGGTGGGGGCCCGATCGCCGGGGGTGAGCACCGCCCCGATCAGCAGGTCGGCGCTGGGGACGATCCGCTCGATCAGGCCCCGGCTGCTCACCAAACTCACCAGGCGACCGATCCGAGCTGTTTCCAGGCCACGTAGGCGTTGGGGTGAGCGGTCGAGCAGGACCACCTCCGCATCCATGGCGGCCGCGATCCGGGCCGCATGCCAGCCAACCGTACCGGCCCCCAGCACCACCACCCGGGCCGGCTGCACGCCGGTGCAACCGCCCATCAGCACGCCGCGGCCGCCATGGGGTCGTTCCAGCAGGTGGGCCCCCACCTGGGCTGCCAGCCGCCCGGCGATTTCGCTCATCGGCGCCAGGAGGGGCAGGCTGCCGTCGTCGAGTTGCACGGTTTCGTAAGCCACCGCCGTGGTGCCCGCCTCGAGCAGGGCCCGGCCCACCTCGGGATAGGCGGCGAGATGCAGGTAGGTGAACAGCACCTGGTCCTGGCGCAGGTAGGCAAATTCCTGGGGCTGGGGCTCCTTCACCTTCACCACCAGGCGGGCGGCCCAGGCCTCCTCGGCGCTCACCAGCTCGGCCCCAGCGGCGGCGAAGGCTGCGTCGCTGATGCCGGCGCCCGCGCCCGCCTGGCTCTGGATGCGCACCTCGAGCCCATGGCTGACCAGTTCGCGCACGCCGTCGGGGGTGAGGGCGACCCGCTGCTCATCCCGTTTGATCTCGGTCGGTACGCCGATGCTGGCGATCGGGGCGTTGGAATTGGCGCTCAACGCGCTGGAACTGGTGCTCAACGCGCTTGAACCGGCGCTCAACGCGCTGGAGTTTGGGCTCGCCATGTCGCCATTGCGTTCCTCCCAGGGTGGCCCCGGCGGCGGACCCTGGCCAGGATCCCGTTAGGGACCGGCCGCAATCGGCATGCGCCAGCCGCTGCCGAAGGCCCGCGGGCTCACCTTCAGCACTGGAGCGGCCTGACGTCGTTTGAATTCGGCCCGCCGCAGCAGGCCATCAACCCGCTGGGCCAGGGCCGGATCGATCCCGGCCAGGTCCGGCCCCAGGTCTTCCGGGCTGCGGTGCTGCTCGATGTAGGCCTGGAGCAGGGGATCGAGCAGGGCGTAATCGGGCAGGGAATCGCTATCGCGTTGGTCGGGACGCAATTCGGCGCTCGGCGGCTTCAAGCGGATCGCTTCTCCGATCAGTTCGCCGACTTCGGGCAGGCCCAGGTCGTGGCGGCAGGCCCGGGCGGCGTCGCTATCGAGCCAGGCGCAGAGCCGAAACACGGTGGTTTTGTAGAGATCGCCGATCACGGCCAGGCCGCCGTTCATGTCGCCGTAGAGGGTGCAATAGCCCACGGCCAGCTCCGATTTGTTGCCGGTGGATAGCAGCAGCTGGCCGCCCTGGTTGGCCATGGCCATCAGCAGGGTGCCGCGGATGCGCGATTGCAAATTTTCGGCCGTCAGGCCGGCCGGAGCAGCCCCCAGGGCCGGGGTGAGGGCGTCGTCAAAGGCGCCCATCAGCTCCGTGATTGCCACGGTTTGTTGGCCGAAGCCCAGCCGGGCCGCCAGGGCTTTGGCGTCGCTGATGGAGCCGCTGGAGCTGTAGGGCGAGGGCATCAACAGGGCTTGCAGGGCACCGGGACCCAGGGCGGCGCAGGCAACCACGGCCACGAGGGCCGAATCGATGCCGCCGCTGAGGCCCAGCAGGGCCCGCCGGAAGCCGCACTTGCGGCCATAGTCGGCCACCCCCAGCACCAGGGCCCGAAACAGCTGTTCCTCGGGGCCTGGCAGGATTGCCGGGGCCGGAAGCGGTGCCTGGGAGGCTGCAGGCGAGAGGCTTCCATCCCAGTAGGCCAGGGCCGTCTGGGAGCAGGGCAACTGCTGGCAGATCGCCCCGCTGGCGTCCACCACAAAGCTGGCGCCATCGAACACCAGCTCGTCATTGCCGCCCACCTGGTTCACATAAACCACTGGGCAGCCCAGGCGCCGGGCGGCGGCGCCGGCCAGCTCCAGGCGCAGGGCTGCCTTGCCCTGGCAAAAGGGCGAGGCGGAGAGGTTAAGAAGGAGGTCGGGCTTGAGTGGTTGCAGGCCGGCGATCGGATCGGCTCCGGCCAGCCTGTGGCCCGCGATCCGTTCCTCCACCCAGAGGTCCTCGCAGAGGGTTAGACCCAGGCGCCAGCGGCGGCCTCGGCGCTCGATCTCAAGCAAGCAGGGCCCGGAGCCGGAGCGGAAATAGCGCCGCTCGTCGAACACGTCGTAGCTGGGTAGCAGCTGTTTGCGGGCCACCACCTGCCAGCGGCCGGCGTCCACCAGGGCGGCGGCGTTGCTGAGGTCGGGTTGGTTGCCATCGGTGAGCGGATCGGCGATGCCGAGCACCAGGCCCAGGCCCACCGGCAGGGCGCTCGCCAGCTGATCGAGCACCTGCCCCTGGAGCGCGCGCAGGGAGGGCCGCAGCAGCAGGTCCCGGGCCGGATAGCCCCAGAGGGCCAGCTCGGGGGCCACCACCAGGTCGGCGCCGCCAGCGGCCGCCCGCTGGCAATCGGCCAGCAGGAGGGCGCCATTGCCGCGCAGGTCGCCCACGAGCGGATTGAACTGGCAAAGGGCGAGGCGCATCAGGGCCGGGGCTGGCAAAGGGGCAAGACAGGGGGCTGCAGAGGCATCCCAAGCGGTGGTTCCATCTGCGGCTGACCTGGCGAAAGTGGCTGGGGCGGCGATTGGGCCGTCGCTGGAATCGTCAGACGGCCAGCGTCTGGGCCCGTTGGGCTGGCGCTGTTGGGGTCCAGTTGGCCAGCGCCATAGAGGTTGTACTTAATTAATTCGGGCCAGAGGGCCGCTGGCACCAGTTCGGGGCTGGGATGGTGGCGGATCAGGGAACTGGCGCTGGCTGGAATCGCCAAGGGCAGCAGCTCAACCCGGCCACCGAGCTGGCGCAACTGTTCCAGATCGATCTCCTGCAGCGGCCAGCCCTGGCGGGGGACCACCGCCAGCCGGCACTGGCCCAGGAGTTGCTGGGCCTGGTACCAGCGGGGGATTTGGCTGACCAGATCGCTCCCCACGACAAACACCGGATCGGCCCCGGGCCAGAGCCGCTGGGCTCGGGCCACGGTTTCGATCGCCCGGGGGCTGCTGAGCTGTTGCTCTAGGCGTAGGCGCGGATTGGCCAGCTGCTCAACCAGGGCCCCGAGTAGGGCGGCCCGCAGATCGAGGGGCGCCCCGTGCTGCTTGAAGGGATTGGTGCTCGCCCAGGTCAGTACCTGGGGGTAGTGGTCCAGCAGCCCAGCGAGCAGGGCCCGGTGGCCGGTACTGGGGGGATCGGCGCTGGTGCCGAACAGGGCGATGGTCTGGCCGGTCGTCATGGCAGGAGGCCCTGGAGTGCCGGGGCGGAGGGGTCCGGGGCGGTTGGCCCGTCCAGCCCCTGCCATTGCACCAACCAGGCCCGCACCTGGGGATCCTGGCGGGCCAGGCGTCGCAGCAGCGATCCGGGCCGTTGTTGGCCCCGTTCGGCACTGCGGAGCAGTTCCGCCGCCGTCAGCCGGCCGGTGAGCCGGGTGGTGTGTACCGCCAGGGCCGCCTGGGCCAGGGCCACCGGAGCGGCGGGGGCCAGGCTGAGGCCGGCCGTGAGCGGGGCCGCTAGCAGCAGCAGCTGGCGAACACCCCCGAGCAGTAGCTGGATGGCGAGCTGGGCGCCGCCGAGCAGGGCGTTCTGGCTCGAGAGCCGGCCCAGCAGCTGGCGGGCGCCAGCGCCGCCCATGGGCAGGCCGTAGAGCTGGCAAAGCTGCATCACCAGGGCCGTGTCGAGGGCCAGGCCACCGGCCAGATCGAGCAGCAGCAAGGGGTTGATCGCCACGCCCGTGGCCTTGAGCGCGGCGAAGCGACCAATCAGCCCCTGGGCGGCATCCCGGCGCTGGGTCAAGCGCCAGCGGTGGAGGGCCTGGCTGAAACGATCCGCTGCCCGCAGGCCATTGAGCCCAAGCAGCAGGGGGCCGTGCTCGCGCAGCAGGCCCAGCAGTTGGCGGCGCAGGGGCTCGACCTCAGGGGCGGCCGGCTGGCTGCGCACCCGCCCATCGGCCTTCAGGCTGGCCCGCCGGGGCGCCGAAGCGACGGCCACCAGCTCCAGTTGGCGCGCCTCGGGGGGCAGGCGGCGGCGGATGCTGGAGACCAGGGCCGGGCGCTCGTCTTCGGGCCAGCAATCGATGCGGTTGAGCACCAGCAGGATCGGTTTGCCCGCCTGCAGCATCGGCTCGAGGGCTTCGAGCTCGGGGCTGCTGAGGTCACCATCAAGCACGAACAGCAACAGATCGGCCCCCAGGGCCACCCGGGCGGCCAGGCGCTGCCGGGCCCGGGCGGCAATTTCATCAATGCCTGGGGTATCGACCAGCTCCACCCCGCCCAGACCGGGCACGGCCACGTTCCAGGCCACCCGCTGCTGGTGGCGGGTGCAGCCATGGGCCACGTTGGTGGCGAAGTGGGGGGCGCCGAGCAGGGCATTGAGCAGGCTCGATTTGCCCACGCCCACCCGGCCAAACACGGCCACCCGCAGGCGCCGATCGGCCAGGGCCCCGAGCTGGCGATCGAGGCCTACGAGCTCAGGCGCCAGCACCGACTCTTCCCGGCCACTGAGCTGCAGCTCGGCCCGCCAGCGCCGCAGCAGCTGGTCACAGCGCTCGACCACGGCGGGGGGCTCCTGAACCGGCCGCGGCGTGCTCCTCATCCCCGGTCCACCACGCTGTTGGTCGCCGGGGCGGGCTCGGCCGGCGGGAACTGGGGCCGGCGCCACCAGCCGGCCAACACCGCCAACACCACATCGGAGCCGATCACGCCGACAAAACCACCAAATTCATCCACTACCACCCGGGGCGTCTGGCTGCGGCGGCGGAAGGCGGTGAGCAGGCGGTCGGCCCGAATCATCTCCGGCACGAATTCGACCGGCTCACTGAACTGGGCGACGGGAGTGGGACCGAGACCCTGCACCAAGGCGGCCAACAGGCGATCGCGGCTGGCCACCCCCAGCACCTCATCCACCCCTTCCCCCAGCACCACCCACCAGCTGGAGCCCGTGCCCACCAAGGTGGCCTGCAGGCTGGCTAGTTCGGCTTGGCCCGGCAGGGTGGGCGCCGAAACCCTTGGCACCATTAGGTCCCGGGCCGTGAGGTCGTTGAGCTGGAACACCTTGGCGATCATGGCCGCCTCATCGGCCTCGATCTGGCCTTTCTGGGAGCCGAGCCGGGCCAAGAGGCGGATCTCCTCTTCGTCGGTGGTCAGTTCGTTTTCGGCTGTGATGGCGGGCATCAACCGCTCCAGCAGCAGCACCATCGGCAGCATCAGCTTCAACAGCAGGCTCACCGAGCTGGCACTAGCGAGGGCCACGGGCAGGGCAAAGCGGCTGCCGAGGGCCTTGGGCAGGATCTCGCCAAGCAGGATTACCAGCACGGTGAGGCCGATCGAAAACAGGGCCAGGGCAATGCCCTTGACCCCCTGGTTGTGGAACACCTGGGCGGCATAGCCGCCGAGCATGATGCTGCCGAAAATATTGAAGGCGTTGTTGGCGATCACCAGCACCGCCAGGGCCCGCCCCATGCGGGTTTTGAGGCGTTGCAGCGTCAGGGCTCCGCGGGGGGGGTGGGGCCGTCCCACCAGTTCATGCACCCGCAGCGGGTTCACGGTGAGCAGGGCAGCCTCCACACCAGAACTGACCGCTGATCCCAGCAGGATCATCAGCACCAGAGCGCCGAGGCCAATGAATTCATTCATGGACGGGGGCCCTGGCGGTGGGGACGGCCCAGCTGGCGTGAGTGGGGTTGGGCGCTGGTCCCATGGGGAAGCCGGCCTCGTTGGGGTTCGGTTGTGCCATCGTCGCGCTGTCCCCGCCTGTTGGAGCGGCCCCCATGGTGATTGCCCCTGAGCTGTATGCCCAGCGCCGCGAGCGTTTCCTGGCGAAGCTAGGCGGTGC
>Ga0310332_10382_pt1 | contig 11455 bp, 14 predicted proteins | sample LakMicSRFLOrngD5_FD_195546 | JGI IMG/M metagenome (GOLD analysis project Ga0310332, IMG submission 195546) | Enriched freshwater cyanobacterial communities from Lake Michigan, Michigan, United States - MI23.SRFL.Orng.D5 (v2) (version 2) | ecosystem: Environmental > Aquatic > Freshwater > Lake...
CTTGTCAAGATTGTCGTTCCTGACAGCGAAGACGTTTTCAACTTTTGTGGAGGTGATACTGAGAATCCTTGTCGTGTGTCGTGGTGGGCTGAACCCAGGCTTGAGAGGCTAAACGATGGGCCCCCTGAAGGTGCGAAGACGGAGTGGACGCGGATCGTTAGGGCGCTGGCACTGCTTGAAAGTTTTGATACACCGAAGGCTAGAGAAATTATTAGGTCGTTTGCGACGGGGCATCCAGATGCCCAGCCAACGAAAATTGCGAGGGCGATCCTTTCTGTGCAATCCAAGAAGCAATAGGCTTAGCCTAGCTTGTAGACACTTTTGATTTAAATTTACTATTCTTAGACTTGTTTTTAGGCGAGGAACCCATTGTTTAGTTAGGCGTGCATGTGGGCTAGATGTTGAGCAAACGTTCCACCGTTACAAAGCGATCGCCACGTCGTCGTAGGGCGGGCAACACCTGGCGCAAAGAAGCCATCGTTGCCGGCAACGTGCCTGGCCGATCATGCAGGATCAGGATCGCGCCTGGATGGGCGTTGGTGAGCACGAACCAGCGCATCTCGCCCAGGGGTGGTTGGATCTTCTAGATGTAATCTCTGTCTCTATAGATGGCGAACTGATCCCCCTGTTTCCCGTGTGCTGCATCACCGGCGCTGCGTTGTGGTTTTCCAATGGGAAGGAGTTGGCATGGGTTTTAATGGGAGCCGTCAGCGAGGGCAATCGGCGGGAATACGGCGCACTGGTGACCAAAATCCAGCTCGCGCACCTATTTCGAGTCCAACCCCTGACCAGGAGTTAACCATGGCATTTCCGTGGACGTGCGCTGCGCAACGAGGCAGAATCTGCTGCGCGAACAGGTAAAAGTTTGCACATGTGGAGGTTAAAGGTAGGGCGACTTATAAGTGGATCTGGTTTGTTGCCCGTCCATGCCTTTCCGGTGGGACCTTTCGGTGGTCGCCCTCTGCGGTTTGGCACTGCTGACGGGCTGTAGTTCTCCCCCTACTGACGCTAGTCAAGCCGTGCCCGTTGACACGATCGAGCTGCGCCCCACGGCCTTCCGGGAAGAGGTGGTAACGATCAGCACCCTCGATGCGGTGGAGGCGGTGCAGCTTGCTGCCCAGGCAGGCGGACGGATCCTGGATCTGCGCATTCGCCAAGGAGTGCAAGTAAAACCGGGTCAGTTGCTGGTGGTGCTCAATCAGGAACAATTACAGGCGGAGGTATCCAGCCTGCGCTCTGCCCAGGCCAAGGACCGCCTCAACTACCAACGCTTTGATTATCTTGCGCGGGTGGGGGCCGCCAGTGCCCTGCAGCGCGATGAGCTGCGCCAGGCCTATATCTCCGCAACCGCCAGTCTGCGGGCCCGCGAAGCAGATCTAGCCTTCCGCGACCTGCGCTCGCCGATCGCCGGTGTGATCGGTGATGTCACGGTCAAGGTGGGGGATGTGATCCGAGCTGGTGATCCCTTCACCACGGTGATCCGAAACGGTGAACTCACCGCCCGCATCGAAGTGCCGGCCCAACTGCGCAACCGGGTGAGGCTTGGCCAGTTGGTGAGCCTGGAGGATCCCGTCAGCAGCCAGCCCGTGGCGCGGGGTGTCGTCGCGTCGATTGATCCCAGTGTCAATGTCGGCAACCAGGTGCTGCTGGTGAAAGCCACCACCAACAATCGCGACGGCAACCTGCGCAATGGCCTGCGTCTGCGCAGCCGTCTGGTGCTCGACAGCATCACTCAGCCGTCGGTGCCGGTGGGCGCTGTCTTCCAGACCTCCGGCCAGAGCTATGTCTGGCGCCTCGGCACGCTGCAGGACCTGGAGCGCGATCCGGCCCAGGCCCCCCTGGAACGGCTGCGCCGCCTGCCGCCCACTAGCCGCTTCGCCCTGCAGACCCGCGTCCAGCTCGGGCCGCTTCAGGACGGCCGTTACCCGGTGCTCAACGGTCTCACCGCCAGGGCCCAGGTGATCAATAGCAACCTGCTCAGCCTGCGCCATGGCTTGCCGGTGCAGCTGGCGCAGGCGTCGCGCTAGGGGAAGGAAATTAAATGTCTGCCTCTGACCGCTTCATCCTCAGGCCGGTGCTCACCACGGTCTGCAGCCTGCTGATCGTGATCGCCGGGCTGATCGCCCTGCCAATCCTGCCGATCGAGAGTCTGCCCGACATCGCACCACCGACGGTGCAGGTGAGTGCCCGCTATACCGGCGCCGATGCGGTGAGCGTCGAAGAGGGGGTCACCGCGGTGCTGGAGCAACAGATCAATGGGGTGGAGAACATGGAGTTCATCACCTCCACCAGTGCCGCCGATGGCAGCAGTGCCATCAGCATCGCCTTCGCCAGCGGCACCGATGGCGCCATCAACCAGGTCAATGTGCAGAACCGGGTGGCCCTGGCCGAACCGCAACTGCCCGCTGAGGTGCGCCAGTCGGGGGTGACGGTGAACCAAGCCTCCAACTCGATGCTGCTGGTTTACAACCTGGTGAGCAGCGATCCGGATCGGCCCTACAGCGTCGAGACCCTCAGCGGCGAGCTGGATCAGGGACTGACCGACCAGGTGCGGCGGGTCCGGGGTGTGGGGGAGGTCACCTATTTCGGCAACCGCCGTCTGGCCGTGCGCCTGTGGCTCGATCCCGACCGCCTCACCCAGCAGCACCTCAGTGCCGCCGATGTGGTGACCGCCCTGCAGAGTCAGAATCGCCTGGTGCCGTCCGGGCGTATCGGGGGAGCACCGGCGCCCGAGGGCCAGCCCTACACCTTTTCTGTGCAGCTCCAGGGCCGGTTGCTGCAGAACGAGGATTTTGAGAATCTGATCCTGCGCAACACCGGCGATGGGGCGCTGGTGCGGCTGCGGGATGTCGGCCGCGTCAGCCTCGGCGGTGAGACCTACGACATCAACGCCACCGATATCCGGGGCGTGCCCTCGGTGGGTCTGGCGATCTATCAGCTCAGTGGCAGCAATGCCCTGGAGGTTTCCCAGGGGGTGGAGAAGGTGCTGGCGGAGTTCCAGGCGGGCCTGCCGCCGGGGATGAAACTCGAGAAGATCTACGACGTTACCGATTTCATCAGCGCCTCGATCGAGGGAGTCAGTCATTCGCTGCGTGATGCGGTGGTGCTGGTGGTGCTGATCCTGTTCCTGTTCCTGCAGGACTGGAAGGCGACGCTGGTGCCAGCAATCTCCATTCCCGTGGCACTGGTGGGCACCTTTGCGTTCGTCAAGGTGTTTGGTTTCAGCCTCAACCAGCTCACCCTGTTCGGCCTGGTGCTGGCCACCGGCTTGGTGGTCGATGACGCGATCACCGTGATCGAGGGCACCGCGACGCGGCGCGCCGAGGGTCTCACGGCCCTGCAGGCAGCCAAAGCAACCATGGAGGAGCTGTTCGGGGCAGTGCTGGCCACCTCGTTGGTGCTGTTCGCCGTGTTTTTGCCGGTGCTGTTCTTCCCCGGTGCCACCGGCACGATTTACCAGCAGTTCGCGGCCACGATTTTGTTCGCGATCGCCATCTCCACTTTCAACGCCCTCACCTTCTCGCCGATGCTCTCGGCCCTGCTCCTCTCCAGGCAAGAGCAGCAACCAAGCCGCCGCGTCTATGCCATCGCCGGCGCCCTGCTCGGCTTTCTCTACGGCCTATTGGTCAGCGGTGGCGGCGTGCTGCCGGCCGTGGCGATGCTGATCGTGTCGGCGCTGCTCGGCTACGTCCTTAAACAGGTCACAGGTCTGCCGTTGCTGCTGCCGGCCTGCGGCGTCGGCGCCCTTGCTGGTCTGCTGTTCGCGGGCCTGGGCAGCCCGGCCCTGGCGCTGCTGTTCAGCGGCATTGGCGTCAGCACCGGTTGGGGCACCCCCTGGCTCTTGAAGAGGTTCAACACTGTCTATGGGCGGGCCGAACTCGCCTACGACGGGGCCCTCAACGGTGTTCTGCGCCATCGGGGCGTGGTGATGGCATGCCTGCTGGGCGGCATTGTGTTGACCGGGGTGGCCTTCAATGCCATTCCCTCCGGCTTCGTGCCGGTGGAGGACCAGGGCTATGCGATCGGCATCGTCCAGGCGCCGGAGGGCAGCTCCGACCAGATCACCGGCGCGATCAACCGGAAGGTGGCGGCAATCCTTTCTGAGGAGAAGTCGATTAAGGCGGCGGCCGTATTCAGCGGCGCCAGCCTCAGCGGCAATGCCCCCAACCGCGGCCTGTTCTTCTTCGGCACCAGCAACTGGCAGGAGCGCAGCGGGCCAGAGCAGTCCATGGAGGCGATTGTGGCGCGGCTGAACCGCCGCTTTGCCAGCCTGCGGGAGGCCCGGGTGATCGCGATCCAACCCCCCTCGATTCCCGGTTACGGCAACGCCGGCGGTTTTGAGTTCCAGCTGCTCGATCGCAGCGGTGGTCGCCTGTCCCTGCCCCAGTTCTTCAACGCCGCCGGCCGGCTGATTCAGAACGCCAATAGCCAGCTGGAGCTCCAGCGGGTGTTCACCCAGTTCAGCCCTGAAGCGCCCCAGATGCAGATGGCGGTGGATCGTTCGCGGCTGGCTTCGCTGGGTATCGATTTCGGCCAGGCGATGCAGACCCTCAGCCTCAACTTTGGCGGCGCCTATATCAATGACACGTTCCAGGAAGGACGGGTGCGGAGGGTGTATGTGCAGGCGGACGCTCCCTATCGCGCCACCCCCCAACAACTGGAGACCCTTTACGTGCCCAATGCCAAGGGCCAGCCGGTGCCCCTGTCGGAGTTCATCCATATCGGCCCTGCCACGGGTCCGGCGGTGATTCCCCACTTCAATCTCTATCGCTCAATCAAGGTGGAAGGGGAGGCGGCTCCGGGCCATAGCTCTGGCCAGGCGATCGTCGCCATTCAAAAGGTGTTCGATCAGCTTGGGGTGCGTGGCATCAGCTCCGACTGGACCGGCCTGTCGCGCGAGGAGGTGAAGGCCGGCTCGCTGGCGATCGTGATCTTCGCCATGGGCATCCTGGTGGTCTACCTGGTGCTGGCGGGTCAGTACGAGAGCCTCAGCGATCCCCTGATCATCTTGATGACGGTGCCGACCCCCATGCTCGGGGCGCTGCTGTTCCTCAGCCTGCGGGGGGAAGTGCTCAACATCTACGCCCAGGTGGGGCTGGTGATGTTGATCGGCCTGGCGGCCAAAAACGGGATTCTGATCGTGGATCTAGCCAACCAGCGCCTTGCTGAGGGGCTGTCGGCTTTGGAGGCAGCCCGGGAGGCCTCCAAGGCACGGCTGCGGCCGATCGTGATGACGGCGATCTCCTCATTGTTCGGCTTCCTGCCGTTGGTGCTCGCCAGTGGCGCCGGTGCCCGCAGCCAGACCTCCCTGGGCACGGTGGTGTTCGGTGGCCTGCTGGCGGCCACCCTGCTCAGTTTGTTCGTAGTGCCCGTGTTTTACGTGGTGATGAAGAGCTGGCTCGGTGGTGGGCCGGTGGGCCATGCCTCCGCGTTAATGGAGGCAACGGAAACGGCGCCGGAGCAAGGCCCATGAGCCCAGGCAGCGCCAACCGGCGGCCGCCCGAGGGGCCTGTGCTGGTGGCCCTGCTGGCGGGAGTGGTGCTTGGGGTGGCCATTGCCCTGTTGCTGCAGGCGGTTACCGCGCGCACGGCAACGCCGCTGTCGCCGACGCGCGCCCTCTGGCAGCTGGCTCTATTGGCGTTTGCGGGGGGGCTCTCCGGGTTTGCCCTCAGTACGGTGAGGGCACTTCAGGCCTCCAATCCCGATCCCGACTACCACCGGGCTCGGCGGCCTAGGGCGCCGAGCACGCTCCCGCGGCGCCGGCCATGAACCCTGAATGGCGGCTCGACCCTGCATCAGGGTGGGCAGCGGCTGCCCGAGCTTGTCCGGCTTGAGGGGATCAGCGCGGGCCTGTGCAGTGTCCTGAATGGTGAGCCTGCTGATCAACACCCCCATCACGGCTGCGCTGTCGAAGCTTGCCTCTACGGCGCTCATCACACACACCCTGCTAGCCGGTGCCGTCATCGGGATGAGATTGCCGAACCCCATCGTGGTCAGGCTCACGAAGGCGAAACAGTTCGATTGCGCAAAGTTCAAGCTGCATCCACTTCCGTTGACCCGCCCTCTAACTACCCGGCCGTACTGCAGTACGGACACATGGTCCCAGGTCGTTCTTTGACTAAGGCTGTCTTGGTGACTATCAATAGGGCGTCGGGTCTGGCCACCTCCGAGGCGGCACTGATGGTGCCACCCGCTGCAACCAAAACTTCCGTACCCCTTTCCACTCAATCAACACTGGCAACTCGGTCCCGCCGCTCACGCCAATCGCTCACCCAAGATGCAAGCCCTCGATGCCCTGCCAGGCCAGATAAACCGCTAGGGCAACGCTCACCAACCCAACCAGCAGGTTGCCGTTGGCGAATAACCACTGTTTGCCTCGCTCCAGCAGGCTCAGGACCCGCTCGGGGCCGGCCCGCACCAGAGTCAGTAGTGGTGCCAGCAGCAAGCTGGCGCTGACCAGGCTGAACAGCCCTGTGGCGAGCAGTTCCGTGCCAGTACCAAGGCCTGCGGCGATCAGGCTGCCGGCCGTCTTGGTGAATAGAAACAACGCGTCGGGTCTGGCCACTTCCAAGGCGGCACTGATGGCCAGCAGGAGCGGCAGCGGCATCGCACCGAACTGATCCAGCTTGCGGGTCCAGCCCGGTGGCTCTGACCCAACATCCTCCTTGTTCAACAGCTCCTTCATCCCCAGCGCCAGAAGGGCGCCGGCGGCCAACAGGTCGAGGCCGGTGCGGTGGTTGCTGCCCATGTCCATGCTGAGCAAGAGCCCATGGCCGACGGTGAGCAGCAGCGTCACCGCAAGGGCGGCGGTGATCAGCCAACCGGCTACAAACCAGCCGCCGCGTTGCAAGGGCCTGGGGCCGAGCAAGAGCAGCATTAGCAGGCCAAGGTGCAGCGGCGACAAGCCGATCGCCAGGCCAAAGGCGGCCAGCTCAGCAAGCAGGGCACCCAGGCCCTGGCTTGCGGCCCCAGGATCAGCCATGTTGAAAATCAATTCCGTGAATAATAATCAGCCCTCCCCGTACAACGAATCAGGGAAGCCCTGAAAACCCCTCCGAGGCCGGGTTGCACAAGTCCCTCCCTGGAGCCAGGGCGATTCCGTCGGATGGGGCAGGGGGGGGAATAGAGGCTCCCGATGCAGCGCCAAGATTGGGTTTGGTGAGGGGGGCTGGGCTCTGGTGTAGCTAAAGGTTTGCTCTTAGCGGGTGGCGCCGTTTAGTCAGCAAGCCTGTCTCCAATGACGCTTTGACCCAGATAGGACCAGCGCAGAGATTCCAGTATCCGTAAGCGCGCCCGGGCGACCTCATCGATGAGGTCGCCCGGGCCTGCTGCAGGGCAGCAGCTTGACCGCGGATATGCCCTTCAAACACACAAACTCAACCGGCAAAATGCTCTCGCCTTCCGAACTCCTCACCGCCAATGCATGAGAAAAGGGCTGTCCGCTTGATTGCCGCCTGCTCCAGGTCGCCTGTCACCTGACCTTGGTGGCGGCGATTGGCTCTTTGGCCAGCCTGCCGTTCCAGGTGGACGTGCTGGAACCAGTCGATGCCCCCACTCCTGCCTCGCCAGCTGAGCTCGATGGGATGACCAAGGCGGAGCTGCTGGCCGTTGCCCGCAAGACCTATGGCCAGAAGCTGGACAGCTCGCTCAGCAAGGCAGAAGTGCTGGCGGCGGCCAAGGCCCTAGGGCGGGATGCTGAGCCAGAAGCGGCCCCTGGGAGCGTGATTGCCCTTGATGGCGCCCAGGCGGGCCTGGTCCAAGACCCGCAACCCCAGCCGGGGTGGTTGCTGGGGGTTGACCAGGACGGCGAGGAGCCTGAGGCGGTGCCGGGTGTGCCGACGCATCTGTTGATTTGATGGGCTGGGAGCGTGGTTTGAGCTCCTAGCCAGGTACCTGGCGCCAAATGCAGGGCTGGATGGTTCCAGGAGGTACTGGACCCTCCCTGGCAACGACCTTGACGTGGACCCTGAAAACCGGTCCAGGGTGAATGAGAGTCTTCAGCCGGCCAGACTGGGCCGGGGACTCCACCATGAAACGCACCAGGCACACAGCGGAGCAGATCATCCGCAAGCTCAAGACCGCCGAGCAGCTGATCGCCCAGGGCAAGACCGTCGCCGACGTCTGCCGCGTGATCGAGGTGACGCAGCCCACCTATCACCGCTGGCGCCAGCAGTACGGCGGCATGCAGGCCGAGGAGGCCAGGCGACTGACCCAGCTGGAGAAGGAGAACGCCCGGCTCAAAAAGCTTCTGGCAGAAGCCGAGTTGGAGAAGGCAATGCTCAAGGACCTCGCCGAGGGAAACTTCTGAGCCCGGAGCGTCGCCGCAGGGCTGTTGTGGTCCTGCAGGAGCGTTACCGGGCGTCTGAGCGCTTCATCTGCCGGGTAGTGGGGCAGCACCGCAGCACCCAGCGCCATGGCGGCAAGACCATCGATCTTGAGGAGGCCAAGCTCCGGCATCGTCTCCGAGAGATCGCCGCGGACCACATCCGCTGGGGCCGCCGGATGGCCTACCGCCTCCTGCGTCGCGAGGGCTGGACGGTGAACCACAAGCGGGTGCAACGGCTCTGGCGGGAGGAAGGCCTGCAACGGCCCACTCCCAGGAAGCGCAAGCGGGCCCGGCCCGCCGACGGGTCGGTGAGGCGTCACCGGGCTGAGCATCCCCACCAGGTGTGGGCCATGGACTTCCAGTTCGACGCCACCGCCGATGGCCGCAGACTCAAGTTCCTGAACGTGATCGACGAGCACAGCCGCCTCTGCCTGGCCATCCGGGTGGGTAGGCGCTGCAGGGCCAAGGACGTGGTGGCCGTGCTGGAGGAGCTGACGAGCGTCTATCCGGCGCCGTCGTTGATCCGGTCCGACAACGGACCGGAATTCATCGCCCAGGCCCTACGGGACTGGTGCGATGCCAGCGACACCACCAGCACGGCGTACATCGAGCCTGGATCCCCGTGGGAGAACGGCTTTGCGGAATCCTTCAACGGGCGCTTCCGGGATGAGTTCCTGAATACCGAGCTATTCACTACCGCTCCAGAGGCTCAGATCCTGGCTGATCGGTGGCGCTGGGAGTACAACACCCTCAGGCCACATTCGGCCCTCCAGGGGCGTACGCCCCTGGAGGCAGCTCAACAGGGAGCTGCCGCATGACCACATCCACCCACTCTCATAAGCCCTGGACCGACAAAGGGGGTCACGTCATGACCACTGATCAAATTGCAGTGATGGCCGCCGCCGGAGCCATCCCAGGGCTTGCGCCAGGGTGCGACCCCCTGCTGCATTAGCTCGATCAGGCCTTGGACTAGGCGCTCCTGGGCAGTGGGCCCGGAACTGCGGCTTGCAGCAGCTGGCCCTTTTGACTTGGACTTAGCAGAGGACTTTTTAGAGTGCTGGGTGATGGCCATGACCGGCTGGACGTGGAACGCCCCCTTGGTCCTCGCGTAGGCAAGGGGCGCGCAGCGCCTTGCGTCAGCCCTTGCCCTTGAGGCCACCATGGGGCAGCCCACGCCAGCCACCCTTACGGGATTGGGGCCAGTGGTTGGGTTGCTGGATTTGTGGGGTGTTCGATGCCCCATTGGCTAGCTGGTTTGCTGAATCGCCTGGTACTGCCCGAGGCCACACGACTTGGGCTGCTGGTGCCGATAAGGCATGAGGGGTCGGCGACTGGGTTGCCCGAACCAAAGTCCTCTACTAGCATGTATGCACAGATGCGTACACACTTGGTTTGTTATGGACGTTCTCAGCAGTCGGGTGTTCATGAATGGCAACAGCCAGGCCGTGCGCATCCCCGCCGAATTCAGGCTCAGCACCGATCGGGTGCAGATCACTAGGAGCCCCAGTGGTGATCTGATCATCCATCCCTGCCCGCTGCAACGCGGCCAGGCCTTGCTCGATACCTTGGCTGGCTTTGATCCCAGCTTTGTTTCCTGCCTGGAGGAGCAGCAAGCCAATCCATTGCCAGTGCAGGAGAGGGACACCTTTTGATCTACCTGCTGGACACCAACATTCTGATCTATTTGATCAAGAATAAACCGCCGCAGGTTGCCGAACGAATCGATCAGCTTGCCGATGATGATCGATTGGTGATGTCATTCGTCACCTGGGCTGAATTATTGAGGGGCGCAGAGGGCAGTCAGCGCCGCACTGACACCCTGAAGCAACTCGATGTCCTGGCTCGCCAGGTGAGCGTGCTTTATCCAGAGGGCGATGGGATCTGCCGTCACTACGCCGTACAGGCCACAGCCCTGAAGCGCCAGGGCACCGTGATCGGCGGGAATGATCTGTGGATTGCCTGCCATGCGTTAGCCCTTGGTGCCACGTTGGTGAGCCACAACGTTCGGGAATTTGCTCGTATTGATGGCTTGCAGCTGGTGGATTGGGCTTCTGAATAGCAGGACAGCAGAAAGGGGGCCGGCCAGCAGCCCCCGGGAGCCATCAGCTCCAGATGCTTACCCCACTGCCCCAACAGCCAGCGCCGGCTCCTCAGCCCTGACCTGCTGCTCAGCCCAGGCCTCCCGAGCGGCAGCGATGGCATCGGCTCGCTCCAGGAATTGGGCAATCACCGGCAGCACCTCTTCTTCTAGGAGGGCGATTTCCTCCTCCACCAGGGGCGCTTCATAGGAACACTCCCGAATTCCCAGCTCCTGTAGGCGCAGATAGCGCTCGATCCTTTGCTGGGCCAGCAGCAACAGGGAGATGGGATGGGAAGACAGCAGGCTGGACATGGGCCTGGGCGCCTTGTGGGGCGCAGCGATGGGACGCATCCCGTGCCGCCGGATCAGGCAAGGGGCGCACAGCGCCTCGCGTCAGCCCTTGCACCGGCGGACACTGGAGCGACCCGGCGCGGAGCCATCCCTACGGGGTCAGGTGTTTGTCGATCAGGGCCCATCGGGCCCGGGGCCTGACCCTGGCCCTGGTGCTGTGCCCCGACCTGAGCCAGCTCCCCCCTCTTGCTCCTCTTGTCCCTCCCGCCGCCTGAGCCCCAGCGACACAGCCCCTGCTCCGCCCAGCAGGGCCAAGGTGGCATTGATCGCCGATTCAAAGGCGTCATTGAGACGGTTGAGGATTTCCGGGCAGCCCTTGGAGCGCAGCTGGGCATAGCGCTGATCCAGCAAGTGGGCGCAAAGACCTACCCCGACGCCATAGAGGATGAACTGGGCCAGGAAGATGCCGGCCAGGCACCCCAGCAAAAAGCGCTCACGGTTAAAGCGACTGCCTGGCCAGCCGCCCAACAAGACGCTGAGCAGCAAATAGAGGCCGATGGCCACCGTGGCGATCAACACCACCATGGGGGTCAGTTGCTAAAAATCCAGGCCCAACCAGAGCTGGGGCCCTCCAGCAGCCAGCGGGGATTGGTGTTGGCAAAGGAATAGTGCTGGTTGCGGCCGGCGCCCTGGCCCTGCCGAGCCCAGCCGCCGCGCACCAGGTCGAGTTCGCCGTAGGGGTCATGGACCAGCCAGCC
>Ga0310332_10388_pt1 | contig 11361 bp, 13 predicted proteins | sample LakMicSRFLOrngD5_FD_195546 | JGI IMG/M metagenome (GOLD analysis project Ga0310332, IMG submission 195546) | Enriched freshwater cyanobacterial communities from Lake Michigan, Michigan, United States - MI23.SRFL.Orng.D5 (v2) (version 2) | ecosystem: Environmental > Aquatic > Freshwater > Lake...
GCCGCCGGCTTCGCCTGCAGGCTGCCCCTCAACTTGGGCCCAGGCCAGGCCGCTACCCACCAGGGGCACCGCTGCCAGCAGGGGCACCGCTCCCACCACCAGGGGCAGCCAGCGGGGACAGGGCAAGGGGGACAAAAGGGCGAATCGCGATCGGACCAGTTTAGAAATGGCGATGCAGGCTCCTCTGCTCGCCGGCCCGGCCGATCACCAGGCTGCCGTCCAGGCCCAGGCCCTGGGCCTGCCAGAGCTCGCCTTCATGGGCGATGGGTGTGGCCGGTAGCCATAGCCGCGCTTGGGCTTCGCAGCGCACCAGCTCGGCCTGGTTCGCCCTGGCGCAGGCCCAGTCCAGGGCCCGCAGCACCCGGGCCGCCAGGGGTAGGGGATCGGCTAGCCAGCGGGCCCCGGCTGCCCCCAGGCGGTTGCCGGGCCTGGCGGCCAGGGCCTCGGCCAGGCCAATGGCCCCAGGCGGCACCCGGTTCCAGCCATTGAGGCCCAGGCCGACCCGGGCCAGGGTGATCGTCGAGCCGCGCCGCCGTAGCCGCGGCAGCAACCCCGCCAGCTTGCGATCGCCGATCAGCAGGTCGTTGGGCCATTTGATCCGCACGGCCAGGCCGAGGGACTCGAGTTCCCGCACCAATCCCACCGCCACGGCCAGGCCGAGGGCTGCCGCGCTCTCCGCTTGCTCAGGCCAGGGCAGGGCGGCACTCAGCCAAACTCCGCCGCGCGGAGAACTCCAGGGGCGTCCCTGCTGGCCCTGGCCCCGGCTTTGGCGATCGGCCAGCACCACCAGGGGGGGCGATGCCCCCGCCTGCAGCAGGCGGTCCAGTTCCGTTTCGGTGCTGCCGCAGTGCCGCAAGCGCTCGATTCTCCATGGCTGGGGCGGCGGCAGGGTCGTAGCCGGACTGCCTGCGGGGGCGCTGGGCAGCGAGACCGCCGGGGGGTGTGGTTCAGGACGATGGGCCAGGCGGCGCCTGGCGGCCGACACGGCTCCGTTCAAAGCTGCTTCAGCCAGCTGCCCATGCGGCGGGCGCCGGCCACCAGCTCGGCGCTGGGATGGACCAGGGCTAGGCGGGCCCAGCCCTCGCCGCCGGCGCCAAAGCCGCTGCCCGGGGTGAGGCAGACCCCACTGCGCTCCAGTAGCTCGGCGCAGGCCGCCTCGGCATGGAGTCCGCGGCGGGCGGCCGCCTCGGGCAAGGCCAGCCAGAGGTAGAGGGCCATCGAGGGCGTCTGCACCGGCCATCCCTCCGCCGCCAGGGCCGCCAGCATGGAATCGCGGCGCTCCCGGTAGGTGCCGCAGAGGCGGGCGGGCCAATCAGGCGCCTGCTCGAGGGCGGCAATGGCGCCGGCCTGCAGGGCCAGGGACTGGTTGAAATCCACCACCCCCTTGAGCTGGCGCAGGGCCGTGATCAGCTCCTCGGCGCCGATCGCAAAGGCGAGCCGGTAGCCCCCCAGGCACCAACTCTTCGAGAAGGAAAAGAATTCAATCCCTACTTGGCGCCAGAGGGGATTGCGCAGCAGGGCCGGGGCCTCCCCTTCCAGGGCGAGATCGACATAGGGGTTGTCGTGGGCGAAGACCACCCCATGGCGCCGGGCCCGGTCGGCCGCCTGATCCAGCCAGTCCTGCTGGCCCACCGTGGCGGTGGGGTTGTGGGGGAAGCCCAGCACCATCAGCTTCAGGGCATCCCACTGGCTGTCCGAGAGCTGGTCGAAATCGGGACGGAAGCCTTGATCGGCGCTGAGGCGTAGGAACTGGGGGTCGGCCGAGGCCAGATGCAGCCCGCCCAGGTGGGAGGGGTAGTAGGGATCGAGCAGCAGGGCCCGATCGCCCGGATTGAGCACGGCTAGGGGAAGATGGGCGGTGCCCTCCTGGGATCCCACCAGCAGCAACACTTCCCTTTGGGCATCCACTGCCACACCAAAACGGCGCTGGGCCCAGGCGGCCACGGCATCGCGGAAGGGCCTGGTGGCGCCATGGAGGCAGTAGGAGGCGCTTTCGGGTTGCTGCAGGGCGGCCGCCATGGCCGCAATCGCCGCGGGCGGGGGCTGCAGGTCGGTGGAACCGAGCGACAGATCCAGCAGGGGCGCCAGTCCCTGCTCGGCTGCCCGCTGGCGGTAGGTCAGTTTGCGCTGGTCGTTGCGGGCAAAGACGCCACTGCCCAACCGGGCCAGGCGCTCAGAGATGGGCATCCAGGAAGGCCTGCAGCTGGGGCTTGGCCATGGCGCCCTCGTGGCGGGCGATCTCAACGCCGCCCTTGAACACCATCAGGGTGGGTAACCCCTGGATTTGGCAAGCGTCGCGGCTCAGCGGATTGGGGTCGGCCTCCAGCTTGGTGACGACCAACCGGCCGGCATATTCGCCAGCGGCCCAATCCATGAGCGGAGCCATCAGCCGACAGGGCCCACACCAGGGGGCCCAGACATCCACCAGCACGGGGGTGGGGGCGGCCAGCACCTCGGCTTCAAAGGTGGCGTCGCTGAGGGCGACGACGGTGGGGGCTTCGGCCACGGCCTGGGATTGCGTTGAGCGCGATTCTAGGAAGGGGGCCCCAGAGCCCGAACCCCGCCCGATCGGTGGCCTGATGGATGCCCCTAGGGGCGGCTCGGGGGCCGCTGGTCCGGAAGCCCTTAGCCGCTTTGGCAGCCAAAGGGTCCCTGGGCAGGGTTTGCCTGGAAAGGGCTACGGGCGGGCCCGGATCTAAGGGGCTTGCGGGCCTGACCTCAGAGTTTGTCGATCGAGCGCTTCAGGGCGTCCAGTTCGCTGTCGACCTCGGCCACCTTGACGGGCTCCAGCTTGGGCAGGGGCGCATCGGCCGCCGGCAGGGATACCGGAGCAGGCGCGCCCGAGATCCGGGTCTTGAGGGCGGCCAGTTCGTCATCCACGTCGCTGCCGCCCTGCAGGGCTTGGAACTGGCTTTCCAGGTCGGCACCGGCCAGCTCGGCAGCCGCCTGGCTGCGGGCCTCCAGCACCTGCACTTTTTCTTCCATCTGCTCGAAGGCCGCCATGGCGCCGTCGGTGCCGAGGCCGCTGACGGCGCTTTGCAGTTGTTCCTGGGCCTTGGCCGCCTGGGCCCGGGCCTTGAGCATGTCCTTCTTGGTGCGAGCCTCGGCGATCTTGCCTTCGAGGCCCATCAGGCTTTTTTTGAGCGACTCCACCTGGCCCGACTGGCTCTGCAGCTGGGTGTTGAGGGCGTCGGCGGTGTCCTGGTAGGTCTTGCGGCGGGTAAGGGCTTCGCGGGCCAGGTCTTCCTCGCCCTTTTGCAGGGCCAGCTCGGCCCGTTCGTACCAGGTTTTGGCCTGGGTGCCGGCCTGTTCGGCCTGGTTCTGGATGCGTTTCTGGCTGGCGATGGCGGTGGCCACGGCCTGGCGGAGCTTCACCAGCTCCTCCTGCATGTCCGCTACCGATTGGTCGAGGATTTTGCCGGGATCTTCGGCGCTGCTCAGCACCGCGTTGGCGTTGGCCCGCACCAGACGGCTAAGGCGAGCAAAGAAACCCATGAACTTGGTGCAGGCGCAGAAACTGAGGTTAGCCAGCACCGGGGCTGCTTAACCAGAGCGGATCCCCACCTCCTGGCCAATCCCTGGCACGGGGGCTGCCAAGGGAGCGTTTCGGCGTGCTGGGGATCCCTTCTCGCCGCGATCCAATGTGCCGCGATTCAACGGATCGCGGTTCAATGTGCCCCGCTGCAATCGAGGGACAACGCAGAAACCCAGGGCAAACTCCATCAAGGGGACATCGGCCCGCCTGCCTCCTGTTTTGCCCCTGACCGAGCCGGTCAGCCCCCTTAGCCTGGCCCCATGGCGATCGCCCCTCGAAACCAAAGTCGACGCCAGGGTTCCGTCACCCTGCTGATGCCGGCTCCGCCGGCATCAGCCAGCCCGCTGGCCAGTTGTCTGGCCCAGTTGCAGGGGGAATGGCGTGCCGCCGGCAACCTGGCCGCCCTGTGGCAGGCCTGGCCCAAGATCGCCGGCCCCCAGCTGGCGCCCCACTGCCGGCCCCTCAGCCTGCGTTCCGGACGACTGGCGGTGGGAGCTAGCCATCCCCAGTGGCTCCAAGCCCTGCGTTACAACAAGCACCAACTGCTAGGAGCCCTGCGGGGAGCCGGTTTCAGCGTGCGGGATCTCACGATCCAGCTGCACTATCCCGCCGCCGGCCAGACCGCCGGGGCCCTCAGTGAAGCGGCGATCTGGGCAGCCCACCCCAGTCGGGTCGATGTCCATGGCCTTGGCACCTGCCCCAACTGCGGTCGCCCCGCTCCCAATGGCGAAATGGGGCGCTGGGGCCATTGCAGCTTTTGCCAGCGCCATGAATCCGGCCTGCTGCCCGAGCAGCTGCAAGACGCCCCAGGCGAGAGGGCCGGGGATGGGGAGAGTTCGGCCCCTGGCTGAGGCCCAGGCGAATGGTCTGCCCTGGCTGGGTTCGGGTTCAGTAGCGCTCCGGCCGCGGCTCCTGCCAGTTCGCCGTCACGGCAAAGTTGTCTTTAAGGGCCTGGGCCTGGCGGGCTAGCTCCAGGCGATCGACTCGCCAGAGCTGGTAGAGCCCGTAGCGGGCCAGGGTTTGGTGGGCCACGGGTTGCCAATAGGCCAGGCGGCTGGTGTCGCGATCAATCACCACCAGCACCGTGTTGCCCTCGATGGCGGCACTGGGGCTCTGGCCCCGGCGCCATTCCCGCGCGAGCCGATCCGCCAAGTTGACCAACCCGTAGCCCCGCAGGCCCTCAAAGATCACCACTTGGCGCGTGTAGTAATGCAGCGAGGGTTTCAGGGTGCCAACCATGGCCAGGGGTTCGCCGGGGCGACGCAGGCGCACCACCTCGGCGGCGATCTGGCGCACCGGCAGCTGGCGCACCCGATCGCCTAGCTCCATCAGCGGTTCCAAGGCCGAAACGCCAAACAGCACCAGGGCTAACTGCATGGCCGCCAGCCAGGCCGGCCGCCAGCGGCTCCAGGCCAGGGCTAGGGCCAGGCCCACGGCCAGGCCGAAGCAGAGTCCCGCCCGCACCACCAGCCCACTGGCCAGCATCTCCGCCGGCAGGGTGGGCATCTCCGGGTCCTGGATCAGGGGAATCCAGTGGGCCGAACCGACCAGCCCCAGGCAAAGCACGGCCGTCAGGGCCAAGGTGGCCAGCCACACCAGCCGGCCCCGCCAGAGGGACGCCCCCGGATGGGCCGGATTGTGCCACGCGAGGAGATCTTGGGCGGCCAGACCGATCAGCACTCCGGCGGCCGGGGTGGCGGGCAGCCAGTAGCTGGGCAGTTTGGTGGCGGCCAGGGTGAAAAAGCCAAACACCACCAACAACCAGCAGGCGGCAAACGGGCCCAGGGAGGCGCTGGCCGGTTGGCGCCGCCCCCGGGCCAGGGCCTGGGCCAGCCCCAGCACTAAGAGGGGCGTGAACGGCAGGCTGGCCACCACCAGCATCGGCACGAAAAACCACCAGGGCTGCAGGTGGTGGTTCACCACCGAGGTGAAGCGCTGCAGGTTGTGATAGCCAAAGAAGCTTTGCCAGAAGGGTTCCCCCTCCACCAGCAGCTCGGCGCCATACCAGGGCAGGGCCACGGCGGCCGAGATCAACAGGCCTGGCCAGGGTCGCCACAGCCGGATCAGCAGCCTGGTCTGGCCCTGCCAGCAGGCGAAGAGGGCGAGGGTCAGCCCCACCAGCACCAGGGCAACGGGCCCCTTGGTGAGTACCGCCAGGCCGAGCAGCAGCCAACCGGGCCACCAGGGCTGGGTTTCGGACTCGGCGTAGCGGCGCCAGAAGAGCAGCAAGCTCAGGGCCAGGGTGCCCGTGAATAGGGAATCGCTCACCGCCACCCGGCTCCAGATCAACACCAGGGGCGAGAGGGCGAAGGCCAGGGCAGCGCTGAAGGCCGTGAGGGCAGATCGGGTGGAGCTCGCAACTCCCTTCGGGGCCGCTGCTGGCGAGGGCTGGGGCCAGCGCAGCAGGGTGGCCGCCAGGGCCAGCATCACCCCCACGCTGGAGAGGGCCGAGGGCAGGCTGGCCGCCCAGGAGCCGAGGGGATTCCAGAGCGACTGGCCGGGCAGCAGGTAGCCCAAGCCCATCAGCCAGTAGACGAGCGGCGGTTTGTCGTAACGGGGTAGGCCATTGACCCGGGGGGTAAGCCAGTCGCCGGTCTCGGCCATGGCCCGGGCCGAGGCGGCAAAGAGGGGCGGCGTTTCATCCACTAGGCCCGAGCTGCCCAACCGCCAGAGGAACAGGGCAAGGCCGCAGGCCAGCACCAGTAGCAAGACGCGGCGCCGGACCTGGGGCGATGGACGCTCAAGGGACACGGCGCTCAGGCAAGGGGACGCAGGAGGGGAACCTATCGCCCGACTCCAAGACCAATCCCCCCGCCGCCAGGGGCCAACTCCGCCAGCAGCCAGCGCTCGATGCGTATGGCGAAAGCGGCTCGCGACGCGTGGGTTTCGGCCCACTGACGGCAGTGGCGCCGCTCAATCGAGGCGCTCGCCAGCACGGCCTGGGCCAGGGCCGCCACGTCATCGGCGGGCACCAGCAGGCCATTGACACCGGGCTCCACCAGCTCGCCGGGACCGCCGCGGCGGTAGGCCACCACGGGCACCCCGCAGGCCATCGCTTCCACCACCACATTGCCGTAGGCCTCATTCCATTTCGGCGTGTTGATCAGCACCCGGCAGCGGCCCAGTTCAGCCTGGAGCTGGGCGGTGGGCAGGAAGCCGCGCCAGTCGAGGCAGCCGGCCGGCACGGAGCCCTCCACGGCCGCCGCGTAGGCGGGATCCTCCACCAGGCCCCAGATCGCCAGGCGCAGGCCCAGCTGGGCCGCCACGGCCGCCGCATCTTCGAGGCCCTTTTCTGGGGCGATGCGTCCCACCCAGCCCAACAGGGGCTCGGGATCGGCGCAAAAGCTGTAGGCGGCCAGGTCAAAGCCATTGCCCACCACCAGGGGCGGGCCGGGCAGGTTGAAATCGGCGGCCTGGGCATGGCTATGGAAGGCGAGCCGGGCCTGGTTCCAGCCGGCCACCTCGGCGATGGCAGTGTCCATCACCTCAGCCACCGATCCCATGCTCACCAGATGGAACAGGGGCGTTTGGCATTGGGGCGTTAGCCAGAGGGGGAGCCAGTCGTAGGCCAGGTTGAGCAGGACATCAAAGTGCTGCTGCTCGGCCAGGGCGCGCTGCCAGAGCCTGGGCAGTAGGGCCCGATTGGGCATGGTGATCGCGGCATCGCGCCGTTGGTGCTGCCAGCTGGGTTGGTCCACCCCAGGGCAGGTCCAGAGCCGGGCGGCGCTGCAGGCGGGCGCCAGCCGCGATCCCTCGCCCGCCAACACGGTGAGCTGGTGGCCCCGCTCCAGTAGCCCCGCCACCAGGGAGGTCAAGGTGAGTTCAACCCCGCCGCCGCGGCCGCTGCCGAGGCAACCGACCGGCGTCGTCACCACCAGGATGCGCATCACGGTTGGGGCTCCCAGAGCTGGCGGCGCCGATTGATCAGGGCCACCGAAACCAGGGCCAGGGCGGCCCCCAACCATTGCACCGGTTTGAGGCTTTCGCCCAGCAGGGCCAGGCCGCAGAGCAGGGCAAACAGGGGGGTGAGGAAGGTCAGCGCGGTGAAGCTGGTGAGATCGCCGCGGCTGGCAAACCAGAAAAACAGGCCGTAGGCCAGGCCGCTACCCAACAGGCTGGCGTAGGCCATTAGGGCCCAATCGACTCCGCTCCAGGCGGGCCAGAAGGGCGCCGCCGCCGGATCGAAGGCGGGCCGCAGCAGGCAGGTGGCCAGGAGGGGCAGGGCCCCGATCAGCAGGTGCCAGCCCGTGATCACTAGGGCATCGGTGTGGCGGCAGGCGTAGCGGCAGAGCACCGTGCCCACGGCCATGGCCATGGCCGCCCCCAGCATCCAGAGCTCCCCCTGGTTCCAGGGATGGCCGCCCAGGAGCTGGGGGCCCTCCAGCAACCAATGGCGCAGCAACGGCCCCGGCAGGCCCAGGCAGGCGATGCCGGCCAGGCCCACCAGCAGGCCCAGCCAGCCCACCGGGTTGATCGCCTCACCGAACAACAGTCGGGCCAACAGGGCCACGGCCAGGGGTTGGGAATCGATCAACACCGAGCCCAGGGCGGCGCCCGTGTCGCCCAACCCCTGGGTGAGCAGGCCTTGAAACAGGGTGCCGTCGACCAGGGCAAACAGCAGCAACCAGGGCCGATCGGCCGCGGCCACCGCCAGGGAGCGACCGCTCAGCACCGCCACCACCAGAAGCAGCAAACCCGCTGGTAGCAGGCGCATCCAGGCGATGGTCAGGGGGGTGGCCCCCGTCAGCAGGGGCTTCATCGCCGCCATCGCCGTGCCCCAGAGGGCAAAGGGCAACACCATCAACAGCCAGCGCAGCACCAAAAGCTTTTGCCAGCCCACGGCCCCCTTTTTAAGATCCAACGACTGTGCAGTGACCTGATGGTCTGGCCCTGGCGCCGCAAATCCCGCCGAACCCTGGCGAGGATTGCCATCGAGGGGGCCATTGCCGGCCCCACCCGCGAGCGGGTTCTCAAGGCCCTGCGCCAGGTGGAGCAGCGCCAGTGCCCGGCCTTGCTGCTGCGCATTGATAGCCCCGGCGGCACCGTGGGTGATAGCCAGGAGATCCACAGCGCCATTGGCCGGCTGCGCAGCCAGGGCTGCCGGGTGGTGGCCAGTTTTGGCAACATCTCGGCCTCAGGCGGCGTGTACGTGGGGGTGGCTGCCGAAACAATCGTCGCCAATCCCGGCACCATCACCGGCTCGATCGGCGTGATCCTGCGGGGCAACAACCTCTCGAAGCTGTTGAAGCGCATCGGCATCAGCTTTGAAACCGTCAAAAGCGGCCTTTACAAGGACATCCTTTCGCCGGATCGGGCCCTGAGCGCCGATGAACGGGCGTTGCTGCAGTCGTTGATCGACAGCAGCTATGGCCAGTTCGTGGCGGCGGTGGCGGCGGGTCGCCAGCTGGAGGAGGAGCGGGTGCGCGGCTTCGCCGACGGCCGGGTGTTCAGTGGCGCCCAGGCCCTAGAGCTGGGCCTGGTTGATGAACTGGGCGATGAGGACCACGCCCGGCGCCTGGCGGCCCGCCTCGCCGGCCTCGATGAGGAGAAGACCAGGCCGGTGACCTTCGGCAAGCCGCCGAAGCGGTTTGGCGGCCTGATCCCGGGCCGGGCCCTGGCCCGGGAGCTGCGCCAGGCCCTGAGCCTGGAGCTGGCCTGGAGCGGTGTGCCCCTTTGGCTGTACCGGCCATGAGCGGGACCCCCCAGGGCACCAGCCCCCAGCTCCGCGCCCTGCGCGGCGCCACCACGGCCTCCGCCAATAGCACCGCAGCGATTGGCGCAGCGGTGGCCGAACTGCTCGATGCGCTGGTCGAGCGCAATGGCCTGGAGCCCGAGCAGTTGGTGTCAATCACCTTTTCGGTGACGGCCGATCTCGATGCCTGTTTCCCCGCGGCCATTGCCCGGCGACGGGCCGGTTGGGATGGGGTTGCGCTGCTCGATTGCCAGCAGATGGCCGTGGTCGGGGACCTGCCCCGTTGCATCCGCCTGCTGGCCCATGCCTGGCTGGCGGCAGGCCAGCCGGTGGGCCATGCCTACCTGCGCGAGGCCAGCCGGCTGCGGCCCGATCTGGCCACGGCTCCCCAGGGATCGGCTCCCCAGGGCTAGGCCTGGGAGCACCGCTTCGGCACCCGTTTGGCTACAGCGGTCCAACTGACAGATCCGCTGCCGCCCACCGTCGACGCCGTCAACTGAAACAAATGGCGAGAATGGGGGATGGCCCCATGGCCCGGGCGACAGCCCTCTCCTCACCACACCATGACCCGATTTTTGCACCGTCTGGCGGCCCCTGCGGCCCTTGCTGCCAGTGGCCTTGGCCTGGCGACTGGCCTTGGCCTGGCTGCCGGCCTAGCCACCGTACTGAGCCCAAGCCCTGCCCAAGCCCAGGCCACACCGAGCTTGATGGAATTCCGTTGGGATAACACCAAGGATTATCGCAAGCTCTATTACTTCATGACCGACACGGCCCGGCTGAAGTGGTCGGAGTATTACCTACTGCTGCGGCCCAAGGACCGCCAGACCGCCATCCTCAAGCTCACCATTGCCCTGCCTAAGTACTTCAACGTCAAGATCGATCCCAAGCAGGTGAAGCTCTGCTACATGAAGGAAGGTGGCATGCTGGCCCGCACCAGGTGTGAATCGGTGATCCCGGCCACGATTGAGATTGCCGCCGATGGCACGGCTATCGAAATCTTCCCCGAAACGCCTGTGCCGGATGTCAAAACGATTGGGGTCTACATGAACCTGATGAATCCCTTTGACGCCGGCATGTATCAGTTCAACGCCCTGGCCCAGGCCCCGGGCGAGGTGCCGATTTCGGGCTATCTGGGCAGCTGGTTGATTCAGATTGACCCGGCCGTGGGCAATTGAGCGCAGGAGTGCTCAGGGCTGAATCCCGCCGGGATCTAGCCCTGAGCACTCCTTGGAGAATCCCTGGTCAAGCCCTGATTGCGATGGGATCGCCAGGGGATCGCCCCACAAGGCCAGCCGACCCCCAGCTGGTAGGTTGGCCAACTGATTACAGCTGCAGAGCCGAGCCGGAACCATGACCAAGCGCACCCTCGAAGGAACCAGCCGCAAGCGCAAGCGGGTGTCGGGCTTCCGGGTGCGGATGCGCAGCCACACCGGCCGTCGCGTGATCCGCACCCGCCGTCGCCGCGGCCGGGCCCGCTTGGCGGTCTGATCGCGCCCGAGTTGTTCTGAGTTCCACTTTCTCCTGCGCCTCCGGCCATGGTCCTGCCCAGGGAACATCGGCTCCGGGGGCGCTTTCTCTTTGATCGCCTCTACCAGAAGTCCCGCCGCTTCCACGGTGACTGGATGGTGTTGCGCACCATGGCCGCTGAGCCGGCCCTGTTGGTGCCTGATCTGCAGCGCCAACCGGCCAGCCCCTACCGCTGTGCCGTGGTTGTGAGCAACAAGGTGAGCAAGAAATCGGTGCGGCGCAACGCCCTGCGGCGCCTGCTCCACCCCCATCTGGTTCGCTGCGGGGCCCAGCTCAAGCCTGGGGCGCAGCCGCTTTGGGTCCTGCTTTCCCTCAAGCCGGGCAGTGCCGAGGTGGCCGAGGCGGTGTTGCTGGAAGAATGCTTACAGCTTTTCGAGAAGGCGGGACTGCGCTGATGCCCCAAGCCAAGCCTGAACCTGAATTGGCACCAGCTGCCTCCAGCCCCGTTGCCAAACCGGCAAAAGCGGCCCCCGGCGCGGTGATCCAGGAGGACGTCTTCTATGAGGGCGGCCCGGCCTTGGGTGACCTCGTCACCAACCTGCTCTTTGGCCTCACCCTGATCGGCATCCCCTTTGCCGTGGGGGCGATCGTGCGGGCCCTGTGGTTG
>Ga0310332_10390_pt1 | contig 11345 bp, 10 predicted proteins | sample LakMicSRFLOrngD5_FD_195546 | JGI IMG/M metagenome (GOLD analysis project Ga0310332, IMG submission 195546) | Enriched freshwater cyanobacterial communities from Lake Michigan, Michigan, United States - MI23.SRFL.Orng.D5 (v2) (version 2) | ecosystem: Environmental > Aquatic > Freshwater > Lake...
GCGGGCTGAACTGGGCCCAAGCTAGGCCGGTGCCTGGGCCTGATCCAGGTTGGAGCGGGATGGTGCCCATGCCAGAACAGAGCGACGCAACGGGCCCCGAAGGGGAGGCCGACTTGGGGGCCGACTTCCCGGCCGCCTCTGAGCTTGATCAGAACGGGATGCCAGGGATCGACTCGGGATCGGCATCAGGGGGTCCCTCAAGCTCGCTGACGCGACCCATCGCAGACACCACCTTCCCGGCGGAGACCTCCTTCCCGGCGGAGACCTCCTTCCCGGCGGAAACATCCACCCCGGCGGAGAGCATCGCCCCGGCGGAGACGGGCCGGCCGCCCCAGCAAGTGCTTGACGGCCTCTGGGCCTTTGCCCCCAACCGCGACTGCCAGGGCGGCACGGCCTGGTGGCTGGAGCACGCCGAAGGCGCTCTCCTGATCGATTGCCCCGCCTACACCGCCGCCAACCTGGCCTTCCTGCGCGGGCGCCCGGCCGGAATGCTGGTGTTGACCAGCCGCGAGGGCCATGGCCGCACCCGCCGATTCCAGGAGGCCCTGGGCTGGCCCGTGCTGGTGCAGGAGCAGGAGGCCTACCTGCTGCCGGGGGTGCAACAGCTGCAGACCTTTGGCGAGGAACGGGACCTGGCGCCCGGCCTGCGCCTGCTCTGGACCCCAGGTCCCACCCCTGGAGCCTGCGTGCTGCATGCCAGTGGTGAGCCGGATGTGCTCTTTTGCGGCCGGCTACTCAGCCCCACCGGCCCCGGGGCGGCCGCGCCCCTGCCCACGGCCCGCAGCTTCCATTGGGGCCGCTGGCAGCGCAGCCTCAAAACGCTAAAAGCCTTGCTGCCACAGGGATCTCCCCGCTGGATCGCCAGCGGCGCCGGTCTGGGCGCCCTGGCCGGCGAGAAGCTGATCGGCCCGGGCCGGCCCCTGCTGGACGGGCTCGAATGAGTCGAATTGACGACCGTTCGGGCTAAAAGCAAGCTGGCGCTGGCCTTCTCGGGTTGCCGCATCTGGCGACTCCCCATACGATTGGCGCGCTGACTCCAGTGCCTGTCGGGCTTTCCGATTCGCCTGACTCCCGCTGAACCCAGAAAACTCCTTTCCAATGAACAAAGCTGACCTCGTCAACCTCGTGGCTGCCCGCACCGAGCTGACCAAGACCGAAGTGGCCCAGGTGGTGGACACCCTGATCGACACCATCATCGATTCCGTGGTCGACGGTAAAAAGGTCTCGATCCTGGGCTTCGGCTCCTTCGAGCCCCGCGACCGCTCCGCCCGTCAGGGTCTGAACCCCAAGACCGGCGAAAAGATCAAGATCGAAGCCAAGCGCGTGCCCGCCTTCACCGCAGGCAAGCTGTTCAAGGACAAGGTTCAGGGCTGATCGAGCCTGGCTCGGGCTTGGTTCCCTCGCCTTGAGCGATCCCATCAAGCCCCTGCCGGACCACCTAGGCCGGTTGTTTGAAGCGGGCCTGCGGCGGCGATACCAGGGGCCCCGCGGCCGTTATGCCCCTTCACCGACGGGGCCGCTCCATCGCGGCAACCTGAGCACGGCCCTGCTGTCCTGGCTGGTGACCCGCCTCCAGGGGGGCGAGTGGCTGCTCCGCATCGACGACCTCGATCGCCCCCGCAATCGGCCAGGGGCGGTTGCGGGCATTTTGGCTGACTTGCACTGGCTGGGTCTCCGCTGGGACGGCCCCCCCCTGATGCAGAGCGAACGCCGCGGCCTGTACGCCAGCACCCTCTCCTGGCTGCGCCGCAGCGGCGCCCTCTACCCCTGCCGCTGCAGCCGCCGGCTCCTGGCCGACATCTCGGCCCCCCACGGTGCCGTTGCGGTGTATCCCGGCACCTGCGCGGGCCTGGATCCGGCCTGGGGGCCCATCGGCGGGCGCCTACCCAGCTGGCGCCTGCGCCTGCCGCCCGGCCGCCTGCGCTGGCGGGACCAGCTGGCGGCAGCGGGCGACCTGGAGGGCCCCAGCCAGGTGGGCGATGTGGTGCTGCGCCGGGCCGACGGCCTAATCGCCTATCACCTGGCCACGGCCGTGGATGAGCTCAGCCTGGGCATCAGCGATGTGGTTCGGGGCCACGACCTCTGGCCGGCGACGGCCGCCCAGGTGGCCGTGATGGCGGCCCTGGGCTACCCCGCACCGACCTACTGGCACGGGCCCCTGCTGCTCGATGGCAGCGGCCAACGCCTGGCCAAGCGCAGCGGGGCCGAAGGCTTGGGGGCCCTGCGGGACCAGGGGCTCGATGGCCCGGCCGTGGTGGGGCTTCTGGCGGCGGAACTGGATCTAGTGCCCCGGGGCAGTCGCATCAGCGCGGCCGAATTGCTGGAGGATCTCAAGAATCGGCCGGTCAGTCCGCAGCACTTAAAACTTCAAGATTCAACAGCTGGGGGCTTAAAACTTGAGGGGCCTAGCCGACAAGGTTTAAGCCTGGAACTGCCTTTACGGCGCCTTGTGGCCAGCCAGATGGGTGCAACTTTGAACCCGCATCAGACTTAAGGAAAGGTGCGGAATTAAGCGCCCAAAAATCCGCCACACTGCTTTGACAGCAAATGAACACACATTGTGGCGTTACCCCCTAATTCACTCCAGCCAGGCATGGCTACGTCCTTGGAGCTTCTGCCCCAAGCCCTTGGCCCGGAGATCGGCCCCGTTCGCAGTCCTCTCCAAATCCCTGAGGCCCTAAGCGGTCCCCGCCGCTGCCCCAGCTGCGGTGGCAGCGGCGTGTTGCGGCTGAGCGCCAGGCGCTTTCGCACCTGCCTCGATTGTGCCGGCCAGGGGATTTTGCCGGTGGTGCCCGCCAGCAGTGCCTTTGAACCCCAACCCCAATGGGGTCAGGCCCTCGATCAGCTGATGGCCAGCACCCGGGGGGCAGGTCAGCCCAGGGATCCAGCCGCGGGGCTGTTCCAAGATCTGCCCAACTGACGACGCGTTGTCTTCACGATCAAGCGTTCGTGGGAACAGACTTTCTAAGGACGGTCCAGCCTGGCTGCATGATCAAGCTGGCTTAAAGGTCAGCTGGGCAACGATCAGCCTGGCTGCTGCCGAAACGCTTAAGGATCAACCTTTTTGCCGCTTTTTCCTCCAGATAAAGAACCCGGCCGTGGCCACAACCACGGCTAGGGGGGCCGCCGTCAGCAACAGCAGGATCACGGCGGTCCAATCGGTGTACATCACGGCAGTGGCGTAGGCACCGACCATCATTTCAGGATCCCCGCCGCTTCCGCCATGGCCGCCGTTCCAATGGGCAGCAATCTTCAGGAGTCGGCCGCCCGGCAGGGCCCCTGGCCGGCCTGGACGCTGGGGACCGGCCGGCTCACGCGCAACCTGGCCAGCAGCCTCGCTCTGGTGGGCTTGGCCCTGGGCCTGACACCAGGTCTGACCCCGGTGCGGGCCGATGTGGTGTTCCAGAACTGCGTGCCGGTGGCCGGTGGGGGCATCACCTGTGACACCCGACCCGAAGGCAACACCCTGATGAACGATGAAGCCGCCCGCTACGGCCTCTTCGACCAGGCCAGTCCGGGCTGGGATGAATTCGAGCCCTACCAGGGCTACGACGACATGTTTGGCGGCAACGAGACCTGACGCAGGGCCCATCGAGGGCTCCCGAGAGGGCTCCCTGGGCACGGTGACGCCCCATCCAGAGCTGCCAGCTCAGGGCCACCAGGGCTCAGCAGATCCTCGGAAGCAGCTCGCCGCTGGTGGGCAGCAACAGGCGTTCGCTGCCATAGGCGGTGCGCAGGAGCACCCGGCCGCGAGCCCCGCCGTCTCCACGGACCCTGCCAATGACGGCGCCGCCTCCGGGAGCCAGCACGGCCATGGCGGCCGCCAAATCGGCCGCGGCCACAAAGGCCACAAAGCGGCCCTCATTAGCCAGGTGCAGGGGATCGAAGCCCAGGAGCTCGCAGGTTCGCTCCACCGGCTCCAGGAGGGGAATGGCGCCCTCCTCCACCGCCAGCTCCAATCCGCTCGCCTGAGCCAGCTCTGCGAGGGCGCTGGCCAGGCCGCCGCGGGTGAGATCGCGCAGGCAATGGGGCACCACCCCAGCCGCGAGCAGCTGCTCCACCAGGGGCCACAGCGGCGCGCAGTCGCTGGCGATCGGCGGATCGAGGCTCAGCCGGTGGCGAGCGGCCAGGATCGCCACGCCATGGCGGCCCAGGTCGCCACTCACCAGGATCCGGTCGCCAGGGCGGATCGCCTGGGGCTCGATCGGGCGCGGGCTCTCGATCGGCCCGAGGCCACTGGTGTTGATGTAAAGGCCATCGGCCTTGCCCCGCTCCACCACCTTGGTGTCACCGGTGCGGATCGCCAGGCCGCAAAGCCTGGCCGCAGCCGCCATCGAGGCCACGATCCGGCGCAGCAGGGCCAGGGGCAGGCCCTCCTCCAGGATCAGGCCGACGCCCAAATGCAGGGGCCTGCCGCCGGCCATGGCCAGGTCGTTGGCGGTGCCGATCACCGCCAGGCTGCCGATGTCGCCCCCCGGAAATTCCAGGGGCTGCACCACGTAGCTGTCGGTGCTGAAGGCCAGGGGGCCGCAGGGCAGATCAAGCCGGGCGGCGTCATGCAAGACCAGGTCGGGGGGGTCGTAGAGGCGGCGCAGTTCCTGGTCGATCAGCTGCTGCATCAAGGTGCCGCCGCCGCCATGGGCCAGCTGGATGCGCGCTTCCGGGGCGGCGGGGATCTCGGCGCTGCCGGTCATGGCGCTCGCTCCAGCTCGCCATCGAGGGGCCGGGCACCAGGACGGATGACCCGCCTCCCGGCTGGGCCACTCCCCCAGCCAGGGGGCGGGCTCGCAGGCATGGGGACCTCAACCATGGCGGCGGTAGCGGTAATAGGCGGCGCAGGCCCCCTCGCTGGACACCATCGGCGCCCCCAGGGGCCGCTCCGGGGTGCAGGCGCCGCCAAAGGCCGGGCAGTCGGGCGGTGTGGCCCGGCCCCGCAGGATGGCGCCGCTGATGCAGGGGTTGGCGGGCTGGCCCGGTAGGGAAGCCGCTGCGGCGGCATTGCCTGGGGCTGGGCCCCTGCCGCGGCCCGTGGGTCCCAGGCCCGTGGCGAGCTGTGGTGCAACGCCCAGGCTGGCCAGACCAAAGCGCGCCCTGGCATCGAGGCTGGCGTAGGCCGGCGCCAGGGCCAGGCCGCCGGCCGCGATCATGCCCAGGCCCCGCCAGGGCTGGTCCACCACCTCGAAGACGCGCTCCAGCAGGGCCCGGGCGGCCGGATTGCCACCGGGCCGCACCACCCGGCCATAGGCATTGGCGAGCTCGGGGGTGCCCGCCTCCAGCAACTGCACGCAGCGCAGGAGTCCGGCCAGCAGCTCGACGGGCTCAAAGCCCGTGACCACCACCGGCCGGCGCCGGCGCCGCACCAGCTCGGCCAAGTCGCCGGTGCCCAGCACCGCGGCCACATGGCCGGCGGCTAGAAAACCCTGCACGCCGGGGTCCGCAGGGTCGTCCCCGCCGGCCAGGATCGCCTCCATGGCGGGGGTCACGCGCACGTGGGCCACCAGCACCGACAGGTTGGCCAGGCCCCAGGCCTGGGCCTGGTGGGCCAGCAGGGCCGTGGCCGGGGCCGTGGTTTCAAAGCCCACCGCCAGGAACACCACCTGGCGCTGCGGTTCGGCCCGGGCCAGGTCCAGGGCCTGCAGGGGCGAGGTGAGCAGGCGCACGTCGCCGCCGGAGGCGCGGGCCCCCAGCAGGCCCAGGCCCCCATCGGCGCTGGCGCCGCTGCCGGGAACCCGCAGCATGTCGCCGTAGGAGCAGAGGATCACCTCCGGCCGGCGCGCCAGCTCCAGGGCCTGGTCGATGGTTTCGGCGGGCGTGACGCAGACGGGGCAACCGGGCCCGTGCAACAGGCGCAGGCCCGGCGGCAGCAGCTGGTCCAGACCCCAGCGCACGATCGCGTGGGTCTGGCCGCCGCAGACCTCCATCAGGGTCCAGGGGCGGGTGGTGCTGGCCGCCAGTTCCGCCACCAGTTCGGCCACCCGATCCGCCACCGGCCCCGGGGCGGGTCGACCGATCGGGCCGCCCGGGTTGGTCAGGCTGGAGGGGGTTGCGGGGGTCGCCGCAGGCGCCGCAAGGCGGGGAGCCGCTGGGGTCACGGAGGTCCATCTCCCGCCCCGGACCAGGGCTGGCCCAGGCCCTCGCCCCAAGCTGGCGGCGCCAGGCTGCCCAGCACCCGCAGGTACTGGACCCGTTCGTAGGCCTCCGGATCGGGGCAGCGCAGCTGGGCCATGCAGCCCACCAGCTCCCGGGCCGTGGCGTAGCCATGCTCTCCAAGCCAGTGGCGCAGCTCCTGCTCCAGGCCGGCCAGCCGCTGGGGACCATGGCGCAACAGGGCCGCCACCACCTGGGTGACCTGGGCGCCGGCCATCAGCAGGCGCACCACATCGCTGCCCCGGTGCACGCCGCCGCTGGCGGCGAACTGCACCGGCAGGCGGCCATGGAGCAGGGCGATCCAGCGCAGGGGCAGGCGCAGGTCGTGGGGGGTGCTGAGCAGCAGGTTGGGGCGCAGCTCCAGGGTTTCGATGTCGAGATCGCTCTGGTAGAAGCGGTTGAACAGCACCAGCCCATCGGCTCCGGCCGCCACCAGCCGGGCCGCCATGGCGCTGAGGTTGGTGAAAAAGGGGCTCAGTTTCACCGCCAGGGGCACGGCCACCTCGGCGCGCACCTCGGCGACGATCTCCTCCACCTGGGCCTCGATCGCGGCGCTGCTGAGGCCAGGATCGGTGGGGATGGCATAGATATTCAGCTCGATCGCCTGGGCGCCGGCCTGCTCCAGTTGCCGAGCGAGCTGCACCCAGCTGCCGGGCCGGAAGCCATTGAGGCTGGCGATCACCGGCACGCCCAGCCGGGCCCGGGCCTGGCCAATCAGGTCGAGATAGGTCTGGGCGCCACCGTGGCAAAGGGCCCCTTCCGGCAGGTAGCTGAGGGCCTCGGCGTAGCTGTTGCTTCCGGCGATGGCGTGGCGGTGCAGCTCCAGCTGGTCGCCCTCGATCTGCTCTTCAAACAGGGAATGGAGCACGATTGCGCCGGCCCCGGCGGCCTCCAGCGCCTGGAGCTGGGCGAGGGTTTCACTCAGGGGCGCCGCCGCCCCCACCACCAGCGGGTTGCGCAGCTCCAGGCCGAGATAGGTCGTTGCGAGATCGACGCTGGTCATGGGTCCAGCTCCTGGCCTGGGTCCGGATCCTTGCCTGGGCTGGCCGGCTGACCTAGGGGGGGCTGACCGGCCAGGGCCTGGTAGGTGGCCCAACGGCGTTGCCGCTGCAGTTCGGCGGCCGCGGCCAGCTCCCGAGCCCGCTCGGGCTGGCTGTGGCTGAGCAGGCGGAAACGGTTTTCCAGGGCCATCGCGCCTGCCAGGGGCCGGCGCGGCGCCGGGCTGTCGAGTTGCAGGGGGGTCTCGCCCCGATCGCTGCGGCGCGGGTCGTAGCGGTAGAGCAGCCAGCGGCCCGACTCCACCGCCGCCTGCTGGTGGGCCATGCCCTGGGCCATGTCAATGCCGTGGGCGATGCAATGGGAGTAGGCCAGGATTAGGGACGGCCCGGGATAGCTTTCGGCCTCCAGAAAGGCCCGCACCGTGTGCTCATCGCGGGCGCCCATGGCGACGCTGGCCACATACACATGGCCGTAGGTCATGGCCATCAAGCCGAGATCCTTTTTGGCGGCGCCCTTGCCCGCAGCGGCGAATTTGGCCACGGCCCCCAAGGGCGTGGCCTTGGACACCTGGCCGCCCGTATTGGAATAAACCTCCGTATCGAGCACCAGCACGTTGACGTCGCTGCCACTGGCGAGCACATGGTCGAGGCCGCCGAAGCCGATGTCGTAGGCCCAGCCATCGCCGCCCACCAGCCAGACGCTCTTTTTGACCAGGGCATCGGCCTGTTCCAGCAGCTGCTGCAAGGGCCCCGCTTGGCTGGGATCGCTTTCGCTGGCAATCCGATGGCGCACCAGCGCTTTGAGCGCCTCGACCCTTGCTCGCTGCTCGAAGATCTCGGCCTCGTTCTCCTGGCGGGAGCCAGTGATTGCCGCGATCAGGGCCGACGAGAGCTCGGGCGAGGGACGAGGGGAAGGGTCGTCCGAGGCCCCATCACCAGCCCCCCCGCCACCAGCCAGGCGGGCCAATAGATCAAGGGCAGAACGCCGTTGCTGGTCGAGGGCGACGCGCAGGCCGTAGCCGAATTCGGCGTTGTCTTCAAACAGGGAGTTGCTCCAGGCCGGGCCCCGGCCGGCGCCGTTGGCGCTCCAGGGCGTGGTGGGCAGGCTGCCGCCGTAGATCGAGGAGCAGCCGGTGGCATTGGCCACCAGCATGCGATCGCCGAACAGCTGGCTGGCCAGCTTGAGGTAGGGGGTTTCGCCGCAGCCGGCGCAGGCTCCGGAAAACTCGAACAGGGGTTGCTGCAGCTGCTGCTGGCCAAGCTTGTGGAGGTTGAGACCGGCGCGGGGCTGCTCCGGCAGGGAGAGGAAGAAGTCCCAATGGCGGCGGCCCGCCTGCCGCAGGGGCCGCTGGGGCGCCATGGTGATCGCCTTGCGGCGGGGTTCGAGCCGGTCCCGCACCGGACAGACCTCGACGCAGATCGAGCAGCCGGTGCAGTCCTCCACAGAGACCTGGAGGCTGAAGGCCTGGCCGGCGAAGGCGGGATCGCGGGCGGGGGCCTGGAGAAAGCCCTCGGGCGCCCCAGCCAACGCGGCGGGATCCACCACCTTGGCTCGGATCACGGCATGGGGGCAAACCAGCACGCACTTGCCGCACTGCACGCAGAGGTCGCTCTGCCACACGGGCACCGCTTCGGCGATGTTGCGCTTTTCCCAGCGGGCCGTGCCGACGGGCCAGGTGCCATCGCAGGGGAGGGCACCCACCGGCAGGCTGTCGCCGCGGCGCTCCAGCAGGGGCCCGACCACCTCGCGCACGAAGGCAGGCGCTGAGGCCAGCCGCTCGCCCAGGCTCGGATCGGGGGCTTCAGGCAGGGCGGGCCGCGGCCCGGACTCGGTGGGCGGCAGGGCAGGGTTGGCAACCGCTTCCAGCTCCGCTTCGGCCGCTGCCAGGTCGAGTTGGTGCAGGTGCTCGAGGCTGGAGTCCAGGGCCCGCAGGTTCATCGCCACCACGGCCTCGCCCTTACGGCCGTAGGCCTGCTCGATCGAGGCGCGGATCCGGTGGATCGCCTCGTCGCGCGGCAACACGCCACTGACGGCAAAGAAACAGGCCTGCATCACCGTGTTGATGTGGTTGCCCATGCCGGCCTGGCGGGCCACCGCAGAAGCATCAATCAGCCACACCACGAGCCGCTTAGCGCGAATCGTTTGGCGCAGCGGCTCGCTCAAGCGCCGCCAACTTTCAGCCGCCGTAAATGGACTATTGAGCAGCAGCACGCCGCCCTCCACCAGGCCGGCGAGCAGGTCGAAACGCTCAAGGAAATCCCAGTGGTGGCAGGCCACCAGCGTGGGGCGCTGGATCAGGTAGCTGGAGCGGATCGGCCGCGGCCCAAAACGCAGGTGGGACACGGTGACCGAGCCCGATTTCTTGGAGTCGTAGACGAAATAGCCCTGGGCAAATAGATCGGTGTGTTCGCCAATGATCGTGATCGTGTGTTTGTTGGCGCCCACGGTGCCATCGGAGCCGAGGCCGTAGAACACCGCCCGCACTTCGGATCGGGCACCGCCACCTGGGGCGGTGTCCAGCGCCAACCCTTCGGTGATGAAGGTGGCATCAACGGGGATCGAGTGGTGGGTCAGGTCGTCGTGGATGCCGACGGTGAAATGGTTCAGGGGCGCCAGGGACTGGCCCGCCTGGGCCGTGCCTTGGGCCAGGGCCCTCGCTTGGGCCAGGGCCAGGTGGTCGACCACGGCCTTGACCATGGCCGGGGTGAACTCCTTGGAGGCCAGGCCGTAGCGCCCCCCCAACACCAGGGGCAAGGGCTTAGCCCCTGGGCCCTGGGCCCATGCCTCGGCCAGGGCCGCCACGACATCGAGGTAGAGGGGTTCGCCCAGGGATCCGGGCTCCTTGCAGCGATCCAAAACCGCGATCGCCCGCACCGCCGGCGGCAAGGCCTCCACGAATAGGCGGGCGGCAAAGGGCCGATACAGGCGCACCTTCAGCACCCCCACCGGCTCCCCTTGGGCCTGCAGCAGCAGGGCGGTTTCCTCGGCCGCGGTGCAGCCGGAGCCGATCAGCACCAGCACCCGCTCGGCGTCGTCCGGGCCGACGTACTCATAGGGGTGGTAGGTGCGGCCGCTGAGGCGGGCGAAGGCCGCCATCGCCTCCCCCACCAGCCCCGGAGCGGCGTCATAGAAGCCGTTGACCGACTCGCGGGCCTGGAAATAGACGTCCGGGTCCTGGCTGGTGCCGCGGATCACCGGGTGGTCGGGGCTGAGGGCCCGCTGGCGCAGGGCGCTGATTGGGCCGCTGGGGATGAAGGCCCGCAGCAAGGCATCGCTGAGGGGCGCGATTTTTTGGATCTCGTGGGAGGTGCGGAAGCCGTCGAAGACGTGCAGAAACGGCAGGCGACTCTCCAGGCTGGCCCGGCTTGCGATCGCAGCGAAGTCGCCGGCCTCCTGCACCGAAGCGGCGCAGAGGATGGCACAGCCGGTGCCGCGGCAGGCCATCACATCGCTGTGGTCGCCAAAGATCGAGAGCCCCTGGGCCGCCAGGGCCCGGGAGGCCACGTGGATGACCACGGGGGTGAGCTCTCCGGCCAGCTTGTAGAGCACCGGCACCATCAGCAGCAGCCCCTGGGAGGCCGTGAAGCTGGTGGTGAGGCAGCCGGCCTGGAGCGCCCCATGGACGCTGCCGGCCACCCCGGCCTCGCTCTGCAGCTGCACCACCGACGGCACCGTGCCCCAGAGGTTGGCCTGGCCGGCGGCGCTCCAGCTGTCGCACGCCTCCGCCATCGGCGTGGCCGGGGTGATCGGGTAGATGGCGATCACTTCGCTGAGCCGGTAGGCCACCCGGGCCGCCGCCTCGTTGCCGTCGATCGTGAGCCAGCGCTCCGGGGGAGCTGGCTGGCCAGGGGTTGCCGTCTGGAGGGAGCTGTCGGTCATGGCTGCTCCCCGCTCGCTTCGTCGTCGTCATCGAGCACCAAGCTCAGGGCCAAGCCCACGTGCACCAGCACCCGGTCGCCCACCCGGGCTTCGGGCAGGCAGGCCAGGCTCACCTGCTGGCGCACGCCGCCAAAATCCACCTCGGCCTGGCGCCACAGGGCGTCATCGGCGGCAGCGGCCGGGGGCGTCAGGCTGGCAATCGAGAGGATGCGACCGGCCACCGCTAGGCACATGGCGCTCCCTCCTGGCCGGCCCTATCGCCGCTCGGGGGCCCGGCACAGGCTTGGTGCAAGGCAAAGCCGTGCCGGAGGGCCCAGACC
>Ga0310332_10393_pt1 | contig 11302 bp, 9 predicted proteins | sample LakMicSRFLOrngD5_FD_195546 | JGI IMG/M metagenome (GOLD analysis project Ga0310332, IMG submission 195546) | Enriched freshwater cyanobacterial communities from Lake Michigan, Michigan, United States - MI23.SRFL.Orng.D5 (v2) (version 2) | ecosystem: Environmental > Aquatic > Freshwater > Lake...
CCGATTGGCAGTGGCCCCAGGCCTTCAGCCAATGCGATCACCTGCTCTATTGCCTGGAGCTGCCGCTCCAGGCCTCTGACCTGCGCTGGCTTGAGGCCTTGCCGCTGAAGCAGTCCACTTGGCTGCTGGTCAATCCTGGGGCCGCCGGCCTGCTGCCAGAGCGCCAGGCCGAATTGGAGGCCCAGTTGCCCGCCCCCCTTCGCCAACGCTGGTTCGCCTGGACGAGCCCGGCCGAGCTTCAGGGCCAGGACAGTGCCCTTGCCGACGCGTTGGCCCCCCTCGTGCAGGCCCTCGAGCGCCGCGGCCTGGCCCAGATTGATGCCACCCTCTGCCGCTGCCTTGAGGCCCTGCACGGGCGCTGGCAGGCGGAGCTGGAGGGCCTGAGGCGGCAACGGTTGCAACTGCTGGTGGGCCAAACCCAATGGGCCGTGGCGGCCGGGGTGGTGTTGGCGCCGGCACCCAGCCTGGATCTGCTTGTGCTGGCCGGGGCCAATGGGCTGATGCTTCAGGAGATGGGGCGCCTCTGGGACAGCCCCTGGACCCTGGACCAGCTCCAGGCCGCCGGCCAGGAATTGGCCAAGGCGGCCCTGCAGCTGGGGGTGGTGGAGTGGAGCAGTCAGGCCCTGGCAGGGATCATCAAATGGCACGGCGCCACCTGGTTGGTGGGCAGTGCCGTGCAGGCCCTGAGTGCCGCCTACCTCACCCGGGTGGTCGCCCGGGCGATGGCCGACTACCTGGCCCTGGCCTCCGGGGTGGCAGAAGCGGACCTGGCCCTGCTCAAGGCCCAAGCCCCCCTGCTGGTGGCCCGGGCGGCGGAAACGGAAAAGCTCGATTGGTCGGCCTTTTTGCAGCAGGGTCAGCAATGGTTGCGCCAGCAAGCTGCCCTGGCCCCGGCAGCCCCCTGATTCCGCGGGGGAGATGCAGCCCCAGGCCGGGGCATGGCCCATGGGCTCCGCCCAGGCTTTGCCTGCCGCCCCGGGCCCCTTGACGTCATGGCGCGACCAGGCTGTCTGTCTCGCAACAGCGGCACGCCCGCTTGGCTTGTTTGGATCTTTTTTGGCGACAAGGCTTTGGCGACAAGGCTTGAGCAGCCAGGCCCAGGGAATCAGGCTTTGGACATCTCTTTTGCGGAGCCAGGGCGCTACTGCAAAGAAAGCTAAAGGCGTCTGAAGTTTATTGAAGGGGTTTGACGTTTGGTTGCGCCCAGTTGTGCTTGGGCAGGACGTTCTTAGCGTTCATACGCCGCTTCTTGCGGCTAACCCGTTCTCTTTCCTTCCATGTCCACTGCGATTCGCAGCGGCCGCCGCAGTAGCTGGGAAAGCTTCTGCCAGTGGGTGACCTCCACCGACAACCGCATTTATGTGGGTTGGTTCGGTGTGCTGATGATCCCCTGCCTGCTCACGGCGACCCTCTGCTTCATCATTGCCTTCATTGCCGCTCCCCCCGTCGATATCGATGGGATCCGCGAGCCCGTTGCCGGTTCGTTCCTGTATGGGAACAACATCATCTCCGGCGCTGTGATTCCCTCCAGCAATGCCATCGGCCTGCACCTTTACCCGGTCTGGGAAGCGGCCAGTCTCGATGAGTGGCTCTATAACGGCGGCCCCTATCAGCTGATCGTTTTCCACTTCCTGATTGGCATCTCGGCCTACATGGGTCGCCAGTGGGAGCTCTCCTACCGGCTCGGCATGCGCCCCTGGATCTGCGTGGCCTATAGCGCCCCGCTCTCGGCGGCCTTTGCGGTTTTCCTGATCTACCCCTTCGGTCAGGGCTCCTTCTCCGATGGCATGCCCCTCGGCATCTCGGGCACCTTCAACTTCATGTTGGTGTTCCAGGCTGAGCACAACATCCTGATGCACCCCTTCCACATGCTCGGTGTGGCCGGTGTGTTCGGTGGCAGCCTGTTCTCCGCCATGCACGGTTCGCTGGTCACCTCCTCCTTGGTGCGCGAAACCACAGAAACTGAGTCCCAGAACTATGGCTACAAATTTGGCCAGGAGGAAGAGACCTATAACATTGTGGCTGCCCACGGTTACTTTGGTCGCCTGATCTTCCAATACGCCTCCTTTAACAACAGCCGCAGCCTCCACTTCTTCCTGGCTGGTTGGCCGGTGGTGGGCATCTGGTTCACGAGCCTGGGCGTCAGCACCATGGCCTTCAACCTCAACGGCTTCAACTTCAACCAGTCGATCCTGGATTCCCAGGGCCGGGTGGTGAACACCTGGGCCGACATCCTCAACCGCGCCGGCCTTGGCATGGAAGTGATGCACGAGCGCAATGCCCACAACTTCCCCCTCGACCTGGCTGCCGTTCAGGCCACCCCCGTGGCCCTGACCGCCCCAGCCATCGGTTGATCGCTGGCGGAAGGGGTTGGCCCCGATCCCTTCGCCTGGTCTTTGCCGGCCCCCTTGCATCGCAAGGGGGCTTTTTTGTGGCTGATGGCCTTGGACCGGCCCTCGGCCGCCGGATTCGCTTGCGAGGATGGGGGGCCTGCGTGCCTGCCCTGGTGGATCAGCACTGGCCCTGGTGGCCCCTGTTGCCGCTCTATCCCTACGGCCGGCGCCCCACCCTGATGCGGGAACTGGTTCCTGGCCAGGTTTGGAGTTTTGAGCAGCTCCAGGGCATCTTCTACGTGGCGGTGCCGATCCGCATGACCGTGCTGCGGCTGCGCGAAGGCCTGCTGCTCTATGGGCCCGTGGCCCCTACCCGGGAGTTGCTGGCCCAGCTGCACCAGCTCGAGGCCTCCCATGGGCCCGTGACCACGATTGTGCTGGCCACCAGTTCGGGGCTGGAGCACAAGCTGCCCCTGCCGGCCCTGGCCCGGGCCTTCCCCAGGGCCCAGGTGTGGGTGAGCCCAGGCCAGTGGAGCTTCCCCCTGCGCTTGCCCCTGAGCTGGCTGGGTTTTCCACCCGGACGCACCCACACCCTCATCGAGGACGGCCTTCCCCATGGGGACCAACTGGAGTGGGATTCGCTGGGGCCGGTGGACCTGGGCCTGGGTCGCTTTCAGGAGGTGAGTTGCCTCCACAAAGCCAGCGGCAGCCTGCTGGTGACCGATGCCCTGGTGGCGATCGGTGCCGAACCGCCCGAGCTGTTTGAGGCCGATCCCACCCCCCTGCTCTTCCATGCCCGTGAGCGGGGCGATGAACCGCTGATCGACAGCCCCGAGCAGCGCCGCAAGGGCTGGCAGCGCCTGGTGCTGTTTGCCTCCTATTTCCAGCCGGCGCCCCTGGAGGTTCTGCCCCTGGCCCAGGTCTGGTCCCAGGCGTTTCGGCCCGGGTTAAGGAACCCCAGGAGTTATTTCGGTCTCTATCCCTTCCGCTGGCAGACCGGCTGGCAGGAGGCCTTTGGGGCCCTGCTCAACGATGGCCAGCCCAGGCTGCAACTGGCTCCGGTGCTGGAGCGGCTGGTGTTCCCTCGCCACCGGGGCCTGCTGCTTGCCTGGCTGCAGCGCCTGTCGCAGCTGGAGGGCATCAGCCAGATGGTCGGTGCCCATTACCTGGCCCCGATGCCCTGCACGGGCGAAGATTTCGGCCGGCTTGCCGCCGAACTGGAAACCAGGCCCTGGGCCCCCAGCGGCGGTGATTGGGCCACCCTGGCCGCTATCGATACCCAGTTGCTGGCATGGGGGCTGGTGCCAGGGAGCGGCCCAAAATGAAGGGCGAAAAAAAGCCGTAACGGCAAGGGGCCCGCATTGGGTTGGCCCATCGGACTGGACTTGATCCAGGGGGTTACGAGGCCAGACCTCGGCCTGGCCTCGTCACTCAAACGGGCAGGGATTTCAGAGTTCCAGCTCGCCCGGATCAGCCTCCAGGCTGTCCTCGCTAAACAGACTGGCTTCCAGCTCCATGCGCTGCTCCATCTGGCGCAAGAAGTAGCCAGTCATCATCGCTGAAGCCAGTAGGCCGGCAAGGTTATCCCGGCTGGCCTGAATTTTGACCTCAAATTGTTCGCTAGGCAGCATGCCCAGCAGACCGTGGACGTTGTGACGAATGATGTCCTGGATTTCGGAACTGGCGGAGCGGGCCACCCGCTGAAGCACATCCGGAGATTGCTCCTGGAGGTACTGAATCAGCGAGTTGCTGTTGGCTGATTCGCTGTCCGTCGTCAGGAACTCCGGGTTGAACATCTCCGGACTGCTCCGTATCACGCTGATCACCCTACCCCAGCTGTCAGGCCTGGGGTGCGGAATCCTTGGTGGAAAACCGAAGCAGGCCGATGCGGTTCAACGGCCAGTAGCGGACTAGGGCCGTGCCGATCACCTCCTGGCTGGGCAAGGGCCCCCAAAGGTGGGAATCGAGGCTGGCATTGCGGTTGTCTCCCAGCACCAGCAGGTTGCCAGCCGGCACGGTGACCGGGCCAAAGCGGTACTGCATCGGTTCGGCCAGCCAGGGTTCGAACGCTGCTTTGCCATTGCGATACAGCTGGCCGCCTTTGACCTCAACGACATCGCCGGAGCGGGCCACGACCCGCTTGATCAGGGCCGCCTTGCTGTCGTAGCCCGCCGCCAGCAGGGCCCCAGGGGGATGGAAGACGACGATCGTCCCCAGGGGCAGGGTTTGGCCCAGTTTGGGCCGCACTTTCTCAACAAGAACCCGGTCCTGGAGCTCCAGGGTGGGCAGCATCGAGCCCGACGGGATCCAGCGGGGCTCAACCACGGCCCAGCGCAGCAGCAGGGCCAAGGCCAGCCAGAGCAGTAGGGAGGTCCACCAGGGCTTCGGCGCCGCTTGGATTGGGGGAGCCGAAGCGGTGGCTGCTGCCGCCTGGTCGGCTGGGTCGGGAGGGGCTGCGGCCATCGGCGATTAGGGGGAGAAGGAGCTGGACCCTTCCGGCGCTTCAGCATGATCGGCTGATCCTCACCACCTTCCGCAGCGGTGCTGGCTGACCCCCCTCCCCCCACGGCTGAGGCCAACCTGCGGGCCGCCCTGGGCCTGCTGCAGGCCCTGAGGCGCCAGGGACTGGAGCGACTGGTGCTTTGTCCCGGCAGCCGCTCGGCTCCCCTGGCGGTGGCGGCGGGGCTCTTGGAGCCATGGGGCCTGAGGTTGTTCACCGCCGTGGATGAACGCTCGGCGGCCTTCTTCGCCCTGGGCCTGGGCCGGGCCGGCGGCCTGCCGGCTGCGGTGGTCACCACCTCGGGCAGCGCCGTGGCCAACCTGCTGCCGGCCGTGGTCGAGGCGGATCGGGGGGCGATTCCCCTGCTGCTGCTGAGCGCCGATCGGCCAGCCCGGCTCAAAAACCGGGGCGCCAATCAGACCGTGAACCAGGAGGAGTTCCTGGCCCCCTGTTGCCGCCTCCTGCTGCAGTCCAGCCCAAACGGCTTAGCCCAAGAGGATGGCGCCAGCCTGGACTCCCTGGCCAGGCGGGCCTGGCAGGCCTGCCTTGGCAGTCCCCTCGGGCCCGTGCACCTCAACCTGCCGATGGAGGAGCCGCTCCACATCGGGGCCGAGGCCTTGGAGCGCCTGGCGGGCGAATGGGCTGGCGAGCTGGCCTTGAAGTGGCCAGCGCAATCCGACAAGGAATCCCCACGGGCCCGCTTCAGCGAAGCCACGCAGGACCCGCTCGATCGCGCCCTGGGCGTTCCAGGGCTCGCTGGGGCTGGGGTTCCCCGGCTGGATCCGGATCGACCGGGGGTGGTGGTGGCCGGCCCCTGGCGTGGCACGGCCGGGCAGCTGGAGCCCTTTGCCGCGGGCCTGATCCGCTGGCAGCGCCGCAGCGGCTGGCCGGTGCTGGCCGATGGGCTCTCGGGCCTACGGGGCTGGCCGGGTCTGACCACGATCTCCGCCTACGACCTGCTGCTGGATGCCCCGGCGACCGATCTGGGCCCGGGCCAGCTGCTGCGGCTTGGCCCCATGCCCGCTAGCCGGCGCCTGCAGCAGTGGATGGCGGGGGCACCTGGGGACCAGCTGCTGATCAGCGAAGCCGACCCACGCAACTGGGATGGGGCGGTCGGCGATCCCCTGCGCTGGAGCCAGGGGTTGCTGGCATGGCTGGATTGCCTGCCCCGGGAGCTTTGGCAAGGGTTGCCTGCGGCTGGGGGCCAGGCTCAAGCCGCCTCCTGGCTCGCCGCCGAAGCGCACGCCCAGGCCTGGTTGGACCGCCAGCTTCCCGCCACCGGCCCGGCGAACGAACCGGCCTTGAGTCGGGCCTTGGGGTCCCTGTTGCCCCCCGGGGTCCCCCTGATGCTGGCCAGCAGCAGCCCCGTGCGGGACTGGGAGAGTTTTGGCGATCCGGGCGGACCCCAGCGGCGGGTCCATGGCTTTCGCGGGGCCTCGGGCATCGATGGCACCCTGTCCATCGCCTGCGGCCTGGCCGAGCTGGAGGGAAGATTGATCTTGCTCACCGGCGATCTGGCCCTGCTTCACGACAGCCACGGCTGGCTCTGGCAGCAGCAGCTGGGCGGCCAGTTGACCGTGCTGCTGGTGGAGAACGGCGGCGGTGGCATTTTTGAGCAGTTGCCGATTCGGCCAGGTGTAGGGGGAGGCGGCGGCCCGCCAGCTCGCCAGAGCGCCCCCCCGATCGATGGGCAAGGGCCTTGCCGGCTTGATTTCGAGCGCTTGTTTGCCATGCCCCAACCGATCCGCCATGGGCCCTTGGCGGCCGCCTTTGGCGTGCCTTGGCGCAGCCTGGCGGGCCTGGAGGAGCTGGCCGCAGGGCTCGCCTGGGCGGCCAGCGAGCGTCTGGCCCTGTTGGAGCTGCGCACCGACCGCCAGGCCGATGCCGTCCTGCGTCAGGCCCTGCGCCAGGGCTGGCGATCGGGAGGATCCTGAGCCCGCCCCAGCCTTGGGCCGGCGCAGGGTTCGATGGTCCGTTCCCATTCGCTTCCCCAAGCCTGATCCCAACCTCGCGGGTGCAGCTGGCGGTGATTGGCGCCAGTCGAGGGGTTCAGGCCATGGCGCTTGGGAGCTGCGGCGCAGAATGGCCGGGCCGCCAATGCTGGGCTGATGGCTTCTGTGGTGCCGTGGATCCCGCAGGGGTCCTACTCAGACATCCTGTTTGATCTCAGCGAGGAGGGCATCGCCCGCATTGCGATCAACCGGCCCGAGAAGCGCAATGCCTTTCGGCCCCGCACCGTGACCGAGCTCTATGACGCCTTCTCGCGGGTGCGGGACAACCCGGCGATCGGGGTGGTGCTGTTCACCGGCGCCGGCCCGGCTGCCGATGGGGCCTACGCCTTTTGCGCCGGCGGTGACCAGAGCGTGCGCGGCGACGGCGGCTATGTCGACGACGAGGGCCTGCCCCGGCTCAACGTGCTCGACCTGCAGCGCCTGATCCGCAGCCTGCCCAAGGTGGTGATCGCCCTGGTGGCGGGCTACGCCATCGGCGGTGGCCAGGTGCTGCACCTGCTCTGCGACCTCAGCCTGGCGGCCGAGAATGCCGTTTTCGGCCAGACCGGCCCCCGGGTGGGCAGCTTCGATGGCGGCTTTGGGGCCAGCTTCTTGGCCCGGGTGGTGGGCCAGCGCAAGGCGCGCGAAATCTGGTTCCTTTGCCGCCAGTACGGAGCTCAGGAGGCGCTTGCCATGGGTCTGGTCAACCAGGTGGTGCCCCTGGAGCAACTCGAGGCCGAGGGGGTGCGTTGGGCCCGGGAGGTGCTGGGCCACAGCCCTACGGCGATCCGTTGCCTCAAAGCGGCGTTTAATGCCGAGACTGATGGCATGGCCGGTCTTCAGGAGCTGGCTGGCCAGGCCACCCATCTCTTTTATCGAACCGCAGAAGGTCAGGAGGGACGCAATGCCTTTCTGGAAAAACGGCCGCCAGACTTCTCGGCTTCGCCCTGGCTGCCTTGACATCGCCAGCCCTGGCTGCCCGGGCCTAGCCCTGGGCTGGCCTGGGTACGCCAGTCCAGGCGTTCGGCAGCGGCTTGGGCGCTTGAGTCGAGCCTGGACTCTCTGGTGGGTGACGCCCGTTCTGGCTTCAGCCCTGGTGGGGCCAGTGCTGGGCGGTATCGCTGAGGTCCGGGCCCAGCCCAGCCCGGGGGGCCTTCCGGTCCTGGAGCCAGGTTTGCTTTGGGCGCCAGGTCCCGTTCAGCAGGACAACCTGACCAGACCCGTCAGCCCGGTTCCAAGCCTGTTCGAGCTGCCGCCGGCCCTGCTGCACCGGGAGGGTCGCCAGCTGGTGTTGCAACGGGGCAAGCGGCGGCTCTTGCTGCTCGAAGACGGGCTGCTGCTGGGGCAGTTCCCGGTGGCCATTGGCCGCCCCGGCTGGGAGACCCCCCTGGGCTCGTTTGCGGTGCTCGAGAAGATCCGCAACCCGACCTGGCAGCACCCCCAGCGCTCCCTCACGATTGGCGCTGGGCCCAGCAACCCCCTCGGCAGCCGTTGGATCGGGTTTTGGCGGGATTGCAACCTGCGCAAGCCCTGGGAGGGGGTGAAGCCCCTGGCGTTACCGAACTGCGCCACGATCGGTTTCCATGGCACCCCCCAACGGGGCAGCGTCGGCCGGGCCGTGTCCCATGGCTGCGTGCGCCTCTATGACGAGGACGTGCGGCGCCTGTTTGAGCAGGTGGAGGTCGGAACCCCGGTGACCGTGTTGCCCTGAAGCAAGAACGGGGAGTTGTGCTGCGGGGGCTCCGAAGGCCCCCCGTAGAGTTAGATCCCTTCCGCCTGTCCCGCCATGCGCGTGCTGTTCGCCGCAGCCGAATGCGCCCCGATGGTCAAGGTTGGAGGCATGGGGGACGTGGTGGGCTCCTTGCCACCCGCCCTCGCCAGCCTGGGCCATGACGTGCGGTTGATCATGCCCGGCTATGGCCGGCTCTGGAGCAAGCTGGAGATTCCAGCAGAACCGATCTGGCGGGCCCACACCATGGGCACGGATTTTGCTGTCTATGAAACGCGCCATCCCCAAAATGGTCTGCCCCTTTATTTAATCGGCCATCCGGTTTTCGATCCCGAGCGCATTTACGGCGGCGAAGATGAGGATTGGCGCTTCACCTTCTTTGCTAGTGCCACGGCGGAATTTGCCTGGCATGTTTGGAAGCCCGAGGTGTTGCATTGCCATGACTGGCACACCGGCATGATTCCGGTCTGGATGCATCAAGATCCTGAAATCAGCACCGTTTTCACCATCCACAACCTCAAGTATGTGGGCCCCTGGCGCTGGAAGCTCGATCGCATGGCCTGGATCCCCTGGTATATGCAAGGGGATAACACCATGGCGGCGGCCCTGTTGTATGCCGATCGCATTAATGCCGTGTCGCCCACCTATGCCGAGGAAATTCGTACGGCCGAATATGGCGAAAATCTAGACGGCTTGCTCAATTTTGTTAGCGGTAAGTTGCGCGGCATCCTCAATGGCATCGACCAGAATGATTGGAATCCGGTGAGCGATCCCAGCCTGCCGGCCAATTTCTCCGCCGATGACCTGGCTGGCAAGGCGGTGTGCAAACGGGCCCTGCAGGAGCGGATGGGCCTCACCGTTAACCCCGATACCTACCTGATGGGCCTGGTGAGCAGGCTTGTGGACCAAAAGGGGGTGGACCTGCTGCTCCAGGTGGCTGATCGGGTGCTGGCCTATTCCGACAGCCAGTTTGTGGTGCTTGGCACCGGCGATCGCAACATCGAATCGGGCCTCTGGCAGATGGCCGCCCGCCATCCCGGCCGCTTCTCGGTGTTTCTCACCTACGACGACGCCCTGTCGCGCCTGATCTATGCCGGCAGTGATGCGTTCCTGATGCCGAGTCGCTTTGAGCCCTGTGGCATTAGCCAGCTGCTGGCCATGCGCTACGGCTCGATTCCGGTGGTGCGCCGGGTCGGCGGCCTGGTGGACACGGTGCCGCCCCATGATCCTGCCCAACACAGCGGCACGGGCTTCTGCTTTGACCGCTACGACCCGTTGGATTTTTATACCTCGATCGTGCGCTCCTGGGAGGCCTTCCGCCACCGGGACAGCTGGCGCGAATTGCAGAACCGGGCCATGGGCGCCGACCACAGCTGGAGCCGCTCCGCCCGGGACTACGACCAGATGTATCGGGAGGTGCGGGGTGTCAAGGAACCCACCCCCGATGCCTTTGCCGTCGAGCAGTTCTCCCGCGGACAGGATGCGGACCCCAGCCGCGCCGGGGTGCTCGACCCTGACCAGGCGCCGATCCAAACCAAGGGCCAGACCAAGGCCGAGGTCGAGGCGACCCTCTCCCGGCTCAATCCCCTCTCGCTGTTGCGGCGTCGCGGCAACGGCTGATCCCTAGTAGGCCGCCATGGCGCCGATCGGGCCCGAGCAGCCGGGAGCCAACCTGCCGGCCCCCTACCGCAGTCCCTGGTTGGTGCTGGCTGGCGATCTGGTCGCCGTTGGCGCCGACATCGGCCTGCGCTGCCGTGAGCTGTGGCGGCGTAATCGGCACGGGGAGTTGCCTTGCCCGCGGTTTTGGCCCGCGTCCTTGGCGGCCAGTTTTTGGCCTTTGCTCCTGGTGGGGGCCGTCGCCTTGTTGGGGGCTGGTCTTTGGGTTGGGGCCCGGCCTGGAGCGTCGCCGGCGGCCGTTCCCCCCGGGTTGATTGCCAGCGGGGTTTCCACCGATGGATCCCCGGGCTTGGAGCTGCCAGGCGCTGCTCTCCAGACCCAGGCGCAGAGCCAATCCCAACCAGGGGGAGAACCAGCGCAGGTCGGTCCCCAAGCGCCCACCCTCGGGAGCCCTGGGGCCGAAAGCAAAGCCGCTGGAGCGATCCCTGGTCCAGGGGCCAGCCCCGGTGCGAGCTCCCCTGCTTCGCCCCCGGCCTTGGGTTCCGAGGCTGGGCAGCCCTCCCCGGGCGACGGGGCCCTGGCGCTGGAGCCGCCCCCCATCGAGCCCGACCCCCTGGAGAGCTGGCGCCTAAGGCCCGAGGCCGCCGGCCTGCTGCTCCAGGTTGGCGGCGATCCAGGCACCTCCCGGATCCAGCTGGTGCTCAGTGACGCCTTTGGCCAGCTGCGGGCGAGCGAGCAACAGCAGCGGGCCGACCTGTGGCTGGCCTGGGCCCAGGACTGGGGCTATGACCACCTGGAGCTTCGGGGCCAGGGCGGCAGCCTGCTGGGCCGGGAAGCCCGGGTGGGCGGCGGCATGATTCTGGGGTTCTCCCCCTGAGCGGAGCCCCCTCCATGCCGCTGACCATCCAGCTGAGCCGGTTGATCGAGCGCTGGGGGGCTCCCCTGGGCGGCCCCGCCTTGGATCCTGGCCAGGAGCTGGGCCCCGTCTGCACCGACAGCCGCCAGCTACGGCTCGGCAGCCTGTTTGTGCCCCTGGTGGGCGAACGCTTCGACGGCCACCGCTTTCTGGCCGAAGCCGCCCGCCTCGGCGCCCAGGCGGCCCTGGTGCAACGGGATCGGGCCGGGCTGGTCC
>Ga0310332_10397_pt1 | contig 11231 bp, 7 predicted proteins | sample LakMicSRFLOrngD5_FD_195546 | JGI IMG/M metagenome (GOLD analysis project Ga0310332, IMG submission 195546) | Enriched freshwater cyanobacterial communities from Lake Michigan, Michigan, United States - MI23.SRFL.Orng.D5 (v2) (version 2) | ecosystem: Environmental > Aquatic > Freshwater > Lake...
GCCGAGCACCACTTCGGCATCGTCACGGGTGAGGCCAATGCTGGCCCCAATCGCCCGGGTACCGCCCGACCAGAAGCTGCGGATTGTGAAAGCCCTGCAGGCCAACGGCGAAGTGGTGGCCATGACCGGCGATGGCGTCAATGACGCCCCCGCCCTCAAGCAGGCCCACATCGGTGTGGCCATGGGCATCACCGGCACGGAGGTGAGCAAGGAAGCCGCCGACATGGTGTTACTGGATGATAATTTCGCCACGATTGTGAGCGCAGTTGAAGAAGGGCGATTGGTGTATGCCAACATCCGCCGCTTCGTGAAATACATTCTCGGCAGCAATGTTGGTGAATTAATCACAATTATGGCGGCGCCCTTGCTCGGTCTCACCGGCGTGCCCCTCACCCCGCTCCAGATTCTCTGGATGAACCTGGTCACCGACGGGGTGCCGGCCCTGGCCTTAGCCCTGGAGCCCGGCGAAGACGGCCTGATGCAGAAGCCTCCGGCCCAACCGGGCGAATCGATCTTCGCCCGGGGCATCGGCCGCTACATCCTGCGCGTCGGCGTGGTGTTCGCGGCAATCACGATTGCCCTGATGGCTTACTCCGCCCGCAGCGGCGGCCCCTGGCAAACGATGGTGTTCACCACCCTCTGCCTGGCCCAGATGGGCCATGCCCTGGCCGCCCGCAGCGACCGCCCCCTGGTCCAAGTGGCCCCCTTCTCGAACCCACCGCTGCTGGCGGCGGTGGTGTTGACCTCGGCCCTGCAATTGGCCCTGCTCTATGTGCCGGTGCTCTCGGGCTTCTTTGGCACCACTCCCTTGAGTCTGCAGGAGCTGGGAATTTGTGTGGGCGTTAGTGCCCTGTTCTTCGTCTATCTCGAGGCGGAAAAGGTGGTGCGGCTCTGGCGCCGGCGCGGGGCAGCCCACGTCTGATCGGGCCTTGGTTTGCCCAGAGCTAGCAGTTTGGCCGGGGCAATCCCGGCTAACGAAGGGGCAATGTTGACCCCGCAACAGGTTGCTGTAGCTCACCCACCTGTTGTGGCGCTGGAAAGCCTGGCCAGCGCCACGGTGCTGGCCGCCTAGGGGTAGGCCCTTGGCTGGCTTTGCTGACGAACCTGGGGCGGATACCGTTGCTAAGCCTGGTCCCATTGCAGACTCCCGGGGTCCCCACGGTGGTTGCGGGCGCGGTGATCACAACCCTGCTGGCAGCCCTAGTGACCCGCCGCCCCGCCTAGGAGCCATGGCCCAGCCCCATCACCCCAGCCATCCTCCCGAGCACAGCCATTCCGATCACCACAGCCATTCTGATCACCACAGCCATGGCAATGGATCCAGCCATCCGGCGGTAGCGATCCAGCGCCAGCCCCACCCCCGCCAGCACCAGCACCGCAGCGGCTCGGCGGCGGCGTTTCGCTGGAGCGTGATCCTCAACAGCGGCCTCTCGGCCCTGCAGCTGGCGATCGGCTTTGGCTTTGGCTCCCTGGCCCTGATCGGTGATGCGGTCCACAACCTGGGCGATGTGGCCGGGTTGTTGCTCGGCTGGGGGGCGGAACGGCTGAGCAGCCGCGCCCCAAATGAAAAGTTCACCTACGGCTTTGGCCGCAGCACCCAGCTGGCCTCCCTGGCCAATGCGGTGTTGATCCTGATGGCCTCGGCCGTGGTGCTGATGGAGGGGATTAAGCGCCTCGGCGCCTCATCAGAGGTGATCAGCACGCCGGTGGCCTGGGCCGCCGCCATCGGCATCGCCGTCAACCTGTTTTCGGCCCGCCTGTTCGGCCGCGACAGCAACCACGACCTCAACCGACGGGCGGCGGTGATCCACCTGCTTGGCGATGCCGCCGTGTCGGCGGCGGTGCTGGTGAGCGCCATCGTGGTGGGGCTGACCCATTGGTATTGGCTCGATGCCGCCACCGGCATCGCCGTGGGCCTGGCCGTGGCCTGGACCGGCTGGGGCCTGCTGCGCGATGCCATGCAGGTGGCCCTCGATGCCGTGCCGCCTGGCATTGAGATGGCCGCGGTAGACCAGGCCCTTCGGAACCTGCCCGGGGTGCTGGATGTGCACCACCTGCATGTCTGGGGCATGAGCACCTCCCAAATCGCCCTCACCGCCCACGTGGTGCGCCGCCCCCTGGAGGTCGATGACATGGACCTGCTGCACCAGGCCAAGGAGCGCCTGGCCGAAATGGGGATTGCCCACAGCACGATCCAGCTGGAACCGCCCTCCTCCTGAGGGCTGACCTGGGCGGTCGGCTAGGGAAGCCGCCTGGACCATCGCCGAATTGGTCAGCCCAGGGTTGCCAAGGGGTGCTTGAGAGCTGCCACAGGGATGCAGTCGGCGTGGTTGAGGGCCAGGATGGACCTGGCTCTGAAAAAAGTGATGGCCAACCGCGATCCACTTGCCATGGACAAGCCCAGCACTCCGAGACTGGGCTCGGGCTCCCTCTCCAGCCCAGCTAGGCCCGGACTTGGCACCACGCCCCTGGCTCTGCTGGGGCTGGTCCTGGTGGCGGGTCTAGCAGGCTGCGCCGATCCCAATGCCTGGAAGCGCACCGCCTGCGAACAGGCCCATGCCCAACTCGGCCAGGCCACCGTGCAACAGATCGAACTGTTGCGGAAGGCCCTGGGGCTGGCCGCCGAGGTGGATCCGGTGGCCTACTGCCGCTCGATCGGCGCCGCCATGGGCAGCCAAGCCCCCACCCCGGCTGAGGGGCAAAGCCCTAGCGCAACCCCGAACGCCCGGCCAACCACCTCGCCTACGGGCCGGCCCCTCTCCGCCGCCGAGCAGGCCCCTGGCCGCTGAACCTGGCCCGACTTGGCCTGGGGCGATTGGGGCCCAAGGCAACCCGAGACCTAGTCTCGAAATTGGTCTATAGAGGGCGGATCTGCCTGATAAAGATGGTTCTGCTGTTGATCCACTGAGGTCTCTGAAGCAACCATGACGACAAGTCGACCGCTTTCAGGCCAAGGATGCAGCCATGACCGTTGCCCTAATCGCTAGTGATCCAGGCCTGACGGCTTTTGGATCAAGTCTTACCGCCATCTCCCTAGCGGAACTGGGGGACAAGACCTTCTTCATGGCCCTGATCCTGGCGGCGCGCCACAGGCCCCGCTGGGTGTTCATCGGCGCCTTCGCCGCCCTGGCGGTGGTCACGTTGATCTCCCTAGGCCTGGGCTATGGCCTGCGGGAATTGTTGCCACCGGGCCTGGTGCCCTGGCTGGCCGCTGCCCTGTTCCTGGGCTTCGGTCTCAAGTTGCTCATCGACGCCCAGGCGATGGGGGCCAACGCGGCCCAAGACGAAGCCGATGACGCCGAAGCGGCTGTGAACGCCGCTGAAGTCGGCCATCCGATCGCCACAGCCTGGGCCGTGATCTGGGAGGCCTTCGCCCTGGTCTTCATCGCCGAATTGGGCGATCGCACCCAGTTCGCCACGATAGTCATGGGCACCGCCCCCTCCTTCAGCTTTGCCGGACTGCTGGCCGGCAGCCTGGTGGGCCACGGCCTGGTCACCTGGCTGGCGGTGGGAGCCGGCCAATGGATCGGCGGCCGCATCAGTGAGCGACTGCTCTATCGCCTCAGCGCCTGCCTGTTCCTGCTCTTCGGCCTGGCCTCCCTGCGCCAGGCCCTGGGCTGAGGGGATCACCCTTCGGAACCAGCACTGCCGCCGTACCGCTTGCGAGGATCGTCACCCCCCCGCACCTGCCCCGCCGATGCCGCTCACCGCCCTGGTTCGCCAGCTCCAGCAGGTGACCCTCACCGGTGAAGTGCTGGAGCGCAGCAAGCGCACCGAGCGACTGCGGCTCAGCGGTGCAGGACGGGCAGCCCGGGCCCTGATCAGCAGCGCCCTGGCCTCGGCGGCCGGAGCCCCCCTGCTGGTGGTGGTGCCAACCCTGGAGGAGGCAGGCCGCTGGGCGTCGCTACTGGAGCTGATGGGCTGGAGCAGCAGCCTGCTCTACCCCACCAGCGAGGGCTCCCCCTACGAACCCTTCGATCCCACCAGCGAAATCACCTGGGGCCAATTGCAGGTGCTCAGCGAGCTGCTTGATGGGGGATCCAGCCGGCTGGCGATCGTGGCTACCGAGCGGGCCCTGCAACCCCACCTGCCGCCGCCAGCGGCCCTCAAGGCCCACTGCCACAGCCTGCGCAAGGGCGACAGCGTCAACTTAGAGACCCTCGGCCAGACCCTCAGCCGCCTCGGCTATGAGCGGGTCGCCACGATCGAGCAGGAGGGCAGCTGGAGCCGCCGCGGCGACATTGTGGATGTCTTTCCGGTGAGCGCCGAACTGCCGGTGCGGCTGGAGTTCTTCGGCGAAGAGCTCGAAAAACTGCGGGAATTTGACCCCGCTAGCCAACGCTCGCTGGATGCCATTGAGGTGGTGCGCCTCACCCCCACCGGCCATGGCCCCTTGATCGCCGATGCCCTGCGGGACTCGATGCCGGCGGGGCTCGAGCAGCTGCTCAGCCCCGAGGCCCTCGACCAGCTGCTGGACGGTGGCACCCCCGAAGGCATGCGGCGCCTGCTGGGACTGGCCTACGCCCAGCCAGCCTCCCTGCTCGATTACCTGCCTGCCAGCACCCTGGTGGCGATCGATGAACGGCGCCACTGCCTGGCCCATGGCCAGCAGTGGTTTGACCATGCCAGCGCCCACTACGGCGATGGCCTCGCAGAACTAGGCATCGCTGGCCAGGACGCGGATCCCCCTAGCGCCTTACCTGGCGCGAGCCTGCTGCCGGGCTCGCTGCACATCAGCCCCCAGCAGGCCCTCGAGCAGGTCGAAAGCTTTGCCGGCTTCGACCTGGCCGAACTGAACGAAACCGACAACCACCCCAACAGTTTTGACCTGGCTAGCCGCTCGGTGCCCGCCTATCCCAATGCCTTTGGCAAGTTGGCGGCCCTGGTGCGCGGCTTCCAGGCCGAGAAGGCGCGGGTATGGCTGCTCTCGGCCCAGCCATCCCGGGCGGTGGCCCTGCTGGAGGAACACGACTGCATCAGCCGCTTTGTGCCCAATCCCGGCGATTTCGCCACGATCAACCGGCTGATCGAGCAAAACACCCCCGTGGCCCTCAAGACCAGGGGCACCGCCGAACTCGAAGGCCTGCAACTACCGGCTTGGAAGCTGGTTTTAATCACCGATCGGGAATTCTTTGGCCAGCAGTCGTTAACCGCCACGGGCTATGTGCGCAGGCGCCGTAAGGCGGCCAGCCGCACGGTGGATCCCGGCAAGATGCAGCCGGGCGATTTTGTCGTGCATCGCAACCACGGCATCGGCCGCTTCCTCAAGCTGGAAAAACTGGCGATTAGCGGTGAATCCCGCGATTACCTCGTGGTGCAATACGCCGATGGCCTTCTGCGGGTGGCCGCCGACCAACTGGGCAGCCTGGGCCGCTATCGGGCCAGCACCGATGCCCCGCCCGATCTCAACCGCATGGGTGGCACGGCCTGGGCCAAGGCCAAGGAGAGGGCGCAAAAGGCGGTGCGCAAGGTCGCCCTCGACCTGGTCAAGCTCTATGCCGAACGGCACCAGGCGCCGGGCTTTGCCTTCCCGGCCGATGGCCCCTGGCAAAACGAACTCGAGGACTCCTTCCCCTACGAACCCACCCCTGACCAGCTCAAGGCGATCAGCGATGTCAAGCGGGACATGGAGCGCTCCCAGCCGATGGACCGCCTGGTGTGCGGCGATGTGGGCTTTGGCAAAACGGAAGTGGCGATCCGGGCCATCTTCAAGGCGGTGACCGCCGGCAAACAAGTAGCCCTGCTGGCCCCCACCACGGTGCTCGCCCAGCAGCATTGGCGCACCCTCAGTGAACGCTTCGCCCCCTATCCGCTCAAGGTGGCCCTGCTCAACCGCTTCCGCACCACGCTCGAGCGCAAAACGATCCTGGCGGGCCTGGGCGAAGGCAACGTGGATGTGGTTGTGGGCACCCATCAGCTGCTGGGCAAGGGCACCCACTTCAAGCAACTGGGGTTGCTGGTGGTGGATGAGGAGCAGCGCTTTGGCGTGAATCAGAAGGAAAAAATCAAGGCCCTACGCAAAGACGTGGATGTGTTGACCCTCTCGGCCACACCGATCCCCCGCACCCTTTACATGAGCCTTTCAGGCGTGCGCGAGATGAGTCTGATCACCACGCCGCCGCCGCTGCGCCGGCCGATCAAAACCCACCTGGCCGCCCTCGATGAGGAGGCCGTGCGCAGCGCCATCCGCCAGGAACTCGATCGCGGCGGCCAGATTTTCTATGTGGTGCCGCGGGTGGAGGGCATCGAGGACGTCGCCGGCCAGCTGCGCCAGATGGTGCCCGGCCTGCGCCTGCTGGTGGCCCACGGCCAGATGGCTGAAGGCGAATTGGAAAGCGCCATGGTGGCTTTTAATGCGGGCGAAGCCGATTTGATGCTCTGCACCACAATTGTGGAAAGCGGGCTCGATATTCCACGGGTGAACACGATCTTGATCGAGGACGCCCACAAATTTGGCCTGGCCCAGCTCTATCAACTGCGCGGCCGGGTCGGCCGCAGCGGCATCCAGGCCCACGCCTGGCTGTTCTATCCCGGTGACGCCTCCCTATCAGAGGCGGCCCGCCAGCGACTGCGCGCCATCCAGGAATTTGCCCAGCTGGGATCCGGCTACCAGCTGGCCATGCGCGATATGGAAATTCGCGGGGTGGGCAATTTGCTCGGGGTGGAGCAAAGCGGCCAAATGGAAACGATCGGCTTCGATCTTTATATGGAGATGCTGCAGGAATCCCTGGCCGAAATCCAGGGCCAGGACATCCCAGCCGTTGATGACACCCAGATCGACCTCCCCATCACCGCGTTCATTCCAGGCGATTGGATCACCGAAAACGACGAGAAGATCGCCGCCTACCGGGCCGCCGCCGAGTGCGACAGCATGGAGACGCTGGTGGAACTGGCCGCCGGCTGGGTGGATCGCTACGGCGCTATCCCCACCCCGGTACAAAGCTTGCTTCAATTAATGCAATTGAAATTACTAGCCAAGCGCTGCGGCTTCTCCCGGATCAAACCAGAGAAACCCAATATTGCGCTGGAAACACCGATGGAGGAACCCGCCTTCCGCCTGCTCCGCCAGGCCCTACCCCAACACCTGCATGGACGCCTCGTTTACCAGGGCGGCCCCGGCAGCACCGCCAAGGTGTTGGCCCGGGGCCTGGGGGTGTTGCCCATCGAGAAACAACTCGAACAACTGATGGAGTGGCTCAAGCTGATGGCCGACCAGCTGCCCGGCAGCGATGGCCTCAGCGACCAGCAACGGCGGCAGCAACTGGAAGCCCGTAATGCCGAGGTGCTGCGTGTTTGATCGCCAGCCCCAACGGTGGCCAACGAAGGCTCCCTTAAGGCCCAGGGGCCTAGCCATTGGCCTGGGGCTACGGCTAGGCCTCGGGCTCGGACTGGCCCTTAGCTTGCAAGCCTGCCAAACGCCGAAGTTCATGCAACGGCAGACCCTGATCGTCTATGTCGTCGCCCCCGACTCCGCCAGCTTGAGCAAGGCGAATCTCCGCAGCGTTTGGGATCCCATACTACGAACCTACAAGCGCTTACATCCAGACGTTCATATGAATCTCAACGTTATCGTCTTTCAAGAGCAGCAACTCAAACAAGAACTCCGGCGACGCAATGGCCGGGGCCTAGGCCCTGATCTACTGATTGTGAATGCCTCCACTGCCGTAGATCTGCTCAACGAAGGTCTGACCTCCAAGATCCAAGTCCCGGCAGCCGTACAAAACAGTCTGGAACCCTGGGTGCGTTCCAGGGTCGAGGTCAAAGGCGGGCTAACCGCCTTACCCGTTGCCATCGAGCCCCAGCTCAGCTGCTACAACAGGACTCGCATCCCGAGTCCGCCCGCCACTCTTAAAGAGCTGATGGAGTTAGCCGCCAAAGGTCGGCAGATTGGCCTTTCGATTTTCCCCCAAAGCCTCTGGTGGACCACGGGACCCCTGGGCGCAAACCAGGCCATTTGGCACCTGCTTCAATCACAGGCAAGCCCCCTGGAGCCAGTCGATGCCCGCGAACGGGCCAGAATTACAGCTTGGCTGACCTGGCTAGGAGATGCCTCACGCCAGAGCCATGTCAATTTCTTCAATAATGATGAAGACTTGCTTGATGGCCTCAGCAAAGGCAAGCTCGATTGGATCAGTTGCTTAAGTTTTAATCTGCCTAGGCTAAAGCAAACTATGGGCGAAAACCTTGGCGTGGCAAGCCTTCCCGCAGGCCCCAATGGACCAGCCTCGCCCGGTTCCCTACTGAGGGTTCTGGCCTTTGGCATCAATTCGTCACCACGAACGCGCCAGATAGCCATGGATCTTGGCATCCTGCAACTCAACCCCTTAGCCCAGCGCACCAGTTCCCTCAACAGCCAGCAAATGCTGCCTGTCAATCGCTACGCAACACCACCTGTCTCCAGTTCCAGCAGGCTAAAAGCCCTGGTGAATGCTCAGGAGCAATTTCAACAGAGCTACTTTAATGCGGAATCGACTCTGTCGCTCAATCGGATCAAAAAGCACATGCCAGAGATTGAAAGTATCTTCACCAAACTGGTGGTTGATGTGATCAAACCCGAGCAGGCCAGCCAACAACTGATCGATATCCTGAGGCAACCCTGATGGGCGACTTGCTTCTGGCGATGTTCAGCTGGCTGGGTTTCCTGCAGAGGCCGGATGTCCAAAAGCAGCTGGTCGTGATTGGACTGGCGATGTTGCTGGGTCGCTGGCTGGTCCAATCCCCCTGGCTGGGGTGGATGCCCCGCATGCGCTGGATCAAGAAGCCCTCTATCCCCCTCGCCGAAGAAGTAGCCCTAGTCGTCGCGATCCCGCTGCTGATCATGGCGGGTCAGCAAAGCGGATTAGTGCTGCTGGTGGCCCAACTCAAGGCCGCCTGGCTGAGCTTGGGGTTGGTGGAGCACCAGCTCCTTAACCGCTGGCTCGATCCAGTGACGGCCTCCCGGCTGTCGAGCCGCTTACTGAGGCCGGCCCTACTACTCTCCACGGTGCTCATCGGCCTCGATGCGGTGGACAACCTGCAGGAGTTGTCGAACCTGCCCTTAGGCCGCCTATTCGGCTCCGCCATCAACCTCGGCAGCCTCTTCCGAGTGGCTGTGATGCTCTACGTTTTGGCGATCGGCTCGGGGCCGCCCGCTACCGCCCTCGGCTGGCTGTGCCAAAGGGGTCTGGAAATGGGCGACGGCAGCCGCCGCGCCCTGGAGCTGATCCTGCGCTATTGCCTCGTCAGCATCGGCATCATCTGGGCCTTAGGCGACCTGGGCTTTAGCCAGACCGGCCTGTTCGCCATCGCCGGTGGCCTCTCGGTGGGCCTGGGCTTTGGCGTCAAGGAGGTGTTCTCCAACTTCATCAGTGGTCTGTGGTTGCTGTTTGAAGGCTCGGTGCGGCCGGGGGAGGTGCTGATCATTGATGGTGAAGCCTGCGAAGTGCGCCGGCTGGGGTTGCGGGCGGCGGTGCTCTGGCGCCGCAGCGACAACGCCGAGTTGCTGATCCCTAACCAAACCTTCTTCACCTCCACCACAGCCACATACACCGGCAGCGACCGGATGCGCCGGGGCGTTTTGATGGCCTCGGTGGCGAGCAGCATTAGCCCCGCAGAGGTGATCGCCCGGCTGGAGGAGGTGGCCAGGGTCCAAGCGGGCGTGTTGGCAGAGCCAGCAGCTAGGGCCACCGTCGAGCAATTCGGCAACGCCACCAGCAGCTACAAGCTCACCTACTGGATGGCGGATCCACTCACGATCCGGGAGATCAGTAACGACCTCAAGCTGGCGCTCTGGAGCAACTTCAAAGCTGAGGAGATCAGCCTGAGCTGAGGGCCAGGTTGAGCTGGCACCAGGCCTTTCCAGCAAAAAGTGGCCCATTTGGCTGAAGCAGCAGAGGGGGTTTGGGCATCTCTTGCTAGCTGCTGCCACCCCGGCAGCCACTCCGGCAGCCACTCCGGCAGCCACAGGGAATAGCAGCCATTGCGGCCAACGTTTAATGTGAAAACACATCATTTCTGAAGCGTTCAGCAACCATGGCGGCGAACCAGGCTCAATCCTCAGAAGCCCTCTCGCCCGAGCACCAGCGCCTGGCGGAGGCCGACCAGGGCGACAAGCCGTGGAGAACGTGGGGTCCCTACCTGAGCGAAAGGCAGTGGGGCACCGTGCGCGAGGACGACAGCCCCGATGGCAATGCCTGGGAATCCTTCAGCCACGATCAGGCCAGATCCCGGGCCTACCAATGGGGAGAGGATGGCCTGGCCGGCATCAGCGATGACCACCAGCTCCTGTGCTTTGCCCTAGCACTCTGGAATGGTAGAGATCCGATCATCAAAGAACGCCTCTTTGGCCTCACCAATAGCGAGGGAAACCATGGCGAAGACGTCAAAGAATATTACTACTACCTAGACTCAACACCAACGCATTCCTACATGCGTTACCTCTATAAATATCCGCTGAATGCCTATCCCTATGACGACCTTGTCGCCACCAACCGCAGCCGCTCGCGTCTGGAGCCGGAATATGAGCTGATCGATACGGGGATCTTCGACAACAATGAATACTGTGACATCGAAGTCGACTATGCCAAGGCTGGACCAGAGGATCTGCTGATCCAGATCACGGTGCACAATCGCTCCAATCAAACGGCCAAGCTCGCCGTCTTGCCAACCCTCTGGTTTCGCAATACCTGGGATCAGGGCAGCGGCCCAAAACCCTTGATCAAGGCGAAGCCGGGTGAATCAGGTGCAGCGAGGCTCCATGCAACGCACCCCGACCTTGGCGATTTCGTGCTGCACTGCAACGGGGCAGATGAATTGGTGTTGACGGAGAACGAAACGAACACAGAGATCATCTTCCAACAACCGAACCAATCCCCTTACACAAAATGCGGCATCAACCGCTACGTGGTTCATGGCGAGGCGGCAGCTGTCAACCCATCCCAGCAGGGCACGAAGGCTTCGGCGATTTACAACCTCTCGATTGGTGCTAATGCCTCAAGCATCATCAAGTTGCGACTAACAAAGTCAACGCCAGAAACACAAGATGACTCTGCCTATCACGATTTTAATCAGATCTTGGATCGCAGAAAGCAAGACTGCGATGATTTTTATGCCAGGGTGATGCCAGCTGGATTCAGCGCTGAGCAAAAGCTGGTGTTCAGGCAAGCGATGGCAGGGATGCTGTGGTCCAAACAGTTCTACAACTACGACATAGCGCCCTGGCTCCAGAAACGTGGCATTGATCCACTGGGTTT